>Ga0082335_1000440_pt1 | contig 105121 bp, 107 predicted proteins | sample Subgrocontami58m_FD_72375 | JGI IMG/M metagenome (GOLD analysis project Ga0082335, IMG submission 72375) | Subsurface groundwater microbial communities from S. Glens Falls, New York, USA - GMW37 contaminated, 5.8 m (SPADES assembly) (version 2) ... | reverse complement strand
CGGGGCTCGCAATGACGGGTTGCTAAACCAGTTTGCAGAGCAGATTCAAAACATCGGGAAAGCTATTTCAAATTTCAAATTTAAAATTTCAAATTCGCCGCAGCTGGTCTATCCGCCAATAAAGGAGGCTGTGCAAAAGGAAGCGCCTCCTGTTTTGTCGGGATGGAAAATTATGGAAGTCAGACCAATTGGCGAAGTTGCCTTGTTGCCCATTAAATCGGATATTTCTTTTTTTGCAGATAAAATTCCACAATTTAAAAAAACTCTGAGCGTCTTGGGAATTGATATAAACAAAATATCGGACATTCAAAAAATAAGCGGGACTGAGCTTTATTTGCTGGGCCTTACTCGGACGGTTTTAACCGAAGCCCAGATTTTAGAAATTAATAAATTTGAAGTTGCAAAAACAAATGTTTCGCCTGAATTAATTAGCGGAGCCGGAAAAGAAAAAAAGGGATTAGTTGCCCTGGGAACTTTTGAAATAAATAAGTTTGCTTTGGCGCAGGCAGTGCCTTTGGTCAACTTAACTACAGAGGCGAAGCAAAAAATTCCAACAGATATTGTTTTTGTCAGAACAAGCGGAGAGTTGATAGATTATAAAATTGGAATTTCTGTTGATAAACAAGGAAAAGTAGAGCAAAAATTTACAACCATTTCTGGCAAACCTATGCAATTAGTGATAAAACCAGATTTGCCGGCAAAAAGAGTGACAGGATTTATTTCTCTGAAGAAATCAACTATCGGACAGGATAAATCGTCTAATAAGGTCTTATCTTTTATTTCCAAAATTTCAGGAGCGGCGTTGATTGCCTCAATGCAGGAGGCGGTTCAACAAAAATCGGACCAAGGTTTGTTGGTAAATAAATTCGCTTATATTGAATCAGTGCCCGGGATTTATATGGCTAATATCAATGCCCCTCAAAACGAAGGGGAATACGATATTTTTACCGTGATAGAGTATAAAGATATTTTATTGACTCCAAAAGAAACTAAAATAACAGCCATTGTTAATCCAGAAGGTTATGTTTATAGCCAGATGGCAGAGGGCAGATTAAGAATTAAAGGGGCTGTTGTTTCTTTATATTGGTTAGACCCTGAAATAAAACAATACGAGCTCTGGCCAGCTGAGAAATTTTTGCAAAAAAATCCTGTTATTACCGATGAAACAGGGAAGTACTCGTTTTTGGCGCCAAAGGGCATGTATCAGTTGAGAGTGAAGGCGTCTAATTATGCGAACTATGAAAGCGAGCAGTTTTCTATGAGCGAAGAAATTGCAGTAAGTATGAATGTTGAATTAACTAAGCTGAAAGGATTTTTCAATTGGTTTAACTGGCAAACAATTATTGCTGTTCTGTTGTTCGGATTGATTATCTACAATTTTTACCAAAACGAAAAAATTAGAAATACAATTAAAAATATGATTTTGAAAGTTTTTAAAAGGTCGAAAAAAGACGAAAATAATAATTCACCCAGTTAAATAATTTCGCAATGATTATAAATAAAAAAGTAATCTTTATCTTTCTCATCATTTTACTGTGTTTGTCGTTGGCTGTTAACGGCTGGTTGGCATATCTGCTTTACCAGAGCGCTAATGTTTTTCAAACTCAGCGAATTAACAGCAATGTTCTGTCTTTTACAAATATGTTTGTGGAAAAGGTTTTAATGGCTGATAAAGAAATTGATTTTGACACCCGCTTAACATTAGAAACAACTGTAAGAAATTTAAATGACCCGCAAATTTTTGACCAATGGAATAGGTTTACAAAAGCGCAAATCAAAGAAGAAGCATCGCAAGAGGCGAAGCAATTGCTCAATTTATTGGTAAAAAAGATTAAAGTTGTAAATTAGTCCTGCAATTTTTGTTTTGCATTTTAAAAGTTGAAAAACAAAAATTGCAGGACTAAAAAAGCCCCCGCGTAGCGGGGGCTTTTGGCTTTTCAACTATTTTGCATATTATTTTAATGGGTTTCCGGATAATTTTTAAAAATTTGTTTTTTTTCTTTTGCTCTGCCCCTTTTTATTTTTTCATCTGGCATAGAAAGAAGCCATGATATAAATGGTATTCTTAGTTTGTCTACAGACCAGCCGTTATTTTTCAAAAGCGGCTTTTTTTCTTCCTGAAATTTTGTCAGTAAGGCAAAAGTGGCTTGTAGGTTCGCAGGAGATAGTTTATTGTGCTCTTCCAAAAATTTTTCCTTGCTTACCATGATTACTGCCATATATTTATACTACCATGATTTAAGTAAAAAAAACAAGGGCTATTCTCAGCCTTGTTTTTTATTGTTTTAGTAATCAAACTTGACGCCCAAAGCTTCTCTTTCGGCTCTTTTTGCGTCAACTTCTTTCAAATGCATTTTTCTTATGCGGATATTTTTTGGGGTAACCTCAACCAGTTCGTCATCTCTAATATATTCTAAGGCATCTTCTAACCCCATTGTTTTTGGAGTTTTGAAATATTCTATTCCTCCATCTCCCTTAGATCTCATATTAGATAATGCTTTTTCTTTGCAGACATTTACTCTTATATCGTTTGATCTTGCGTTTTGTCCTACCACTTGACCTTCATAAATTTCTACGGCGGCGCCAAAAAATAAAACTCCTCTGTCTTGAACATTTGTAAGGCCATAAATATTAGTTGGTCCGGTGTCGGTAGAAATTAGCGAGCCATGGTCTCGATCTCGCCAATTTCCCGGGTCTGGCAAATATTGGAAAAAAATTGTATTCATTATTCCAAGTCCTTTTGTATCAGTTAAAAATTCATTTCTGTATCCAAATAAGCCGCGTGTTGGAATTATAAATTCTAAAAAAATTATGCCGGCGTTATTCCGCATTTCTTTCAGTTCTCCTTTTCTGCCTCCGATATTTTGCATTACAGCGCCCTGATATTTATCCGGCACTTCAATAAAAATTTTGTCATACGGAGTCATCATTTTTCCGTTTATTTTTCTTAAAATAACCTGGGGTCTTGAAACCTGAAATTCATAGCCCTCTCTGCGCATTCTTTCAATTAAAATTGCCAAATGTAATTCGCCGCGGCCTGAAACAATCCAGCCCCCCGCGATGGCAGAGCCATTTTGCGGGGTTTCTTCAACTCTTAAAGAAACATCGGTTTCAAGTTCTTTAAATAATCTTTCTCTTATTTGCCTTGTTGTAGAAAATTCTCCTTCTCTACCGGCAAAAGGGGAGTCGTTCACCATAAAAGTCATTTTAACAGTCGGCTCATCAATGTTTATAAGCGGCAAGGCTTCTGGGTTTTCTGGGTCTGCAATTGTTTCGCCAATTGTTACATCGCCAATTCCGGCAACGGCCACAATATCTCCGGCTTTTATTTCTTCTGCTTCAACTCTGGCTAAACCTATAAAGGTCATTAAAGAAGTTATCCTGTATTTTTTTTGTTCCCCAGCCCTGTTTATGCGCATTACTTCCTGTCCGGATTTTATTGATCCGTTATAAATTCTTCCGATTGCAATTCTTCCCTTAAAGTCATCGGGAGATATTGAGGTTACCAGCATTTGCAAGGGTTTGTCTTGGCTGGCAATAGGCGAGGGAATATGTTGAATAATTGCATCAAATATAGGATTTATATCTTTCATTTTAGACAAGTTCGGTTCCAATCCTGCTTTTCCATCTCTACCTGATGCGTATATTATCGGAAAATTTAAACTGTGGTCTCCGCCTCCCAATTCCAAAAATAATTCAAAAGTTGACTCCAATGCGCGCGCAGGATCAGCTCCAGCTTTGTCTATTTTATTTATAACCACAATAATTTTGTGGCCCATTTCCAAAGCTTTTTTCAAAACAAATCTTGTTTGGGGCATAGGGCCTTCTTTTGCGTCAATTAAAAGCAAACAGCCGTCTGCCATATTTAAAACTCTTTCCACTTCACCGCCAAAATCAGCGTGGCCCGGAGTATCAATTATATTTATTTTTACTTGCCCTGAGGGATTTGAAGAGTCGCCATACATTACAGACGCATTTTTGGAAAAAATAGTAATTCCTCTTTCTCTTTCTAATTCGTTGCTGTCCATAATTAGATCTCTCTCATATTCTTTTCTGATCGAGTTTTTGACCCCGTTAGAAACAGCCCGCCCCAAAGGCCCTTCGGGCGCGCCAGCGCGGGCGGTGTTTCTAACGGGGTTTGACTGCCTCAAAAGCGCGTCCACCAGTGTGGTTTTTCCATGGTCAACGTGAGCAATAATAGCGATATTCCGTATGTTCTCCATCTTTTTTATTTTACTAAAAACTAATTATACATCAAAATTTGCCTAATGTAAAGGACACGGGGATATAATTTGTCAAACAAAAAATCGTCGGTTAGGAGATTATAAAAATCTAAAAACTAGCATACACAAATTTCTACGATCGTGAGAAATCGTGTAAGCTAAAATAAATAAAAACTTTGCCGTTGTGGCTACGATCGTAGCCACAGAGGAAAACTTTTTTGCAATCAAAAATCCCCAGACCCAAAGGGTGCCCCGGGGATTTTTGATTTTTGATGGTAATTCTTCGCCATTCGGCTCAGGCCATTCGGCTCTGAGAGCCTCAGACTCGATGAGCTCGAATAGATAATTCTTCACTGCGTTCAGAATTACCAGCGGGAGTTGTTGCCTCCGCCGAATCCTCTGTCTCTGTTAAATCCGCTTCCGCCTGTTCTTGGGGCTCTTGGCTCCATTGGCCTGGCTTCATTAACTGTGACATTTCTGCCATCTAAATCTTTGCCATTGAACATTTCAATAGCTTTTTGCGCTTCTTCGTCAGTTGACATTTCAACGAATCCAAAACCTTTTGAGCGGTTAGTCATCTTGTCTATGATGATTGTAGCGGACTCAACTGTTCCGGCTGCTGCGAATGTATCTTTCAAAGTAGCATCAGTTGTGTTGTAGGATAATCCTCCAACGTATAATTTCTTTGCCATACTATTTAGAATATATTTTTTTAATAATATGTAAGCCGACCTATTTCTTCTACGGCTTACCTATTATTACATAGAAACCAAGAAAGAAACCTGGGGCATGCGCCCCTTAACTTACTGTTTTATATTAGCATTATTATGAGGGCGTGTAAAGGCCTATTTTTTTGACATCAGTTTATTTAATATTTTTTTGACATTGTCTAAGCTGTCATTGTCAATTATGGAAATTGAAACGGCTTTTTTACCTATTTTTTTAAAGTCGTTTTTTATTCGCTCAATAATATTTTTTTCGACAGTATCGCTTTTGCTCAAAAATATATGTTCGGGTTTGTCCAAAAGCAATTTATTGTAGGCTTCCAACTCTCGCCTTACATTTTCGTAATCTCTGACCGGGTCGTCTGATTCGGCTGAAATAAAATGAAATAAAACTTTTGTCCGCTCTATGTGGCGCAAAAATTTAATTCCAAGCCCTTTGCCGACAGAAGCCCCCTCTATTAAACCGGGAATATCGGCCAATATTAAATCAAAATAAACTCCCAAATTAGGCTCCATAGTTGTAAACGGATAATTGGCAACCTTGCTTTTTGCATTAGTAAGTTCATTAAGCAAACTTGATTTGCCGACATTCGGCAATCCTATAAACCCGACATCGGCAATCATTTTTAATTCCAGCCTTATATCAAAAAATTCTCCCGGTTTGCCTTCTTCAAACTGCCTCGGGCTGATATTGGTTGACGACCTGAAAAGGAAATTTCCCCTTCCTCCGCGTCCGCCCCTGGCAACAAGTTCTCTCTGCCCAATTTTATCAATTTCAATATTTTTTCCGGTCTGCAAAATATGCGCCACTGTTCCCACCGGCGCATACAAAATTAAATCTTCTGCATTCTGTCCGTCATTTAACCGCGATTTGCCGATTTGCCCGTCTCCTGCCTTATTTTCTTTTTTAAAGCGAAATTGCCTTAAAGCCGATAAATCGGAAACGCCCTCAATAAAAATACTGCCGCCGGTGCCGCCGTTGCCTCCTGTCGGCCCTTGCGCCATTTTTGTTCTGTTAAAAGTTACAATGCCCCTGCCGCCATGTCCTGCTATAACAGTTATTTTTATGTCGTCTATAATCATATTCAGTATCTTCTTTTGCCATAACTTGAACGGTTCAACGGCATACTTGAAGACCGGTTCAAATGCGCCGAAATATCCGGTAAGTCTGAAATAGGCAGATAGAGTCTTGTTAATTTTTCAATTTCTCTGACGTTAGAGCCCTGGTCGGGCATTGCAAAAGAAATTGCTTTTCCCGACATTCCGGCTCTGCCGGTTCTTCCGATTCTATGGACATAATCTTCCGGATTTTCAGGAAGGTCAAAATTAATTACCAATTCAATATTTTTTACGTCTATTCCGCGCGAAGCAATATCGGTTGCAACGAGCACCCTGTATCTGCCAAGTTTAAAACCCTCAAGAGCTTCCGTTCTCTGGTTAAGCGAGCGGTTTGAATGTATTTCTGCCGCAGAAATTCCAATATCGCGCAAAGCGCTGCAAATTTTTCTTGCGCCGTGCTTGACTCTTAAAAAAATTAAAACGCTTCCTTTGTAATCCTGCAATAATTTTTTAAGCAAAGCCAGCTTTTGGTCTTTTTTAACAACAAATAATTCGTGTTCAACTTTTTCAGCCATAGTTCCGGATTTTGCAATTTCAACTCTGACGGGAAGCTTCATATGATAGCTGGCAATTTTTACGATGCCATCGGGCATCGTTGCTGAAAACAGCATAGTCTGCCTGTCTTTCGGCACCACATCAAGTATTTTTTTTATCTGCGGAGCAAAGCCCATATCAAACATTCTGTCAGCCTCGTCTAAAACTAAAATTGAAACATCGCGCAAACTTAAAATTCTTTGTTCAATGTGGTCAATAATTCTTCCCGGAGTGCCGATAATAATATGAGGATTAAAAGAAATTTCTCTTATCTGGTGCCGAATAGGGGAGCCGCCAATTAACACGGCTGTTTTTATGCCAAATCCTCTGCCTATTTTTTGGATGCATTCGTTCACCTGCAAAGCCAGTTCGCGGGTCGGCAATATAATCAAACCTTTTCCCTTACCCGTTGATAGTATCTGCTGGACCAAAGGTATTCCAAAAGCCAATGTTTTACCCGTGCCTGTCTGGGCTATGCCGATAATATCTTTACCATCAATTGCCGCGGGAATTGCCTTGCGCTGTATTGAAGTTGGAATTTTAAACCCTAATCGTAAAATCACATCAAGAAGCCTCGGGGCTATCCCAAGACCGCCGAAGGTCATTTCTGCCTTATTTGATAATAGTTTGTTTATTGGTTTGTTTGTCATAAAAAATTTGCCTGTTTTTCAGGCGTGAATAAATAATCTCCGCTCTTTTTAATCCTTTATTGTGTTAAATAAAAAAGCGAAAAGCCATGTTCCTGCTAATGCTATGACGTTCCAGATGATTAGTCCAGAAATAAAATATCCAAAACCGAAATAATTAGATGTAAGCGGAAAGTCTGCATGCATGGCATATCTCATGAGCATCACTCTTGAGGCTGGGTAAATAGCCACACCTAAGAAACATATGACATAAACTATGCTTGTCCATGCAGAGGCTACTTTTAACAAATGTTTAGTGTTTATCATATTTATAATTTTAATAATTTTTTAATTCTAACCGGCCTTTCTTTTTTAATTATATTACAGTCAATAATTTTAGACAATATTGGCACGACCTCTCTCTGCCCGCAAGGGAGATATTCGTTATTAAAGTTTGATTAAGTTTTAATTCAGGAGCTGATAAAATCAAAAGCACCCGCAAGGGGCGCTCTGATTTTATCTGTTCCCGCTTTTGGACGAACTGCGAACCTTTGACTGGCGTTCAATGCGGGTAGAATTGGACGCATTAGTCTCAACTTTTAATATCTCTTTGACTTAGCGTATTATCTCGGCGTGGACGATATTCTTGCTTTTCCATTCCTCAAAGTATTTTTTGGGTATGCCAGAATGGCTAACTGCGAGCTTCATAGTTTTATCAGACTGAGAGTCTTTTTCTCTATTACTACATATTGCTTGCACTACCCTATCCCGCCCGTTTATTTTTCCATTATAAAAATAATGCGAACCATCAATGTGTCCGCATTTAAAACTATAATCCTCTAAGAATTTACAAAAAGTCTTGAAAGACCAGTTTTTTAGCCTTGCCATAGAGACTACTTAACAATTATTCATACATAAATCCCTGCTTCCCATAAAATCACTTATCGGTAGAGAAAATAACGAAGAAGCCTGAATTTGTGGCGTTATCTTTCTTACTCTGTCTTCGTTTTTCACTGCTATAAATCTGCTATACTCTTGATAAATTTTCCAGTATTTCTCTGCTGCGTGTCTATTTAATAAACTATCATCTAATTTATTTTTCCAAGCATTTATAATATAGCCCCTTGTTGCTTCTTTAATCTGGTTAATTGCCTCTTCTTTACTTTCTGCCTCTTCAACAATATCAAAATCTAAACAAACCCCGATATATTTCTTTTTTTCTGGGTATATCAAAATTCTCGCTATGCCCTGCTCTTTTTTGTTTCCGAGATTTTTTTTCATAGTTTTTTATATTTAGATTAATATTACCTTTTTTATTATATCAAATCCTGTCAATTCTTTACACCTGTGGATAACTTTTATCATATTGTTATCCAAAAATCAATACCTGCATTACTTGATACGAGCCAAAAACAGAATTTATTTTATTTGACAATGATTTACTTTTTTATTAAATTATTCTAAACCAATCTAATCTTTTATAGACGAAAAAGAAATCCGAATTTTTTTTAGCGAAAATCAGAACGCTGAATTTTGAAAAACTTTTAAGCTCGGACGGGCAAAAAGGAAGGGGGTTGGGGGGAAGGAATTTTTGCCCGCCCTCGCTTTTCCGCCGCCGTCGAATTTCGTGCCAGCAAAGCTGGCGCGCCGTCAAAATTATAATTAAGTAATTTTAATGTTTGTATTCTTTTCAAAACTTAAACTACCAAAATTTTGTCTATCTCTACCGGAATAATATTCGCCATTCAAAGTGTTTTTTTCTTCGTCAAAAATCAATCTCACTGTTCCTCTGTGAATACTCATAGTTTTAACCGAGTTTGATTTCGGCTCGTTAATATATTGATAACTTAAATAGTTGCCTTCGGGCGTGTCAATTACAATTGAGGCTGTTTCACTTTGAGATAAGGATTGATCTGTTGTTAACAAAATTTTAATCCTTGTCCAAGTTTGAAAGATTTTTAATGTAGCTTTTACTTACACAGAATGATTGTTAAAAGAAGATTTTAAATTGCCGTTCCACTCACCATTTAAATTAGGAGTTTTTACAAACTTTATTTTTTTGAGATATTGCCAAAACCACTTATCAAAAATCGCAAAAAATAATCCATAAAAAAATAATATCGATGGACTTTCAACCCACCACGGCAAAAAAACTTGATAGTTACCAAGTATTTTGTAAAAACTCCAAGAAAAAATAATGCTGACTACGGCTAAAAATAATAAAATATTTTTTCTTTCCTCTGTATCTATTGAGTAGGTATGCATATTACCAATTATTCCAAAGTGAAATAAGATTTTTAATAAAAATTTTTGTTTCGCCTGTACTCCACTGCTCTTGTGATGTACCAAAAAGATTAAGTTGTCCATTTTGGCAGACAAAATTATCTAAGCTATTTTCATTAAGCCAATTTACGATATTACAAAAAGTATCCCCATAGCTCGTCCCAAACTTTGAATTGGGGGTGTTATAAAGCATACACTCCAAAAAGTACGACGGTGTTGCGTCGCCAGAAATGCTTCCACGGAAATTTTTAAATAATCTCACTACTGGCTTGTGCCATTTATTACTATTTTGATGTTTTGAAACCCCGTTATCGTAATGAGTTTTGGGATAATTTATAACCTGTCTATTATCATTTTTGGTCCAAAAGCATATCCCCTCAATATAATCATAACTATTTACAGTTTTGTATTGTCTGTATTGCGAGCAAACAACAACATCAGCAGGTAGCCTTCCATTAGTTGCCTTTATTTTTATTGATTTGTTGCCTTCAACTATTTGATCTTGCCCGTAATAACTTTTTAAAATGTTCAGAACATTTGCTCTAAAATTCGGCAAGCCATAAGAGGCGGGAGTCAAACCCAAAACACCTTTTTGATCTTCAGAAAGATTGCTGTAAAACGTTGAATTAAGTTGAATAACAACATCCACATCGCTATCACCACGGATATTGGTGTCGTTTTTATAAGAACCTTGCAAATAAACTTCAAAATCAATTCCTTCTGGCCATTCTGTATAAGAATTTAGGGCGTTTTTAACAGAGTCGGCTGTTGATTTAGCCGTTGTAATTGCACCTTGATTTGCCCATATTTCCAATTGTGTTTCTGGTATTGCCATATTTTATTAAATTTTTATTTATGTTTCTCATTAAATTCCGGCTGCTCCTTCTTTACAATTGACTTTTCAATTTTATGAGCTATGTCTTTTGTTTTAACCTGTGCATATTGAAATCTTGTTCCCTCCGGAATTATTTCTTTTTTAATTTCCTTATGCTCTAACAACCTGTCCTGTGGGCGACCACGTCCAGCAATTCCGGTATAAAGATTTTCCCCGTCTTTACTCTTTATCTTGTAAATTATTGCCTTATTCTTGGGAACATTGGCAATATTGGTTTTTGTGAACTTTTGAGTTCTGCTAAATTTTGGCATATTGTTTGAGTTAATTTTTATAGGTATTGACGGCATTTTTAAAATCGTCTACAATTAAAGTGTAGTAGAAGATAAATAGAAAGTCAATAGCCATAAACTTATGATTACAAAACGTCAAAAACAAGCCTTGGATTTCATTACCTCTTTTCAAAAAAAGAAGGGGTTTTCGCCTTCGCTTGAGGAAATAAAAAAGCACCTTAAACTATCCTCTGTTTCCACAGCTCATCATCATGTTAAAAAACTTCAAGAAGCTGGTTATTTGCAAAAAGAATACAACCAGCCACGAGCGCTATCAACAAGAAACGAGAAAGCGACAATTGAAGTGCCGTTAGTCGGAACAATAGCGGCTGGACAGCCAATTGAAGCGATTGAAACTCTTGGCGAAACCATAACCGTTTCAAAAGACGAGGTTGGAAAATATGGAAAAAATTATGCATTAAGGGTTCAGGGCAATAGTATGATTGACGAAGGAATTTTTGACGGAGATATTGTTGTTATCAGAAAACAAGAATTTGCCGACAATGGGCAAACAGTCGTTGCCATAATTGACGACAATGAAGCAACATTAAAAAAACTTTACAGAGAAAAAAATCGAATTAGATTACAGCCGGCAAATCCAACACTTTTTCCTATTTATAGAAAAGAAGTTGAAATTAGAGGAGTGGTTGTAAAAATCATCAGAAATTTAGAAACGCAGATTGAGAAAGAAAAAGTTAAAGACGAAAAATATATTAGAAGGATAGATTATTCATGGGATTATCGGGGCGAAAAAACAAAAACATATACTCACGGAATACATACATATCCGGCAATGTTTATTCCACAAGTCGCAAGACGGCTTTTAGAAAATTATAGCCAAGCAGGAGAAACGATCTGCGATATTTTTTGCGGATCTGGTTCCGCACTGGTTGAAAGCAAACTTTTAGGCAGAAATGCTTTTGGCATTGACTTAAATCCTTTGGCAATCTTTTTAGCAAAAGCCAAAACAATGCTAATCAATCCCTCAACGCTTACGAATGAATATTTTAAACTTCTTTCCGAAATTGAAAAAATAAAAGAAACGGAAATAAAAAAGCCGATTTTTAATAACATTGATTTTTGGTTTAAAGAAAAAGTTATTATTCAATTAGCAAAAATCAAAAAGGCAATTTTAAAAATAAAAGACGAGGATATGCGAAATTATTTTATGGTTTCGTTTAGTGAAACCGTGCGATTATCATCAAATACAAAAAACGGCGAGTTTAAGCTCGTCAGAATAAAAAAAGAAAAATTAGAAACTTATAACCCCGATGTTTTAGGAATTTTCAAAAAGAAAACGGAAGCAAACATCAAGGGGATGACTGATTTTTACAAAGATGTTAATAAAAAAGCTTGGACTAAAATAATTTATGGCGATTCCTCAAAAGCCAACGGTATAAAAGATAATTCAATTGATTATATTATCACTTCTCCACCCTATGGAGATTCAAGAACAACAGTTGCCTATGGTCAATTTTCTCGCCTTTCGGCGCAATGGATAGATATTTTTGAAGACCCGAATAAAGCCTCGGGGGTTGATAATGAATTACTGGGTGGAAGAGCAACTAAAACCCTTGAGCACACGTTGGATTCAAAATATTTAAAAGATTCCTTAAATAAAATCGCAAAAATAGACGAAAAGAGAGCTAAAGATGTTTTGAGTTTTTATATTGGCTTGAATGATTGCCTGAAGCAAGCTCATAAAATATTAAAGTCAAAAAAATATTTTTGTTTGGTCGTTGGCAATCGGCTCGTAAAACAAGTACGAATACCAACCGATTTTATAATCGCAGAATTAGGCGAGAAAATTGGATTTACTTGCGAAGATGTTTTCGTTAGAAATATCCCCGGAAAAAGAATGCCCATCAAAAACTCGCCCACGAATATTGTCGGGGCGCTAGAGGAAACAATGAATAAAGAGAGTATTATTATTTTGAGAAAAGACTAAATAATTTGAGTAAAATTATCGAAAAGATGTAAAAAATCTCTTTTGTTTATTCTAAAACCTGTGCCATGGTCGTGATATTTTCCTTTATTCTTTCCGCTTCTGTAAACGCCTATCCTAATGTCAATTTTCAATTTATCGCTTTCAACGGCCGACTTAAATTTATTGATATTGAGATTTGAGAGCAAATAAGCTTCTGTAAAATGGAATTTTTCATTTTTAGTTTTTCGCTCACCTTTTGTTTCTGCAAAAGCCAATAGAATTTTATCTGATTTTGCTTTCAAAACATCATCAAAAATAGAAATAGGCCAATACGCTTCTATTTTAGATTTATTTTTTAAAACAAGTTTTTCGTTATCAAAAACAACCTTAAATGATTGAGGATTTTTCCGAGACCCATAAACAGTAGAATGTAAATTATATTTTCCCTCTTTGTCTAAATATTTATATTTTTCAAACAATACTTTATTTATTCCTTTTGGTTCTGGTGATTTTGTTGCAACAGTAAGCATACTGCCGGAATCTATTCTTTTAGCTTTTAATTCAACATCGCCAACATCAGGAATGCGTAAATTATTTTCTTTAATTTCTAAAAGATCCTCAAGAGTTTTGCCAATGCCTGTATCATGTGCTCTATGAGTTTTAACGAAACCCATCGCTTTTATTTTTTTCAACTGTTCTTTTAACTTTCGTAAAGTAATGGTCATATTTATTTTTTAATAAAATAATCCAATGACTTTTTATAAGCCTTAGCAAATTCTTTTAATTGAGTTTTCCCCAATAGCTCTGCGGCTTTCTCTTGATCAAAAGCACCCGCAAGGGGTGCTATGATTTTATAAGCTCCGCAGGTAGGATTCGAACCTACAACCTTATCGTTAACAGCGATTTGCTCTACCATTGAGCTACTGCGGAATATATTTTTATAATAGATTATTTGTGAAATATTTTCAAGGCTTTTCAAATAAATGTTTTTTTATTCAGTTTTTATGATAAAATACAGTATGAAAAAACGCAGGAGATTTTGTAAAGGTTATAAAAATTTAGCAATAAATTTTACCGATAACAGAATAAAACATTTTAACAGCTTCTATAATTTTGAAATAAGCAAAGTTAGGATAAAAAACCAGAAAAGCCGGTGGGGGAGCTGTTCTTCAAAGAAAAATCTTAATTTTAATTATAAAGTTATTTTTTTAAGGCCGGAATTGGCTGATTATTTGATTGTTCACGAGTTATGCCATTTGGGAGAATTAAATCATTCTAAAAAGTTTTGGGCGTTAGTGCAAAAAATAATTCCCAATTACAAAAAAATAAGTCGGGAATTAAGAAGCACGCCAATAAATATAGTTTTTGAAGCTTGATTTTTTTGCCGGAAAGCGTAGGATTGAATAATCGGAGTGAATTTTTTCAGGAGCAGGGCTTTTAGCCCTTTGAAAATCAAAAGGGGGTGGAGCATGGCAGCGCAAAAAGATATTAATGTGCTGGCTTTGGTGAAAGGTTGTGAAAGGTATGTTTTTCTCTACGACGACGAGAGCCGGGCAGAGCTTCTGCGACTGTTTGGCCGTTTCGCTGAAAGAAATGGCGGAGAGGATGAATTGAGTTTCACCTGGTACGACGCGACAGTTTTGTCGCAGAAAGTCAGGCAGGCAAGTGAAGCGGAAGAAGCAAAGCGCGCATTGTCGCAGCGCTTTAATATGCCTTTACCGCCCCCAATAAGACTGTAAATAAGCAGTTTTAAGACCGCGAGCTACGCCCGCGGCCATTTTTTTAAAAAAAATTATCTTGCAATTTTTAGAAAGTTGATGTAAAATAAAAAATTGAATTTAACTTTTTAAAATAGATGGAAGAGATTTCTTTAAAAGCGCAGCAATTATTTACGCTGGGAAGCTATAATGTTACTAACAGTCTGCTTTTGACTTTTGTGGTTTCAATTATTTTGATTACCTTGTCTTTTGTTATAAGCAGAAGGGTAAGCATTATCCCCGGCAAGCTTCAAGCTGCAGTAGAAATGGGAGTAGAAAGTCTTTTAAATTTAATGGAATCAACTTTGGGAAATGCAGAGAAAGCTAAAAAATATTTTCCGTTAGTCGCCACAATTTTTATTTTTATACTGACTTCAAATCTTTTGGGCATCTTTCCGGGAGTTGGGTCATTGTGGATGGAGAGCGGTGGGGCAGAGGTTCCGCTTTTTCGTTCTCCTGCCGCGGACCTAAATTTTACTTTGGCGTTTGCGGTAATTTCTGTTTTGCTTACAAATATTCTTGGCATGGCAGCTATTGGAGTTTTCAAACACATTGGCAAGTTTATTAATTTTTCAAACCCGATTAACTTTTTTGTAGGAATTTTGGAATTAATTTCTGAAATCGCTAAAATTATTTCTTTGTCTTTCAGGCTGTTCGGCAATATTTTTGCCGGAGAAGTGCTTTTGACGATTATTTTCTTTTTAGCCCCGTATTTTATACCCTTGCCATTTATGTTTTTAGAAATTTTTGTCGGTATGATTCAGGCATTTATATTTGCAATGATAACATTGGTTTCAATTGCCCTGCACACAGCAGAGCATGAACATTAAATAAAGGTCAAAAAATTATTATTAATTTATAAAAAAACATGGAAGCAGAATCAATTCGCACATTAGCCGTAGTTGGCGCTATTGTCTTAGGATCAATATTTCCGGCAATATCAATTGGCTGGATAGGAACAACAGCCTTGAAAGCGATAGGCAGAAACCCTGAAGCCGCATCAAAAGTGCAAACAACGGCAGTTTTGGCAATCGCCTTTGCCGAAGCTATTGCTATTTACGCATTAGTTATTTCATTGATAGTAAAATTCGTTGCATAATCGCTCGGCAATCAAATTTTTTCTCGCGGGACATCCTCTCTTTCAGGGGAGCCTACGTCCCGCTCAAAAAAATTTATTGCCTCGCTATTTTAGATGAATGCATTGCTGGAACAACTTGGTATAAATTGGAAGCTTTTTCTGAGCCAGGCAGTTAATTTTTTTATACTTTTAATTATATTGAAAGTTTTTGTTTACAAGCCCTTAATTTTGGTCATAGAAAAACGGAATAAAAAAATAAAAGAAGGCTTAGAAAAAGCGGAAGAGGCAGACATAAGGTTGAAAGAAGTTGATAATATTGGAAAAGGAAAAATAAAAGAAGCGGAACTGGCTGGAATAAATATAATAAAAGAAACAGAAGAAAAGGCAAAAGTTTTGGCAAATAATTTGCAAAAGAAAGCCGAAGAAAAGCAACTGCAGATGCAGAAAGAAAATCAAAATCAATTTAAAAAACAATTGGAAGAAAATAAAAAGGTGATTTTGTCTCAGGCGGCTGATTTGGTTAAAAAAACCATTATTAAAACAGTAGAGTTAAACCCAGACCAAATAGACGACGGGTTAATAAAAAAAGCAATTTCACAGGTAAAAAATGAGATATAAACCAAAAATTTACGCAGAAGCTCTTGCAGAAGCAATTTTAGGAAAAGATGCCGACGAGAAAAAAATTCTTGAGAATTTTTTAAAGCTTCTTGAAAAAAATAGAGATATGGGAAAGGCAAAAGAGATTATTGCTCTGGCTGAAAAAATATTTATTAAAAAAACCGGAAGAAGGTATCTGACTATAGAATCTGCCAGAAAAATAAAAGCAAAGCAAAAAGGATTGGTTGATTCTGTTTTGCAGAAAGGAGATATTGTTGATGAAAAAATAAATAAAAACTTGCTGGCTGGAATAAAAATAATAATTGACAACGAAAAACAGTTTGACGGCTCAATGCAAAAAAAATTAGATAATTTGTTTCAATGAGTTACGAGATTTTAGAAAAAATAAAACAGGCTATAGAAGGCTACAAAGACAAGCCAGAGTGGGAAGAAATTGGCAAAGTTGTGGAGGTTGGCGACGGCATATTAAAAATATCCGGGCTCAAAAATGCGCAGTCGCAGGAGGTGCTCTTGGTTGAATCGAATAACCCCGCAAAGTCGCATGGCGACCGCGGGGTTAGAGCTGTTGCTCTGAACTTGGAAGAAGACTCTGTGGGGGCTTTGGTTTTGGGCGATGCCAATTCTATAAAATCCGGAGACACGGTAAAAAGAACAAAGCAATTGCTTTCTATCGCAGTTGGTGAACAATTGCTTGGCAGAGTGGTTGATCCATTGGGAAATCCAATAGACGGCAAGGGACCGATATTTAGCGAAAAAGACAAACCCCAATTTAATTTTTTGGAAAACGATGCGCCAAATGTTTTAGCTCGCGAATCTGTAAACTATCCTTTGCACACAGGCATTAAGGCAATCGATTCTATGATTCCAATTGGCAGAGGGCAGAGAGAATTAATAATTGGCGACAGGCAAACCGGAAAAACAGCCATTGTTTTAGATACAATAATAAACCAGCGTCAAGATGGGGTCAGTCCTATGTCTGACCCTAGCCTGACCCCGCCGGTTTGCATTTATGTGGCGATTGGTCAAAAAGAATCTAAGGTTGCAAAAATTGTTGAAACTTTAAAAAATGCCGGAGCAATGGAATATACTATTGTTGTTTCAGCTTCTGCTTCAAGCCCGGCCGCATTTTGGTATTTAGCTCCGTTTACAGGTTGCGCTATTGGAGAATATTTTCGCGACAAAGGAAAAGACGCGGTTGTAATTTATGACGACTTATCAAAACACGCATGGGCATACAGGCAAATTTCTTTGCTTTTGCGCAGGCCGCCAGGAAGAGAAGCGTATCCTGGAGACGTGTTTTATTTGCATTCAAGATTGTTAGAAAGAGCAGCTAAATTATCAAAAGAAAAAGGAGGAGGCTCGCTTACAGCTTTGCCGATTATTGAAACACAGCTTGGCGATGTTACTGCATATATTCCAACAAATGTAATTTCAATTACAGACGGACAAATTTATTTAGAGAGCGATTTATTTTACCAAGGCATGCGTCCCGCAGTTAATGTTGGCTTGTCGGTTTCGCGCGTGGGAAGTTCAGCTCAAACAAAAGCTATGAAAAAAGTTGCCGGAAAATTGCGCTTGGAATTAGCGCAGTTCCGCGAATTGCAGACATTCGTTCAGTTTGCATCTGATGTTGATGAAACCACAAAACAAAGAATTAATAAAGGCAGAATTATTACAGAAATTTTAAAACAATCAGACTTGGCTCCAATTTCTTTTGAAAAACAGGTTTTGGTTCTGTACGCCGCTTTGAATGATTATTTTGCCAAATTCAAACCAAAAGAAATACAACAGATTGAGAAAAAGTTTATTGAGTATGTTGAAAACTTGCACAAAGACATAATTGAAACAATTAAAAAAGACAGGCAAATTACCGACGAAACCGAAGCAGAAATAAAAAAAGTTATAGAAAGTTTTATAGAAGCAAATTAAAAATATAAAAAAAGAAGCCCGGGCACGCTGCCAAGGCCATTGACGATATTGATTAGACAGAAGTTATTTTTATGGCAGTTGATTATGTGAGACAACTTTACCATCTTTAAGATAACAATCTCGTCTAATCCCATTCATATTAAGGAAAACTGAATGTCCGTTAAGCCAGTACAATTTTCCGCACTTATTACAAGCGCGAGCATCAAGATCTTCACGGAAAAGACAACCTGTTGCTATTTTGAAATTTACATTAACAGAACCATCACAGCTATCTTCTCTGCACTTCATATTTTCTCTGCACGGCATTGTATATCTCCTGTTGTTTGGTAAATCTTCAAAGAACATTGTTTTTACCCCAATACTTAATTATATACCCATTAAACAAGTTTGTCAAGTATTTTCGTCATTGCGAGGCAATCGCAATTACCGAAGCAATCTCAACCATGGGGATTGCTTCGTCGCCTGCGGGCTCCTCGCAATGACGAAATTACAACAAAAAATCCGTCAGTAAATGACAGACTTTTTGGTTTCGTGTATCAAGCGAGGGCCAAATCCGATTGGCTTCAGCCTCCCATAACCTCCGCGAATTAATTATAGCACTTAAAACAAAAAAACAGCACCTCCATTTCTGAAGATGTTGTTTAAACGGTTCTGATCACGGAATGTGACATCGCTTGATACAAGTTAAGTATAGCAAACCAAGAGCTGCTGTCAAGTCTTCACCTGATTTGGGTGAAGACTCAAGAGGCAGTAATTATATTAGTATATTAGTAAAAGATTAGTAAATTAGTAGCCTATATGGAAAGTCCGCAGAATATTAAAAAGAGATTAAAATCCGTTAATAATATCAATCAAATTACCAAGGCTATGGAGCTGGTTTCGGCTACAAAAATGAGAAAGTCTCAGCAGATTGCTTTAGACTCCAGGCCGTACAGTTTTGCTGCTTTAGAACTTTTGGCAAACATTTCGGTTTTAGAAGATTTAAAAAAATGGAATATACCTCTTTTTGAAGTTAGAAAGAATATAAAAAAAGTATTATTTGTTTTGGTGGCCTCAGATAAAGGCTTGGCCGGCGCGTTTAACAGCTCGGTTTTTAAGAAGTTTGAAGCGCATTTAAAAATAGACAAAGAGCAGTGGAAGAAAGAAGAACATTTATATTTAGCAGTTGGAGAAAAAGCAAACGCATATTTAGCAAAGAAAAATTTTAATATTGTTAAAAAATTTACGCAAGTGGGAGATTATGTGACTCCAGACCAAGTCAAGCCAATTACAGATTTTATAATAGACGGATATTTACGAGGCGGAAAAAGTGGCTTGCCAAGCCGAAGCCTTGGCGAAGGCTGGGACAGAGTAATTGTTATTTCAACGCATTTTAGAAGCGCGTTGAAACAAGAACCGCATGTGAGACGGGTTTTGCCAATTGACTTTGACCATATTGCAGACACAATAAAAGAAATTATTCCAGAGCGCGGAAAATTTGCTGATTTAATAGAAGAGCACAATATAAGTTTTATTTCAAGGAAAAACCCTTCGGCACCCTTCGATACGACTCAGGGCAAGGGCTCAGGGCTGCGGGAATATACAATAGAACCTGCGCCACAAAAAGTTTTGGAAAAATTAGCAGAACATTTATTTTTTATGCAGGTTTACCACTTAATTTTGGAAGCCAATGCGTCTGAACATTCGGCAAGAAGAATGGCGATGAAAACAGCTTCAGATAACGCATCAGATTTGGGAGAAAAATTAAATTTGCAATATAATAAATCAAGGCAGTCTAAAATAACAACGGAAATTGCAGAAATTTCTGCCGGAGCAGAAGCCCAAAGTTAGCTTCGTCATTGCGAGCCAGCAGGCGAAGCAATCTCACTTATTGTTTAGATTGCTTCGTCGTTACGCTCCTCGCAATGACTATTTAATAATAATTATTAAAACAAAAACATGGCAAACAAAGGAAAAATTTTGCAAATTATAGGTCCGGTGGTTGATGTGGAGTTTGAAGAGGGAAGCCAGATTCCAGCGCTTTTTAATGCGCTAAAAGTTGCAGGTCCAAATGGCGAAGTTATTTTGGAAGTTGTAAAACACTTAGACTTAACAAAAGTTAAGGCAATTTCTTTGGCCTCAACAGACGGATTAAAAAGAGGTTTGGAGGTTGAAGATACGGGTGAACAAATTTCAGTTCCGGTCGGGCCTGAAGTTTTGGGAAACTTGTTTAATGTTTTAGGAAAGCCGTTAAATAAAACCGACAAGAAGTTTAAAAAGTTTTGGCCAATTCACAGGCCTTCGCCGACGTTTACCGAACAGGCAACCAAAACCGAAATTTTTGAAACCGGAATTAAAGTTGTTGATTTGATTGCTCCATTCATCAAAGGAGGAAAAATTGGTTTGTTTGGCGGAGCTGGAGTAGGTAAAACAGTTTTTTTGCAAGAATTGATTAGAAATACGGCAGAGGAATCGGGCGGCGTTTCTGTTTTTGCAGGAGTAGGAGAAAGAACAAGAGAGGGAAATGACTTATACAGAGAAATGAATGAGTCGGGAGTTATAAATAAAACAGTTTTGGTATTTGGCCAAATGAACGAGGTTCCGGGAGCCAGAGCAAGGGTTGCTTTGTCTGCTTTAACAATGGCAGAATATTTTCGCGATGAAGAAAAGAAAAATGTTCTTTTATTTATTGATAATATTTTTAGGTTTTCACAAGCGGGTTCTGAAGTTTCAACCTTGCTTGGAAGAATGCCATCGGCCGTGGGATATCAGCCAACATTGGCGAGCGAAATGGCAGAACTGCAGGAAAGAATTACTTCAACAAAAAACGGATCAATTACATCAGTGCAAGCAATTTATGTGCCTGCTGACGACATTACAGACCCGGCTCCAGCCACAACATTTTCTCACTTGGACTCAACTATTGTTCTGTCCCGCGCTTTGACAGAAATTGGAATTTACCCGGCAGTGGATCCTTTGGCTTCAACTTCAACTGCCTTAGACCCCAAAATTGTTGGAGAGAAACATTATAAAATAGCCCGCGATGTCCAGCTGTGTTTGCAAAAATACAAAGACTTGCAAGACATTATTGCAATTTTGGGCATTGAAGAATTATCTGAAGAAGACAAAAAAATTGTAAGCAGAGCAAGAAAAATTCAAAGGTTTTTGTCCCAGCCGTTTTTCGTGGCAGAAAATTTTACCGGTAGGCCCGGTAAATTTGTGAAACTTGAAGATACAATTCGCGGTTTTTCAGAAATTTTAGAAGGCAAGCACGACAACGTCCCAGAGGAAAATTTCTATTTGAAAGGCAACATCGATGAGGTCCGACCTCTCCATACTTAAAAATGCCTATACTACAAATTGTAAAGCTTTACAATTTGTAGTATAGGCATTTTACAACAAAAAAGCCTTATGAAGTTATCAGTATATTCATTAAAAAAAATATTGTTTCAGGGCGAGGCCCGGCTTTTGAATTGCAAAACAGTGATGGGAGAAATTACTGTTTTAGACAATCATGAAACTTTAATTACGGTTTTGTCGGCTGGAATAATAAAAATAATAGAGGCAAACCCGCCTTCGCAAAGCTCCGGCGTGGCAAGGGAGCATTTTTTTCCGATAAAATCAGGATTTTTAGAAGTAAAAGAAAACAACGAAGCTCGCTGTATTGTGGAAGAGTAATTAAAAAATAGTTTTTGGTTAATAAAAAGTTTTGCACAACCTTGATTTCTAAAATTATGCTATAATTACAAAAATTAGTTGCTATGAGTAAAAATGTTCTAAACGAGGCAAGAAAAAAATTTAAAAGAGAGGCAATAAAAAAAATAATTGCCTTAAGAGAAGCAAAAGCAGTTGTTGGGCTAAGTTTGCTTGCAGTTGTGTTTTTAATTATCAGTGGTATTCTTGCCGGTTTTTTTACGCCTGGTGGAATGATTTCGGCGACAACAACCAGCCAACTCATTCCAATGGGCAATGGCAACTATACATCTTGGAGCGGCAATTATACTGATATTGATGAAGGCATGGCTTCGCCCAGTTGTTTATCATCAGACTCTGTACACATATCCACCGCTAATAGGAGGGAATCTTTCACTATTGATTTAAGCTCTATCCCAAACGGTTCCACGATCACTATTATTGATGTGCTTGTTGCTGATAGGAGCTATAATAGCGAAAAAGACGGCGGAACTTATGCGACATTCATACGATTCAATGGAACAGACAGCGCTAATTCAGCTGTGCACACGACCACATATGAAACAACAGCTTGTTCTGGATTTAGGGACGATCTTTTTAGTATTGCGGGCGCAATAAAAAATGATTCTACTACCCTTGAGATTGGAATTGTAAAGTTGGGCACCAGCAGTCCAGCAAGCCGTAGTGTTAGGATTGGAGCAATGGCCGCTATAGTTACTTATACGGTTCCCGACACCACTCCGCCAACGCTTCATTTGCCAAGCGATATAACTATTGAAGCAACTGGCCCATCTGGAGCTGTTACAACCTTTGTTGCGACAGCAGACGACACAAATCCCGCCCATCCAGTTGTAATTTGTTTGCCTGTTTCTGGCTCAACATTTTCATTGGGTCAAAATACTATTAGCTGTTCAACAACCGATACTGCTTTAAACACTGCCACAGGAACTTTTAAAATAACAGTACAAGATACAACACCTCCTGTGATAACGCTTAACGGGAGCAGTCCAACGATTATTCAAGTTCATAATCTTTATGCAGAGCCCGGCGCTAATGTGACAGATAATTATGATACTGGACTTGCGGCAAATATAACGGGCGTTGTTGACAAAGATACAGTTGGCGTTTACACGGTTTATTATGATGTCGTTGATTCGCATAGCAATCACGCCATTCAAAAAACAAGAATCGTTAATGTTGTTGATCAAGAACCTCCCAGCACAAATGATAACGCGCCAACTGGCTGGCGGAATTCTGATACAACAATAACTTTAATATGCACCGACAATGTTGCTTGTTCAAAAGTTTATTACACAACCGACAGCAATAATCCAACTGCAGATTCAAGTTACGTTAATGCTTCAAGCAACTGGAGTTTTACAGTTAACACAGAAGGCCAATACACAATAAAATATTTTGCCGTTGATGCTTCAAATAATCAAGAATCAGTAAAAACAGCCACAAATATTTTAAAGATAGACAAATCGGTTCAGTCTGTTTCTATCACAGCTCCAACTGGGGGAGCTGAGCTTAAAGGAACTGCGACTATTACAGCCGACGGGTCAGACACTCTTTCTGGAATTAAAAAAGTTGAGTTTTGGGACCAAAGCATAGGCGCAAAAATTAGTGAAGATACAGAAGCTCCTTATTCAATTGATTGGGATACAAAAACAATGTCGGATGGAAGTCACAATATAATGGCAAAAGTAGAAGACAAGGCGGGAAATATATTAGATTCTGCAATAATTTCAGTTTTGGTTGATAATACTGCTCCAGTTATTTCCATTTTAACTCCCGCGACGGGAAGTTATAAAGACCCGATTAATATTTCAGGCAGCGCAACTGATGCGGCGGCTAAAGTAAAATATGTTCATCTTTATTACAAGGTCTCGGCAAACGATGCTTGGACAGAAATTGACACAAATAATTCTCAGGAAGGAATTCAGCCAATCAGTAATTCTGAGTCCGCAGAACCATTTGCTTTTAGTTATTTGTGGACTCCGTCAACTGAGGGGATTTTTAACATTGGGGTTCGAGCAGAAGACAGGGCGGGCAACTGGTCTGGCGCGAGCCCGGCAGATATTTTTATAAATAATGTTATTTATGACATCACGGTTCCTGTAATTACTATTGCTAATCCAGATAGTTCTTCGGCTCAAAGTAAAACAATTACAGCCACCGCCAACGAAGGCGCGCTGACTCAAAGCATAACAACAGGTTCTGTTTGCGACAATACGTTAACTTTTGCTGATTATGTCAGCGTAACCTTTAGTTCTGAAGCTGATAACGGAAAAAAAGTTTGCTATAAAGCAGTTGATGAGGCTAGCAACATTGCGTATAAAATGTCGGACCCAATCGCGGGAATTGACACTACAGCGCCAGTAATTACTTTTCCAGCAGATATTACAACCGATACGGCAGATTCTTTAGGAAAAATAGTTACTTATACTGCGCCGACCGCAGCTGATTCAGCTGACGGTTCAGTTGCAGTGACTTGTGATAAAAATTCTGGCGATAATTTTCCTGTGGCAATTACAACCGTAACTTGCTCAGCAAAAGACGTAGCCAATAACACCGCCACGAAAACCTTTAAGGTAACTGTAAATCAAATTCAACAAAATAATGGCGGCGGAGGTGGCGGAGGCGGTTATTATGTCCTGCCAGAGCCAGCTTTAGTAATTTCAGAACAATCTATTAGAGCTCCAGATATTGCGCCCGATAGTTTAACTATTGCATGGACTACAAATTTCAAAAGCAGCAGTTATGTAATTTATTCAGCTGAGGGAGAAACGCATTCTTTAGATATGACAGATAGCGCTGGAACTCCGCCAAAATATGGTTATGTTTACGCAACCGCAGAATCTGATATATCTGAAAAAGTCACTGCTCACTCGGTTATAATTACCGGATTAAATCCTAATAAAACTTATTATTTCAGAACAGTTTCTCGGGGTTCTTTGGCAATCAGCGGAGAATACAAAGCAACAACACCGGCAGTGGCGGGAGCCGCAACTGTAAAACAAATTAATATTCCAGAGCAAATAGTTAGAGTTGTCGCTAAAAATGTTTCTCAAATTAAAAAAATAGCAGAGACTAAATCAATAATCCAATCAATAAACCAGCCGACAAACGCAACAAGCGCGGTAAAACCAGCAAATGTTAACATAACCAATAATGAAAAAAATAAACCCCTTGTAAACACAAATTCATTTACGGCCAGTTTGGGAGCAGTTTGGAGCAAGATATTTAGTTTTAGTTTGTCAAATTTGTTTTTTATTATTATAATTATTATTGCTATTTTATTATTTTTCCCGCCTAAACATTGGTTTAAGAAAAAATAAGAATTTTTTTTGTTGTAATAAATAATATGGAGGAAGAAAACAAAAAAAGGAATAACTCAATTTCAACAATTATCATTACTATTATTGCAATACTAATTATTATTGCTCTGGCATTTTTTTATTATTATTTTACAAGCCAGCCATATCCCGTTGCAAATATGCCTTCTGCGCCAGTACAAACTCCGCCGGTAAAAAATGTGCCGGTAATACCCGAAGCTCCTCCAGAAGTACCAACTTTTTCCACTGAAGTTATAAATTTTATTTCGCCCGCAATTTTACCGGCTGAAATAAAAGAAGGTGATTGCCAAATAAATTCTATTGCTCAGCCCTATCGGTTGGACGCATGGAAGTGCGCAGCGAGTAAGGCCATTTACGACCCTTGTTTTTCTACCGTATTAACTGATGTTGTATATTGCAAAATGAACCCTATAGAAGCTGGAAAAGATTTTTTAATAAAACTCGTAAAACCTCTGCCAACTCCGCTTACTCCAAAAAATATAAACAGTAACTGGGCATGGTTTGTTGAATTAAAAGATGGAACATTTTGTTCTCCATATACCGGCGCAAGGCCAATTATAAATGGCCAAGTTGCTTTTTACGGATGCAAATCAAATATAAAAGGAGAGCAATCTGTTTTAATGGGCGACTTAAAAAAAGATTTAATATGGAAAGCGGAAAAATCCATTCTGACTAAAAGCGGTTTAAAATGGGTTTTAAAATATTCAGAAGAAGTGGAAGTTAAAACCGTCTGGCAATAATGGACTGCAAAGGAGTTATAAAAAAATTAGAGTCGCTGGGAAATCCGAAAAATGTTGAGGGTATGGCAAGGTTTGGTATTAGGCCAAAAGCGAAAGTTTTTGGCGTGCCTATTCCGGAATTGAGAAAGATTGCCAAAGAAATTTGAAAGAATGTGCGGTCTCCGAGACCGCACAATTTGGCATTAAAACTTTGGGATTCTAAAATTCACGAAGCAAGAATTTTAGCAGGGCTTATTGCAGACCCTGAAAGATTAACTGAAAGCCAAATAGAAAAGTGGGTGAAAGATTTTGATTCATGGGATGTGGTTGACCAGGTTTGTATGAATCTTTTTGACAAATCTGTTTTGGCGAAGGAAAAAATATTTGAGTTTGCAAAAAGGGAAAAAGAGTTTGAAAAAAGAACAGCGTTTGCTCTGATGGCCGCGCTGGCCTCGCACGACAAAAAAATGCAAGATAAAGATTTCATAAAGTTTTTTCCAATAATAAAAAAGGCTTCGACTGACGAAAGAAATTTTGTAAGGAAGGCAGTAAATTGGGCATTGAGACAAATAGGCAAAAGAAATTCAAAAAATTAACTCAAAGAGTGCAAAATGGATTACTAACGACGCAATCAGGGAATTGATTAGTAAAAACATTGAAAACCGTTTAGTGTAACGAAAAAACAGCCCTAAAAAGCTGTTTTTTAGTTTATAAAATATATCGCAGAGCACTAAATATATTGCAGATAAAATGGCTTTCTTTAAAACAATATAACCTCTATTGAGGCGTTTAAAACAACGAAAAACAGATCAAATTTGCTCCTTTTTTGTTTTGGCGTTATTATTAAAGCAAGGATATGAAAAATATTTTTAAAGACACAAAACTATGGATGGAATACAAACGAAGAAAAACATCAATAAACAAAAAAGTTGAATAACAAAATTTTTGTTACAATAGCCGTAGCGGTTTTTTTGCCCGCAATATTTTTTTGGTTTTTATTTTTTTATCTTGCGCCAGGTCAGGCAAGTGTTTGCTTTAAAGATTTTTGTTTTAAAGTTGAAATTGCAAAAACTTCTGCAGAATTATCTATGGGTCTGATGTTTAGGAAGGCTTTAGACCAAGACATGGGTATGCTTTTTATTTTTGACAAAGAAGCTCTTTATCCTTTTTGGATGAAAAATACTTTAATCCCATTAGATATGATTTGGATAAATTCAAACAATAAGGTTATTTTTATAGCCGAGAATGTTCAGCCGTGTAAAAATTTAATTTGTCCTGAAATAAATCCCGGAGTTGCGGCAAAATATGTTTTTGAAATTAATGCCGGTATTTCTAGAAAAATGGGAATGAAAATAGGAGACGAAGTTGTTCTGTCGGGTTATTAACAATCTCGGCCTCTTGACAGCCTATTTTGTGGTATAATGGGGTAAAGGCCGATTTTTATTAACTCGTTAAACTATTATTTAAAAATGCAAAAATTAAATACAGTAGATACAATAGCCCTTGTTTTAGTAATTGTGGGCGGATTAAATTGGGGATTTGTGGCATTTAACTTTAACCTTGTAGATGCCCTTTTGGGCGCAATGCCATGGCTTGTAACATTAGTTTACGGCTTAGTGGGGCTAGCCGCAATCTATTTGGCGGTAAATGTAACAAAATTAGAAAGAAAATAAAAATTTATAAAAAAATCGCCATAAATTCAGGAGCGATTTTTTTATACCTTATTATTTCAAATTTCAAATTTCAAATTAAAAATTTAGTATAGGTATCCCCAAGTTTGAAGTTTATCAGAATCTTCATACCAACCCAAACCTATGTCGGTTCTATAAAACATATTTTGCAGTAATATATTTTCAAGCCGGCCGTAAACTTGTTTTCTTGCGTCTTCTACGGTAATGCCAGATCCCGTAACAACTAATGCGTATCCTGTATTTCCGGCTATTCTCCAATTTTCGTCTACAAGTTTTACATCTCCCAAATGTATGCCTTCCAAATTTGGTTTTTTAAAAATAATTGATAAATCTTTATAGATATTCATTTCAGATTTGTCATCAAAGGGAAAGGGCGGAACGGCGCAAACAATTCCTATTTGAAATCCCTTTTTAGTTTTTAGGTCATAATTTTCTCCTTTGGCAATTGAATATAAAAATTCTCCCCAATCGCTCAAAACTCCCTCCATGGCAATCGAAATATGAGGGTAGCCAAACCTGCAAGTAAACTCTAGCGGGTAAATTCCTCTGCCATTTGCAATACAGTTTATATCAATGTATCCCACATAGCCAGATTTTTTTATGTCTTCGCGCATTTTTTCAAGAGTTGTTCTAAAAATTGTATTTGATTGCGACCAGTAAACCAATGTGCCCATCTCGCCGGTGAAAGGTCCGATGTCTCCGGGAAATAATTTTTTGTGCTCAAAGTTTATATTTACCGGATAAATGAAATCGTTACCGTTAAAAAATGCGCCAACCGCAACCTCAACTCCCGAGGCAAATTTTTGGAGCTGGAAATTTTTTATTTTTTCCCCTAAAATTTTTTTGTTTGAGCGTATTATTTCGTAGATGTCTTTTCCGTCTTCGTCTTTTCCTAAAAACAAAAGCCCCTTTGAATCGGATTGCACAAATCCTGAAGGCTTGTAAACATATCTTCCCGGATTTTCTTCAATAAATTTCAGGGCCGAATCATGGTCTGAAAAATCCCAATGGGGAAGCGTCAACATTCCAACTCTTTTCATTTCAGACTGGCCAAATTCCCGGTCTTCTTCCAATTTATCTGTGTAAGACGATCCGCCAACCACAAGTTTGCCTTTTTTTCTTAATTCGTCTGCGGTTTCGCCAAAACCACAGTCGTCAAAAACAATTACATCGGCCCAATCAATAAAATTTTTCCAGTCATCAACTTTTTCCAAAAATCCGTCATAAACATCTTTATCTGTTTCAGATTTTATGTAAATTTTTACTTCGTGCCCCTCTTTTTTAATTTGCAACGCCAAATCTCCGGATAAGCTTTCCCAGCTCACAAATAAAAATTTCTTAATTTCTTTTGTCGCGGCCGGCAAATTATTTTTTCCGTTTTGCGTATTATTATTCATAAATTTTTATTTGTATTTATCGTCGTAGGTTGCGTAAGAAACTTTTAGCTCTTCGCCCTTTTTTATTTTTCGCAGGGTTTTAAAAATAAGAGCTTCGTATTTTCCGTCTCCGACAATTTTTAAATTTGGATTTTTTGAATTATTTACAAAAAAAGAAACATCAATGCCGTTTAATCCTGTTTCTGGAATATAAACCGAGCCGTCTTGCTTGTGCCCCGAGGGGTATTCAATTACAAAAAAATCATCCACTAATTTTAAAATTTCTTTATCTAATTTTTTTAGTTCCTGCATTTTAAACTTGCGCCACTTGTTATTTTTTATGCCTAAGAAAGGGTTTTTGCCTTTTGGAATATCTCTTATGGCGTAAACGCCGACCCCTTCTATTTTAGATGGCTTTAACCTGCAATAAGTATTTTTTAAATTTTCTAAAATTTTTTGTCTTGTGCCCCAAAGGGTATTTGCTAAATTCATTTAGAAATAAAATTATTTTTTAAGTATACATCATAAAAAAAATAATACAAAATTTTTGTAAAAAAAACACCCCCGTTTTGCGAGGGAATTTTTTCGATTCAATTAGAATTTATCTGCTGAATCTTGGGGGTCTTTTCTTTGCCCAGCATTCTCTGCAATAAATTGGTCTGTCTGGAGCTGGCTCAAAAGGAAGTTCTGTAATTTCTACTCCGCATTCTCCGCATTTCCAATTTCCTTTTATCATTTCTCTTGGAGCAAAACCCCTGTCATTATTGTTTCTGTCAAACATCTTAGTTTTATTTTTGTTTTCTTTGATATTAAAACGACCTTTCTAATAGTCGTTCTACTTATTGCTAAGATACTTCGACTTATTAGCTTAATTATATTATACTCTTTTCTATATCCATGTCAATGGCTTTAAGGCTTTTTATTTTTTAGCATAAAATGTATCATAAAGTTGAATATAATGAATTTTAAAATTTTAAAAAAATCAAAAATAAGCCGGGCAAGGTTGGGTTTTTTAGAAACTAGCCACGGTGTCGTTGAAACCCCGTCTTTGGTTCCTGTGGCGACGCAAGCGGTGGTTAAAACTTTAACATCGGAAGAAGCGATTCAAACTAAATCGCAAATTTTAATTGCCAATACTTTTCATTTGCATTCCATGCCAGGGGAAAAAGTTGTAGAAAAATCCGGCGGTCTGCATAAATTTATGAATTGGAAAAAGCCATTAATGACAGATTCCGGCGGTTTTCAGGTTTTTTCTTTGGGTTTTGGAAAAGATTTTGGACTCACCAAATTTTTAGGAAAAGATAAAGAAAACAAAAAAATAATCGGCATATCAGGGCGTCCCAAATCATTAAAAATTACGCAAGATGGAGTTTTTTTTAAATCTTTTATTGACGGCGCAGAGCTTTTTTTAGGTCCCAAGGAATCAATAAAAATACAAGAAAAATTGGGAGCTGATATTATTTTTGCTTTTGACGAATGCACTCCTCCGTTGGCTAATTATGAATATGTAAAAAAATCTTTGGAAAGAACTCATAGGTGGGCAAAAATTTGTTTAAAAGCGAAATCCTCCTCCGCCAAAGGCTTCGGCGGGACAAGACAAGCGATTTTCGGGATAATACAAGGCTCGGAATTCAAGGATTTAAGGCAGGAATCCGCAAAATTCATAAATTCATTGGATTTTGACGGTTTTGGAATTGGCGGAGATTTGTGGCGCGAAAGAGGCGGAACAAAAAAGATATTAGATTGGTTTATTCCAGAAATAAACGAAAGAAAACCGCGGCATATGCTGGGCGTTGGCTATTTAGAAAACATAGAAGATATTATAAAATCCGGCATTGATTTGTTTGACTGCACTGTTCCAACCCATTATGCAAGAAGGGGAATCGCTTTTACGTCAAAAGGAAGATTAGACTTAAATAAGGTAAAATTCTTAAAAAGCAGAGAGCCATTAGACGCAGACTGCGTCTGTTATGTTTGCCAAAACTATAAAAAAAATTATATTTCCCATCTTCTGCGAGCGCGGGAAATTACGGCCTTAAAATTAATTACTTTTCACAACCTTTGGTATTTTAACAGTTTTGTTGAAAAAATCAGGGACGATATAAAAAACGGAAAAATTTAGTTATCCACAGGCGCGTCTATTGACCTGCTTTTTTATTAGTAATAAAATGCAATAAGGAATAATTATCATTAAATTAAAGCAATGCAAGAAACTATAAAAAAAGAAAGGATGACTTCTCAAAAAGAATTGGTGCTTGAATATCTAAGGGGCGTAAAAAATCACCCTTCAGCGGATATAATTTATAATGAAGTCAAAAAAAAGCTTCCCCGCATAAGCCAAGCGACCGTTTATAGAATTTTAAACGGATTTAAAGAAAAAGGAGAGATTCAGGATATAAATACAAAGGAAGCTGTTTTTTTTGACGGCGATATATCCGATCATGCTCATTTTATTTGCGACGATTGTGGAATGGTTTTTGATGTTTTTAACGAATGTATAAATTGCGGAGTTTTAAAAAGAAAAAGAACAAAGGTCGGAGCAATAAAACATTATAAAATAAATTTTTATGGAACTTGCAAATTTTGTAAAAAAGGAAATTGGAGCAGACCTAATCGCTAATAATAAATTTTGTCACGATTGCGGAGAAGAAATAATTGTTGACGGCGAGGAATTTAAAAATGGGGTATATCTTGTTTATGACAGCGCAGGAGAAAAGATAAATATTTTTAAATGCAATGAGTGTTTTGCGGCGAATAAAGCGCTGACTAACTTTAAGTCATGTGAAGTTTATTCAAGGGTTGTAGGCTATATAAGGCCTGTGCAACAGTGGCACAAAGGCAAAAAACAGGAATACGCAGAAAGAAAAGAGTATGAGTGCAAATAAGATGATTAATTATTAAAATAAGGGAATAAAATGGAAAAAGAATTATATAAATTGTCGGTTTTACCTTACGGCTATAAGGATTTGGAGCCGTATATGTCGGAAGAAGTTTTAACTCTGCATCACACAAAGCACCATCAGGCATATGTGAATGCGGCAAATGTTTTGCTTGAAAAAATATGGGACGCGAGGGAGAAAAATACAGAATTAGATTATAAATCGGTTTTAAAATCTTTATCTTTTAATGTTGCGGGTCATATTTTGCACGAAACATTTTGGAAAATTATGGCTCCCGCCTCCGTCCCGCTAGGGCGGGACTTCGGCGTGGCGAAGCCCGCAGGAGAGATAGCAAAAGCGATAGACAGAGATTTTGGAAGCTTTGAAAGGTTTAAAATAGAATTTTCAGAAACAGCAAAATCGGTTGAGGGTTCTGGCTGGGCCGTACTGGCTTTTCATGAAGAACCCTTCGGCGCGGCTCAGGGCAAGCACGGAAGTTTATCAATAATACAAATTGAAAAACACAATGTTAATTTTTATCCCGAGCAAAAAATTTTATTGTGTCTGGATGTTTGGGAGCACGCATACTATTTGGATTACAAAAACGATAGGGCAAAATTTATAGAAAATTGGTGGGACATCGTAAATTGGCAAGAGGTAGATAGAAGGTTTAGCGAGTAGATTGTAGCAGACAGTTTCAGCCGGCGGTTATTCGCCGGTTTTGTTTTAAAATCTTAAAAATGATAATATAAAATAAACAACAATCTTGGCCTTTGACAAGAAAGGAGGTGCCGATGAAGCGTTTGCACAACCTGTATACCCGTTAAAATGCCGGTATGAACAAAGCCCACACATGAGACCCGTCGGGTATAAACAAACGGCAATCTTGTGCTGCCATGTGGGTGCCGTCTCTAGAAAACAGACCTGGGTGTTAGCGCTCGTATACTGGGTGAGCCGACCAAGGATGGGTTTGTTTTTAAGGAAATTGGTGTCGTAATACCCAGAGACGGGGATTCATCGCCCATGAAGCGCCAGATAGCAAGGAAGACGAGTTACGACGCTTTATGGGAAACGGCATATGGCCGGAGGCCATTGGCACGCCAACTGTCACAGCGAAGGACGAGACATTCCAAGTTGGCAAGGGCGCGCTTCCTTTTCGGTCGCGCACCAATTTAATTTATTTTAACAAATAGGAAAATAATATGATGCTTTAAGGCACTTTGTACTCACGATCGTATTGACGAGGTGTGTAGATTAAGAGTAAAATAAAATTAAAAATATGAAAACCAAATACGGAAAAATTACGAAAGATGTTTTATTAATGCTGGCAGGGGCAGGAATTTTAGCGGTTGCGGTGACCTCGCCTTATTTTTTGATAAATATAACAAGAGCAATTTTAAAAGATAAAAAGTATAGGAAAAAATACAGTGATTCAAAAGAAAAAGGACTCCTGAGATCTTTGGCCGGTCTTAATAAAAATAAAATTATAATAATTAAAGAAAAAAACGGTAAATTTGAAGTCGGGCTGACCGAAAAAGGAAAAAAAGTGGTGAAAGAAATTTTGTTTGACGACATGCAAATTGATAAGCAGAAAGTGTGGGATAAAAAATGGAGGATTGTTATATTTGACATACCGGAAAAAAGAGGCAGGCGGGGAAGGGATGCTATTAGATCCAAACTGCAATCGCTGGGATTTTGTCAAATGCAAAAGAGCGTATGGGCATATCCGTATCCATGCGAAAAAGAGGTTCAGCTTATTTGTGAAATTTATGAGATAAATCCATTTGTAAATATCATAACAACTGATAAAATACATAATGATGATGGTCTTAGAAAATATTTTAAGTTACCTTGAACTCACGATCGTAGTTTCAAGGTATGTAGATGATATGAGTTATAATAAATTAATATAATGGGAAAAGATTTTTACGTAATTTGCGACAATATAAGAAGTTTGGAAAATATTGGCTCAATTTTTAGAACCGCCGATGCTTTGGGAGTCGCAAAAATATTTTTGTGCGGAATTTCTGGAAAACCTCCACATCATAAAATTTCAAAAACAGCGCTGGGAGCTGAAAAAATAATCCCATTTGAATATTGCAGGCAGATATGGAGGTTGATAGATAAATTAAAAAAAGATAATATATATATAGTAGCGCTGGAACAGGATAAAAAAGCAATTGATTACAGAAAATTTAAACCAAAATTTCCATTAGCATTAATTATTGGCAACGAAGTAAAAGGAATTTCAAAAAAAATAATATCAAAAGCAGATAAAGTTATCTATCTGCCAATGCTTGGGAAAAAAGAGTCATTAAACGTTTCTGTAGCCTTTGGCGTTGCAGGCTACCGCATAATAAATTTTTAATTTCCAATTTTTAATTTTTAAATAAATGAATGTTATTTTGACTGACGAAAATTTTGAAGCAGAAATAAAAAAATCAGACAAACCAGTTCTGGTTGATTTTTTTGCCGTCTGGTGCGAGCCGTGTTCAATGCTGGCGCCGATATTGGAAAAAGTGGCAGAAGAATTAAAAGATAAAATTATTTTATTGAAGGCAAACCTTGACGATATTCCCTTAACCGCCCAAAAATTCAAAATAGATAGAATTCCAACAGTGACGCTTTTTAAAAACGGAAAATTAGCAAGCGGTTTTGTTGGGTTGAGAACAGGGGCGGAAATTAAAGAATGGCTAAAAAATTTAATTTAAAAAATATATATCGCTACATTAAAAAATATGAAAAATCAAAATAGAAAAATAGAAGAATTAATTAAAAATTCAAAAGCCTACGCAAATGCGAATGGTTTTAATTTGAATCCTGACCAGAAGTCGGTTGATAGAGTAATGTCCGGATTGTTAAAAAATGAAGAAAAATATGGAAAAATATATTGTCCGTGTAGAAGGGTAACAGGCAACGAGCAAGACGATGAAAAAATAATCTGCCCCTGTATTTACCACAAAGACGAAATTGCAAAAGACGGCAAATGCTTCTGTGGTTTATTTGTAAAATAAAAAAGGCTGCTCAGTATTGACGCGAGCAGTCTTTTTTTATATACTCAATACAGACTAAATTAGTCTGGTTTTTACGCAGAAATGAAAATATTTTTTCGTGTGCCTGCCCACAGCCAACCCAAACGAAAAAATATTTTCATTTCTGCTTGGCAATTTATGATTAAAATTTCCAAAAAAGCGCAATATGGGCTGAGGGCAATGGTTTTTCTTGCCCGCCGTAGCCTCGGCGGAGGCGGGTTGGCTAAAACTAAACCTGTATCTGTAAAATTAATCTCTGAAAAAGAGGGGATTCCTTTTGAGTTTTTAGAAAAAATAATCTCGCAACTAGAAAAAGCCGGATTAGTGGCAGGAAAAAAAGGGGTCTTGGGCGGATACATTCTTTCGAAATCACCAAAAAAAATTAACGCAAATGACGTAGTTTATGTTCTTGAAGAGAATAAAAAAACAGTTGATTGCAGTTTTTGCGGCAGAAAAACTAAATGTTTGACAAAAAATGTTTGGTCAAAAGTTAATTTAGCTTTAAACAAAACACTAAAAGAAATAACACTTGAGAGTCTTGTAAAATAATTTTAAACTTGAATTATCGCAGAAATAAGAAATATTTTTTCGTGTGCCTGCCCACAGCCAACCCAAACGAAAAAATATTTCTTATTTCTGCTTAAAAGTAAAATTTTATGAAACATATTTATTTAGATTATGCGGCCACCACTCCGGTTGATCCGCGAGTTGCAAAAACAATGGCGCCTTATTTTACTGAAAATTTTGGCAACACAATGTCGCTTCATAGTTTTGGCCAAGATGCCAAACTGGCTTTGGAGCAAAGCAGAGAAACTGTGGCCGATTTAATTGGAGCAGAACCCAACGAAATAATTTTTACAAGCTCAGCTACCGAGAGCAACAACACAGCACTTAAGGGTTGTGCCCTGAGCGAGCGAAGCGAGTCGAAGGGTAAAAAAAATCACATAATTATTTCTTCAATTGAACATCCGTGCGTTATAGAATCTGCAAAATGGCTTGAAAAACAAGGTTTTAAAATAACCAAACTTCCGGTTGATAAATTTGGTTTGGTTTCTCTAAAAGATTTGGAATTTGCAATTACAGACAAAACAATTTTAGTTTCTATAATTCATGCCTCAAACGAAATTGGCACGATACAAAATATTTCAGAAATCGGAAGAATTTGTCGCGAAAAAAAGGTGTACTTTCATACGGACGCCTCGCAATCTTTTGGAAAATTAAAAATTGATGTTAAAAAAATGAATATTGATTTATTGACTGCTTCTTCGCACAAAATTTACGGGCCAAAGGGAGCAGGGCTTCTATATATAAGAGACGGCGTAAAAATTGAGCCGCTATTGCACGGAGGCGGACAAGAAAACGGACTAAGATCTTCAACTGTAAATGTTGCGGCAATTGTTGGATTTGCCAAAGCCTGTGAGATTTATAAAAAAGAAGGGAAAAAAGAAAATAAAAAATTAACTAAATTAAGAGATAAATTAATAAAAGGCATATTAAAAATAGATGGTTCACGCTTAAACGGCCATCCTAAGAGCCGATTGGCCAATAATGTAAATGTTTGGTTTTCTTTTGTTGAAGGCGAATCAATGGTTATTCAGCTGGATTTGCATGGGGTTGCCTGTTCAACGGGATCGGCCTGCTCATCTTTTAAACTTGAGCCAAGCCCGGTTCTGCTGGCAATAGGATTGAAACCGCAGGAAGCCCATGGATCTTTAAGAATTTCTTTGGGCAGATGGACAACCGAGAAAGACATAAATTATTTATTAAAAGTTTTACCAAAAATTATTAAAAAAATAAGAGAAATTTCACCATTTAAATAACGCTCGGCAATCAAATTTTTTGCAGACATGCGCGCTTCGCCGCAGGCTAGCAAAAAATTTATTGCCTCGCTTTCCAAAAATAATATAAAATTATGAAAGATAATAGAAAAATTTGCGGAGGATTATATACAAAAAAAGTTTTAGAGACTTTTAAAAATCCGCGCAATTACGGAAAAATTAAAAATGCCAGTGGAATTGGCAAAGTAGGCAACATAGTCTGTGGAGATGTGATGTGGCTTTATATTAAGATCGTAGAAAATAAAAATGGCAAGGAAATTATTAAGGATATAAAATTTGAAACTTTTGGTTGCGTGGCCGCGATTTCAACAAGCTCAATTATTACAGATCTGGTAAAAGGAAAGACAATAAAAGAAGCGCTGAAAATAACAAAGGATAATGTTATAGAATCTTTGGGCGGTTTGCCCAAAATAAAATATCATTGTTCTGTGCTGGCAGTAGACGCTTTGGTTGAGGCAATTTATGATTATTTTTCCAAAAAGGGAGTGAATATTTCTGATGACCTGCAAAAAAAGCATGAAGCAATCCGAAAATCAAAAGAGATTATAGATAAGCGGTATGAAAAATGGACAAAATAAAAAAGTGGAAAATTCTGAGTTACAACGAAGGATCGTAGTGGCGATGTCTGGCGGGGTGGATAGTTCGGTTGCAGCTGCTTTGCTGAAAAAGCAGGGCTATTTTGTGATGGGAGTTTTTATGAAGTTTTGGCTTGACCGCCGAAGCCTTGGCGTAGGCGGTAAAGAATATAATAGATGTTGCTCAGCAGAATCAGAAAAATTGGCGAGATTGGTTGCAAAAAAAATTGGTATTCCTTTTTTTGTTATAAATGTTGAAAAAGAATTTAAGAAAAAAGTTGTTGATTATTTTTTAAAAGAATACAAAAAGGGGAATACTCCAAACCCATGCGTTGTTTGCAATAAAGAGATTAAGTTTGGATTGCTAATTGAAAAAGCGCTTAAGTTCGGCGCTGATTTTATCGCCACCGGTCATTATGTCAAAACTTCGCTCAACAATCAAATTTTTTCTCGCGGAAGGTCACTTCGTGTACCTAAAGCTCCAAAAAATTTATTGCTTCGCTCAGTTAAACTCTTAAAAGGCGAAGACAAAGAAAAAGACCAGAGCTATTTTTTGTGGCAGTTAAGCCAAAAACAATTAAGCCGAGTTTTATTTCCAGTGGGAAATTACACAAAGCCTGAAGTAAGGCAATTAGCAAAAAAATTTGATTTGCCGACAGCAGAAACCCCGGAGTCGCAGGAAGTTTGTTTTATTTCCGGAACAACGAACGAATTTTTAGAAAAATATCTGAAAACAAAACCAGGCGATATTGTTGATAAATCCGGTAAAAAACTTGGCAGACATCAGGGGTTGTATTTTTATACAATAGGGCAGAGAAGGGGAATAGGGCTGGGGGGTTCCGCCTCCGCCAAAGCTTCCGCCTCCGTTAAAACTACGGCGGGACAAGCCGGCGAGACAAAGCCTTATTATGTTGTTGCTAAAGATTTTAAAAAAAATAATTTAGTTATTTCAAAAAATAAAAAAGATTTGGAAGGCAGAGAATTGATTGTAAAAAATGTTAATTGGACTTGCCTCGCCGAAGCTCAGAAGCAAGGGCGGGTTTCCGTGAAAGTAAGATATAGAGCAAAAACGGCTTTTGCAGATGTTTTTATATTAAGTAAAAATAAAGTAAAAATAATCTTCGACAAGCCGCAGCGGGCAATAACCTCGGGTCAGTCGGCTGTTTTTTATAAGGGCGAGGAGTTATTGGGCGGCGGAATAATTTATTAACAATTGACAAGGTTTTTTGTTTTGGTATAATAGACCTATACCATAGGTAGTGGTATAAAATTATATTTTAATTAAACAATAATTATTAAACCGTAATTAATGTTAAACGACGCTCCTCAGAAAAAAAAGAAAACTCTGATTAATTTTAGAAAAGCCCAGAGCTCAATCTCTAAAATTATTGATATGATTGAAAAAAATGAGTACTGCATTGATATCATGCAACAGAATTTAGCTGTAATGGGACTTTTAAAGTCTGCTCATGAAATGCTTACGGAAGTGTATTTGAGCACATGTTTTAAAAAAGCGATGGAAACAAAAAACGAAAGAAGAAAACAGAAAATGATAGAAGAAATTTTAAGAGTGACCAAACTTTTTAATAAATAAAAGATTAAAAACATAAAAAATAAAAATTATGGGAAAAATAACGCTAAGCATTAATCCAAAATAATTATGGAAATATTAATTGGCGCATCTCTTATTGCCGCATTTATTGCCGGAACAGCCGCGCTTTTCGCGCCTTGTTGCATAACTGTTTTATTGCCGTCTTATTTGGGTTCTGTGTTCAGACAGAAAAAAACAGTTTTTTTAATGACATTTCTGTTTTCTTTGGGAATGTTTGCGGTATTTTTGCCGCTGGGTTTGGGAGCGGCCGGACTGGGACAACTATTTAGGCAAAACCATAATTTTTTATTCGTTCTGGGAGGGCTGTTTGTTTTAGTTATGGGAATTTCAGTATTAACGGGAATTCATTTTTCATTGCCTTTTTCCATAAAAAATCGTAATATGAAAGTGAAGGGCGCGGGTTCGGTTTTCGTTTTAGGAATTTTTTCCGCTTTTGCAACTCTTTGTTGCGCTCCGGTGCTGGCTGGCGTGATTGCCTTATCTGCTCTGCCCGGCTCTTTGTTCTGGGGCGGAATGTATTCTTTGGTTTATGTTCTTGGCATGGCTGTTCCATTATTTTTAATCGCTTTATTTTTAGACAAGGCCAATATTACCGAAAAAATAACAGTGTTTAGGAAAAATTTTTCTTATTCCATTGCCGGCAGGCAGGTTAATATTTTTTTAGCAGACATAATTTCAGGAGTAACATTTTTTTTAATGGGAATTTTAATATTATATCTTGCCGCAACCGGACAGTTGGCAATGTCACCTGGCGGTTATCAAATGGCGATTAATATTTATTCCGCCAAATTCACTAATTTTTTGAGCCAATATTTGGGCCAAGCGCCGGCAATAATATGGGTAGCGGCTGTGGCGGGCTTGGTAGCGTTAATTGCTATAACGGCTATTGTTAAATGGAAAAAACAAGACAATAATTAATAATTAAAGTTTTAAATTATTATTAAAAAATAAAAACATATGAAAAAAATATTATTTTTTATAGCTATTTTCCTATTATTAGGTTTTAATTCAGTTCAAGCAATAACCGAACAAGATATCAATGAAGCTAAAAGCTTGATTGATTCAAAAGCGGACTGCAAAAATTTATCAGATTCTCAATTAGAAATAATTGGCGAATATTATATGGAACAGATGCACCCTGGTCAAGCTCACGAACTTATGCACAAAATGATGGGGTTGGAAGAAGGTTCTAAAGATGAAAAAGAGATCCATACCAATATGGCAAAAAAAATATATTGCAATGAGAATATTAACATGATGGGCATAATGAGTGGTTCTGGAATGATGGGTGGCGGAGGTATGATTGGGTACGGCTCAAATTACCAAAATATGATGAACTGGGGAGGCATGGGGTTTGGTTGGAATTGGTTAGCTTTAATTTTTCAATTTATATTTTTCTTTTTGATTATTCTAGCAATCGTTGCTTTGATAAAATATCTTTCTAATCAAAATAAGAAATGAATCAGAAACTTTTGTTTTTTGCAATTTTTATTTTAGGAATTATAGGAGTGGTTGCTTACGGCTATTTAAAGGCAACTCCCGAAGCTGGCAACCAAACAAACATGCCTAAAATAGAAATTTCTCCGGGTTCATATGATTTTAAAGAAATAGAATTTGGTAAAATTGTAAATTACACTTTCAAAATTAAAAATTCGGGAAACGAAATTTTAGAAATAAAAAGAGTGGCAACATCATGCGGCTGTACCACTGCCAAAGTTTCAGAAAGAAAAATTAATCCTGGCCAAGAAGCGGAATTATTAGTTGTTTATGATACCGCGGCTATGGGAGACGGCCCTCACGGCAAAGGAAATCAAGAGAGAATTATTTATATTAAAAGCAACGACCCCAATAATCCTCAAACAAATGTAACAATTTCAGCCTATGTTAAATAATTTTTTAGCCAGTCTTAATACCGCAAACCCGTCCACAATGATTCCATTAGTTGCCGGCACAGGATTTCTGGACGGCATTCATCCCTGCGCTATTGCCATTCTGATTTTTTTTGTGGCATTTTTGCTTAGTTTGCGCCGGTCGTTTAAAAATATTTTTTTCATGGGGTCGGTTTACATTTTCGTAATTTTTTTAACCTATCTTGGAGTGGGCGTCGGGCTTTTTTCCGGCATAATGTTTTTTGGCCAGCATCACCTTTTCGCCAAATTGGGCTCTTGGCTACTGATTATTTTGGGAATTATTAATATAAAAGATTATTTCCTTCCGAGTCTGCCTTTTCATTTAAAAATGCCTAATTTTTCAGGCAAAATATCAAAAGAACTTTTAATCAAAGCGACTTTGCCCTCAGTAATAGTTGCCGCATTTCTTGTTGGGCTTTGTTCTATTCCATGCGTTGGCGGAATATATGTGGCGATTACTTCTTTGCTGGCGTCAAAAACAACTTTTTTTGTCGGATTTTTATATCTGATTCTTTATAATGTTATGTTTGTTGCCCCTTTAATTATTTTGCTTTTTTTGACGGTTAATCCTCTTACTTTGGCAAAAATCGCTGAATTCAGGCAGAAAAATGAAAAACTAGAAAAATTAGTAATGGGTTCTGCAATGGCGGCTTTAGGCATTTTAATTTTATTATTTTTTGTGTAGGCTATCTATGCGGAAATGAGAATATTTTTCAATTCGGGCAGGCTGTGGGTTGGCGTAATTGAAAAATATTCTCATTTCCGCATAAAATATAAAATTTAAAAATTATAAAAAATTATGAATGAAAATCAACAAAACAATAACAACAAAAAAGAACCTTGCGAGCATTGCAATGTGTCAAAAGAAACTATAGAGAAGCTGAAAGAGAGCGCTAATAAAAAACCTGAATACATCTCAAAAAGAGAGCAGACAGAAAAGGAAAGATTGTCAAAAATTAGATGGCAGAAAAATAAAAAAGTTATTTATTTTGCGGCGGCAATTATTTTAATTGCCGGTTTGGCCTTTGTTGGCGCAAAATATATTCCTCTGAAAAGCCAATCGGGCCCCAAAATTACCGTATACCTTTCTCCAACCTGCGGTTGCTGCCGCGAGTACATTACTTATTTAAGAAGCAAAGGTTTTCAAGTTGAAGCAAAAGAAACAAACAATATGCTTCCAATAAAAGAAAAATATAATATTCCAGAGAGCGCGCAGGCTTGCCACACAGCGGTAATTGGAGACTATGTTCTTGAGGGCCATTTGCCGGTCAAAGCAATAGAAAAATTGCTTGCTGAAAAACCAGAAATAGACGGCATTGTTTTGCCGGGGATGCCGCCAGGCTCTCCTGGAATGGCCGGCTTTAAAGGGTCGATTTTTAAGGTTTACAGTTTAAAAAATGGAGTTTCGTTTGAATTCGGAGAGTGGTAAATAAAAACATAAAAAATTAAAAAATAAAATATAAAAATTATGGGAAAAATAACACTAAGCATTAATCCAAAAATCGCTTTAATCGTAATTGGCATTCTACTAATAATTTTAGCATCGTTTTTGGCAGGGCAATATGCTGATAATTTAGACAAAAAAAGTTCTTCTGATGGAAGCAAAAACACAACATCTGTAAAATCAGGCGCAGATTCAGCCTCTGTTTACGCGGAAGTTAATCCTCCCGAAGGATATGAAGTTAACGCAGTCTACGGAAATATTGGTCCAAAACTTATAGCGGCCGGAGTTATTGATTTAGAAAAATTTAAAGCCGTCTATGATCGGTCAGGACAGCCGCTAACGGAGGAGCAATTAGATATTTTAACAAAGGGATCTAACGCAAAAATTAAAATTACTCCGCAAAATTCTTATTTTCTTTTGAATTTTCTTTGGGCGGCCGGCGTAGGAAATAAAAATTCTATTTTAGACAAAGGCCCTATGGCAAACTCTGGCACCGCGGTAGGCAATTTTGCTTCAACTGGAGGCTGGACGTTGGGCAAGGGAAACGCAACCAGCTTTTATTCTAAGTCTGAAATAGCAAAAGTGTCTTCTGAACAGCAAAAAGCTTTAGAGGATTTCGCCAATAATTCTTACAGGCCTTGCTGTCCGAATCCAACCGCTTTTCCAGATTGCAATCACGGAATGGCAATGCTGGGTTTGGGAGAAATTATGGCCTCTCAAGGTTTGTCGGCAAAGGAAATGTTTGAGGCATTTAAATATTTCAACGCATTCTGGTTCCCTCAAAACTATTTTGATATGGCAAGATATTTTAAAGCAAAAGAAGGAAAAGCATGGAAAGATGTTGATGCCAGAACCCTTGCCGGTTTTGATTATTCCAGCTCCAATGGCACTCAAAAAATTACGCAGTGGTTAAGCGACAATAATCTTAATGAAAAAGCTCCTTCCTCCGGCGGAGGCGGTTGCGGAGTTTAAAATTGTTGTAAAAATATGTTTAATTTATTCAAAAAGAAATGCCCAATTTGCAAAATGGAATTAGAAAAAGGAAAAGAATATATTAAAGGACTTGGAAAAGAATTTTGTTCTGAAGGGTGCAGGGAAGAGTTTCGCAAAAATTTGGCAAAAGAAGAATCAAAATCTGCTGGAGGCGGCAGTTGTCATTAATTTTTTTGATATGTGGAAATTATTAAACATGCTGTCAAAGAGCAGAAAAAATAAAAATGTCTCAAATTAAAAAATCAGTTATTTTTGGTCTGCTCGCTATGGCATTGCTCCTGTCTTTTTATTTCGCGGTTTTGTATTTGGTTTCTGGATGGGGTTTTACGAAAATTCAATTTGATGAAAATTGGTATTGGATAATTAGTTTGTCTTTGGGGTTTGGAATACAAATTGGCCTTTTTACTTATTTGAGAGCTGCGCATAGAGCCGCGGTTTCTGGCAAGGTTGTGGCGGCTTCGGGCGCAACTTCAACTGTTGCTATGATTTCCTGCTGCGCCCATTATTTAGTCAATGTTTTGCCTATTATTGGAGTTTCGGGATTGGCGGCAATAATTGGCCAATATCAAAAAGAATTATTCTTGATTGGGCTAATTTCTAATATTTTAGGCATTGCTTATATGGGGCAAAAATTAGTTAAATTAAAAAGTAATCAAAAAAATGAAAAATACTAAAATTGTTTTATTAATCATCGTTATTATTCTAATTTTAGCCGGATTTTTTTATTTCACTTTATTTAAAAAACAGCCTTCTGCGGAAAATTCAACAGGCCTTGCTCCGCAGGTAAAAGACGAGGGAGGAGTTTCTATTGAAGTTGCGCCGATTGATTTTTCTTTTTCAACTCCGGTTAAATTAAAAGTTGATTTTACCACCCATCAGGGAAATTTAGATTTTGATATTACAAAAATTTCTTATTTATTAGACGATAAAAATAACAAATATATTCCTGTTTCTTGGGAGGGAGGAAGCGGAGGACATCACCTTTCCGGCGCGCTTTCTTTTTCAGAACCAATTAAAGACACAAAAACAATAAAATTTGTCATAGAAAATGTTTACAATGTAGAAAAAAGAGAATTTCTCTGGGAGATAAAATAACATAATGAAAAAAATAACGATAAAAACCACATTAAAAAAAATATTAGAAAGTCCAAAATCAGAGGAGGTTTTAATAAAATATGGCGTGCCTTGCGTTTCTTGCCCTATGGCCGCTTTTGAGTTAGAAGAATTAGAGATCGGCAAGGTGGCAAAAATGTATAAGCTTGATTTAAAATCAATATTAGAAGAGTTAAACAATTAAAAAATTAATAAAATTATGGAAAAAAATAATAATGTTGTCACCATCGTCATTTTGGCGATAACCGTAGTCGCAATAACGGGTCTTTTAGTCTGGGCCGCTACCAATAATAAAAATAGCGCGCCTGTAAATAAAGCTAATGCGCCGGCAGTGGATCAACATGGACATCCTATGGCAGGAGGCGCGTCGGCATCCTTTGATTTAAATGAGTTGATGGATAAATCAGCGCCAGAATTTTCTTTAACCGACAAGGATGGTAAAGTTTATTCATCGGAGAATTTACGCGGCAAAAATGTAATTCTTTTTTTCAACGAAGGATTAATGTGCTATCCTGCCTGCTGGGACCAGATTGTTGCGCTCGCTAAAGACGCGAGATTTAAGAATGCCGACACAGTTGTCTTGTCAGTAGTTGTAGACCCGCCTGAAGAATGGCAAAAAGCAACTAAACAAATGCCCGAGCTTGCAGAAGCCACGGTTGTGTTTGATAAAGGCGCGGAGGCGTCTAATAAATTCGGTATGCTTAAAACTGCGTCTTCAATGCATCCCGGATCGCTTCCCGGACACAGCTATACAGTGATTGATAAGGAAGGCATTATTAGATATGTCCTTGACGATCCAAATATGGCAATTCGCAACGATCAATTAGCAGCAGAGCTTAGTAAATTAAATCAAAAATAATGAACGAAACACCTTCCTCTTATGGTCTTTGGCCATTCGTTATTATTAATTCGCTTGTATTTATAATATTCGCCTTTAGCTTTACAAAACCGAAAACCTCGCGTGATTGGCGGTCATTTGGAGCATTTTCGGCTTTTCTTGTTGCCTTGTTCACTGAAATGTATGGTTTTCCACTTACTATTTATTTGTTTTCGGGATGGCTTTCCGCAAAGTTTCCCGGTACGGACTTCTTTTCGCATAACTCCGGCCATCTCTTTGAAAACTTTTTAGGCTGGGGCGGCGATCCGCACTTTGGGCCGTTTCACATCGCAAGCTACATCCTGATTTTTTTCGGTTTTGCTCTTCTTGCAAAATCTTGGAAAGTATTATACGCGGCCCAGCAAAATCACCAGCTTGCGATTGCCGGGCCATATGCCCGCATCCGCCATCCCCAATATGCTGCCTTCGTCTTGATTATGTTCGGATTTTTTTTGCAATGGCCTACAATATTAACTTTAATTATGTTCCCTTTATTGGTTTTAATGTATGTACGGCTCGCCAAAAGCGAAGAGAAAGAGGCAAAAAAAGAATTCGGCGAGACTTGGGACGCCTACGCCAAACAAACGCCCGTATTTTTTCCTCGCTGGAAACCGTGGGCATTGTAAAAAAGGTCGGAAATATTATTTAGTTTTAGAAAAAATATATGAACCCCGTTAGAAATCTAGTAAATTAACTTAACGGGGTTATATAAATAAATTTATTATGACTGCACAAATTTCTAACGGGGTGAACCAAAATTTAGGCATAGTAGACAGAATTTTAAGGTTTGCGCTCGCTTTCTGGTGGCTTGGTCCGTTAGCCCCGCAGTTTGACGTCGGATTGTTTAATATTCTTGTTGCCATCGTGGGTTGGATTGCGCTTATTGAGAGTTTCTTTGGTTGGTGCGGGCTCCATCGCCTCCTCAACGTAGACAACAAAAATCAGTGATTATTGCCTTGATTACATGGCTTGTTTAACCATATGAAAAAAATATCTTATTACTTGCTATTTATTGCGCTGGCAGGCGCCGTTCTTATTTCTTTTGGGGTATATCAAAGATATTTTAAAGAAAAAAAACCAAACTTCTTGTTGTTTAAAGTCGAAAGAGGAAGTATTCAAGAAGTCGTAAAGGCAAGAGGAGAGATTGTGCCGCAAAACGATTTTAATTTAGAGTTTCCTTTCTCTGGAACTGTAGAAAAAGTTTTTATAAAAGAAGGGCAACAGGTAAATCAAAATGATCCTTTGATAAAATTAGAAACAACTGATTTTGAATTAGAAATTAAAAGGCTGGAAGCAAGTCTTGCTCAGAATCAAGTTAATTTAGAAAAACTATTAGCCGGCTCAACCCCAGAAGAAATCAAGGTTTCTAAAGACAATAGAGACGCGGCTCAAGATGACCTGAATAGCTCTTACAATTCAGCAGTAAATACTTTAAACGACGCTTACACAAAAATTTATAACGGCTATACAACAGCCACATCCGTACAAAACAGTTATTTTTCCGCATTGGATCAGGAGGGAATAAAAGTCCAAAACAGCAGGACAGATATAAACAATAACATGCAAAACGCGAAAAGCTATTTAGACGCGGCGCAAAAAAATCCGATAAGCGAAAACATTGATTCGGCAATTTCTCAGATGCTTTTATCTTTAAATAATGTTTACAATGATTTGAAAGTTATCCGCGACCAAAGCGACCAGGGAATTTATTACTTAAAAATTTCTTCAACCGACAAAGCTTTAATAGACACTCAAAAAGGATATATCAATACCGCTTCAACAAACATTACAACTTCTAAACAAAGTATTTCTTCTTATAAGATTGCCCTTCAAAAAACAGAAGACGAGCTGGCGCTTATAAAAAAAGGACCGCGCAAGGAAGATATTAAAATTGCCGAAGCCCGGATTGAAGAAACGAAAATCCAAATAGCTATTATGGAAGAAAAGATTAAAAAATCCACCCTTTATTCTCCCATATCCGCTAAAGTTGCGAAGATCTGGTTTGAGAAGCAAGAATTATTCAGGCCCGGCCAACCTGCTGTAACCCTTGAAACTTCTAATCATAAGATTCAGGCCGATATATCTGAATTAGAAATAGGCAAAATCAGAGAAGTTGATAAAAGCGAAGTATCGATCCAACTTGACGCCTTTCCCGGCTTAAAAATTAAGGGCAGAATTATTTCGGTTGAGCCAAGAGAAATTATCAAAGAGGGTGACAAATACTATAGGATTAATATATTTATTGAGCCGCATAGTCTTGAAATTCGTTCTGGAATGAGCGTTGATTTAGCGATTCTGATTTCATTCAAAGATAATGTCTTGAAAATCCCCGAATTTGCGGTTTATAAGAAGAACGATAAAAAATTCGCGACTGTTCTCGAGGGAAGTAAGCAAAAAGAGGTTGAAATAGAAACAGGAATTTCTGGCGGCGAATCAATAGAGGTAATTAAAGGACTTAACGAGGGACAAACAGTCATGGTCTCCACTGATTGATTACGGATTATTATGCAACAAAAAATCAAACAACCAAAAATTTATTCCGGGATGGATCAAAGAATTGATCCGGTCTGCGGCATGGATTTGTCCGAATACACGGATGTCGCTGAAATTTCTCATCAAGGAAAAAAGTTTTACTTTTGCGGAAAGGGTTGCGAAGAAAGATTTAAAAAAGATTCGGGAAGATTTCAAGGAGCGCCGCTTATCAAATTAGATAATGTCTGGAAGATTTTTAAGATTGGCGAGGTGGAAACCAAAGTTCTTAGGGGGTTAGACCTTCATATTTGGGAGGGCGATTTTGTTGTCATTATCGGCGCGTCCGGTTCCGGTAAAAGCACAGCTTTAAATATGATGGGACTTCTTGATAAACCGACTTCCGGCCGCATTTTTCTGAAAGGCAAAGATGTATCTTTATTAAAAGACGACGAAAGAGCCGGGTTACGCTCTAAAACATTCGGTTTTGTGTTTCAGCAATATAATTTAATACCGTGGCTCACGGCTTATGAAAACGCAACTCTCCCTCTTATTTTTTCCGATAAAAAAATTGAAACAGAAAAATTAAATGTTCGTTTTCAGGAGATGGGACTTGAAGAACGTTTAACTCATCGGCCTTTTGAACTTTCGGGAGGAGAACAACAGCGCGTCGCTCTTTTACGGGCATTAGCTAACGATCCTGATATAATATTAGGCGATGAACCGACAGGTAATTTAGATTCAACAACCGGCAACAAAATTTTGGAAATTTTGATTGATTTGAATAAAAACCGCAAAAAAACACTCATCATAGTTACCCACGATGCTGACATAGCTGAGAAGGCCGACCAAATTATCGCCTTCAAAGATGGAAATCTTATACGCGACCATCAAACTCATAAAAAAGCATATACAGAATAATCGCCAACAAGAAATATGTTGAAAAATTTTCTCATTTTAACTTTTAAAAGCATCAGACACCGCACAACCAGAAGCTGGCTCACAATTTTAGGTATTGTCATTGGGATAATGCTGGTGGTTGTTATTTTGGCGTTAAGTTCCGGTATTAAAAATACGATTGCTGGGGCCTTGCAGACATTCGGCTCGGACTTAATTATAATTTTTCCCGGCAAAGAAAATAATCCTATTGTCGGATTTTTGGGAGGTCAGAAATTCAGAGAAAAGGATTTGTTAGATTTAGAAAAAATAAATGGCGTTAAATTTGCTGTGCCAATGGGTATTGGCAACTTAAATGTTGAATATGGCGGAGAAATAAAATCGACGATGATTCACGCCGCCAATTGGAAAAAATATGTGGAAGTACTGGAGTCGTCTCAGGGTATTAAACTTGAAAATGGACGATGGCCGGAAAATGATGAAGTCTCCGAAGTAGTTTTTGGCCATTTGGCCGCTAAAGCGCTTTTTAAAAAAGAGGTGTCGGTTGGAGATGAAGTGGTAATCAAATCAAAAAGATTTAAAGTAGTTGGCAATCTTTCTGAAATAGGCGAACAGATGCTTGATAATGTTATTTTTGTTTCTTTAGATATGCTTAACAGTTTAACCGATTCGCGCGGCGCCGCCAGCGCTATAGTAAAAATAATGCCCGGAGTGAATATTAATTTGGCGGCCCAGCAAATAAAATTTCAGCTTTCAAAACAAGAAGTTATCCGGGATTTTTCAGTTTTGACGCCAGAAAAAGCCGATAGACTTATTGGGAATGTCCTTTCTATTATTGAGCTTGTCTTAATTGTGATTGCTTTAATATCTCTTATTGTTGGGGCAGTTGGAATTATGAATACAATGTACACTTCTGTTTTAGAACGGACAAAGCAGATTGGGATAATGAAGGCTATCGGCGCTTCTCGCGACGCTATTCTATCGTTATTTCTGATTGAATCGGGCATTATCGGCTTAGCTGGAGGAATATTGGGAATTATTTTTGGAATACTATCAGCGTATATTATTAGTTTGGTTGTTGCCAACTTCGGAATTAGGGGTTTATTCTCTTTTGCATCGTTGGATTTTTTCGGACTTTTTGTTGTTTTATTTCTCACTTTTATTGTTGGCGTAGTGTCGGGTATATTGCCGGCAATGCAAGCTTCGCGCATGGAGCCAGCCGAAGCCCTGCGCTATGAGTGAAATAATATCTCATTTGGTGTAAAATTAAAACCATATGAATATATTAAATTTTAAAAAAAGAATCAGCGACCTGAAGAATAAAATTTATAATTCATTATGAAAAAAGAAGATTTTATAATACAGGGGATGAGTTGCGCCAGTTGCGCCACAAATATTGAGAATTTTTCTAAAAATTTGCCGGGAGTTAAGTCCCTCGCGGTTAACTTTTCGCTACAAAAAGGAGCGGTTTCTTTTGACGAAAGCATTACCAGTATTGAAGTTATCGGCAAAAGCATTACTGGCGCGCTGGGATATAAAATTACATCTGCGGCAGGAAGGGATTTGGAAGAAGAAAACCGTTCAGAGCAAAAAGAGATTAGACAACAGAGAAATTACACAATTTTTTCCTGGCTTTTGGCGATTCCCATTATGCTCGGCACATTTAGGGACTTTTGGATTTTAAGTTCATTTGTGCCGTCATTTTTGGCAAACAGTTATGTATTGTGGTTATTGACAACACCTTTAATGCTCGGACCAGGACGGCAATTTTTTATAGGCACCTATCGCGGATTGAAGCGCGGTTTTACAGATATGAATCTTTTAGTTGCCACCGGCACCGGCGCCGCATACCTTCTTGGCGTTGTCAATACGGTTTTTCCAAATCTCGGCTTTGGCGGCAGTAAAGTGGCTTTTTTTGAAACCGCGGCGTTGTTAATCGCCTTCCTTGTTCTTGGGCGATATCTTGAAGCTATAACAAGGGGCAAGGCTTCAGAGGCGATTAAAAAACTTATGGGGTTAAAAGTAAAAACAGCCAGAGTAATTCGGGATGAAATTGAACAAGAGGTTTCCATAGAAGAAATTAAAGTTGGCGATTTGGTTGTGGTCAAGCCCGGAGAAAAATTTCCGGTAGACGGCATTATAAAAAAAGGTTATTCAGCGGTTGACGAGTCAATGATTACCGGAGAAAGCATCCCGGTTGAAAAAAAAGAAAACGACACGGTTATTGGCGCAACTATCAATCTGACCGGTCTTATCCGATTTGAAGCGACAAAGATTGGAAAAGATACAATGCTTTCTCAAATTATAAAGTTTATTGAAGACGCTCAGCTGGCCAAGCCGAAAATTCAGAAATTAGCCGATAAAGTTTCCGGTAATTTTATTTTAATTATCCATATTCTGGCTCTCCTTGTTTTTCTGTTCTGGTTTTTCTTTGGTTATGACATTTTCTTCGCGTCAGGAAGCACATTTTTGCTTTCCAGCATCGTTTTGGCTGTGGTGCCGGTTTCAGTTTTCGCCTTACTGCTCAGCATAACGGTATTAATTATTTCCTGTCCCTGCGCTGTGGGATTGGCAACGCCAAGCGCCATTGCGGCCGGCACGGCCAAAGGCGCTGAACACGGCGTTTTAATAAAAGGGGGCGATGCTTTAGAACGCGCTTCAAAAGTTAATACGGTGGTTTTGGATAAGACAGGAACCTTAACCAAAGGCAAGCCAGCTGTAACAAATATAATAAATATCGGATCGTTAGATGTTAATCAGATATTGCAAATAGCCGCCTCAGCTGAAAAGGGCTCTGAACATCCTTTGGGCGAGGCAATGGTTAAAGCCGCTTTAGAAAAAAATTTAGTTTTTAGTTCTATTGATAATTTTCAAGCAATTCCCGGGCACGGGATTGAAGCGATAATTGATGGGAAGAAAATTTATTTGGGCAATAGGCAGTTAATGAAAGTGCAAAAAATAGTATTAAGCAATTCCGTTGAAGAAAAAATGCAAAAACTTGAGGAAGACGGCAAAACCGTAATGATTTTGGCGACAAATGGAGCAATAGAAGGGTTAATTGCAGTAGCCGATACATTAAAAGAAAACTCGGCGGCCGCGGTTTTAGCTCTGCAAAAAATGGGGTTTAAAGTTCTTATGCTCACAGGCGATAATTGGCGCACGGCTCAAGCTATTGCCAAACAAATAGGCATTCAGGATGTATTGGCTGAAGTGCTGCCAGAAAACAAAGCGCTGGAAGTGAAAAAACTGCAGCAGCAGAGAAAAGTTGTGGCTATGGTCGGCGACGGCATTAATGACGCGCCGGCGTTAACGCAAGCAGATGTAGGCATTGCTATTGGAAGCGGTTCTGATATTGCTAAAGAAGCAGGGCAGATAGTGTTAGTCAAAGAAGATTTAAGAGACATTATTAACGCCTTTGATTTAAGCAAAAAAACAATGAGAAAGATAAAAGAAAATCTTTTTTGGGCCTTTATATATAATGCGTTGGGCGTGCCATTGGCCGCCGGCGTATTGTATCCGTGGTTTAAGTTTTTAGTAAGCCCTGAACTGGCCGCTTTATTTATGGCCTTTAGTTCAGTTTCGGTAACTTTAAACACCCTGCTTTTAAGGCGGTATAAATTTAAACCCCGTTAGAAGTTTTGGGCAGAAAAAAATTGAATAAATTTTTTCTGCTTAAGATAAAAATGGGAATATTCTAAAAATATTATGTCTCAACAAAAAACATCAATAACAAATAAAGCAACTTCTAACGGGGTAAAAAACACACCAAAAAAATTGTTTATAATTTCTCTTACTCTGGCGGGTCTTATTAGTTTTCTATTTGTTTTAGCGGCTAACAATAAAAGCGGAGTTGAAAAATTTGACATATATTTAGGCGCAATATGGGTTTTTGTTTTATCTTTTATTGTTGCCTTGTCTTTATCGCATATGTTTAAGAACGACAAACAAGATAAACAAAAAAATTAAACAAATGGAACAAGAAATTAACGAGTTACGCCAAAATAAGTTATAATAATGCTAAAAGCGTTGAGGGGTCAATAAAATATAAATATGGCAAGAAAAATAAACTACGACGAATGGTCAAAAGAGGAGCTGATAAAAGAGCTTCGCCGTATTAAAGAAACGAAATACGGCCTTGTTTGGCATAGAGATTTGCCGGAAGAAAAAATTGACATTCTCATCAATCCCGACGCACGCACGCCCAATGAGATGTTTCCGAACGAAATGGCAGGCAAACCGTTTCCGATTTTGAAGGAAACCAAAGGAAAAGAAATAAACGGCGATAAAAGCAAGCCTGTCAATCTTCTCATTGAAGGCGATAACTATCATTCGCTTGCAGTTTTGAATTTTACGCATTTTGAAGCAGTCGATCTTATTTACATTGATCCGCCTTATAATACTGGAAATAAAGATTTTACTTATAATGACAAAATAGTTGATAGCGAAGACCCTTTTAGGCATAGTAAGTGGCTTTCTTTCATGGAAAAGAGATTGAAGTTAGCAAAAAATCTTTTGAAAAAGACGGGTGTAATTTTCATTAGCATTGATGACCATGAACAAGCCCCGTTGAAAATGCTTTGTGACGAAATTTTTGAAGAGAAAAATTTTATAACTAACTTTTTATGGCGTAGAACGAAAACTCCGCCTAGGTTATCAAAAAATGTTGCTCGTGTTCATGATTATATACTTTGTTATGCAAAGGATATCGCATCGGTACAATTAAACAAAATTCCTCTCAAGGAGGATTATGTTAAGAAAACTTATAAAAATTTTGACAACGATCCACGCGGTCGTTGGCGTTTAGTACCATTATTGCAACCGGATAGTTCGGCAAATAAAGAATTTGTAATAAAAATGCCAGACGGTAGAAATATAAAAGGCAAGTGGCGTTGCTCAATAGAAACTTTTAATGAATATGTTAGAGATAATCGATTAGTCGTCTCAAAAGATGGTAGCCCTAATAGAAAATTATTTTTATCCGAGATTGATGGTCAGATTGCGGATACTTGGCTTGATAGTATTGCAACAAATGAAATGGCCTCAAAGGAGATAGAAGAATTTTTTGGCACAAATGCTTATTTTTCGTCGCCCAAACCTACTAATTTAATAGAGTACTTAATAAAAATTGGCGGGAATACAAACTCAATAATTTTAGATTTTTTTGCTGGCTCTGGCACAACGGGTCATTCTGTCTTGGAAGCAAACAAAGAAGACGGCGGCAATCGCCAATTTATTCTATGCACCAATAATGAACTTAATGGCTTAAGATGGGAGTTAGAGTCAAAAGGGCTGAGCAAACACGAAATTGAAGAACGGGGTATTTGTCGTCGTGTTACCTATCCTCGTATAAAAAAAGTTATAAAGGGCTATAAAAATACCAAAGGCGAAAATGTAGCTGAACTTGGCGGTAACTTGAAATACTATGTTTGCGATTTTGTGGAAGCCGAGCCGACAGATAAAAACAAACGAAAGCTCGTGAGCGAATCAACAGAAATGCTTTGTATCCGCGAAAACGCTTTCGAACTGGTGCAAAACGAGAGCAATTTTAAGATTTTCAAAAACAGCGACAAATATCTCGGCATTGTTTTTTATGAAGAAGCTATCGGCGATTTCAAGAAGGCGATCAAGAAAATCAAAGGTCATTTCAACGCATACGTTTTTTCCATGACCGATGACCCGCATACGGACCAATTTGAAGATTTAGGCGATAAAGTAACTCTGTGCGCCATTCCCGAAGTGATTTTGAAAGTGTATCGGGAAATTTTTAAGTAATAGCTATGAATGAAAAAATAAACTCTCTACACAGATATTATATTTGGGCCAACAAAATGAGGACTGATTTTTACAACTTGCTTTCAAGCAAACCAGCTAGCCATTCCGGCGACTTTAAGGGATGGGAAATTGAATCGAATATGTATATGTCCCTCTGGTATGGGCTACTTTATGTAGTCATAGAGGGTTGGCAAGAATTAAAACTATCAGACAGAACTATTGATGAATTGCTAAATAATAAAAATACCGAACTGCTAAAGAAATTTCGGAATGGGACATTTCATTTCCAAGAGAAATATAATGATGATAGATTCCAAAAATTTTACGAAGAACCATCAACCGTTGAGTGGGTTCGCAACCTCAATAGGGAATTTGGAAGATGGTTTTTAAATACCTTAACTGCTAATAAATAATATGTGGATTGAATTCAAAAACTACCAAGAAAAAGCCATTGTAAAGTTGAAACAGGAAGTCAACGATCTTTTGGATGCGGAAGGAAGCAAAATCTGCATTTTCAAGTCGCCGACCGGCTCCGGCAAAACGCTGATGATGGCGGAGTGGATGATGCGCTTTTGCGATCCGTTTTCCCGTACCGATGGCAAAAAATTTGCGTTTATTTGGATTGCGGTGAACAAATTACACGATCAAAGCTATGATAAGTTGAAAAAGTTTTACGCTAATAAAGGTTTAGGCTTGCGGTGTTCCTATTTTCACGAACTTGATGAACGAAGAATACGGCAGAATGAGATTTTGTTTTTGAATTGGGCAAGTATCAACAAGAAAGGCAATATTTATGTCCGCGAGAACGAGCGGGATAACAACCTTTCCAACATCGTCGCTCGTACCAAAGACGATGGCCGGATTGTCATTCTCATCATTGACGAAAGCCACCGTAACGCCGAAACGGAAAAATCCAAAGAGCTGATTGAGGATATCGGCCCCAAGATAACGATTGAAGTTTCGGCAACGCCCCAACTCAAAGGCGTATTCCGTGGGGTTGAGGTTGAATTGAAAGATGTCAAAGACGAGGGAATGATCAAGAAGGAAATTGTTATCAATCCCGGATTCGAAAATTTTAAACTGGATAAAAAACTCGCGAACAAAACAGCTGACGAAATGGTGGTGGAAACCGCCTTGAAAAAGCGCGTTGAACTTGCCAAGTTATACGAGGCGGAAGGGTCAAATGTTAATCCGCTCATGCTCATTCAAATTCCCGACAACCGGATGGGATTGATTGATAAAAAAGACGCGGTGGTGCGGTTGCTCGGCAAGTATGGTATTACAACGGAAAACGGACGACTGGCGATTTATCTTTCGGACAGAGACAGCAAAATCAACCTTGAAAATATTGAGAAAAACGATACCGAGGTTGAGGTGATGATTTTCAAACAGGCCATCGCCGTTGGCTGGGATTGCCCGCGCGCCGCAATTTTGGTTTTGTTCCGCGAATGGAAAAGTATCGTGTTTTCTATTCAGACCATCGGACGCATTATGCGTATGCCCGAACACGATCATTACAAAAATGTAGAATTAAATATCGGTTATGTTTATACCAGTTTGAGCAATATCGGCATTGCCGAAGATATTGCCAAAGAATACATAACGGTTTTTGAGGGTAAACGGCGCGATGATTACAAAGATATTGATTTGACTTCTTATCACTCCAAGCGGTTCCGCGAAGAAACTCGTTTGTCATCGGATTTTGTGCCTATTTTCTTTCAAGCGGCTGATGAATTGAAACTAAAAGAGCGAATTTCGCTCAACCATAGCATTGTTGATACCAAGCTCATCGCAAGCGGAAAAGTTACCGATGTGGACAAAGAAACAAAAAGCATTGAGAAAAAAGGTACGCTGGATATTCCGAAAAACGAAGTTGAACTGCAAAACGCTTTTGACTATTTCGCCCGAGAAAATCTCGCGCCGTTTGCCCCGGAGCTTCGCTCCATAAAGCGTATAAACGATTCTTTATATCGCTTCTTTGATAAGTCGTTCAAGATGGGCGTTGATGATTGGCCGAAAGTTCAAGCCATTGTTTTGGCCGAGGAAAACCGCCAAGCCGTGATTGATGTCATCAATCGAGCCAAAGAGCTTTACCAAGATGTCGTTGGCAAAGGTAAACACGAACTCGCACAAAATGACGAGCCGTGGAATGTGCCGCGAATAATCAACTATAATTTGAATTTCGTTGAAAAGGATTATAAGCGATCAATTATTCAGCCGTATTTCGCCAAAACAAAAGGCACTGACAATCTTTCGCTTTTTGAGGAAGACAGCGATGTTGAGGTTGCGTTTATTGAATATTTGGAAAAAGCTAAACAAGTGAAATGGTGGTTTAAGAACGGCAGGCAGGACGGTTCATATTTTGCCGTGCCATATATTGAGAATGGGCAGGATAAGCCTTTTTATCTTGATTTCTTAGTAATGCTCAATGATGGACGGCTTGGCTTGCTTGATACAAAGGGCGGTATTTATGCTAAAACCGCAAAGGAACGCGCCGAAGGATTGGCAGAATACATTACAACGGAAGACAAGAAAGGTAAAAACTTGTTTGGCGGAATAGTTTTGAAAGACAAGAATAGCTGGCGGTTCAACGATAATAAAAAATATTCTTACAATCCAAACGACTTGAAGGACTGGAAATTTTTGGATTTGAATTAAATTTATAAATAAAAAAAATAAACAAGCGGAAGCAACACGATAATTTAAAATAATTTTGCTTGTACTGAGTAAAATCTAAGCATGATGAATGAAAAAATAAATAATAAGCAAATCACAATTTTTGAAGGAAAAAAAATCCGTCGGGTTTATAACGAAAAAACCGAAACATGGTATTTTTCGGTAGTGGATATTATTTTTGCGCTTACTGAAAGCGCCGACCCCACCGATTATTTGAAAAAAATAAGAAAAAGAGATTCCGAACTCGCCAGCTACATAGGGACAAATTGTCCCCAGGTAGAAATGATTACGGAAACTGGGAAAAAAAGATAGTCAGCGGAGAAAATTTTTTGCAATTTTCCCAACGCAATAAAGAATTAAAAGAGAAAAATTGAGCGGGAGTAAAGAAATTAATAATTTATGCAAAACATAATGAATCATACGCAAAACAAAGCGGTAAAAGAAGAAAAAATTATTTATACCTGTCCCATGCATCCGGAGGTTCGCAAATTAGAGCCGGGTCGTTGTCCTGCTTGCGGAATGGAGTTGATTTTGGAAAGCAAAAATAGAAGCCACATTGACCACGAAGCGGCGATGACTAATCCGCAAATTGCCAAAAAAATGGAAGCAGATATGCGCCGCAGATTTTGGATTTCATTTGCGCTTTCAATCCCCATTTTTCTTTATTCTCCGGTTGGCATAAATTTTTTCAAATTAAATCTGCCCGCGCCGATTCCTGTGAATTTTATCCTTTTTATCCTTACCACTCCTATTGTTTTCTGGACCGGCTCAATTTTTATTACAGGCACATATTATTCTTTAAAAGCCAGGAAGCTGAATATGGCTGTTTTGGTCGCCACCGGCGTTTTGGCCGCTTACCTTTTTAGCGTGCTCCTGACATTTACGGTCGGAGGCGAAACTTTTTACGAGGCGGCCGCACTTCTTGTTACTTTTGTGCTTTTTGGCCATTGGATGGAGATGAAATCCAGGCGGGGCACTTCGGACGCGTTGCGCGCGCTTTTTGATTTGGTTCCTCCCCAAGCAAATGTTATTAGAGATGGAAAAGAAATAACCATTCCAAGCGCCGAAGTCGTAAAGGGCGATATCGTAATCATCCGGCCTGGAAATAAAATTCCGGTAGATGGCGAGGTGATTGAAGGAGAAACATATATTGACGAATCACTAGTGACCGGAGAGTCTCTGCCTGTGCATAAAAAATTAGGCGGCAGTGTTGTTGGCGGGTCAATTAATCAAAGCGGCTTCATTAAATTTAAAGCCGTAAAAGTGGGCAGCGACACGGTTTTGGCGCAAATAATCAAAATGGTGGAAACCGCGCAGAACTCCAAAGCCCCGGGCCAGCGCATTGCCGACACAGCGGCCGGCTGGTTAGTTGTGGTAGCGATTGGCTCGGGACTGTCTGCGTTTTTTGGCTGGTATGTAGTGGCTGGGGTAGGATTTATAACTGCCCTTACTTTTGCGGTTTCCACGGTGGTGATTGCTTGCCCGGACGCGCTTGGGCTTGCAACTCCTACGGCTGTCGCTGTCGGCACGGGCATTGGCGCCAAACACAATATTCTTATTAAAGACGCAACCACGCTTGAGAAAACCTCAAAAATCAACGCTATGATTCTTGACAAAACCGGGACTCTTACCAAAGGACAGCCAGAGGTTACTGACATTGTTTCTTTTATGGAGAAGAAAGACAAGGAAACCCAAACAAAAATTTTGCAGACTGCCGCTTCAATTGAAAAATATTCAGAACACCCGTTGGCAAAGACAATTGTTGAGAAAGCGTTAAAAAATGGGGTAGAGTTGTTTAATGCGTCAAAATTTGAGGCGGTTGCCGGACACGGCGTCAAAGGATTTGTGGCAGAGCGCTTTGTGCTTCTTGGAAATCAACGTCTTATGGAAACCAACCAGACGCCGGTAAGTCAAGAGATTCAGCAGACCATGGAACGGCTTCAGGGCGAGGGAAAAACAGCGATGCTTTTGGCTTTAGATAAAGAAGTGATTGGAATTATTGCTGTTGCCGATACCCCCCGGGAAAATTCAAAACGCGCCGTTGCCGAACTTAAAAAAAATGGTATTGAAATTATTATGCTCACTGGCGACAACCAACGCACGGCCGAGGCAATTGCCAAACAGCTTGCCGTTGACCGCGTATTCGCCGAAGTTTTACCGGCAGATAAAGCAAAGTGGGTTAAAAAACTGCAAGAAGAAGGGAAATTTGTGGCTATGGTCGGCGACGGTATCAACGACGCTCCAGCGCTGGCGCAAGCCGACATTGGCATTGCTATTGGCGCCGGAACAGATGTGGCGATAGAAACTGGAAATATTGTGCTTATGAAATCAGACCCATACGACATTGTCGCGGCTATTCGATTAAGCAAGGCCACCGTGGTAAAAATGAAACAAAATCTTTTTTGGGCGGCAATTTACAATGTGCTGGCGATTCCTGTTGCGGCCGGAGTATTTTATAACTCGCTGGGCTGGTCGCTTAGGCCAGAAATTTCCGCTCTGCTAATGTCAGCGTCATCTATTATTGTGGCGACAAACGCAGTGATGTTAAAACGGGTTGAGCCAAGTTTAAACAAATAAAAAAGACCACAGACATTTGTCTGTGGCATAGAGCGAAAGCGAATTTACCAATCAACGAGATTGCCAATTCGTTTTTGGCCCTTAAATGTTGGGATATCGTCTCCTAAAGATGGACGATATTTGTATTGCATTTGGTAGGCATCTTCCGTCGTGTCGTTGTAAAAGTCTCTAAACACAAAGGTTGCGCGGAACCCTGCTTTTCGGAAGAATAATTGGGCTGGGAGATTCGTCTCGCGAACCTCCAGGGTGATGCGGTTCCACTTTTGCGACGACAGTTTGCCGATGAGTTCGTCTACCATCTGCGAGCCTACACCGCGTCGGCGAAACGCCTTGGCCACGGCTAAATTGAGCAGGCGAATTTTGGTCTTGTTGAGCTCGTAGAGCATGAAGCCCACGGCTTGGTCGTCATATTCGGCGACCATGCCGTAATTGTTCCGCCACCACCCGCACCTTAGGAAGTCCTCTTCCGACCAGGGGAATTCAAAGCTTTGCAATTCTATAGCCAGGACTTCGGGCATGTCTCTCCTAATCATCCATCGAACATGGGCGCGAATTTCTTGTTTTTGACTAAACATAGGAAATCTCCCTATCTCCGGTTAGCAAAACAAAATGTGAAAGAGCCACAATTAGACACTATTAAGATATGTTAATCCCTATATATAGTTTGTCAAGTTTTTTTGTTGAATTTTTTGTTGAATTAAATAATTTTTTATGGTTTAATTAAAATATAGTATAATAACATCATGAATAAAAATTTATTATTAATTGTTATAGCTGTAGTCTTAATAGTTGCGGGAGGGTTGTTAATTTTTGGTTTTTCTTCTTTTAGCAAACCAAAAGCAGACATCACGGGAATAATTTTGTTTTATGGCGACGGCTGTCCTCACTGTAAAATTGTGGACGACTTTATAACAGAAAATAAAATAGAGGACAAAATTAAATTTTCTCGTCTTGAGGTTTGGTTTAATAAAAACAATCAGGCAATAATATCAAAAGTGGCGGAAACTTGCGGAATAAAAGGAGATTCTGTGGGCGTACCATTTTTGTATGACGGAAAAGGGAATTGTGTTGTTGGCGACGAGCCAGTTATTAATTTTTTTAAAAATGAAGCAAATATCAAATAAGATTATATTAGGATTAGTTGCAGTTGGATTTTTTGGGGCGAAGGCGACAATGGCGCAAATTTGTCAGCTTTGCGTTGCGACAATTGGGATTGGACTTGGTCTTTCAAGATGGCTTGGAATTGATGATGTTGTGTCTTCTGTATGGATAGGAGCACTATTAGTTTCAGTAATTTTGTGGACATTGATATATTTAAAGAAAAGAGGATGGAGTTTTCAGGATGACGGAGTTGTAATTACCTTAGCCTACATATTGCTAATATATATCCCGCTCTATTACGCAGGAATTATCGGGAATCCAGAAAACAAAATTCTTGGACTTGATAAAATAATTTTTGGTTCAAGTATCGGTTTAGTTGTTATTTTTGCGGGTCATTGGACAAATCTTTATATGAAGAAAAAAAATAATGGAAAAGCATTTTTTGCATTTCAAAAAGTCGTCGTACCTGTTTTAACTTTAATAATAACAAGCTTAATCCTATGGATAATAATATAGATAATTTTATAAAAAAAATTCAGGCAAGCAAAACCAGCGAGCTTGATTTATCTTCCGATGAAGATTTGTCTATTGCCATAATGAATTTAATTTCAATTGAAGAACATTTTTTCTTTACTGGAGCCAAAACAGGCAAGCCGGAATATTTTGATTTATTGTTTACTGCCAGAGAAATGCGAAAAGAATTATTGAAAAAAATTATAAAAGACTACGAGGGCGAGGTTTGGTGCATTTCAAAGCATCTGCTTTCTGCCTCAATGAGGCTTATGGAAGTTGGAACTAAGGCTTTAACAAAAGGAAACAAGCCGGATGCCGAAGAAATGTTTAAAAAAGCTTACGAATTATATTCTTTATTTTGGGGAATAAATTTAAAACTGATTGATTTGGGCGAAGTAAAAAGAATTGACGACAACCAAATAGACAAAAAAGACACAGAAAAGAAAGGGCTTTTGGGCAAACTGGGAGATATGGTAAAATATGCAATTGATTGCTGCAAAGAATAAATAAAAACATATTATTAAATTTTATAATTTTATGTTTGGTCAAAACAAATCAATTCCAAAGTTTTGTGATTTAAGTGGAAAAGTTGCAATTATTACGGGAGCCCGCCGGGGAATGGGCAGGACGCATGCTTTAACTTTAGCTCGCGCCGGAGCAAAAGTTGTTTTAGCTGATATTTCACAAGAAGAATGCGAGGCGGTAGTTCAGGAAATAAAAAAGGAAAAGGGCGAAGCGCTTGCTGTAAAATGCGATGTGAGCAATAAAATAGAAGTTGATAATTTGATTGCCGAAACCTTAAAAGAATTCGGCAAAATAGATATTTTAGTAAATAATGCCGGAATTTGTTCGTTTCAACCGTTTTTGGAAATGTCAGAGGATGAATTTAAAAAAGTGATTGATGTAAATTTAAAAGGATATTTTTTGTGCGCCCAGGCTTGCGCTCGAGAAATGGCAAAACAAAAATCGGGTGTGATTGTAAATATTGCCTCAATTGCAATGGGGCAGGTTGGTTCAGGTTTTGCCGGTTTAGCGCATTACTGCGCCTCAAAAGGAGGCATTGTGGCTATGGCAGAAGCTATGGCTGTAGAATTGGCTCCATTGGGAATAAGAGTAAATACAATAGCTCCGGGCGCGATCAATACTCCCATGCTGATTTCTGGCGCAACAAAGCAGGATATGAAAACGCTTAAAATTGCTTTGTCAAGAATTCCAGTAGGAAGAATTGGCAAGCCGGAAGAAATTTCTAACGCAGTTTTATTTTTAGCATCAGACGAATCTTCTTATATGACAGGCTCTGTGGTTGTGGTTGACGGCGGCTGGACGGCCAGTTAAATCTTGTTATCTATTGACTTGTTTGTTTGTATTTAGATAGAATGGGGTAATAATATAAATTAACTAAAATTAAAAATATGACAGAAGCATATTGCGTAAAATGTAAAGCAAAAAGGGAAATGAAAGATGCCAAAGAAGTGTCAATGAATGGCAAGGGCGGAAAAAAGAGAGCGGCAATGACCGGAGTTTGCCCAAAGTGCGGAACAAAAATGTTTAGAATAATGGGATTGAAAAAATAAGTATAAAAAAGTGAGTAAAAAAATCTTTTTATATTCAGCGGTATTTTTGTTGTCGCTAAATTTTTTTTGCTGGAAAGAGGTTTTTAATTTAACTGAAAATAATTATTTAAAAGTAGATTTTTTAGATGTGGGTCAAGGAGATTCAGTATTTATTGAAACTCCAGAAAAGCACCAGATTTTAATTGACGGCGGGCCGGATTCAACGGTTTTGCAAAAATTACAGAATTTAATGCCATTTTTTGACAGATCAATTGACCTTGTTATTTTAACTCATCCCGAATCCGACCACATGCGAGGCCTTATGGATGTTTTGCAAAGATATAAAGTAGATTATGTTTTGTGGACAGGAATTTCAAGGAGCACGCCTGAATTTAAAAAATGGGTTAGCATTTTAGAAAAAAAGCAAAAACCGGAAACTAGTTTTTTGGCTTCAATAAATTTTGATCAAAGAGCGACCAAAGTAATGACCGTAAACGCCGGTGTAAAAATAAAGGCGGGAAACGCAAAAATTGATATTTTATTTCCTTTTGAAAACTTATCTGGAAAAGAATTTAAAAAGACAAGCAATGATACTGGCGTTGTGTCGCGATTAATTTTTGGAAAAGATTCTTTTCTTTTTACGGGCGACATATCAAGCGCCGCCGAAAAAAAATTGGCTAATTCATACGAATTAGCCAATTTAAAATCTGATGTTTTAAAAGTGGCCCATCATGGTTCGAAATATTCCACATCTGATATATTTTTAGAAAATGTTAAGCCAAAAATTGCGGTAATATCTGTGGGCGCGAAAAATACATACGGCCATCCAACCCCGGAAGTTTTGCAAAGATTGGATAAATTTGGTATAAAGGTTTTAAGAACAGATAAAGATGGCGATGTAAAAATTATATCTGACGGAAATAATATAAGTATCAAATAATTTGAAATTTACAATTTACAATTTGAAATCAATTTGAAATTATCCAATTTGAAATGACTAAAACTCGTCGTGTTTTCAAATTTAAAATTTAATCATTTAGATTTGAATTCAAATTTCAAATTTCAAATTTAAAATTTATATGCAGGGTTTTCCAGTATTTAAAACGAAGAGCGAAACATACAAAAAATTTGACTTAACTGACGCAAACGGCCGGCAGGAATATTTTGAGTACAAAGCGGGCGACGAAATAAAAAAGTTAAGAGAATTTTTAAAAGAAAACACTTTTATAGCTTATTTGCTTGGAAAAAAATCTTCGGGCAAAGGAACTTATTCAAAAATGTTTGCAGAAGTAGTTGATAAAGAAAAAATAGCCCATTTTTCAATTGGAGATATGGTAAGATCTTTTGATGAAATTGTGAAAGACCCTGAAAAGAAAAAAGAACTGGTTTCTTTTCTGGAAAAAAACTACAGAGGATTTATGCCCTTAAAAGACATAATGAAAGCGCTGGAGGAAAGAAGCACAAAAGTTTTATTGCCTTCGGAATTAATTTTAGCTTTGGCAAAAAGAGAAATTGCAAAGCTCGGCAAGAAATCAATTTTTATTGACGGATTTCCGAGAGATTTAGACCAGGTTTCTTATTCATTATTTTTTAGAGACCTTATCGGCTACAGAGACGACCCCGATGTTTTTATTTTAATTGATGTTCCAACATCGGTAATTGACGAAAGAGTAAAATTTAGAGTAATTTGCCCATTATGCAATACTTCAAGAAACCTAAAACTTTTGACAACAAAAAATGTTGAATATGACCCTTCGTCGCCTGCGGGCTCCTCAGGGCAAGCCGGCATGTTCCATTTATTGTGCGACAATCCGAATTGTAGCGGGGCGAGAATGGTTACAAAAGAGGGAGATGAATTGGGAATTGAGCCAATAAGAGAAAGATTAAACAAAGATGAAACTCTTATAAAACAGGCGCTTACTTTGCAGGGCATTCCAAAGGTTTTGTTGAGAAATGCCATTCCGACTTCAGAAACAAAAGACGCAACAGATGACTACGAAATAACTCCAGAATATGTTTATGCCTTTAACGAAAAAGAAAATAAAGTTGAAACATCTGAGAAGCCGTGGCAAATTTTAGACGATCAAGGTGTTCCATCTAACAGCTTGATGCCGCCTCCGGTTGTTGTTTCACTTATAAAACAATTGGTAAAAGCCCTCGGCCTCTAATTTTTTTTGCTACCTCACACCATGCATTTTTGTTTGTATAAAATTTGTTTTCGGAATGACTAAAATATTGCATCAAATATTGCATCAAAATTCCAGCTTCCCTAAAATTCTACGATCGTGAGATTTTGGGGAAGCTTGATTATTTACAAATCGTTTATCAAAAGTCTTGACTGGGATTTTAAAAGAGCTAAAATTAAGATGCTCTGGCACTTCTAAAAAATTTCTATACGAACTTTTTTTAGGGAATCTAAATTTGTTCAGGCTGTGGCCTGGGCATGAAGATACCCACTTAGATAAATTCTAGAAATATTTTATAGAAGCCAGGGCATCAAAAGGTCTCCCGCTAAAGCCGGGGGATTTTTTGATACGCAAATTTTTGTGATATAATATATTAACCGTCATTGCGAGGAGGTCGCAACCGACGAAGCAATCTAATTTGTTTGAGATTGCTTCGCTGCGGCTCGCAATGACGAAGTCTTATGGCGCAAGTTATAGAAATAAAAGATAAAAAATATCCCAAACTTTTAAAAAAAATTGGCAGTCAAGCGCCTAAAAAATTGTATTACAAAGGAAATTGGCCTGATGATATTTTTGAAAATTGTCTGGCAGTGGTTGGCTCAAGGCGCCTAACAAGTTATGGAAGAAGGGCAACAGAACAGCTTGTGACAGAAATTGCGGGTGCGGGCATTACTATTGTTTCTGGATTTATGTATGGCGGCGACGAAGCGGCGCACACAGCTGCCGTGAAAATTGGCGCAAAAACTATTGCCGTAATGCCCTGCGGAATAGATATAATACACCCAGAATATCAAGAAAAACTTTACAACGAAATTTTAGAAAATAACGGTTTAATTATTTCAGAATATGAAGGAAATTTTTTGCCTCAGAATTGGTCTTATGTGCAAAGAAACAGAATTGTGGCGGGTTTGTCAAAAGCAATTTTAGTTGTGGAAGCCGGCTTAAACAGCGGTTCTTTAATCACTGCGGGCTACTCAAAAAAATATGGAAGAAAAATATTTGCCGTGCCTGGCCAAATTACCAGCGAGGTTTCCAAAGGAACAATAAAACTAATAAAAGAGGGAGCGGAAATTGTCACAGAGGCGCGGGACATTTTAAAATACTACAAAATTTTAGTAAATTCAGAGGCTAAAAGAGCCCCGCCCTCACACAATTGTGTGAGGGCGGGGCTCACACCAACCGGCGCGCTGGAGAAGGAAATAATTGAGCAGTTAAAAAGAGAGTCGATGGAGGCAGACGCAATTGCCAGACAGCTAAATGTTTCTGCCGCCAAAATTGGCACAACACTTTCTTTAATGCAATTAAAAGGTTTTATTAGCCAAGAAGCTGGAAAATATTTTATAAACTAATTTTTAATTTGAAATTTGAAATTTGAATTCAATTTTAAATTACTAAATTTGAAATGATTAAAACACGACGAGTTTTCAAATTAAAGCATTTAAACATTTCAAATTGATTTCAAATTGTAAATTGTAAATTTCAAATTATTAAAGATATGCTTATCAAAGTGCCATCTGTGGCAAATTTAGGATTAGAAACAATAAAGGTTGATGTTGAGGTAAATTTGGCAAGCAGGGGATTGCCGGGGTTTGAAATTGTTGGCTTGCCCGACAAAGCAGTTGACGAAAGCAAAGAAAGAGTAAGAACAGCAATTTCAAGCTGCGGCATTGATTTTCCGGCAAAAAAAATAACAGTTAATTTAGCTCCGGCCGATGTTCAAAAAGAAGGATCGCTTTACGACTTGCCAATTGCCGTTGCAATTTTGAGCAGTATATTGCATTTTCCTGTGCCAGAAAAATCGTTATTTTTGGGAGAATTATCTTTTGACGGTTCGCTTCGCCATACAAAAGGAGCGTTTTTAATGGCTCTTTTTGCCAAAGAATTTAAATTTTTAAATCTTTTTGTTCCCAAAGATTCGGCAAACGAAGCCGCGGCCATAAAAGGAATAAAAGTTTTTCCTGTTGAAAATTTAAACCAGCTTTCATCTTATTTTTTGCAAAGAAAAAATATAGAGCCGGTTGCATACAAAGAGGTTTTGGGCAATGCGCCTCCTCCAGCTGAATTTGATATGAAAGAGGTTTTAGGCCAAGAACAGGCAAAGCGGGCAATGGAAATTGCCGCGGCCGGAGGCCACAATATTATTATGGTGGGCAGTCCCGGGTCTGGCAAAACAATGTTAGCTCGGGCTCTGCCCGGCATATTGCCTCCTTTAAACGAAACAGAGTCGTTGGAGGTGACTAAAATATATTCGGCGTCAGGAAGCATTCCAGCCGGCGGCTCGTTAATAACTCATAGGCAATTTAGAGCTCCGCACCATACAGCCTCTTTGGCCGGCTTAATTGGAGGCGGTTCTAAACCGCATCCGGGCGAAATAAGTTTGGCTCACAGAGGGGTTTTATTTTTAGACGAGTTTAACGAATTTCCTCGCCAAATTATGGAAGCAATGCGTCAGCCTTTAGAAGACGGCTATTTAACAATTTCAAGAAGCAAACAAAGGGTAATGTATCCGGCGGACTTTATGCTGGTGGCTTCGGCAAACCCGTGCCCGTGCGGTTATTTAAATCATCCTAAAAAAAATTGCATTTGCAACCAGAACCAAATAAGAAAATATCAAAAAAGAATTTCTGGCCCAATTTTAGACAGAATTGATTTGCATATTGCCATTATGCCGGTTGACACAACAGAGTTTTCAGACAACCAAAAAAACTCTGATTTTTTAGAGACCTCGCAAGCAATAAAACAAAGGGTTATTTTAGCGCGACAAGAGCAGGCAAAACGATTTGAAAATGATTTTATACATTCAAACAGCCAAATGAAAAACACTCATATAAAAAAACACTGCAAATTGGCAAAGGATGTTGAGGGAATTTTAAGACAAGCAAGTTTTAAATTTCAGCTTTCTGCCAGGTCTTATATGAAAATGATAAAAGTTGCCAGAACAATTGCCGACTTAGACCAAGCAGAAGAAATAACTATTTCTCATATGGCAGAAGCTCTGCAGTATAAGCCAAATAACTATGAGTCAGTTTAATTTTTTAATTTGAAATTTGAAATTTGAATTCAATTTGAAATTATTTAATTTGAAACTATCTAAATTGTCCGTCATTGCGAGGAGGTTCGCAAACCGACGAAGCAATCTATATGTTTGAGATTGTTTCGGCCATTGCGATGGCCTCGCAATGACGAAACGGGCGAATTTTCAAATTTAAAAATTTAAACATTTTAAATTTATGAGCCAGCATAATGAAGTTGGAAAAATAGGTGAGAATTTCGCCAAAGAATTTTTGGAAAAAAAAGGATATAAAATAATTGAGCAGAACTACAAAACAAAATACGCTGAAATTGATTTAATTGCGCAAAAGCCAGCAGGTTTTTTGTCGGGCAAAAGACACCTTGTTTTTGTAGAAGTGAGAACAAAAATTGGCGAAAATTTTGGCACGCCCGAGGACACTTTAAGCAGGCAGAAGATTTGGAAGATTTTGCAAAACGCAAAAGCATATTCTGCTTTCAAAAACTGGCAGGGGCCGGAAAGAATTGACGCAATATGCATTGTTTTAAATTCCGATTTTACGATTTCGCGCTTAAACCACTACAAAAATATTATTAACTAAAAAAGTTATAGGTGTCGGACACCTATATATTTTATGCCATCACAAAGACCAAAATTTTATAATGAAGGTTTCTTTCATCTTAATTTGCGAGCTGTTGGCAATGAGATAATTTTTAGAGACGAAGATGATTACTATCGAGGAATTTATTCTTTATATGAGTTTAATAATTCAAACCCAGTGACAATTCAGGAGCGCCGCAGGAGACGCGAGGTTTTTAAAAAGAGTCAGAAAAAAAGTTATAGGTGTCCGACACCTATAGAATTTGTAGATGATAGGCAGAGATTTGTTGATATTCTTACCTTTTGTTTTATGCCAAATCATATCCATTTAATTACAAAACAATTACAGGAAAATGGTATAAGTAATTTTATAAAAAAAGTTAGCGGGGGATACGCAAATTATTATAATTTAAAATACAAAAGAAAGGGTCATTTTTTTAACAGATTTAAACCTGTCCATATTGAAACAGATGAACAACTTAGAAATGTCTTGCTTTATACCTGGGCTAATCCCGCCTCACTAGTTGAGCCGGGCTGGAAAGAAACAGGGATAAAAAATCCAGGAAAAGTTATAAAATTTTTAGAAAACGATTATAGGTGGTCTAGTTTTTTCGATTATATAGGAACAAAAAATTTTCCATCAGTTACGAATAAAGAATTTATATTAAAATTTCTGGGTGGAGAAGATAAGTGCAGAGAGGCGTTAAAAGATTGGATAATGTATAAAAAAAAGTTATAGGTGTCCGACACCTATAACTTTAAAGTTATTCACAGGGTTGACAATGTTTTTTTATGGTAAAATAAAAAAATAGTTGCATTAGTTTGTGGATAATTCTTTTCACCTAATTTTTTGCGCAATAAAATAAATTAATGTCGGTTAGTAAAAAATGTCGAAAAAGAAAAAAAATATAGCAAAAAAGAAGACAGCTTCTAAAAAAAGCCGAATTTTGCATGCTCGCCGAAATTCTGCCGCAAGTAAGGGTGTAAAGAAAAAACACAGGAAATTATTGTCTTCAAAAAAAACAAATCATGAGGAAAATTCAGCCGTGATTTTTGATTCTCAGAAAGGATCAACTGATGCTTTGTTTGTGGAAAACCCGAAGGCGGAACTGAAAAATTTTGGCGTAAGGTTTTGCGACAACAAAAAATCCGCATTTGAAGCGGAAGTTTTGGGTGAGAAAAAAAGTTTATCTTTCGTAAATTCTGATTTTATTCTTTCCAATAATAACCAACTTGCCTCCCAAATCCCGATTTTCAGCAAAAGAAATAAAGTTAAGAACAATGTCAGGGATTTCGCTTTTAGACATCTGGTTGACCAAAACAATAATAATACCTGCGCTTTTGGAAATGTTAAATCGGAAAATGTCGCCAAAACCCCTGTCAAAAGTCAAAAGGGTTCTTTTGTTACTCAGGGCGAATTCAAAGATAGTTTCATCATCGGTCCCTATGAGCCCGGCATCTCTGACAGTATAAGTATCAATCCCCCTGTCTCTCAAAGCCGAGACAACATCGAAATGGACACATTCGTCGGCAAATATTTTAAGCATATTTTAAGAATTTTCAATTTCCAAAATTTCTTCTTTTCCCAAGACGCGGGCAGCAAACTTAAGAGCGGCTTGGGCGTCCTCGATAGTGATATCGGGAAATTGCCTGGGGATGTCCTCCAAAGAATACCCGCTACGCAAGAGATACAAAATATCGGTTATGGCAATTCTTGTGCCCCTGATGCAAGGCTTTCCGAACCTAACTCTCTGCTTAATAACAATTCCAGCAGGAGCAATATTTTTAGTTTTCTTTTTCATAAAGTTAAAAAAGTTAGTAATTATTCGTCTACAAATAATTATAGCAAGAATAAAAACGGTTTGTCAAATCAAACACCAAATAATAATATGTTCAGCTCAATTTTGATGGGCTTGGTTTTTGCCGGATTGTTTTCGGCTGTGTTTTATGTTTTGGCTTTGCCTTATGCGCCGGGCGAAACAACAAACCCAACTTGTTTGCCCGGAGCCACAGATTGCACAGTAACGGCTTCTGTGCCCTACACTGGCGCAACCGCGGCAATTGATTTAGGCGCCAAAAATTTCACAACAACTGGAACAGGCGGATTTGGAGCGCTCACTGCCAGTTCTTTAACTTTAACAACATCTGCTCTCACAGTTGGCAACGGCGGAACTGGAATAAGTTCAATTGCCGTCGGCTCAATTCTCGGAGCAAACACTTTAAACACTTTAACCGCAATTACTTCAACTTCTGGAACAACATATTTAAAAAACGCAAGCGGAACATTAAGTTGGGGCTCAATTGATTTGTCGGTATATGTGCCTTACACCGGCGCAACTGGCGCGGTTGCGCTTGGAGCAAACACACTAAGCACTACAAGCGGCATAATCACTCCTAAGATTTACCCTGCCGCTGACTCAACCACCGCCGTCCAAATCAACAAAGCCGATGGAACAACCAATGTTCTGAATGTGGATACGACCAATGCCCGAGTCGGCATCGGGACGGCGACGCCTGATTATATCCTGCATTTGAAATCGGCCACTCCACGTATCGTCATTGAAGATTCAACGACTGGCGCGAAAGCACATATCAATGCCGATAGTTCTGCTGGTTCATTGGCAATAATGGCTGATAGTGCTAATTCTGTAGCAAATTCAAAATTATTTTTGGGTGTAGATAACAATAATTACATAACTATCGATAGTCTCGGCAACGTCGGCATCGGGACAATTACCCCAGCTGCGAGGCTTCAATTAGGCGGTAATATCTCAGCGGCATCTTGGACTACAACTGGACTTGCCTTTGACTCCAACGCCGCAACCTACACAGACACAAGCACTGCGGCGGCAGGGACAGTGGCAGTCCGAACCGCCAACAGTTTTGGAGCCCCGACATTCGCTTCCACCAACGCTATCACAGTGACAGACGCCTTTACTCTTTATGTGCCAAAGCCAATTGCAGGAACAAACACCACAATCACCCGAGCCAACTCTGCCTATTTTGAAGGCAACGTCGGGATTGGGACGACGACGCCAGACCAGCTTTTGACTGTTAATGGTTCTGTGCGCGTAGCTGGTGGCACAACTTCTAATTTGATATTGGATAATGGGACTTCGTTGCAGGGTAAAATTACAAATGGGACTGTATATTCTCTAATCTCTGGTTGGACAGATAATAATGTGTATTTGGGTGGAGATGCTGGATTTGTAGATTTTATTACCAGAACAGGTTCAGGCGCAATAAGGTTTAATACAGCGGCTACGGAAAAGATGAGAATATCAAACGGCGGCAACGTCGGCATCGGGACGGTGGCACCAGCAGGACTTTTCCATGTTTCCTCTGATACAGCAGCCACTGGGTTGTCCTATTTCACCCAAGCCAACGCCTCAGCCGATGGTTTTGACCAGAACTTCAGGAAGGCGAGAGGCACAGGAGCCGCGCCTACAGTTATCACAACAGCCGACGAGCTTGGAGTTATCAACTTTACAGGTTACGGAGGCGCAGCAGGCTACATTACCGGAGCAGCCATCAAGGGCATCAGCAGTGGCACGATTGCGGACAGCCGAGTGCCTGGATTTTTGTCTTTCTGGACTGGCACCGACGCGGCTCCGAGCGTACTCACTGAAAGAATGACAATTTTGAATAGCGGGTATGTTGGCATTGGGACGACGAGTCCGGCTGCACAATTACATATTCAGGTGGCAGATGCATCGGGAGTTAATTATGTTGAGCAGTTGCGGTTGGGTAAAGATACGGTAGGTTCAGTCGGTGATGGTACTTACATTAGCTGGGGAATTGGTTCACAATCTCCCGCGGGAGCTATTGGGGCGTATTTTAATACTGGCACTACTGGGGGTCTGCGATTTGACACTTCGCAATCGGAAAGGATGAGGATTGATAAAGACGGCAACGTCGGCATCGGGACAATTACCCCAGCTGCGAGGCTTCAATTAGGCGGTAATATCTCAGCGGCATCTTGGACTACAACTGGACTTGCCTTTGACTCCAACGCCGCAACCTACACAGACACAAGCACTGCGGCGGCAGGGACAGTGGCAGTCCGAACCGCCAACAGTTTTGGAGCCCCGACATTCGCTTCCACCAACGCTATCACAGTGACAGACGCCTTTACTCTTTATGTGCCAAAGCCAATTGCAGGAACAAACACCACAATCACCCGAGCCAACTCTGCCTATTTTGAAGGCAACGTCGGGATTGGGACGACGACGCCAGACCAGCTTTTGACTGTTAATGGTTCTGTGCGCGTAGCTGGTGGCACAACTTCTAATTTGATATTGGATAATGGGACTTCGTTGCAGGGTAAAATTACAAATGGGACTGTATATTCTCTAATCTCTGGTTGGACAGATAATAATGTGTATTTGGGTGGAGATGCTGGATTTGTAGATTTTATTACCAGAACAGGTTCAGGCGCAATAAGGTTTAATACAGCGGCTACGGAAAAGATGAGAATATCAAACGGCGGCAACGTCGGCATCGGGACGGTGGCACCAGCAGGACTTTTCCATGTTTCCTCTGATACAGCAGCCACTGGGTTGTCCTATTTCACCCAAGCCAACGCCTCAGCCGATGGTTTTGACCAGAACTTCAGGAAGGCGAGAGGCACAGGAGCCGCGCCTACAGTTATCACAACAGCCGACGAGCTTGGAGTTATCAACTTTACAGGTTACGGAGGCGCAGCAGGCTACATTACCGGAGCAGCCATCAAGGGCATCAGCAGTGGCACGATTGCGGACAGCCGAGTGCCTGGATTTTTGTCTTTCTGGACTGGCACCGACGCGGCTCCGAGCGTACTCACTGAAAGAATGACAATTTTGAACAACGGTAATGTTGGCATCGGGACGACGGCGCCAGCTTCTAAACTCGATATTTCAACTACTTCCGCAGCTTCATTCCCTCTGAATATAAAGGGTGACGTTGATGCCGTAGGGGCATCTGTGGGGTTACGTTTTGGATGGTACGGCTCAACCGATTACCAAAAAGGTGCCATCTTCTATGAGGGACAAGATGGGAATGCCAGGGGCAAGCTTCATTTTGCTTTAAGTTCTTCTAATGATGCAGTAAACGTTGCCACTACAGATTCGAAGATGACCATTGATTATAACGGCAACGTCGGCATCGGGACGACTGTACCACAATCGCTACTTGATGTGCAGGGTCCTGTTGGCACAGGAGCAACAGGAGCAGGTATTTTAACTTTAGCGACCAAAGAATTAACAATAGTAGACGGCGATGAATTAGGCAGAATAAACTTCAATGCTCCATTAGAGTCAGACGGTAGCGATGCTATTCTTGCGGGAGCGGCAATCTGGGCTGAGGCAGACGACACATTCAGCACAACAGTTAATTCAACGGAACTTGTCTTTGGCACTGCCACCACATCGGCGGCAGTTGAGAGAATGAGGATTGATAGTGCTGGCAATGTTGGAATTGGGACAACGAGTCCAGTGTCAATTCTTGATATTTCTGCGACTAATGATGCAATCCTAGTTTTTAAGAGTGGCACTAACAAAGACGCGGGATTTGTGATGGGGGAAGCTGGTGCATCATCTGGATATTTAACTGGAACAGAGTATGGTTTTAGAGTTTTTTATGAAGGTTCTTCTTCTAACTTATTTAAGATTCAAAGTATGGAAGGTGCTGGTTTTGTGGATAGGGTTGCGATAAATAGAACCAACGGCAACGTCGGCATCGGGGTAATTACGCCTGCCGCGAGGCTTCAATTAGGAGGTAATATCTCAGCGGCGTCTTGGACTACAACTGGACTTGCCTTTGACTCCAACGCCGCAACCTACACAGACACAAGCACTGCTGGGGCAGGGACAGTGGCAGTGCGAACCGCTAACAGTTTTGGAGCCCCAACATTCGCTTCCACCAACGCTATCACAGTGACAGATGCCTTTACTCTTTACGTTCCTAAGCCCATTGCAGGAACAAACACCACAATCACCCGAGCCAACTCTGCCTATTTTGAAGGCAATGTCGGCATCGGGACGACGAGTCCAGGAATGCCTTTAGATGTGACTGGCAACATTAGGTCATCTAGTGCGTTTATCGTAAGTACATCTGCTTTGTTCGGCGGTTCATATTTTGGAATGAAAAGTACATACGGATTTAATTGGAGTGATAGTAGCTCAACTTATTCTTCTACGCTGGACACCTCTATCTATCGTCTATCTGCAGGAGTTGTAGGGATTGGGACCGGCGCTGGTGGTAATTCTAACGGAACTTTAATAGCAGGCAAAGTCGGGATTGGGACGACGAGCCCGACCAATTTACTCAGTTTAGGCGGCACAGCCGCGAGAACATTCTGGATGGAAAGAAATACCACTGCGGCCACGGCTGGGCAAGGTCTTACCTTGTCTTCTGGCGGAGCGATAGCCGGCACAGCTGATTTAGCTGGAGGAAATTTGACTTTACAATCCGGAATTTCAACTGGTTCCGGCTTCTCTGATATGTTTTTTCAAACAGCCACCGCTGGAGCCTCTGCAACAACAGACAGAACTCCGTCAACAAAGTTCACAATCAGAGGCGACGGAAATGTTGTTGTGGGCACAGGAACAGCTCTGGCAACAACCGCAACCGCTGGATTTTTGTATATCCCAACTTCTGCGGGAGCCCAAACTGGCACGCCAGTAGCTGACACAACTGGGACATCTCCAATTGTATATGATACCACCAACAACCGTCTTTACATTTACAATCCCACAGGTACGCCTGTTTGGAAATATATTGCAATAACCGGCGGTTTCCAGATTCCTGATTATGAAACAACAGACCCTATTTCAGGTGAAAAAATGAAGGAAGGAGATATTGTTCTCGGCAGAATAGACAAAACAATGTCAGACTCTGCTCTTCATGCCACCTGGGTTTCCTGGAACAGCGTCAAAAAACAACTGCTGGCTGAAGCCCGCGGAGAATTATCAAAAACAACGGGCGCATGGGGAACCGGAACAGTTGACGGCATAGGAACAGAAACCTTTTTAGACAAAGTAAAGAATGTTTTATTCTCTTTGGGGATTTCAGCAAAAGACGGGTTAACAAGCATTGCTAATTTAGCAGTGGAAAAATCTAATACCGAAGTTGCCCGAATTAAAAAAATTGAAATGGTTGCCACCAATGGCGATATTTATTGCACATGGATTGGAGATAATGGCGAGTGGCAGAAGGTAAAGGGAGAGTGTAGCCAGATTGCGACTGCTGTCGCAACTGGAAATTCCAATGCCCAAAGCCCAATGCCCAACCAAACCCCAAACACGGGAGAGATTGCTTCGTCGCCTTCGGCTGACGCCTCGGCTCCTCGCAATGACGGGAGCGGGGATTCGTCATTGCGAGGAGGACAGCAGTCCGACGAAGCAATCTCAAGCCAGTCTCAGCAAATAATTCAGCAAGCCCAGCAAGCGGCAAACAATGCCTTAGAAACCTCGCAAAATGCCCAACAGGCAGTAGAACAACAAGTTCAGCAAGTTGTTCAACAAGCCGCTCAAAGCGCGGATAAAGCCGCCAAAGACGCAGTTAAAGAAATGAAAGAAGAAATTAAAGAGGAAGTGAAACAAGAATTAAAAAATGAGATTGCTTCGTCGCCGTCGTCTGCGGACGCCTCGGCTCCTCGCAATGACGGAGGGAGTGATGTGAGCAATAATTCTTCTTCGTCTGCGGACGCCTCGGCTCCTCGCAATGACGGAGGGAGTGATGTGAGCAATAATTCTTCTTCGTCATTGCGAGGAGGCTCGCAAGCCGACGAAGCAATCCCTGCCACAATAGAACAACCAGTGTCATTTCTTGGCGACGCAATTAAAAACTCTACCGCAGGATTGCTGAACGCAATGTGGGAATTTGTGAAATGGATAACAAAAAACGCAACGGCGAGTTTGTCTATGCCAATGGAAAACCTGTGGGCAAAATTATTTAAGTGAATTTCAAATTCAATCATTTCGAATTCATTTCAAATTTCAAATTCAATCATTTCGAATTCATTTCAAATTTCAAATTTCAAATTTCAAATTAAACAATGGTATTTAGTTTTTCAAAAATATTTTTAACAGTTATAATTTGTTTTATTGCATTGTTTGTTTCTCATACGTTTGTTTTAGCTTCCACAACCGATGGCACGGTGAGCGGTTATGCTTGGTCTGACAAAATTGGCTGGGTGAATTTTGGAACTACAAACGGAAATGTTCGTATTACTGATTCTGCAGTAACCGGCTATGCCTGGAATGAAAATACAGGCAGGATACTTTTAAGTCCTACAAACAGCGGAGTTGCAAACAACGCTGAAGGAACGCTTTCCGGGCGCGCATTTGCAGAGGGAACCGGCTGGATAAATTTTTCAGGAGTTACAATCAGTTCAACCGGCGCTTTTTCTGGAACCGCAACAGGAGACAACAGTGTAAATATTTATTTTTCATGTAGCAATTGCAATGTTGCAACCGACTGGCGGCCTCAAAGCAACAGGTGCGGAGACGGACGTTGTCTTGGGACAGAAGGCTGCACCACCTGTCCTTCTGATTGCGGAGTGTGCAATGTTGGAGGCGGAGCGGAATTTGTGCTAAGGAAATATCCCCAAGAGCCGGTAAAACCGCCGGAAATAAAAATAGTCAATATATTAGAGCCAATTATACAAAAAATACAGGAAGTTTTAAAACCGTTTATTCCAAAATTTTTATTACCGCCAGAACCCTTGCCAAAACCTGTGGTGACAGTTCCCAAAAAAGCGCAAACGGCATTTTTAACAAAATGGCGTCTTTTGCCGGAAAAGCCGATAGCAAGATTTGTTTTGGCTCCTTTGCCGCAAGACATCAGGCTTTTAGCTCAAAAATTCCCCGAGGTTAAAAAAACTTTTCAGGAGGTGGGCATTACTAAAATTACAGATGTGCAAAAAATAAAAAACGTCAGCTTAAATTTGCCCGGGCTTACAGAAACCGTTAGGCTGGCTAAAACAGGTGTTAGCGCGGGAAAAATGGCGTTGGTAAGGGGAATTCCAATTGCCCAGCTCTCGGTGACGGCAAAAAGCAAAATTCCTTCGGATGTCGTTTTTTTAAAGGCTGGCGGAGGCATTATTGATCTTAACATCGCGCTTTCTGTCAACAGTAAAGGACAGATTGAACAAAGAATAAAAACCACTGTCAATAGTCGTCTGCAATTGGTTGTAAAACCGGAAAGCAATGTAAAAAAGGTGAGAGGATATATTATTTTTAAATCAAAGAAGCCCTCCAACAGCCCGTCTCTTAAAATGCCAATGAATAATTTGGCGTCCTCTTTTATTTTTTCTGACTTAATCGTTGTTATGCCAGCCGCATTGAGCGTTTCAGTTCCAGTTGAGGGTTCGTCATTGCGAGGAGGACAGCAGTCCGACGCGGCAATCTCAAACAACGAGATTGCTTCGTCGCCCGAAGCTCCTCGCAATGACGGCATAACAAACATAGAACAAAGATTGGTGCTTGCCGAATTTGAATACGTTGACAGCGGAAACGGAATTTATATCGCAGACATCCAGGCTCCGGTAGTTGACGGAGAGTACGAAATTATCACAGTAATGGAATATGAAGACGAAATACTGTATTCAAGAGAAATAAAACTAATTACCGTTGTTGACCCGGAAGGGTATATTTACGAAAAAGACGGCAACAAGGAAACCCGTATTTTGGGAGCTGTTGTTTCAATTTATTGGCTGAATCCCGATACAAAACAGTATGAATTATGGCCGGCTAAAAATTATCAGCAGGAAAATCCGCAGACAACAGACGTAAGAGGAACATATTCATTTTTAGTGCCCGACGGTTTTTATTATTTAAAGGTCGACGTTCCGGGTTATTTAAGTTACGACGGAAAGCCTTTTCAAGTTACAGAAGGCAGCGGCATCCACATCAATGTTGAACTAAAAACCAGATTTTGGTTTTTAAATATTGTTGATTGGAAAACAAGCCTGTTAATTGTTGTTATTCTTCTATTGTTGTATAACTTTTATAAAGATAAAAGACGCGAAAGGCAAACCGTTATAGCGAATTAAATTTGAAATTTACAATTTACAATTTGAAATCAATTTGAAATGACTAAATTTGAAATTATTGAAACCCGTCGTGTTTTCAAATTAAATCATTTAAACATTAAAATATTGAATTCAAATTTCAAATTTCAAATTGAAAATTAGTTATGCATTTAGGAAACATAATACCATTAAACGGCGAAAAAACGCTTTTGGCAATGATTGTTGACAGGAAAAAAATAATCATAATAGTTATTATTTTGCTTCTTTTGGCTGGAAATATCGCTTTTGGCATAGGATATTTTTCAGAAAAATTGGAAATACAAAAAATGCAGGAGGAATTGAACAAACAGCGTTTAAACGTAAAAATAATAAATTTTTCTAGCATTTTTATTGAAAAAGTTTTAAAAGCGAAAACAGAAGTTTCTTTTGAAGACAGGTTGAAATTAGAAAATTCAGTAAGAGATTTGGAAGATCCCGCTATTTTAAATTTGTGGGAAAAATTTATTGAAAGCAAAACCCAAGACGAAGCCCAGGAAGCAGTTAAAAATCTATTAGACGCGTTAGTCAAAAAGATTTCTTATTAGTCTTTCGCCCTTTGGATGTTTGCAGTGGCAAATTTTTAAAAGTCGCGAGATTAAGCCATTCCGTTTTACAGTTCGCTATTTTTCTTTACAGTTCGCTGTTCTTTATTTTTTCCGCATTATTTTTTCCGCATTTTTTATTTTAACAATCAATACTTCGTATTTATGCCATGGCATAAATACGAAGTATCTATAAAAATTAAGAAATATTAGAAAATAAATGAGAAAATATAAGTATTATTTTAAGAAATCAAAATCAGAGATTGTTATAGATGTTTTGGGTATTCTTTTGTTAGGTGGTATGTTGGCTATTGCCGCCACTTCTCCTTATTTTATCACCAACATAATGAAGGGTTTAAAACGAATGAAGAAATATAATAATAAAAAAGTTTATGATACTTTTTATAACTTAAAAAAACAGGGACTAATAAATTTTCATCAAAAAGACGGTCAAATTTATATTTTTTTAACGGAGAAAGGAAAGAAAAAAGCCGGCTGGATGCAAATCAACGATTTAATAATTAAAAAGCCCAAAAAATGGGATGGAAAATGGAGAGTGGTAATGTTTGATATAGCTCAATTAAAAAGAATTTATAGAGAAGCGCTTAGAGGAAAATTAAAAGAACTTGGTTTTTATTTTTTTCAAAAAAGTGTTTGGATACTGCCCTATGATTGCAAGGAAGAAATAAAATTACTTCAAGCGTTTTTTGGCTTGGAAGACAGCGAATTACGGCTTATTATTGCCGAAAACGTAGGAGACGATAAAGAATTTAGAAAAATTTTCAATCTACATTAAACACCCAGATACTTCGTATTTATGCCATGGCATAAATACGAAGTATGCTACCATAATTATTATCCACAATTATAATTTATTTTTACTTTTTGACTTTTGATAAAACCTTTAAGTTATTATAAGATAGACTATTATGATAAAACTTATAGCCGGCATATTTTTGCTAATTGCCCCGTTTTTGCTGGTTAGTTTGTTTACAGGTAAAAAAAGGGGATTTGTTTATGTCCTGCTGTTTTCAATTATATTTCAAACCCTTTTAGCATTTTTCACCCAATTTTTTGGGGTATTTTATTACGCAATAATATTGGCAGCCAATTTACTGGCTGTTTTTGGCTTACTAACATGGTTTTTAGTAATGCGAGGCAACGAATTTTTTGCTAGCCCCGCAGTCCCGCCTGCCGACAGGCAGGACGGGGCGAGGATATGTCTGCAAAAAAATCCGCTGCTGAGCATAGATTGGGTTATTTTTGCTGTTGCAATTATTTCTGCTTTAACTCTTTATCAGATTCATTATAATTACACCGGAAAATTTAATGTGGTGGGAGATATTTTGTTCCAGTACCACGAGGCAAAAAACATGAAATATATATATCCTTATTTTTCAGACGAATGGTACGCGGTTTCTCTTGTTAAAGAAGCAATCAGCAATAACTCTCTGCCCACAAAAAATCCCTTTGATAACAGTTTTTTTGTTAATCCAGAGATAGTTTTTCATTCTTTTATAGCAGAAATAATGTTATTTTTAGGGCTTGATCCCTTAACGCAATATACAGCGCTTTCTGTATTTATAAATACCTTAATAATAGTTTTAGCATATTTATTTTTGCGGCTTAGCAATGTTTCAAGATTCGCTTCTGCGATTTCTTCTTTGTCTATTCTTTACATAACTTCCGCCGCCAATCTTCCGGGAATTTGGAATTTAATACCAATTACAATGGGAATTGTTTTATCTCTAATAGGATTTTGTTTTCTATCCTTAAATAATTTTAAAATGGCGGCTTTATCTTTTTTGTTCGGCGCGCTATTTTATCCGCCGCTTTTTATTTTTTCTGCAGTTGGCGTTTTTGCATATTTATTTGATTATCTTAAAACAAATGGCCGGAACAATTAATTATATTTTTTCAAATTTATTTTACCGTTCTTTCACTGGCGATTTTATTCCGCAATTTTATTTCTATAATATAATGCCGTGGCAGATAGTTTTATTGGCGATTTTCGGACTATATTTTGTTTTTAAAAATAAAAAGTGGCTGTTTTTTCAGTTTTTTTTGGGAATAATTTTTTGGATTTTTTATTCATTTTATACTTATAGGATTATCATAGGTTATGAGAGGGTTGTATTTTTTACGTCTATATTAGTTGCTTTAATTTCAGGGTTTGGGATAGAAGAAATCAAAAAGTATTTGAAAAAAATTAATAAAATTAGCCCATTTTTAAAATACGTCGAGGCAGGAATTATTATTTTATTTTTATTATTAATACCTTTTTATACGCAAGGAGAGAACTGGAGAAAACTAATTTTGCGCAATTATTTGATACAAGCAGATTCCATTCCGATGGCCCCGGCCAATAATTATTTGACAAACGAAGACTTAAGAATATTTAGAGATATCAAGCAAAAAAGGTTTTTTAGCATTCCGTGGAAAGGAACTGTTGTGGGAATAGCGACAGATAATTATCCGGTTGTGACAAAGGGGGGGACAATTACGATGGACCCTAAAAACCCCATAATATACCAGCAATTTATGAATTTTGATTGCGGGAAAAAAACGCAGATTGCAAAAGAAAAGAATATAGATTATGTTTACTCAGCCCCATTTTCATGCCCAAATTTTCAAGAAATAGATAGAAGTTCGGAAGGATTTATACTATATAAATTTCAGGAGAAATAGTTTTGAGGAGCCGCTCGTTCGGGCTCGACGATAATTTTTATGCTAGCGCTCGTCCCGCCAGCGCGGGACTCGCTCAATCCTCGGCAAAATTTTCGCTTCGCGAAACCGTGCAATTTTGCCTGCGGGGTACGCTAAAAATTATCGTCCTCGCCCTGTTCCAGAAAATATTTTCAAAAATTATGCTTCGCAAAATATTATAAGATGTTAAAAAATATCAAAAAAACATTGTCTTTGAGTTTTTCTTTGGCTAAAACCCAATTTAAATTGAGAAATGAGGGGAGCTACCTCGGTATTTTTTGGTACTTGCTTGAGCCTCTCTCGTTTTTTGTGATACTTTTGTTTTTGGGTGGAGTAATTTCCAACAATTCAATAAATAAATATCCTTTGTATCTCTTTTTGGGGCTGATAATATTCAACTTTTTTCTTTCTGTAACAAGCTCAGCAACAACTGTGATTGGAAGAAACGTCGGATTTTTAAAATCAGCTAAAATCAGCCCGGAATCATTTGTGCTGGCAAGCGCATTCCAGTTTGCGTTTTCGCATATTTTTGAGATAATAATATTTATTATTTTTATGTTTTTTTACAATGCAAACATTGCCTTTCTTCTTTTTTATCCTATAATTTTTTTCTTTTTCTTTTTATTTATTCTTGGCGTTTCTTTCACGCTGGCGGTTTTGGGCGTTTATCTTATTGATTTAAGCAATATCTGGCAGGTTGCCGGAAGGTTCTTGTTTTTTGCCACGCCTATTTTTTATTTAATTCCCAAAAATACATGGCTTTTTTATTTAAGCGCTTTTAACCCTCTATACCACTACATTTCAATATCAAGAGATATTATAATATACAGTACATTCCCAGTTTTTTATGGAATGTTTTTGGTAGCTGTGATAAGCGTTTTTATATTTTTTGCCGGGCTTTTTATTTTTCAGAAAAATAAAAATAAATTTGCAGAAAAATTATGACAAGCAATATTGCGCGAATAGAAGCAAAAAATATTTCCAAAAAATTTAATATTGATTACCGGAAGGACGAAGGAGGGCTTGCAAAATTGTTGAAGGCTTTAAGCGGAAAAAGAGAAAGGCGCGAGAGAACAGCCCTTAAAGACGTTTCTTTTACTGCTCGGTCTGGAGAAGTTGTGGGCATTATTGGGAAAAATGGGGCGGGAAAAAGCACGCTCTTAAAAATAATTGCCGGAATATACCAGCCAAGCGGGGGAGAAGTAAAAATAAACGGCAGTTTTGTTTATCTTACCTCGCTTGGGTTGGGGCTGGAGAGAAAGCTTACAATGAGGGAAAATATTTATCTTGCAGGATCCATTATGGGTTTGGACCAGAAAGAAATAAAACAAAGATTTAACCAGATTGTTGATTTTTCGGGGCTTGAAAATTTTGTTGATTTAAAAATTTACCAATTTTCCACGGGCATGGTTTCACGGCTTAGTTTTTCCACAACTTTTTTTTGCATCAAGCATAAAAATCCTGAGATATTGCTAATTGACGAAGTTTTCGGTTCGGGAGGCGACGTTGACTTTGAGGAAAAGGCATCAAAAAAAATGGAGGAATTAATAAAAGGGGGAGCTGCCGTGGTTATAACTTCGCATAATTTGCAAATTATTGAAAAATATTGCGACAAAGTGCTATACTTAGAAAGAGGCAAAATTGTAAAAGAAGGAAATCCCAAGAATATTATAGAAGAATATATTAAGCGCGTTAATAACATTTAATTTCTATGATAGAAAACAAAAAAAGAGTATTAATTACCGGCGGAGCCGGTTTTATTGGCCATCACATAGTGGAAGGAATACTAAAAAATACTGATTGGGAAATTATTATCTTAGACCGGTTAGACGTTTCGGGCAACTTGGAACGATTAAGAGATATAAAAATTTGGGAAAAAGAGAAGCATAGAGTTAAATTGGTATGGCATGATTTAAAAGCAGAAATTAATACATTTGTTGAGAAAAATATTGGACATATTGATTATATTTTTCACTTAGCCGCTTCTTCGCATGTTGATAGAAGCATTGAGGATCCAATGCTTTTTGTCATGGACAATGTTGTCGGGACGACCAATATTCTTCTATATGTAAAAAAGGTTCGCCCAAAGAAGTTTATTTATTTTTCAACTGATGAAATATTCGGTCCGGCGCCGGAGGGTATTGTTTATAAAGAATGGGATAGATATAATTCCAAAAATCCTTATGCGGCAAGCAAAGCAGGAGCTGAAGAAATATGCCTTGCCTTCCATAATTGTTATAATCTACCTATTATTATTACGCATACGATGAATGTATTTGGAGAGAGACAGCACCCGGAAAAATTTATTCCGCTCTGCATTAAAAAAATATTGAAAGGAGAAGAAGTTTTAGTACATTCTGACAAGACAAGAAAAATATCGGGAACCAGATATTGGATACACGCAAGAAATGTTTGCAAGGCATTATTATTTCTAAATGAAAAAGGAACTCCCGGCGATAAATATAATATAGTAGGAGAAAAAGAAATTTCTAATCTGAATATGGCATTATTTATTTCCGATGTTATCGGAAAAAAGTTGAAATACGAAATGGTCTCTTGGCACGAAAGTAGACCCGGGCACGATCTCCGTTACGGTTTATGCGGGGAAAAATTAGCATCAATGGGCTTTGCATATCCTAATACTTTTGAAGAAAGTTTAACAAAAACAATAAAATGGTATTTGGAAGACAATAATAGAAAATGGCTTGATGCTTGATGGTCTTAATGGGTAATTCTAGAATATTTATCTTTTTAATTTATGCTTAATTTAACGGGCGAAAGATATATGCCGGAGATGGAGCCGGGTATAATACATTATGAACACTTGCATAGGTATAAATTTGCCAAAGAATTTGTTAAGGACAAAGCGGTTCTTGATTTAGCTTGCGGAGAGGGGTATGGAAGTTTCTTATTGTCCAGTTCTGCAAAAAAAGTTCTTGGCATAGATATTGACAGTGAAACAATAAAACACGCTTCTTTAAAATATTTAAAAGACAATCTTAAGTTTATTTCGGGCTCAATGACAAACATTCCGCTGAGTGGCGAAAAGATTTTTGACATTATAGTTTGTTTTGAAGCCGTTGAACACATAAAAGAACAGGAACAATTTATAAAAGAAGTAAAAAGGCTGGTAAAAGAGGACGGCATTCTTATAATTTCAACTCCAAACACATATATATATTCCCAAAAGTCTGATTACAATATTTTTAAAAATCCATTTCATTTAAAAGAAATGGGATATGAGAAATTTAGCGGACTGCTTAAAAATAACTTTAAGGAAGTTTTTATTTACGGCCAGAAAGTTTATCCGGCTTCAAATATCTTTCCAATTTTTAGTAGCAACAATTTGTCAGGGATCACAGAATACCATATAGAAAAATATCCCTCGGGGCATAAAAAAGACAAAGAGTTTTCATTCGTCGGCCATAATAAAAAAGAAGCGGTTTATTTTATAGCCTTGGCGTCAGATAATCCAATCTCCGGCCTTAAACTAAGTTCATATCTTACAGATATTTCTGAAAACGCGTTAGAAGAAAAAAATAAAGAGACAATAGAATTAAGAAAAGAAAAATTCAGCCTTCAAAAAATTGTGCGAGAAAAAGACTTTGAGCTTAATAATCTGCGCGGGTTGTTAAATAAAAACGAGCTTAAGATAATCCAATTAATGCAGGAATTGCGTAATGTCAAAAATAGCGTATCCTGGAAATTTTCTCAAGCCGTTGAAAAAATAATATTTTATTTCCTTCCTGAAAATTCAAAGTTAGGCCACCTTTATAAATTTGTAATAAAACAATTTCAAAATCTTTTTGAAAAAAGCGAGCCCAGAGATGAAAAAATTACAAATGAAGAAAGATACCAATTATGGATTAAAAAAAATGAGCCTAAGGCTAAAGATTCTCGCAGACTCAGAAAAGAGGCCGCATTTTTATCTTACAAACCCCTTATAAGCATTATTATGCCGGTCTATAATATTGACGAGGTTTATTTACGAGCTGCCATAGAGTCGGTACGAAAGCAATTTTATTCAAACTGGGAATTATGTATTGCTGATGACGGTTCTACTAAACCAAACGTGAGAAAGGTTTTAGAGGAGTACCGACGTCGCGATAAAAGAATTAAAATTATTTATTTGGAAAAAAATCAAGGAATTAGCGGGGCTTCAAATGCGGCATTATCTTTGGCTGTTGGCGAGTTTGTGGCCCTGCTTGATTCTGATGATGAGCTTTCAGATTGGGCGTTATTAGAAGTGGCGGCCTGTTTAAATCAAAATCCAAAATTGGATTTTATTTACACAGACGAAGATAAATTAGAAGCGGACGGAAGGCGGATAGAGCCATTTTTTAAGCCAGATTTTTCTCCCGACTTGCTTATGAGTATGAATTACATTACTCATCTTAGCGTTTTTCGGCGAGAAGTACTTAATCAGGTAGGCGGTTTTCGCAAAGGATTTGAAGGAAGCCAGGATTATGACTTGGCTATACGGGTAAGCGAATTCACTAAAAATATCGCCCATATTCCTAAAATTCTTTACCATTGGCGGAAAATACCGAGTTCGTTAAGTTTAAACTGCGATGCTAAACCCTATGCTTATCCAGCCGCAATAAAATCATTACAAGAAGCTATTACCAGAAGAGGGCATTCTGGAAAAATAACAATGTTGTCTCACGGTCTTTATTGCCTACAATATGATGTTGTAGGCAATCCACTCGTAAGTATTATTATTCCTACCAAAGACAAAACAGATTTTTTGCGTCGCTGTATTGATTCTATCCAACAAAAAAGCGCCTACCCTAATTATGAAATTATAATAGTAGATAACGAAAGCTCACAAGAAACCAGAGATTATCTAAAACAAATAGCAGATAACAAAAAATGCAAAGTAATTTATTTTAACCAGCCGTTTAATTATTCTTCTATTAATAATTTTGCCGTTTCTCACGCAACCGGCGATTTTTTACTATTTTTGAACGATGATACAGAAGTAATTGCGCCCGGCTGGCTGGAAGAAATGCTTGGTCACGCTCAGCGCGCTGAAATTGGCGCAGTGGGAGCAAAATTACTTTACCCAGACAATAAAATTCAACACGCCGGCGTTGTCGTGGGGCTTCACGGATTAGCTAGCCACGCCTTTTGCGGTTTGCCTGTCTCGGAGCCCGGTTATAAAGGATTAGCCACGGTAGTCCGTAATTATTCTGCGGTTACCGGCGCTTGCCTAATGATGCGCCGTTCGATTTTTGAGGAAATTAACGGTTTTGACGAGAAATTGGATGTGGTTTTTAACGATGTTGATCTTTGCCTGCGGATTATTCAACATGGCTATAATATTGTTTGGACACCTCACGCTGTTTTATATCATTATGAATCAGCCACTCGCGGTCAGTATCAACCCCAAAATAATGTCCGCTATTTTTGTGAAAAATGGCGCGAATTTTTAAAACGCGGAGATCCTTTTTATAATCAAAATTTAGCTATAGATAGAAATGATTTTATGGTAAAAATTGATTAGTTTTACTATAAAATTTGTTCTTTTATTTTTTTAATAAAAATTTCTACATCAAAATTTTTAGCTTGTTCTTGACAGGCCGTTTTGTATTTTAAGGGATTCTCATCAATTTCTTTTCCAAGTTTTTTTATTGCGTTTGCTAGTTTGTTTTCGTTAATATCATCAATTAAAATTCCTGTTTTTTCATTTATAACCGTTTCTTTATATCCGCCTTCGTTTGGAGCTATTACCGGTTTTCCCGAAGCCATTGCCTCTACCGGAGTCATGCCAAAATCCTCATCTATAGCGGTTGTCAGAAAGCCTTTACAATTTGCGTATAAATCAATCAATTCTTTTTCTGATATCCATGCCCGCATTTCTACATTTTTTGGTTTAATTTTTTGGCAATATTTTGCGTAAACTTCAAAATGTTTTGAATCTTCGTAGCTCCCAACAATTACCAATTTTTCATCGATAATGTTGGAAAAGGCTTTTAATTGCATATCAACCCTTTTGTTAGTTATAAGCCTGTTTACAGAAAGCCAAAAGTTTCCGTTTTTTTTATAATAATATTTTTTTGTGTCGGTCGGCGGGTAAATAATTTCTGAATCCCTGTTTAAATATTTTTTAACTCTATTTTTTACATTTTCCGAAATACAGACTATTTTTTGCACATGTTTTAAATCCCTTTTGTTTAAAAATTTTCTGTAAAAAACCCAAACATCAAAAATATATTTATTAAGATTTTTTAGGTACACGCCTGGCACTATATTTTCTCTTATATATTTATTTAAATCGTAAAGCTCCCTTATTGGAGAATAAACATACCAAAGATTGGGTTTGTTATGCACCGCTCCAGACATTGCCCAGTCTCCGGCAATGATATAAAAATCATATTTATTTTTCAAGTTTAAATTTCTAAATTTCCAATATGCAGCTTCCTGCTTGAATGGCGCGTTTATAGGAATTTTTCCAATTGAAAAAATATTATCGGTTTTGAAACCCATTTTTTCTATTTTTTCTTTGTTTATGTTTGTGGTATAAATATCAGCCCTGAGCTCTTTTGCCATTATCAAATCAACCAGTTCCGCCCCGCCGATGTTGTCCATATAGTTATGAAAGATAGCTATTTTCATTTTTTAATTCCAAGGATGCTTAGCATAAAAGAAGAAAAAATTGTCTGGATTCCCATTGTTATCAATGTTAATGCCACTATTGAATTCTTAATCTCGTTTAATTCGCTAAATCCTGATTTTATCCATTTTGTCAGTATCAAAAAATAAATTATGAGCCCGCATAAAATTATTATTATTCCCAAAATACTCGCTCTTTCTATTGTCAGATATTTATAAATTTTATTCATATTGCCGGCATTTTCTTCAAGATGAATTATTGAATAGGTTTTTGCGAAAACAGAAAATATGACAAGCTGGTAGCCGGAAATCATAAGTAAGGAAGAAAAAAACATCGGATGGTAAAATAATTTTATTCCGAAAATTTCAGGATTGCCAAAATAAAACCAAAACATTGACGCGGTCCCGATTAAAAGCATAACCAACCCGGGAATAAAAAATAAAAATAGGGGAGAATAAATCAGCATAAATCTTATGTGCTTCCATGCGTCCGAAAAAGTTTTAAGTTTTGATTTACCTTTCCTTTTGTAGTAATTTATTGGCAGTTCTTTGATTTTCAAATTATTTTTTAAGGCTTTAATTACCATTTCTGAAGCAAACTCCATTCCAGTTGTCTGCAAATTTAATTTCCGCAAAGATTTTTTTAAAATTGCCCTCATTCCGCAATGGCTGTCTTTTATTGAAGTTCCAAAAAACAATCTTAATGCGCCAGAGAGCAGGGGATTGCCAAGTTTATGAAAATAGGGCATTGCTCCTTTTTCCATTTTTCCTTTAAATCTGTCGCCAATTACAAAATCATAACCTTGTCTTAAATACTTTAAAAAATTAGGTATTTCTGAAAAATCATAAGTTCCGTCTGCGTCGGCCATAAATATGTATTTTCCTCTCGCAATTTTAAAAGCTTCTAAATAAGCCGCTCCATATCCGTCTTTATTATGCTTTACCAAAATCACTTTTTCTTTTTTGGCAATTTTTGGGCTTTCGTCCGTAGAAGAATCAGATACTATTATTTCAGCTTTTATATTATTATCTTTTATTGTTTTTTTAATTTGTTTTAAGCAAAAAGGCAAAGCCTCCGCCTCATTCTGGCAGGGAAGTATTATGCTTATTTCAGGTTTATTATTTTGCATCCTGTAATTAAAGTTTAATTAAATAATTTAACCATAAAAACTATAAAAAATAAACCATACGCGCAAACCATATGTGTATGCATGTAAATATAGATACTTCGTATTTATGCCATGGCATAAATACGAAGTATGTGGAGATTATTATAAAATTAGTTATAAATTAGTTTATCTATAAATTTAGTTATTCACAGTGTTGACAGCGGTTTTTTATGATAAAATAGAAGAATAAACAGCCACACGAATTTGTGAACGAATTTTTGTATAATTTTTGGTTGTTTTTGAATCACAAAATGGCAAATAAAAAAGCTGGCGGGCGCGCTGCGCCGAAGAGGCTAAAATTAAAACCGCCGAAAAAAGATATAGTGAAACAATCTTACCCGATATTTAAAGGGATATTTTTCGGTTTGATTTTTGCCGGATTATTTTCTGCTGTTGTTTTTGTTTTTGCCGTGCCTCCAGACAGCGTTTATAATTTTTCTGAAACATTAAGTCCTTCCTGCACCCCCGGTTCAACAAACTGCACCGTCCAATCTCCTGCGGCATATTCTTTCGGCGCAAATAATTTTTCAGGCACAGGGACATTTACCACCACAGGCATAGGGACTTTTGGCGGAGCGACTGATACAAAACAATTAGTCATAAAAGCCAATGCCTCACAGACAAACACTAATCCTCTTGCTATATTCTACAAATCAGACGGGACAACAGAATTATTTAGAATGCATTCAGACGATCCAACTAATATTTTTGTCGGCGCGGGTTCTGGCGTTTTAAATATGGTAAACATTGGCGAAAACACGGGTTTATACAATACTGCTTTTGGACAAAGCGCTCTTAGCGTTAATACATCGGGGATTTCCAATACTGCTCTTGGCAGGATGGCCATGCAATACAATACTACGGGACGTGATAATGTTGCCGTTGGAGGGCTTGCTTTGCGCGAAAATACCACAGGAAACTATAATACCGCGCTTGGTTTTGAGGCAATGAGATATAACACTACGGGTATAGACAATACTGCTTTGGGCAATGTTGCGCTTAAGCACAATACCATAGGAATGTACAACACCGCCACCGCGGAAGCGGCTCTTCACTCTAATACTACGGGAAGTGCCAATACAGTAAGCGGTTATTGGGCGATGTATTACAATACCACGGGAGGCAACAACACAGCAGCCGGCTATTATGCCGGAGCAGGCGCAATCGGGGTATCTAACATTTCTAACAATTCTTTGTTTGGCTACCAATCTGGTTATGTTCTCCGCACAGGAGGCAACAATAACACTCTCATTGGTTATAAAGCAGGAGACAATATAACCACTGGCTCAAGTAACATTGTTTTGGGCTATGATATTGACGCTCCTTCAGCCACCAGCACCCAAACATTAAATATTGGAAATCTTATTTTCGCCACAGGATTAAACGGCACAGGCACAACAATATCAACCGGCAAAGTTGGCATCGGGACGACGAGCCCGACATATTTGTTATCTCTTGGGGGCGACGCGGCGCGGCAGATTTGGATGGAGCGAAATACAACAACAAGCGGAAGCAACCTAACCTTGCAAGCAGGCGGAGGATTGTCTGGCGGCACCAACCTAAGCGGAGGAAGCTTAAATCTTTCTTCTGGCATCTCCACCGGTTCTGGCTCATCAGATATGTTTTTTCAAACAGCAACAGCGGGAGCGTCCGCAATAACAGACAGAACTCCGTCAACAAAATTCACTGTCAGAGGAAATGGAAATGTAGTAGTGGGCACTGGCACAGCTTTAGCCACAACTGCCACCGCTGGATTCTTATATATCCCAACCTCTGCCGGAACGCAAACTGGAACACCGGTTGCCGACACAACAGGCACAGCGCCAATTGCCTATGATACTACCAACAATCGTCTTTACATTTACAATCCCACCGGCACGCCTGTTTGGAAATATATTGCAATAACCGGCGGTTTCCAAATTCCTGATTATGAAACAGTAGACCCAATATCAGGAGAAAAGATAAAAGAAGGAGATATAGTGCTGGGAATGATAAACCAAAAAATGGAAGACGAAGCTTTGCACGGTGTTTGGGTTACATGGAACAGCGTCAAAAAACAACTGTTAGCTGAGGCTCGGGGCGAACTGTCAAAAACAACAGGGCAATGGGGAAGCGGAACGGTTGAAGGAATCGGAACAGAGACATTCTTAGACAAAATAAAAAATATTTTATTCTCTTTGGGCATTTCGGTAAAAGACGGGTTGGTAAGCATTGCAAATTTAGCGGTGGAAAAATTATCCGTAAAAAACGCCAGAGTGGAGACATTGGAAATGGTTGATTCTACAACCGGCGATATTTATTGTACTTGGATTGCCGACGGCCAGTGGCAGAAAGTGAAAGGAGAATGCAACTCGGTTGCCACCGCCGTGGCAGTAGCAGAAAGTGCGGTCTCCGAGACCGCACAAACTTCGGCGGCAACACCTGTGAGCAGTGAGACAGCACAGCAAGCCCAACAAGTTGTCCAACAAGCGCAAGAAACCGCTAACCAAGCCCAGCAAGCGGCAAACAATGCCTTAGAAACCTCGCAAAATGCCCAACAGGCAGTAGAACAACAAGTTCAGCAAGTAGTCCAACAAGCCGCAGAAACCGCCAGTAAATCAGCCAAAGAAGCGGTTAACAGCGTAAAAGAACAGATAAAACAAGAAGTGAAGCAGGAATTACAACAAGAAGCTCAAGAAGCTGCACTAACACCTGAAGCGTCAGCGCCGGAAGCGACGACTCCAGCCTCGGAAGTTCATCCAGAACAGCCCGCGCCGGCATCATCTGGAACCATGATAAGAAATGCGGCGGCAGGACTGATAAAATCAATGTTGGAGTTTGTGAGATGGATTTTTGGAACATCTTTTAATGAGGCTGGAAAAATAGTGCCAGAGGGCGTTAAAGAATCAAGCGCCGGACTGATGCAAAAAGCAAATGATTTTTCAAAAAATATGTTTAGCGCAGATTTTAAAACAATATCATCGGGCATTAAATCAACAGCGGCCGCGATACTTTATCCTGTACAAAAAATGTTTATAAAATAATAATAAATAATAAAAAAAATATAATTAAAATATATAATTTATGATAAAAAAAACATCGCTTACAATAAGAATTTGCGATTGGGTCACAAAATACAGTATTTATGCTTTAGTATTTTTGCTTCCAATTTTATTTTTGCCATGGACTTCGGAAGTTTTAGATTTTAACAAGCAAACCCTGCTGATCGGTTTGGTTTTTATTTCTCTTTTTAGCTGGATGCTGAAGGTTTTGGTTTCTGGAAAGTTTGAGGCAAATGTGAACAAAGTCCATATATTTGTCGGAGTCTTCTTTTTGGCTTATCTGTTGTCAACCATTTTTTCCGTAGACAAATACGGAAGTTTTTGGGGCTGGCCGCGCGTTACTTCTGACGGTTTGCTTTCAATAATAAGCCTTGTCATTCTTTATTTTATAGTAAGCAATGTTTTTTCAAAAACAGAAATTGTAAAATCAATTTTTATATTTTCTGTTTCAGCTTTAATTGCTGAAATATACGGCGTTTTACAGCTTTTTGGATTGTTCATTATCCCCTTAGATTTTGCCAAAAGCGCCGGCTTTAACACAATAGGAGGCGCGGGAGGATTGGGTATGTTTGCGGCGGTATTATTGCCCTTAATGATTGTTTTGTTGATTGGCGCCAACCCCGTTAGAGGTCAGGGAGATTCTGGAAAAGTACAAGTAAAGCAAACCTCTAACGGGGCCAAAAAATGGTCAAGGTTGTTGTTTGCCGCAGAGATATTTTTTTCAGCTTTGATATTAATTTTAGTTAATTATCCTATAGTTTGGTGGACAGTTGTTTTGGGGTCCGCTTTAATTATGATATTCGGAGTTTTTAAGAGAGATTTGTTTGATGGAAGATGGATGGCTTTGCCGATGTTTTTTTTGGCGGTGTCTTTGTTTTTTGTTATTTTAAATCCGCAAATAAACTGGCTTCCGCAAAAAATAAATGAAATTTCGTTGTCTCAACAAGCTAATTTTCAGATAGACTTTCAGACCCTTAAAGAAAAACCAATTTTTGGCTCGGGTCCCGGCACATTTTCCTATAACTTTTTAAGGTTTAAAAATACGGATTTTAGCAAGACCGTTTTATGGGAAGTCGCATTTAACAGCGGAAATTCAAAAATTTTAACAAACCTGGCAACTACTGGCGTTCTCGGGGTTTTGGCTCTTTTGGCCTTAATGGTTGCGGTTATTTTTTATGCTGGAAAATTTCTTTTAGTCAAAAAAAGCGATTCTGGCCAAGACGCATTTTATTTTATTTTGGGTTTGGGGCTGTTTGCTTCTTTAATTGCACAAATTTTTTCATATTTTTTGCACAATTCAAATCTTTCTTTAGATTTTATATTCTTTTTTATAATAGCAGTTTTGGCTGGTTTAATTCATGGAAGAAAAGAATATGAATTAAGGCCGTCTTCGTTATTAACCCTGTTTGTCACTTTTGTTTTTACTTTGGTTTTTATTTTTGGTTTAGGCCTTTTGATTTTAGGCGGTCAAAGATACGCAGCCGAAGTCAGCTATTACAGCGGGTTAAATGCCTTGCAATCTGGCAAGATAGACGAAGGAGTAAAAAAAATAGAGACAGCCGCTTCTATGAATTCCGGTTCAGATTTATATTTCAGGCAGTTGTCCCAGGTCTATCTTCTAAAAATACAAAACATATTAGCGGACGAAAAAATGTCCCAGGATGATAAAACAAAGAACATTCAGGCATTGGTTGCAAATTCTGTTAATGCCGGAAAAATAGCAACCGATATAAATCCAAAAAATTCCGGTAACTGGCTGGTCCGGGGATATATTTATCAGAGTTTAAGCGGTTTGATAACCGATTGGCAAACATGGGCGATAACTTCGTATAACGAAGCCCTAAAATTAGATCCTAATAATCCCTATTCCTTGACTCAATTAGGAATTGTTTACTACCAAAATAAAGATTATCAGAATGCAAAAACAAATTTAGACAAGGCTTTGAATTTAAAACCCGATTATTCTAACGCGCTATATTTTTTCGGCCTGGTTTATGATTCGCTCGGGCAAAAAGATAAGGCAATTGAGCAGTTTTCCAAGCTGGCCGAATTAAATCCAGATAGCAAAAAGGATATTCAAAAAATTATAGATAATTTAAATGCCGGCAAAGGAGCATTAGACGGATTGGTTGGGCAAACGCCCGCGCCAGAGGTGCCTGCAACCTTGCCAGTAACTACTCCAATAAAAAAATAAATTGCAATATATTGGAAAAACTATTTTTAACTTCACTTGTTTTGCTTGCGCTGTTTTTAGTCTACTTTTTGGCTGGAGGAGTTTTGGCTGCTACGGGAACTATAGACAGCGTTTATAAATACGCATGGGGAAACAAGGCCGGCTGGTTAAATTTTAAAGCAACTAATGGAAATATTTCTATCACAGATTCTGCTTTGACTGGTTATATTTGGAACGAAGTTTACGGCTGGATAAATTTAGCTCCAACTGGCAGCGGGGTAACAAACACTACGTCGGGCGTTTTTTCTGGAAGCGCTTGGGGCCAAAACGCCGGCTGGATAAATTTTAGCGGAGTAAGCATCAATTGCTCAGGAAAATTTACAGGAAGCGCGACCGGCGATACCGTTGGCACAATCACTTTTGACTGCTCAAATTGCAATGTTACAACTAATTGGACGCCTAGTACAGGGTGTGGTGGTGGCGGCGGCGGACCGCCGCCTCCGCCGCCTCCGCCACCAGTTTCTCACAACGAATGCAACGTCCAAAAACAGTGCGTGTCTGTAAGCGGCGCAGGAATTAACCAATGCGCAACCAATAATGATTGCGTAACTCCTGTTCACAGTGAATGCAACGCTCAAGAGCAGTGCGTGTCTGTGTCTGGCTTGGGCATTGATCAATGCGAAGCCAATATTGATTGCGCGCCCACTCACAACGAATGTAACGCCCAAAAACAATGCGTTGTCGAGCCGGGGATTGGCGCAGACCGATGCCAAAAAAATGAAGATTGCGATATTTCATTACCGCCTGTAATACCGCCTGTAATACCGCCTGAATTACCGCCGGTAATACCGCCTGAATTACCGCCCGCAGTATCGCCGTTTCCTTCGGGCGGTGCAGGAATAATAGAAACGCTCGTAAAAGCAACCAAAGCTGTAACGCAGATAGTAAAAAAACAAATTCCAGAAACTCTGCAAGCCCCGGTAGAAGCCGTAAAAGTTGTAGCGCAAGAGGTAAAGAAAATAATTGAGACTCCGCAAGGTTCAGCAGTCACAAAAACAATTTCAACCGTAGGAGCTGTAGTGGCAACAGCCCAAATTGCTGCAGCAATTATTTTTTCTCCCCTTGAGCTATTCCTGTTTTTTGTCAGAATTTTCGGCGTTTTTCTTACTGTTCTTGGCATTAAAAAAAGGATCAGGCATTGGGGAGTTGTTTATGATTCCGTTACAAAACAGCCGTTAGATCCGGCTTATGTTGTTTTAAAAGATCCTCAGGGAAAAATTATTTCTTCTGCGATAACAGACCTGGATGGCCGTTATGGTTTTTTGGCATTTTCCGGAGATTGCCAGATATCGGTCAGCAAAACAAATTATATTTTTCCGTCGCAAAAACTTGCCGGAAGAAAAAATGACGAGCTTTATAACGACCTTTATTTTGGCGAAAACATAGGGATGGAACAGAGCGGAGAAACAATTATAAAAAATATTCCTATGGATCCGCTAAGATTTGACTGGAATGAATTTGCAAAGAGAGATAAAAAATTAATGAATTTTTATTCGCGGATGGATGTAGTTTTAAGACAAATTTTTGATCTGTTTTTTATTGTAGGTTTTGTCGTGGCCATCGTAGCTTACTTTGCCGCTCCTTATCCATATAACCTTATTATATTGGTGACCTATTTGGCGTTGTTGCTGTTAAGAACAATAGGCATAAAACCAAAAGCCTACGGCAGGATATTTGACGGCTCAAACGGCAATCCTTTGTCGTTCGCTTTATTGAGAGTTATGATGCCCGACTTAAATGTGGAAATCGCCCATAAGGTTGCAGACAAATATGGAAGGTATTACTGCCTGGTGCCCAAGGGAAAATATTATGTGAAAATCGAAAAAAAGAATGACGATGGGTCTTACTCCTTAATTTATAGCTCTCCTGTGATTGATGTATCTAAAAAGGGAATTATTAAGAAGAGTTTCAGAATTTAATGCCAAGAATTATTAATTTTATTACAACGGTATTTTTTGTCGGTATTGTTTTAGTGTGGGCCGCATTGTTAAATTTTTGGTTTTTTATTTTTTTCTTATTCGGGTCGCTTTTTGTTGTTAGCCGTTATGCTAGAGAAATGGGCAAACTTAAAAGAGAAAAAATTAGTTTGGCGCATCTTTTGGGAAAAAATGAAAAAAAATTTAGTAATTCTGAAATAGAAAAAAATAGAATTTCTGAAATTTTTATAAATTTTAACGAAGGCATTTTAGTTATAGACGAGAACGAAAAAGTTTCGATGATAAACCCGAAAGCCAAGAAAATTTTGGGTATAAAAGAGAGGGCCGTTAAAGGCCTGCCAGTCATAGATTTGGCGCGCTTGTCAGACATAAGGCCGATTGTTCCTTATTTTTTGTCTTTAAACGGAATTCTAAGTGAGAAAATAAATTTGAAAAAAATTGTTGTTGAGCTTTCCGTAATCCCATTGATCTTCGAAGAAAAAAACATGGGAAGGTTAATAATTTTGCGCGACATAACCCGTGAAACCGTATCGGAAAAAATGAAAACCAATTTTATTCTTTCGGTCGCCCATCAATTAAAAACATCAGCAGCCTCGGTAAAGTGGTCCACAAAAATGTTTTTGTCGGGAGATTTCGGTAAAATTAATAAAGAACAAAAGGATGTTATAGGAAGGCTTTATAAAAGGAATGATGCGCTGATTTTTCTGATAGATAATTTATTGGATGCGGAAAAAATAGAAGACAGAGCGTATTCTTATAAAAAAACCCTAATTGACGTTCAGGACCTCGTTCAATCTGCAATAATTTATTTTCAGGATAAAATCAGGAGCAAAAAAATCAAAGTTAAATTTGAAAAGCCCCAGCAAAGATTGCCGAAAATAATGATAGACAAAGAGAAAATTGGGTCTGTAATTCAAAGTCTTTTTGACAATGCTTTAAAATATACAGGTATCGGTGGAAGCATGTATGTTTTTTTGGAGGGCGATGAAAAGAATATAAAGTTTCAGATAAAAGATTCTGGAATAGGAATTCCCAAAGAACAGCAGTCAGAAATTTTTAATAAATTTTTCAGGGCGGCTAACGCAAATAAAATAGAAACTAACGGTTCCGGCCTCGGGCTTTTTATTGCAAAAAAGATTGTTGAAGACCACAATGGCAGTATCTGGTTTGAGTCAGAAGAAAACAAAGGAAGCATTTTTTCCTTTACTTTGCCAATAGAAATGGTAGAATGATATAAATGATATAATAGAATTATTATAATTTTAAATTTATGCCAAAGAATATTTTAATTATTGAAGACGACGAATTTTTAAGAGGATTGATAAACAAAAAGCTTACCGCCGAGGGCTTTAACATGATTTCTGCTATTGACGGAGAAGAGGGGATAAAAAAAGCCAAAGAAGAAAAATTAGACTTGATTTTGCTTGATATGGTTTTACCGAATGTTGACGGTTTTGATGTTCTGTCAAAAATAAAGGAAGACCCGGTCGCTTCGTCAATTCCGGTGATTATTTTATCTAACCTTAGTCGGAAAGAAGATATAGACAGAGGAGTAAAACTCGGAGCGATTGATTATATTATCAAAGCCCAATTTACTCCCGAGGAAATTATTGATAAGGTAAAAAATATTTTAAAATAGTTGGTCGGGGAAGGGAGAATCGAACTCCCACCGTGCGCACCCCATGCGCATATCCTGCCGTTGGACCATTCCCCGCATTAGACTTTTGACATACGTTTGATGCACTTGGCGCAGGCCAAAACGCGTTTGCCAGAAGGCAAACGGACCCATTGTAAATTGGGATATTTTCTAACTTTGGATGTTGGGTTGTATTTTCCTCTTAACTTTACAAGAGTAACACTCATTGCTGAATGTTTTTTGCAAATTGAACAAATTTTTTCCATATAATAATGTTTTTACTATATCACCTCCTTTATTTTTTTTCAAGATGTGATATAAATAAAGTATGGAATTTATTATAATAATTTTTTCTTTAATTGTTTTGCTGTTTTCGGTAATTATCCATGAGTTAGCCCATGGCAGTGTTGCTTTGGCTTTGGGCGACCAAACAGCAAAGCGCGAAGGCCGGCTCACCTTAAACCCATTAAAACACTTGGATCCTTTCGGCTCTGTAATTTTACCTTTAATTTTATTTATTTCTGGAAGCCCTTTTCTATTTGGATGGGCAAAACCTGTTCCAGTTAATCCTTATAATTTTACAGATCGTAAATACGGTGATATTAAAGTTTCTGTTGCCGGTCCCGCATCAAATTTTTTATTAGCCATATTTTTTGGTCTTATTTTAAGATTTATCCCAAGCCAAATAATTTTTAATAATCAGGGAATAGCGATTGCTTTAAGTTATATTGTTTACATCAATATCTGGCTGGCTGTTTTTAACTTAATACCCATTCCTCCCCTTGACGGTTCCTGGGTGCTTTTTAGTTTTTTACCAGACAAGTTACAAAATATAAAATTATTTTTAAGACAATACGGAATTGTTATTTTAGTTTTGTTGATTTTATTTGGAGGATCTGTTTGGTACGACATAACAATCTTTTTATTTCACATAATTACGGGCAGTGTTTTAGGAACGGACATTTTGCGCCCCGAATAGTAAATTTTAATATATGAATCCTTTATTTAAAAATTTTGTTTTAGTAATTGTAATCCTTCTTGCAATCGGAGGAATTTTTAGCTTGCTTTATTTGCCTGCTTCAAAATCAAACCAGATTTCGGTTTCGCAATTAGTCAGCGACATAAATCAAAGCAAGGTTAAAAAAATTACTGTTTCAGGAGACCAGTTGACAATTTTGTATGGCGATGATAAAACAGCTGTTTCTATGAAAGAAACCGGTTCAAGTTTAACCGACTTGCTGACAAATCTCGGAGCTAACAAAGATAATTTGCAAAAAATTGAAGTTGATATTACCCAGCCAATAGAAAATGTTTGGTCTTGGCTTGGGCCTATTTTAATTTTTGGCATATTGCCGTTAGTTGTTTTTGGTTTGTTTTTTTGGACGATGATAAAGCAGGCAAAATCCGGAGCTGTGCAGGTTTTTGATTTTACAAAAGCAAAAGCCAGGCTTTTTGGCGCAGAAGGGCATGGCAAAGAAAGAATTACTTTTAAAGATGTGGCTGGCCTGAAAGAGGCAAAGGAAGAGCTGGTTGAGATTGTTGACTTCTTAAAATTTCCAAAAAAATATCTGGCAATGGGAGCTAAGATTCCGCGCGGAGTTTTAATGGTTGGGGGAGCCGGAGTCGGGAAAACTTTATTGTCGCGCGCGGTTGCCGGCGAAGCCAATGTCCCGTTTTTTTCAGTGTCTGGTTCAGAATTTGTTGAAATGTTTGTTGGGGTTGGATCGGCTCGTGTGCGTGATTTGTTCGCCACCGCAAAAAAATCTTCTCCGTCAATAATTTTTATTGATGAGTTAGACGCAATTGGCCGCCACAGGGGCGCTGGAATTGGCGGAGGGCACGACGAAAGAGAACAAACCTTAAACCAAATTTTAGTTGAAATGGACGGCTTTGAAAGAGAAACCGGAACAATTATTTTAGCGGCAACAAATAGACCGGATATTTTAGACCCAGCGCTTTTACGCCCCGGCAGATTTGACAGAAAAATTGTTTTAGATCCGCCCGATGTCCACGACAGAGAAGCAATTTTAAAAATCCATTCAAAAGACAAACCATTGGCAGAAAATATAAATTTTAAAGAAGTGGCCGAGAGAACGCCTGGGTTTTCCGGAGCTGATTTGGCCAATGTTGCTAACGAAGCGGCTTTGCTTGCCGCAAAGCAGAATAAAACGCAGGTTGGTCAGCATGAATTCTTAGAATCAATTGAAAAAGTCTTGCTGGGTCCTGAAAGAAGAAGCCATATTTTGTCTAAAAAAGAAAAAGAAATCGCGGCTTACCATGAAGCGGGGCATGCCATAGTTTCTGCCTTTTCTCCGGATACGGAACCGGTAAGAAAAATATCAATTATTGCCAGAGGTATGGCGGCCGGTTATACTTTGCAAATGCCGTCTGAAGAGAGAAAAATGAAAACGAAAACAGCGTTTTTATCTGAAATCGCAACGCTTTTGGGCGGTTATTCAGCTGAAAGAATAAAATTTGGCGAAATGACAACCGGCGCCTCAAATGACTTAAGCAGGGCTTCTGAATTGGCAAGAAAAATAGTTAAAGAATATGGAATGTCGTCTTTAGGACCAATAGCTTTTGGAGAAAAAAACGAGCTGGTATTTTTGGGAAGAGAAATTTCAGAACAAAGAAATTATTCAGAAAAAATTGCTGAAAGAATTGACCAAGAAGTTGATATAATTATAAAAGGCGGGCAAAAACAGGCGGAAATAATTTTATTAAAGCGCAAAAATTTGCTGGACAAAGTTGCAAAAGATTTGATAGAAAAAGAAATACTTGAAAGAGATGAATTTGAGAAGTTAATAGGCATCCCTTCGGCGTTGCTCAGGGCAGGTGGCAAAAAAAACAACAAAAAAGCTTAAAACTATAAATAAAACCCCTTAACTATACTACAAATCTGAAAGCTTTTAAATTTACAGTATAGCAAATAATTGGGGCGCGTAGCTCAACGGCGGAGCAGGAATCTTATACATTCAAGGTTGAAGGTTCGAATCCTTCCGCGCCCACACAGCTTTTTTTAATGGAGCCACCTCATTTGATTTTTAATTATTTCATGCTATAATCTAAATATGAAAAATAATAACATAGAAAAAGAATTCCAATATTTTTTAGACCATCAAAAAGAGCTGGTTGAACAATATAGCGGTAAATTTATTGTGATTAAAAATCAAGAAGTTATAGGGGTTTATACGACGGAAGCAGAAGCCTTTATTGAAACTCAAAAAAATCACGAGTTGGGAACGTTTTTAATCCAAGAATGCAAGCCAGGAACGGATGCGTATACTCAAACTTTTCATTCAAGGGTTTTGTTAAAAAATTAATTACAATGAAACCAAACAACGCTCTCACAACAAGATGGTCTGGCATAAGTATGGTTCTCGGCTCAGAAATTGGAATTTCTGAGCCTTTTGTTCCCCCTGCGAATGTGGCGAATTTAATTTCGTTAAAGACCATGAATTAGTTCGTTTGCCAAGATCGGAACGACGGAGAATAGAAAAAGAACGAGGAAAAATTTAGAATCATAACGGGCGGTTAGCTCAATGGCAGAGCGCCTACTTGACGTGTAGGATGTTATAGGTTCGAATCCTTTACCGCCCACAAGTTTAATAAAATATGGATATAAAAATAATTTACGAGGATGAGAATGTTTTGGTTGTAGACAAGCCGGCAGGCATTGTGGTGTTTCCAGATGGAGTCAGTCCAGGGACTGTCCCTAGACTGACCCTGATTGATATATTGGCAGAGAAATATCCTGAGTTGAAAAATGTCGGAGAGGCGCCAAGATATGGAATTGTGCACAGATTGGATAAGGATACTTCGGGTGTTTTATTGGTGGCAAAAACAAGCGAAAGCTTGATTTTTTTGCAAAATCAGTTTATAAATAGAGAGGTAGAAAAGAAATATGTTTGTTTGGTTGAAGGTGTTTTGAAAAACGATAAAGGCGAGATTAAAACTTTAATTGGCAGAGCGCCGGGCGATAAAAGAAAGCAAAAAGTTTATGTTTCAGGCGAGCCGGGATCTGAAGGAAAAAGGGAAGCCATAACAGAGTACAAAGTTTTAGAAAGATTTAAAGATTACACTTTATTAGAAGTTCAAACAAAAACAGGCAGAAAGCACCAGATAAGGTGCCATTTGTCTTATATCCACCACCCGATTGCAGGAGATAAAATGTATGGCTTTAAAAATTCGCCAGCGCCAGACGGTCTAACCAGACAATTTTTACACGCAGAATATTTAAAAATTAAAATTTTAAGTGGAGAAATAAAAGAATTTAAGTCAGAATTGCCAGAAGAATTAAATAATATTCTTAAAAATTTATAAAAATGTCAAAATTATTAGACCAGTTTAATAAATCGCAAATTACAAAAATGCCGGATATTAAGCCCGGTGATTCTATCAAGGTGCATCAGAAAATAAAAGAGGGCAGCAAAGAAAGGATTCAGGTTTTTGAAGGCATAGTTATTGCCCGCAAGCACGGAAAAGGAATTTCTGCTACAATAACTGTAAGAAAGGTTGTTGAGGGGGTTGGAGTGGAAAGAGTTTTCCCGGTTTACTCGCCTTCAATTGCCAAAATTGAAGTGGTAAGAAGCGCGAAAGTGAGAAGGGCAAAACTTTATTATTTAAGAACCGCCAAAGGCAAAAAAGCAAGATTAAAAAAGAAAGAGTTTTTAGTAGCAATTGCCGAGGAGCCAATAGAAGAACCAATGTCAGGGGGAACACCAACCGAAACAATAGAAACAGAAAAAAAGCCATCTTAATTTGTCGCGCGGACGTGGCGAAATGGCAGACGCACTACCTTGAGGTGGTAGCGCCGCAAGGCATGTGGGTTCGACTCCCACCGTCCGCACTTTTTATTAAAATACGGACGATTAGCTCAGTTGGCAGAGCGCTTCATTTACACTGAAGATGTCGCAGGTTCGAGTCCTGCATCGTCCACCATGCCGCGATAGCTCAGGTAGTTAGAGCACAGCTCTGAAAAAGCTGGGGTGATCAGTGCAAGTCTGATTCGCGGCACAAAAAAATCGTGTCGCCTTCGCGAACTTTTGCGGGCTTCGCCCCGCCGAAGGTTCGCTTCGGCGAACCGCAGGCGGGTGTCGTATAGTGGCTATTATGTAACCTTGCCAAGGTTAAGACGGCAGTTCGATTCTGCTCACCCGCTCCATTGACACTATAAAAATATTTTGCTACACTATAATCATTAAGCGCTTAGCGCTTGTTTTATAATTTAAAATTTAAAAAATTAAAAATTCGTTTTAATGCCGACAATACATCAGTTAATCAAGAAAAACAGGAAAAATGTAAAAAAACGCAAGAAAACAGTTGCCCTTCAGTTTGGTTTCAATGTTTTAAAAAACAGGCCATCATATTATTCTTCTCCTTTAAAAAGAGGAGTATGCATAAAAGTTTTCACGCAAACTCCTAAAAAACCAAATTCGGCTTTGAGAAAAGTAGCCCGTGTTAAACTTTCAAACGGAATGGAAGTTACGGCTTATATCCCCGGAGTGGGGCATAATTTGCAGGAACACTCGGTTGTTTTGATAAGGGGAGGAAGGGTAAAAGACTTGCCCGGAGTAAGGTATCATATTGTCAGAGGAGTTTTAGACACAGCTGGAGTTGAAGGCAGAAAACAGGAAAGGTCAAAATACGGAACTAAAAAAGCAAAATAAATTTGAAATTTACAATTTACAATTTGAAATCAATTTGAAATTATCCAATTTGAAATGATTAAAACCCGTCGTGTTTTCAAATTTAAAATTTAATCATTTAGATTTGAATTCAAATTTCAAATTTCAAATTTAAAATTTTCGATGAGAAGAGCTTACAAAAAACACAAAGTAGCGCCAGACCGCATTTATAACGATGTGATGGTTTCGCAATTCGTAAATAAAGTGATGAAACAAGGCAAGAAAACAACTGCCCAAAAAATTGTTTACGGCGCTTTTGACATTATAAAAGCACAAACCAAAAAAGAACCATTGGAAGTTTTTAAGGCGGCAATTGAGAACGCCTCTCCGCTTGTTGAAGTAAAGCCAAAAAGAATTGGAGGAGCCACTTATCAGGTTCCAATGGAAGTCAGGGGAGAAAGAAGATTAGCTTTGGCTATTAAATGGATACTTGACGGAGCAAGAGCAAAAAAGGGCAAGCCAATGGCTGAAAAATTGGCACAGGAATTGATTGACTGCGTAAACAATCAAGGGTCAGCTATTAAAAAGAAAACCGACACTCACAGAATGGCCGAAGCCAACAAAGCTTTCGCTCACTTCGCCAGGTAATTTATGTAAAAGAAAAGCCCAGCGATTATTAGTCCTGGGTTTGGTCATTTTTAGAGTTGACGCTCTTTTAGAGTCTTTTACCGCAACGATTGCAGAATCTGTAATCTATATTCCGTAAAGCGTCATGGTTGCAACCCAATGCTTCGTCCATGCTGAGTTGAACCTCAAGAACTTTAACGGTTTTAGGAAGTGTACGGACTGCTCCACATTCTCGGCAAAAGCGGTCGTTAGGACTTGATAAATGACCGCATTTTGGACAAGGTGGGAGTATCCGTTTCATGAAGTCGGGCATTTCAGGCATTTTCATCTCCTTTATCTGAAGTGTACCATATTAATTATATTATATTAAAATAACTTTGTCAATAGTATGCGCTGGTTCATATGATATCCTCCAGTTAGAGCTTCAAAAAACAATGAAGGGAAGGTATAGTGGACGCCATATGACAATCTATGGCAGCGTCTTGCCCGGTGTAAGAAGTTTGGCTAACT
>Ga0082335_1000438_pt1 | contig 105542 bp, 97 predicted proteins | sample Subgrocontami58m_FD_72375 | JGI IMG/M metagenome (GOLD analysis project Ga0082335, IMG submission 72375) | Subsurface groundwater microbial communities from S. Glens Falls, New York, USA - GMW37 contaminated, 5.8 m (SPADES assembly) (version 2) ... | reverse complement strand
CCAACATGGCGGGGGCGGTCGGAAGGCTGGGTCTGGGCCACGTCGTGGTGACTTCCGTCGCCCGGGACGCCCTCGCCGACGGCGGGGCAGGGCACTGCGCTGAAGTGATCGCCGCCCTGCACAAGTCGGCGCCGGCCACGACTGTCGAAATCCTGACGCCGGATTTCATGCGCAAGGCCGGCGCCATCGAAACCGTAGTCGCCGCACGACCCGATGTATTCAACCACAATCTCGAGACCGTGCCGCGGCTCTATCCAACCATCCGGCCCGGCGCGCGGTACTTCACGTCTTTACGGCTTCTGGCGCGCGTGAAGGAGATCGATCCCTCTATGTTCACCAAATCCGGTCTGATGGTGGGGCTCGGCGAGACGCGCGGGGAAATTCTGCAGGTGATGGACGATCTGCGCGCGGCGGATGTCGATTTCCTTACGGTCGGCCAGTACCTGCAGCCAACGCCCAAGCACGCGCCGATCGACCGCTTCTGGACTCCGGCCGAATTCGAGGAACTGGCGAACCTCGCCCGTGCCAAGGGCTTTCTGATGGTCTCCGCGTCGCCGCTGACGCGCTCGAGTTATCATGCCGGTGACGACTTCGCGCGCCTTCGTGCGGCGCGCGCGACACAGCGCAAGGGCTGACGGTTTCTTGCCTACGCGCCACGCCGAGCGCCGCCTGGTCGGCCATGCGCCGATGCAACTGTTCGACCTCGTGGCCGACGTCGGCCGCTATCCCGAATTCCTCCCGTGGTGCCACGCTGCCCGGGTGCGCCAGCGCGACGGCAATATCGAGATCGCCGAGCTTGCGATTGGTTTTGGGCCGTTCCACGAGAAGTTCGTTTCCCGGGTCGAACTCGCACCCGACCATCCCGGCGGTCCGCGCATCGACACGACGGGAATCGAAGGTCCATTCCGCCGGTTGACCAGCCGCTGGACCTTTCAGCCCGATCCCCACGGCACGATGATCGACTTCGAACTCGAGTTCGACTTCCGCTCGATGCTGCTGCAACAGACCGTCCGTTTGCTCTTCGCGGAGGCGGTCCGCCGCATGGTCTCTGCCTTCGAGGCGCGCGCCACCCAGCTCTACGGCAAGCCTAACGCTCGGCCAGCGATGCCAGCATCGCAAGCGCGGTAAGGACCGAAAGGCGGCGGATCGCGTCGCGGTCGCCCGGAAAGATGTGGCGTTCGGCGATCGGCTCGTGGCCCGATCGAACAGCTGCCAAATGGACCAGCCCGACCGGCTTGTCTTCGGTGCCGCCACCCGGACCGGCAACCCCCGTCACCGACACCGCGATGTCGGCCTGGGCATGGGCGAGGGCGCCAGCGGCCATTGCGCGTGCCACGGTCTCGCTCACCGCGCCATGGCCGAGCAGGGCATCCCACGGCACGCCCAGCATTTCCCGTTTGGCTTCGTTGGCATAAGTGACGAAACCGCGCTCGACGACGTCGGAGGAACCGGAGATGGCCGTCAGGGTCGCGGCAACCAGCCCGCCGGTGCAGGACTCGGCGGTCACGACCTTGAGCTTGCGCTTGCGGCAGGCAACCAGCACGCGCTCTGCCGCTTCTCTCATCTCGTGATCGAACATCAGGACCTCTAATTCCTCGGTACTTCGACAGTTGCGACCGCTTGGGCGGCTATACCCTCGCGGCGACCGGTGAAACCCAGGCCCTCCGTGGTGGTGGCCTTCACGCTCACGCGGTCCCGGCCGACGCCGGCGATGCGGGCAATGCTGTCGATCATAGACTCGCGGTGCGGGCCGATACGTGGCGCCTCGCAGATCAGCGTGAGATCGAGATGGATGATCCGTCCGCCGCGCTCGGCAAGAAGGCCGACGGCATACCGCAGAAAGCGATCGGAGGAGACGCCGCGCCATTGCGGGTCGGACGGTGGGAAGTGTTTGCCAATGTCGCCGGCGCTGATGGTGCCGAGGACTGCGTCGGTCAGCGCATGCAACGCCACGTCCGCATCTGAATGGCCGCTGAGCGCCTGGGCATGAGGTATGGCGATGCCGCCCAGCACAACGGTACTGCCCGGCGTGAAGCCGTGCACGTCGAAGCCAAACGCGGTGCGTGTTTCCATCGTCGACGCCCGCTGCAGATCTTCGGCCGTGGTGATTTTTGAATTATCGCTGCTGCCGGCCACCATGACAACCTTGAGGCCGGCGCGTTCGGCGACGGCGGCATCGTCGGTGAGGGCCGTCTCCTCATTCGCCCCGAGCGCCGCCGCGGCACGATGTGCCTGGAGAATGGCGGCGAAGCGGAAGACCTGAGGCGTCTGCGCCCGCCAGAGATGGCGGCGCGGAACCGTCCCGGAAATGATGCCGCCATCCCCGATACGCTTCAGTGTGTCGGCAAGCGGTACGCCGAGGACCGCACCCGCGATCCCGGGCGCCGCCGCGGCCTCGAGGCAGGCGGCAATGTCGGCGGGCGGCACAAAGGGGCGGGCGGCGTCATGGATGGCGACGAAATCGGGTGGCGAGCTGGCCATGACTTCAAGGCCATTCAGGACCGAAGCCTGCCGGCTCACCCCACCCAGGATGGGCGGCGGCAGGTCCAAATCCGCAACAGAATCCTGGTAATGAGCCTCATCGCCGGCGGCGATCACGACCTGAATCCGGCCGGCGATTCCGGGCGCGGCCCGAAAGGCAGCCAGGGTGTGCCGGAGGACCGGCTGACCACCCCAAAGCGCGTATTGCTTGGGCAGGGGGCCGCCGAAACGGCTGCCGCGGCCAGCGGCGACGATCAGAACGGTACAGGTGGACACAGACGGTTAATAACACTGGGACAGCAAGTGCGCACTTTCAGACCCTTGCAGAAGGGGGCTGGACCCGGTAATGCTCGCTCAATTATTGTGCACTGCACAAGATGCCTATTAACTGAGCAAGAGAAATGGCCAGCGCCAAGCGACTCAGCCCTGTCGACATAGGTCCGGTCCGCCTCGACGACCCGGTCATCCTGGCCCCGATGTCAGGGGTCACCGACATGCCGTTCCGCCGGATAGTCAAACGCGGGGGGGCCGGCCTGGTCGTGTCCGAGATGATCGCGTCGGCGGCCATGGTGCGCGAGAACCGCAAGACGCTCCTGATGGCCAAGAGTTCGCCAGAAGAATTTCCCATGTCGGTCCAGCTTGCCGGCTGCGAACCCGACGTGATGGCCGAGGCGGCCAAGCTGAACGAGGACCGGGGCGCGGCCATCATCGACATCAACTTCGGTTGCCCGGTCAAGAAGGTCGTGAACGGTCATGCCGGATCCTCGCTGATGCGCGACGAAGTGCATGCTGCGAAGATTCTCGAGGCCACGGTCAAGGCAGTGAAGCTCCCGGTGACGCTCAAGATGCGTACCGGCTGGGACGAGACCAATCGCAACGCGCCCAATCTGGCGCGTATCGCCGAGTCCTGCGGCATACGTATGCTGACCGTACACGGCCGAACGCGGTGCCAATTCTACGACGGCCATGCCGACTGGGCGTTCGTGGCCAGCGTCAAGGCGGCAACGAACCTGCCGGTGATCGTGAATGGCGACATCAATACGCTCGACGACGTTGATCAGGCGCTGGCCCAGTCGGGAGCCGACGGTGTGATGATTGGGCGCGGTGCCTACGGGCGACCCTGGTTCTTGAATCAGACAATCCACTATCTACGCACAGGCGAGCGACTGCCCGATCCGCCGCTCGTCGAACAGTACGGCACTGTGCGCATGCATTTCGAATCTATGCTCGAGCACTACGGTCTGGAGACCGGCGTGCGCATGGCGCGCAAGCATCTCGGCTGGTATTCGAAGGGCCTGCCCGCGTCTGCCGACTTCCGCGGCGCCGTCAATCGCGAGGCTGATCCAGCCAAGGTGCGGGCCATGCTTGCCGCCTTCTTCCTTCCTGCCCTCGAACGGCAGGCGGCCTAGCATGCCGTTGCGTCCGCTCAAGCGCTCCAGCACGTCGACTGAACTTTTTTCATCGGCGATCCTGGATTCCCTCTCCGAGGCAGTCGTGGTGGTCGATGCCGGGCGGCTCATCCAATATGCCAATCTGTCCGCCGAGCAGTTTTTCGGCGTGGGGCGTGCGCGCCTTGTCGGCCATCCGCTGGACGAATTCGTGCCGGAAGACACACCGCTATTTTCACTGCTCGAGCAGGTGCAAGCGAGCGGCGGAGCGGTTGCGGAGAATGGCATCACGCTTGCCTCCCCGCGCATCGGCACCCGGTTCTGCGCGCTCCGCCTCTCGCCGGTCTCCGATAGCGACGGATTGATCGCCGTCTCGCTGGTCGAGCAGACGATCGCCCGCAATATCGACCGACAGATGTCGCATCGCAGCGCCGCCCGCTCGGTGAGCGCGCTCGCCGCCATGTTGGCGCACGAGGTCAAGAATCCACTGTCCGGCATTCGTGGCGCCGCCCAACTCCTCGAGCAGTCGGTGCCCGATAGCGATCGCGAACTGACCAGCCTGATCTGCGAGGAGACCGACCGGATCGTTGCGCTGGTCGATCGGATGGAGGCCTTTGCCGACGGACGTCCGATCGACCGTGGCCCGATCAACATTCACCAGGTGCTGAACCATGTTCGTCGCCTCTCCGAAAACGGCTTCGGCAAGGGCGTGCGGTTCATCGAGACCTACGATCCGTCGTTGCCCGAGGTCCATGGCGATCGTGATCAGCTCATCCAGGTCTTCCTCAATTTGGTCAAGAATGCCTGCGAAACACCCGGTGACGGTGAGCGAGAGATCGAGCTTTCGACTGCCTTCCGCCATGGCCTGCGCCTGGCGGTTCCCGGTCAACAGGCGAGGGTGAATCTGCCACTGGTCGTTTCGGTCCGTGACAACGGCCGTGGGGTTCTCGACGAGATTCGCGCGCACATGTTTGACGCTTTTGTGACCAACAAGCCGACGGGAACCGGCCTGGGTCTTGCATTGGTTGCCAAGATCATCAACGACCACGGCGGGGCCATCGAGTTCGACAGCGAGCCCGGCCGGACAACATTCCGAGTGATGCTGCCGATGCAATTTCCCCAGGGCGCGCCATGAGCGCCAGTGCAACCATTCTGGTCGCCGACGACGACCGTGCGATCCGGACGGTCCTGCACCAGGCGCTGGGACGTCAGGGCCACACCGTGCGCAGCACAGGCACTGCAGCGACGCTGTGGCAATGGGTCCAGGAGGGCGAGGGCCAGCTCGTCATCACCGACGTGGTCATGCCCGACGAGAACGGCCTCGATCTCGTGCCGCGTATCCGCAAGCTGCGGCCGGACCTGCGCATCATCGTGATGAGCGCGCAGTCAACCCTCCTGACGGCAGTGCGGGCCACCGAGCGTGGTGCTTTCGAGTACCTGCCGAAGCCGTTCGATCTCAACGAACTCGTCTCGGTGGTGAATCGGGCGCTTTCGGCACCTGCCGCCTCGATGCCGCGCAGTGCCCATCCGCCCGAAGAGAGCGAACGGCTGCCGCTGATCGGGCGTTCGCCCGCCATGCAGGAAATCTACCGCGCGCTGGCACGGCTGATGTCGACCGACCTCACGGTGATGGTGTCGGGCGAATCGGGTACTGGCAAGGAATTGGTGGCGCGGGCGCTGCACGACTACGGCAAGCGCCGCAAGGGGCCGTTCGTGGCCCTCAATATGGCCGCCATTCCGCGCGAGCTCATCGAAAGCGAGCTGTTCGGGCACGAGCGCGGCGCTTTCACCGGCGCCGTGCAGCGGTCGTCCGGCAAATTCGAACAGGCCTCTGGTGGCACGCTGTTTCTCGACGAGATCGGTGACATGCCGCCGGAGGCGCAGACCCGCCTGCTGCGCGTCCTTCAGGAGGGCGAGTATATGACGGTCGGCGGTCGGACGCCGATCAAGGCCAATGTCCGCATCGTGGCCGCCACCCACCGCGATCTGCGTCGCCTGATTCAGCAGGGCCTTTTCCGCGAAGATCTGTTCTATCGTCTCAACGTCGTGCCGATCCGGCTGCCGCCGCTGCGCGAGCGTCTCGACGATATCCCCGAGCTTGCCAATCATTTCCTGCGCGCCGCGACCATGGACGGCTTGCCGACCAAGGTGCTGTCGACGGATGCCATGGCGCGCCTGCGCCAGCATCGCTGGCCGGGCAATGTGCGCGAACTGGAAAACCTCGTCCGGCGCCTGTCCGCGCTCTACTCGGAAGAGGTGATCGGGGTCGACACGATCGAGTCGGAACTCGCCGATGCCGTCCAGGCCCCGGAATTCGAACCTGCAGGCACCGAGCCCAATCTGACCGATGCCTCGCTGTCCGACGCCATGGACCGCCACCTTCAGGCCCTGTTCGCCGCCCACGGCGACCGCCTGCCGCCGGATGGCATGTACGATCGTGTCATTTCCGAGGTCGAGCGACCGCTCCTGTCGCTGGCGCTTGGGGCAACGCGCGGGAATCAGTTGCGCGCAGCCCGTCTCCTGGGGCTCAATCGCAATACTTTGCGCAAGAAGATAAAGGACCTCGACGTCCCCGTGGTTCGTACACCGCAGGTTCGCCGAGGCGGGTGACTCTAGTGGCAACTGCGCTGGGCGTTCGACGCTTGGGCGACACGGCAAGCGCGGTGCTCCGCGGCCTGAGCGGCCGCTTTGCTGCCGTGTCCCTTGCCGTGCTCGCCATCGTCGCCGGCGCGGCCACCTACGCCTGGCTTGCCGGGTTCGTGCCGGTGGCGTTCGGAACCCTTGGCTGGATGACGGGCCTTCTGGTCTCGGACCTCGTCATCGCCATCGCGCTTGTCGCCGTGCTCGCCGTTCGCCTCACGCAACTCTGGCTGGATCGCCGACGCGGCGCTGCCGGCTCGCGACTCCACATGCGTCTCGTGCTGGTCTGCAGCGTCTTCACCATCACACCGACCCTGATCGTCGCCATTATTCTGTCGCTGCTGTTCCTCAACCTGACGGATTTCGTCGTGAAGCCGTCGCAGGCCGCCTATGAAGTCGCACGGGCGATCGGCGAACCGGTGCGGCGGGCGCGGGAAGAGGAAATCCTGCGCGACATCGGCTCGATCGCTGGTCCCTTGCAGGCTCTGGGCGTCGACGGTATTCGCGACGGCGAAGCCACGAAGCGGCTGCTGGAAACCCTGATCGAGGGTCGCCCGATCATCGAGGCCACCGTCCTCGACGCCGACAAGGGTGTGATCGCCCGTGCCCAGTCTGCCGATGCCGAGGGCATGGTCGACCCGCAGCCATCAGCGAAATTTCTCTGGCAAGCGGTCAATCAGGCGCGGCCGGTCCAGTTCGACTCGGCGAAGGGTGCCTACTTCGTCATGCAGCTTTTCGTGGGCGAGCCGATCTTCCTGGCGACGGGGCATGCCGTAGACCTCAAGGTTGTCGACTACATAAAGAGCATCGAACTCGCCGGGACGTTCTATTCGCAGATCGAATCGGCCCTGCAGCGCAGTCAGCTCGTCATCTTCCTTGTCTGTGGCGCCATCGCCTTTCTGATGCTGCTGGCATCCGTCTGGCTGGCGATCCTGTTTGCAACCCGCCTGACCGCGCCTATTGGTGGCTTGATGCTGGCCGCTGAGCGGGTGCGGGGCGGCGACCTGACGACACGCGTCGAGGAAGGGCCTCCCAACGACGAACTGGGGCAACTCGCGCGTTCGTTCAACCGCATGGCGAGCCAGATCGAGCAGCAGCGCGGCGAATTGGTCAGCGCCAACAGGGAGCTCGATACCCGCCGACGGCTGACCGACGCTGTGTTGGCGGGCGTCTCGGCCGGGGTCCTCAGCGTCGACGGCAAAGGCATCATCGCCCGCAGCAACCGCTCGGCGCTCGAACTTTTGGCGCTGCCCGAGGACGGCGTCCTGGAGCGACCGCTGACTGACGTCATGCCCGAACTCGGGCCACTCGTGGCCCAGGCGGCGGAGCGACCGGATCGCGTTACACAGGGGCAGGTCGAGATTCTGCAACGGGGTGCGCGGCGCATCTTGCTCGTCCGCATCAGCGCGGCCTCCGACGCCGGCTCCGTCGTCACCTTCGACGACGTGACAGACCTGATGTCGGCGCAGCGCATGGCGGCCTGGGGCGACGTGGCGCGACGCATCGCCCACGAGATCAAGAACCCGCTCACGCCGATCCAGCTTTCCGCCGAACGGCTGAAACGTCGTTACCTGAAGCAGATCAAGGAAGACCCAGAAACATTCACGATCTGCACCGATACGATCATCCGCCAGGTTGGCGACATCGGTCGCATGGTCGACGAATTCTCGTCCTTTGCCCGCATGCCCCGTCCGACGGTGCAGGCCGAAGATGCCAAAGAACTTTGCCAGCAGGCGCTTTTTCTTCAGCGCAGTGGCAACCCCGATATTCGCTACGTCTCGCGCCTGCCGGACGGCGCGGTTCCGCTGATTTGCGACCGTCGCCAGGTCGGCCAGGTGCTGACAAATATCCTGAAGAATTCGGCCGAGGCGATCGAGGGACGGGAAGCCTCGCCGGCCGGGGCGCTGCCGCCCGGCGAGATTTCGCTGACATTGAAGGACGACGGTGCGACGGTACGCATTGTCATCGAGGACAACGGCAAGGGCCTGCCGAAGGAAGGGCGGGAACGCCTGACCGAGCCCTATATGACAACCCGCAGCAAAGGTACAGGACTGGGCTTGGCCATAGTCAAAAAGATCATGGAGGACCATGGCGGATATCTCGCCCTGGAGGACCGTGAGGGTGGCGGTGCCTGCATCAGTCTGGTATTCCGACGAGACGCGAAGGAAATCGCGTCGGCTCGACCGCATGCGACAGCCGCACAATGATCCGCAGCTACAGTAGCGGACTGTTTGAAGAGCCATGGCCCACGACATTCTGATCGTCGACGACGAGCGCGACATCTGCACGCTGATCGCAGGTATCCTCGAGGATGAGGGGCATGCGGCACGCCGCGCTCACAACAGCACCGAGGCGATCGACGCGGTGCGTCAGCGCCGCCCGGCGCTCGTGATTCTGGACGTTTGGCTGCAGGGCAGCGAACTCGACGGCCTGCAACTCCTCGAGGTCATTCGTCGTGAGGATCCGCCCATTCCCGTCGTCATGATCAGTGGCCATGGCACGATCGATACGGCGGTATCGGCGATCAAGACCGGTGCCTATGATTTCATCGAAAAGCCCTTCAAGGCCGACCGCCTCCTGCTGGTTGTCGATCGCGCGATTGAAGCCGATCGGCTGAAGCGCGAGAACGCGACCTTGCGCCGGCGGGCGGGAGGAGACTTCACGTTCGTGGGCTCGTCACCGAGCGCCGCCAGCGTCCGCGCCCAAATCGAGCGGGTGGCGCCCACCGGCAGCCGTGTTCTCATCATCGGTGCCTCCGGCGCGGGCAAGGAGACGACGGCCCGCCTGATCCACCAGAGCTCGAAGCGGTCCGATGGGCCGTTCGTCGTGGTCAATTGCTCGACATTGCCTGCCGAGCGTTTGGATATCGAGCTGTTCGGTACCGACGGCGAGACCGAAGGCGACACTCTTCGCGTTTCGGGCGCCTTCGAGATGGCGCACGGCGGCACCCTGCTGCTCAAGGAAGTCGCTGACCTGCCGTTGGCGCTGCAAAGCCGGCTGGCACGCGTGCTTCAGGAACAATCCTTCGTCCGCGACGGCGGCAAGACCCGGGTCGAAGTCGATGTGCGCGTCCTGGCCTCGACCGCCCGGCCCCTGCAGGAAGAAATCGTTTCAGGGCAGTTTCGCGAGGAATTGTATCATCGTTTGAACGTGGTTTCGCTGCGCGTTCCGCCGCTCAGCGAGCGCCGCGAAGATATTCCCGAGTTGGCCGCCGACCTCCTCCAGCGTGTCGCCGCTGCGACCGGCCTGCCGTCGCGGACGATCGGCGAGGATACGCTGGCTGCCCTGCAGGGTCACGACTGGCCGGGAAACATCCGGCAATTGCGCAACGTTATCGAACGGCTGCTGATCCTGGCGCCGGTGGGCGGCGGACCGATTCGGGCCGATGTGCTGCCGAACGACGTCAGCGAGGACGCGCCATCGGTCCTGCGCTGGGAAAAGGGCGGCGAAATCATGCAGCTGCCACTGCGCGATGCCCGCGAGGTCTTCGAGCGGGAATACCTGCTCGCTCAGGTTACGCGATTTGGCGGAAATATTTCGCGCACCGCGACTTTCGTTGGCATGGAGCGCTCGGCGCTGCATCGCAAGCTGAAGTCGTTGGGGCTGCACGGAGGCGCGCCCGACGAGCGCAACGGTACGGAACCCACGAGCTAGGAAGAGAAGGAGAAGGCATGGCGCGCTATGCCTATGTCAACGGCCGCTACGTCGACCACCGTGAGGCCAGTGTTCACATCGAGGATCGCGGTTACCAGCTTGCCGACGGCGTCTACGAGGTCGTGGGCGTACGCGACGGCCGGTTGATCGACGAGGGCCCGCATGTCGACCGACTCGACAGGTCGTTGCGCGAACTCAGGATCGGTTGGCCGGTTTCGCGGGCGGCCCTCGGTTTCATCATGCGTGAACTGATGCGGCGCAATCGCCTGCGCGACGGATTGATCTACATGCAGGTGACGCGCGGCGTCGCCCGGCGCGATCACGCCTTTCCGACCGTGCCTGTGAAGCCGGCGCTGGTGCTTACGACAAAGAACGCCAAGCGGGCCGATGCCGATCCCGGTGCCGGGATCGCGGTGAAGAGTCACCCGGACATCCGTTGGGAGCGGTGCGATATCAAGACCGTCGCCTTGCTGCCGAACGTGCTGGCCAAGCAGGCGGCGCGGGAGAGCGGCGCCTATGAGGCGTGGCTGGTCGATTCCGACGGTTGCGTCACCGAAGGGGCATCGACCAACGCCTGGATCGTCACCCAGGACGGTGAACTGGTGACGCGACAGACCGACAACGGCATTCTGGCCGGCATCACGCGCCATACGCTGAAGTCGCTGTGCAACGCGCTCCAGCTCAAGTTCGTCGAGCGCCCTTTTTCGCTGGCGGAGGCCAAGCAAGCACGGGAGGCGTTCATCACCAGCGCCACATCGTTCGTGACGCCGGTCGTGAAGATTGACGGTCAGGCCGTGGGCGATGGCAAGGTCGGCCCGACGGCACGGCGCCTGCGCGAGGAGTATGTGCGCTTCGCGGCGGCTGGCGAGCCGGTCATATGAGCAATTCGGCCGGCTTCGCGCCGCCGCGGGCCGTGCTGTTCGACTGGGACAACACTCTGGTCAACACCTGGCCGACGATCGTCCAGTGCTACCACGATACCTTCACGACCCTTGGGCTGACGCCATGGACGGCCGAAGAGGTGAAAGTCAGCGCGCACGGCTCGTTGCGCGATGTTTTCCCCAAGCTGTTCGGCGACCGAGCGGGCGAGGCGGAACGCGTCTTCTACGAGACCTTCCACCGTATCCATCTCGAACGTCTGGAGCCTTTGCCGGGCGCCGACACGCTGCTGGCCCGCTGCCGGGAGGCGGGGTGCTATGTGGCCGTGGTCAGTAACAAAGTGGGGGAAAACCTGCGCACCGAGATGGCTCACCTCGGCTGGCAGCGCTGGATTGCCCGCGCGGTCGGCGCCAAGGATGCCAGACGCGACAAGCCGGCGCCCGATCCCATCTATTTGGCCCTCGACGGCACGGGAATTGCCCCTGACGAGACGGTCTGGATGGTCGGGGATTCCCTCGCCGACCTTCAATGTGCCCATGCGGCGGGGTGTTTGCCCGTTCTGGTGGGCGGGGCGGACCAATTGTCCGCCTCGCTGCTGGAGCATCCGCCCCGCCTCCGGGCACGTAATTGTCATGAGTTGCTGGCATTGCTTTGATGCAAGTGTCTCCTATATTTGTTTCAACTAGGTAGCGGGGAGAGACCCGCGCCCCCCAAACCGGTGACCTTCGGGGAGCCGGCCGCCCAGCAAGAGGCCAAGAACATGAGCGAAAAGGCACAAAACGTTCAGGACGTCTTCCTGAACCACCTGCGAAAGAACAAGACTCCGGTCACGATCTTCCTTGTGAACGGTGTGAAATTGCAGGGAATCGTCACGTGGTTCGACAATTTCTCGGTGCTTCTGCGCCGTGACGGTCACTCGCAGCTTGTCTACAAGCATGCGATTTCGACCATCATGCCGGTAACCCCGGTGCAGTTGTTCGACGGGGACAAAGCCGAGGCAGCAGGCTGATTTGATCGAAGACCTCGAGCAGGAAGTCCAGGAAAAGCGCAAGCGTGCGCCCAACGACACCGCGCGGCCGGCGACTGTGGCTGCGGTTCTGTGTCCGTATGTGCGCGGCCGAGGCGAAGACCGGGACAGCGAGGCGAAACTCCAGGAAGCCGTCGGGTTGGCTCGTGCGATCGACATCGACGTGCGCCTGGCGCAGACAGCGCCATTGCGCCGGGTCACGCCTGCCACGCTTCTCGGCAAGGGTGTCGTCGAGCGGCTGAAGGGCGCTGTAGAGGAGCTGGGGATCGGTCTGGTAATCGTCGACGACAGGCTCACGCCCGTTCAGCAGCGCAACCTCGAGAAGGCATGGCAGACCAAGGTCATCGACCGGACTGGGCTCATCCTCGAGATATTCGGTGCGCGCGCCCGCACGCACGAAGGCCGACTGCAGGTCGAACTCGCGGCGCTCGACTACCAGCGGGGGCGTCTGGTGCGGTCGTGGACCCATCTTGAACGCCAGCGTGGCGGCTTCGGCTTCCTGGGCGGTCCCGGCGAATCCCAGATCGAAATCGACCGTCGCCTGATCGGCGAGCGCATCGTGCGCATCAAGCGCGATCTCGAAGGTGTGCAGCGGACTCGTGCCGTCAATCGCGTCGGGCGCAAGAAGGCGCGGCTGCCGACCGTCGCACTGGTGGGCTATACAAATGCCGGCAAATCAACCCTGTTCAACCGGCTGTCCGGCGCCGGCGTGATGGCCAAGGACCTGCTGTTCGCCACGCTCGACCCGACGATGCGTTCGATCAAGCTGCCCAACGGCAAGGGCTGCGTGATCTCCGATACCGTGGGTTTCGTTTCGGACCTGCCGACGCATCTCGTTGCCGCCTTCCGGGCGACGCTCGAGGAGGTAATCGAGGCAGATCTCATCGTGCATGTGCGCGACGTCGCCCATCCCGAGACCGAGCAGCAGCGGGCCGACGTCGAGCAGGTCCTGAAGGAACTCGGCGCCCTCGAGGAAGGTGGCGGCAAGCCGCTGATCGAGGCGCTGAACAAGATCGATATGCTCCCGGCCGACAGGCGGGACACACTCGAGACCCGTGCCGCCGCGGGTGCCGCGCGGGCGCTTCAGTTTCCCGTTTCGGCCCTGACTGGCGAGGGGGTAGACCGTCTTCTGGAGGCGATCGGCGAGTTTCTCGGCCGGCAGGGGACGGCCCACGAGATTTCGGTTCCGCTCAGCGACGGTGCCACCATCGCCTGGCTCTACCGCCACGGCGAAGTACGCCATCGCCGCGACGAAGGCGAATTAGCCCTTCTGACCGTGGCTCTCGATGCCGCCGCCGCCGCGCAGTTCGAGCGCCGCTCGCGCGTTGACATGCATCCGGCGCAAAACCTATAAGCGGCACCGTCCCAGACGAAGGAAACACCATGAAATTCCAGCCTTTGCATGATCGGCTGCTGCTCAAGCCGTTGACCGCCGAAACCAGGACCAAGGGCGGCCTCATCATACCCGACACGGCCCAGGAAAAGCCGATGCAGGGCGAGGTTGTGGCGGTCGGCAAGGGCAAGCGCCTCGAGGATGGCCGGCTGCAGGCGATTGACGTCAAGGTCGGCGACAAGGTGATCTACGGCAAATGGTCCGGCACCGAGGTCAAGATCGGGGGTGTCGACCACGTCATCCTCAAGGAAGAGGACCTGTTTGGCGTCGTCGGCTGAGGGCTATGCCCGCCAGCAGGGACCTTTCGCAGGTCGCTGATCTGATACGCGCTGTAGCGGCGGCTGAACTGTTGCCGCGGTTTCGCAATCTTTCCAAGGACGACGTTCGCCAGAAGCGGCCCGATGACTTCGTGACCGTGGCCGATGTCGCCTCGGAACAGCGGCTTGCGTCGGGCCTGGCGAAGATACTGCCGGGCGTGCCGGTGGTGGGGGAAGAGGCAGTCGAGGACGATGCCGGCCTTCTCGACCTGATAAGCCGTCCGGGCGAGATGTGCTGGATCGTCGATCCGCTGGATGGCACCGCAAACTTCGCCGCCGGCAAGGCGACCTTCGCGATCATTGTTGCTTTGGTCGCGGACGGCCGAACAGTCGGCGGCTGGATATTCGATGTGCCAAACCGACGGATGGCCATAGCGCTGGCGGGGCGGGGCGTTACTCTTGATGGTGCAACGATAGTCGGGTCGCGATCGGGTGGATCGTCTGCGGGCTTCGTCGGCTATCGGATACGCAAGGCGTTCGAGCGCCAGCTTCCGGCGGTTCGCCGGCGCGGCCTCGGCCCCGTGTCGACGCTGCGTTGCGCGGGCATCGAATACCTGGAAATCCTGGCTGGCCGCGCAACCTTCAGCATTTATCGGCGCACCAAGCCCTGGGATCACGCGGCGGGAGCGCTGATGCTGGCCGAGGCAGGCGGCGGCGCCGTGCGATTTGACGGCCGGGACTATAATCCGGCCCAGTCGACCGATGCCGGGATCATCGGCGCCCCGTCGCAGCAGGCGCTGGCCGATGTGCGCGCGGCCTTCGAGGCGCTGGAAATGCCGCTGTTGCAGCCCGAGGAAAGCTAGACCCGGGTCTTGGCTTCCTGCCAAAGCCTTTCCATTTCCACTAAGGTGGCATCGACGGGCTTGCGGCCCTGCTCGGCGAGCTGGCGTTCGATATAGCCGAAGCGGCGCTCGAACTTGTCGTTGGTGGCGCGCAGCGCGGCCTCGGGATCGACTTTGCAATGTCGCGCGAGGTTGGCGACGGCGAACAGGACGTCGCCCAGCTCATCGGTCAGGCGGGATTGATCGACCGTTCCGGCGGTGATTTCCGCCCGCAGTTCACCCAGTTCCTCCTCGATCTTGTCGATGACAGGGGCGGTTTCCTTCCAGTCGAAGCCGACCCGAGCGGCCCGTCTCTGGATCTTTTCGGCGCGCAGGAGCGCGGGGAGGGCGCGCGCCACGCCATCCAAGGTCCCGGTCGGCTCGGCGGTTTGCCTGGCCGCGCGTTCGGCCGCCTTGCGGGCCTCCCAAGACACGGCCTGGGCCTCGGCCGTATCGATTTGGGCATCACCGAAGACATGCGGATGACGGTCGATCATCTTGTCGGCGATGGCGGCGGCCACGTCGGCAAAGCCGAAGGCCTCAGATTCCCTGGCGATCTGGGCGTGATAGACGACCTGGAGCAGCAGGTCGCCCAGTTCCTCCTTGAGCGCCGGCATGTCGTTGCGCTCGATGGCGTCGGCGACCTCGTAGGCTTCCTCGATCGTATAGGGCGCGATCGTCTGGAAGGTCTGGTCGATGTCCCAAGGGCAGCCATGATTGCGGTCACGCAGCCAAGCCATGACCTCGAGCAGGCGCGCCATCGGCTCGCGGGGGAGCATTTCTGCCGTTGGACGTCCTGATGGCATGATGTCCGACCTCATTCCCAATTATCGCATAATATATATTATGACAAATTGATATATATTATTTACTTCAGAACATTACCAGTCGATCGTCATGCTTTCTCTTAGCAATGCCAATAACTTAGCGCCTCGGCCGGCGTCACTCGCCGGTACCCCCAAAGTCAGCAGCACGCCAAACTTTGGATTACCCGGCTGTGTCATGACGAGATCGAACACAATGCGCAGCTCGGCATCGCCCTGGGCCTTGGGTGCATTCTCGAACACCAGCAGATAGGTTCCATCCCCGAGTCTGCGCGCCTGGGCCTTGACCGCAGGACGGCGCGCCTGGATCGCGCCGCCCTTGGTCGCGGCATAGTGCTCGGCGTCCTTTACGCCCTCGAATTCGAAATCGACCCGCCAAATGACGAGGCGATAGCGCTTGTCGCTGCTATAGGCGACGGCCCGCTCCCAATCTTCGGTGGCCTGCCAGCCGAGCGGCAACGCGACCGTCACACGGACCTGTTCGAAGCGGACACGCGCAAAGCCTTTGGCGTGCTCGACCGCGACAATCTTTGACGAGACCTGATTGGGTCCGCCCGCGATCATAGGGTCGCCGCGGGTGAAACTGGCGCCGTTGTCGGGTGTCGCGAAGTCCAGAAACGTCAGGCCACCGGCATCGAGCTGGTCATTGGCGCGTGCCGGCGATGTCACGCACAGGCCGGCGCCGGCCATCGCAAGGAACAGCCTGCGGCTGGACTCCTTTTGTTTTGATTCATTTGTCATGTTAAAATATTCATGTAAGATATTGTAATATAGTATTTAAATGACATCGCATTCGATGACCAAGCCGTCATGGCATGGATGCACATGTGGCGGCGTCAAACGATCGATCTCAGCATAGTCCATATCGACATGGAGATTGGTCAAAAAGGCCCGCGCCGGACGAACTTGGGCGATCCACTCAAGCGCCCGATCGAGATGCGCGTGGGTCGGATGCGGCCGGAACCTCATGGCGTCGACAATCAGCACGTCGACCCCGGCTAGTGCGGCGAAAGCGCTGTCCGGCAAGGCCACGACGTCGTTGGCATAGGCTAGTTGTCCGAACCGAAAGCCCAACGACGGACCCAGGCCATGGTCCTGCACAAAAGGAACCACGGGCAGACCGGCGGCCTCAAAGGGGCCTTCGATCAGGTTCGCCTGGTAGATCGGATTGTACACATCGCTGCCCTCGGTCTCGAAACAGTAGCCGAACCGCCGCCGCAGGATTCCGAATGTCCGTTGATCCGCCCAAGCTTCGATCCGCCCCTGGCGGATTGCATAGGGCCGAAGATCGTCGATACCATGAACCTGGTCAGCGTGCTCGTGCGTCCAGATCACCGCGTCGACCCGTTCGACACGGGCATCCAGCAGTTGCACCCGAAGGTCTGGAGAGGTGTCGACCAGCACGGTCTTGCCCTTGTCCTGGACCAGGATTGAGCAGCGCCGCCGACGGTTGCGGCCGTCCTCCGGGTTGGCCGCCCCCCACTCGCCCAATCCGTCCCCGCCGCCCGGCCGCGGAACGCCCCCGGAGGTGCCGCAGCCGAGGATCGTCACCCGCACTGCTGGCGCTCCGCCTTGGCAAACAGCCGGAAGAAGTTCGCCGTCGTCGCAGCTTCGAGTTCGGCCACGCTCACGTCCTTCAGTTCGGCGACCTTGGCCGCGGTATGAGCGACGTAGGCCGGTTCGTTGGTCTTGCCCCGCTTCGGCACGGGCGCAAGGTAAGGTGAATCCGTCTCCACCAGCAGCCGGTCGAGCGGAATGTCACGGACGATGCCGCGCAGGCTCTCCGCGGCCTTGAAGGTGACGATCCCGGAGATGGAAATGCAGAAGCCGAGCGCCAGGGCGCATCGCGCGACGTCGGGCCCCGAAGTGAAGCAGTGGATCAGGCCAGGGAAAGCTCCCTTACCCGACTCCTCCTCGAGAATGTCGATGGTTTCGCGGTCGGCGTCCCTTGTATGGACGATCAGCGGCAAGCCGGTTTGGCGCGACGCAGCGATATGGGCACGAAAGCTCTCCGCCTGTTCGTCGCGCGGACTATGCTCGTAGTAGAAATCGAGACCGGTCTCGCCAATCCCGACAACCTTGGGATGGTGGGTCGCTTCGATCAGGCGGTCGGGCGTGCGCTGCCCCTCCTCTTTGGCCTCGTGCGGGTGAACGCCAACCGAGCACCAGACATTGCCGTGACGCTCGGCGATGGCGCGGACACGCTCGAACCGGTCGAGCCTCGTGCCGATCGTCAGCATGCCCGCGACGCCGGCCGTTCGGGCGCGCGCCAACACGCCCACCTCGTCGCCGGCAAGCTCGGGAAAGTCGAGATGGCAGTGACTGTCGATCAGCATGTCAGCCCGCTGCGGCGGCCGGCTCGACGAAACGCGGGAACACGCCCTGCGGCTTGGGCAGCGTCGTTCCCGATTCGAGTTCTCGGTCGAATGCGGTGAATGCCCGTGCCTTCGCCGGCACGGCGAGTTGATCGAGGATCTTGCTTGCCGAGCCGGGCATGAAAGGCTGCACCAGGAGAGTCACCCGGCGGATGGTTTCGGCCAGGACCCATAGCACTGTGTCGCGGCGTACTGGGTCGGTTTTGGCCAGCGCCCAGGGCGCCTGTGCGTCGACATAGCGGTTGGCATCGGCGATCACTTCCCAGATCGACGTGAGGGCGCGATGAAAAGCCTGTTCGTCGAACTCGGCTCGCACGACCGCGAGCAACCCCTTTGCACGATCGAGCAGCGCCGTGTCCGCTGCCAGGAGCGTCCCTCTGGGAGGCACCTTCTCCCCGCAATTCTTTGCCACGATCGACAGCACGCGCTGGCAGAGATTGCCGTAGGCATTGGCGAGATCCGCATTGAGACGGCCGATCAGGGCGCGACGCTGGAAGTCCCCGTCATTGCCGAACGGTACCTCGCGCAGCAGGAAATAGCGGACCGGGTCGAGGCCGAATTCCTTCGTCACGGCGATCGGGTCGATGGCATTCCCCAGGGATTTCGAGATTTTCTGGCCTTCGGTCGTCCACCAGCCGGACGCAAAGACACGCTTCGGCGCCGGCACGCCCGCCGCCATCAGGAACGCCGGCCAGAAGACGCAGTGGAAACGAATGATGTCCTTGCCGACGATGTGAAGGTTGGCGGGCCAGAAACGCCACAACGGGTTGCTCTCGTCCGGGTAGCCGCACTCGGTGATGTAGTTCGTGAGAGCATCCAGCCAGACATACATGATGTGCTTGGGGTCGCCCGGCACCGGCACGCCCCAGCTGAAGCTGGTGCGCGACACCGAGAGGTCCTGCAGGCCGCCTCTTACGAAGCTGATCACTTCGTTGCGCCGGCTTTCCGGCGCGATGAAACGAGGATTCTTGTCGTAGAATTCAAGCAGCCTCTCGCCCCAGGCCGAGAGCTTGAAGAAATACGACGGCTCCTCGACCCACTCGACTTCATTGCCGACCGGACCGGCGCGACGCTTGCCGTCGGCGCCGACCTCGGTTTCGCTATCGGCATAGAATGCCTCATCGCGTACCGAGTACCAGCCGGCATACTTGCCGAGATATATGTCTCCTGCGGCCGCGAGCTTTTCCCACAAGGCCTGGCAGGCGGCATAGTGCCGCTTTTCGGTGGTGCGAATGAAGCCGTCCGGACTGAAATCCATCGCGCCGATGAGATCGCGGAACGACTGGCTGACCTTGTCGGTGAAGGCTTGCGGCGACAGGCCGGCTGCGGCAGCGGCCTTCTCGACCTTCTGGCCGTGCTCGTCGGTGCCGGTAAGGAAATGCACGTCGTAGCCGTCGAGGCGCTTGAAACGGGCCATCACGTCGCAGGCCAGCGTCGCGTAGGCGTGCCCGATGTGAGGCACGTCGTTCACGTAGTAGATCGGCGTGGTGACGTAAAAAGTGCTGCGACCCGACATAATGACTGAACTCCGAACCGTCGCCCCTCCCGGAGCGCCGGGTTCAGCGCCTCAGCGCATCGCCGTTTGGAGAGCCAGGAAGCTGCCGAGAACCGTCTGCTTGCGGTCGAGATTGACCGCATCGGCACGGGACAATAAGTGGGCGACCTTTTCCCACGCCTCCATCCAGCGATCAAGGCTGGCGGCGGCGAGCAAACGCCCGTTCAGGCCGCTTTCCGACGGCACGATGGCTGCAGCTTCCGTGCCCAAAGCCCAATGCCGCGCGAGTCCCTTCAGCCAGCCATCGAACAGGTAGTTGAGGGAACGCCAGTCGGCATTGGCCTCCTCGCCGCGCTTGGCGAAGCGTTCGGCGAAGGCGTGCAGACGCGGCATATCGATTTCGGGCAGCGTTGCCAGCACCTCCACCAGCTCGCGGTAGAGTTCGAGGCTCCCTGCTCCGGCGAGTTCCAGGGCGCGGCCGATGCTGCCTTCGGCCAGCCGAGCCAATGCGATCCGCTCCTCCGGCTTGGTAGCCGGCGCGTAGTCGCCGAGCAGGCGCACGACGGTCTCGCCGGCGAGCGGCTGTAACGCCAGGCGCCGGCAGCGCGAGCGGATCGTCGGCAGCAGGCGGCCCGGTGTGTGTGCCACGATCAGCAGGACGGCATTGGGGGGCGGCTCCTCGAGGATCTTCAGCACTGCGTTGGCGCTGTTGCGGTTCATTTCGTCGGCTGAATCGACGATGGCGACGCGCCATTGGCCCATCGCCGGTGTCATGTGCATGAAGGCCCCAAGTCCGCGCACGTCATCGACGGCTATCTCGGCGCGCATGCGGCCGGTATCGGGATTGAGGGAACGTCGGAGGTGGAACAGGTCCGGATGGGAGCGTGCGTCGACCAGAGCTCTTCCCGGGGCATCCGCCGCGACCACGAGGTTTTCCGGCCCGTCACCGAACAGGCCCCCCTGCTGCTGGCCGCACAAGAGGAAGCGCGCGAAGCGCCAGGCAAGCGTCGCCTTGCCGATGCCGCGCGGCCCGGTCAGCAGCCAGGCATGATGCAGCCGCCTGCTTTGCTGGGCGGTTAGCATGGTCTTTTCGGCCTCGTCGTGCCCGACCAGCCTCTGGCTGCGCCATGGCGGCGGCCAGTCGTAGGGCCACTCCAGCTTCTCGAGTTCAGCCGGATCGGCACTCGTCTTGCCCCTGGCCATCGCGTCAGGTCCCCAGCCGTCCGCGCACGGCGTCGGCAATCGCCTCGGCGACGGTTTCGACGTCGCGGTTGGCGTCGATCACGACGCAGCGGCCAGGATCTGCGGTTGCGATATCGAGGAAGCCGGTACGCACACGTTCATGGAAATCCCTTGGCAGATATTCATAGCGCGTTTCGGCGCCGCGCCGGGCTGCCGCACGCCCGAGGCCGATTCCGACGGGAAGGTCGAGGATCAGCGTAAGGTCAGGATGAAAGTCGCCGACGGCAATGCCGTACAGCGCATGCAGCATCGCTCGATCAAGGCCGTGTCCGTAGCCCTGGTAGGCGACCGTCGAATCCGCAAAGCGGTCACTGACCACCCAAGCGCCGCATTTCAGGGCCGGCCAGACCGTTGACCGCAAATGATCGCGCCGGGCGGCGAAATGCAGCAACGCTTCGGTGATGCCGTCCCAACGCTCAGTGGGGCCTTCCACCAGCAGCTTGCGGATCATCTCGGCGCCTGGAGCGCCGCCAGGTTCACGGGTGGTGACGACGGTGTGCCCGCGGCTCTCCAGCCTTTCCTTGAGACGCGCGATCTGGGTGGATTTTCCAGCCCCCTCGCCGCCTTCCAACGTAATGAAACGCCCCGGCTCGGGGGCGGTCACGACAGCCAGCCGAACAGATAGTGCTGGATCATCGTCGTCACGCGACCGATCATCCCCATGCGCGCCACGTCGGCACCGGTTTCCAGGGGGTATTCGATGACCCTGCCGTCAGGGATCGTTATCGCAACGGTGCCGATCTTGGTGCCCTTCACAAGAGGTGCGGACAACGGCCCGTCGAAGCGCGCAACCACGCGCGGCGACACCGCCTGCCCGGTGGGCGCCGTGATCTGGATAGAGCGCGCCACGACCAGCGGCACCTTGTCCTGCGCTCCGAGCCAGACCGGTGCCTCGACCACCGTGTCGCCGGCCCTAAAGATGGTCGTGTTGGCGAATTCACGGAACCCCCACTCCATCAGTCGCGACGTCTCCTGCGCGCGTTCGGCCATCGAGGTGAGGCCATTGACCACCAAGATAAGGCGGCGGCCGTCGCGCACCGCCGACGTCGTCTGGCCGTACCCACCTTCCTCGGTGTGGCCGGTCTTCAAACCGTCGGTGCCGGGCGTGATCTTCAGCAGGCGATTGCGATTCTCCTGCCGGATGTTGTTGTAGGTCCAGTTAGTCTCAGAATAGTAACGATAGTACTTCGGATAGTCGTCGATGGTGCGTGACGCCAGCACCGCGAGATCGCGCGCCGTGGTGTATTGCCCTTCGGCCGGCCAACCCGAGGCATTCTTGAACACCGTCCGGGTCATGCCGAGTTCACGGCCACGCTTGGTCATGCGTTCGGCGAAGCTCTCCTCGCTGCCGGACAGCCCTTCGGCGATGACGACGCAGGCGTCGTTGCCCGACAGGACGATGATGCCTTTGATCAGGTCTTCGACCGACACATCGCTGCCGAGTTCGAGAAACATGCGCGAGCCGCCCATCGCCCGCGCCCGCTCGCTCACCCGGAAGCGTGAATCGAGCTTGAGGCGGCCGGCGGCGAGTTCTTCGAAAATGATGTAAATCGTCATCATCTTCGACATCGATGAAGGCGGCATCGGCTGTTCTGCGTCCTTGAACAGCATCACCGTCGAAGTTTGCGGATCGACCATGAAGGCTTGACGGGCAAGCGTCCCGATCCCGACTTGCGACGGCGGCAAGGCTTCGGCCCTGGCCGCGGCAGAAGGCGTCCCGGGCTTGCCGGGAGTGGCAGCGGGCGGTCTGGGCTTGCCGGCGGGCTTTTGTGTTTGCGGTCGGCGCGGCTGGTCCTGCTGCTGGGCGTACGCTGCCACTGCGCCGCACGCGATGCAGGCCGCTGCGAAAAGCGCCACCACCGGGCGCAGTCGATCAATCCCCAACAACACGGGCATCACCATAGCCTGATCGCTTCAGCCGGTCGGCGACAATGCCGGCGGCATCCGAGGTCGTATAAGGCCCCAACCTGACGCGATAAACATCACGTCCGCTGGCCGAAGCCTGGGAAATCTCTGAAGATCCGTAGCTGCGCACCGCGCCGCGCTGGCGTTCGGCATTCTCGGCCGTCGAGAAAGATCCAGTCTGGACATAGAATCCGCCCCCCGAGGATGGCGGTACGGTCGCGGCAAGGCTCGCGACCGTCGGGCCGCTGCTTCTGGAGGACACCGCAGTCTGCCCCGGTGCGACGGCGGTATTGCGCGGATTTACTGGCGATGCCGCTTGTACCTGAGCGACGGGCGGCGCGGTTGCCTGCGCCGATGTCATGACCTGTTGCTGCGGCTGCGGTGCCCGCTTGCCGGAGGCCAACTGGGCAAGTGCGTCGTGCTGCTCCGCCGGCCCACCGCCGTTGATTGCAACTTCTTTCACCGCCAAGCTCTCTGCCTGGAGCTGTTCGATACGCACCCGGGCCGTTCCGTTGCGAATGATGTCGAGCTCCTGGGCGGCAGTTCTCGACAAGTCGATCACCCGGCTGCTCGCAAACGGGCCACGGTCGTTGATCCGGACCACGGTCGACTGGCCATTGGAGAGGTTTGTCACTCTGACAACTGACGGCATCTGCAAGGTGCGGTGCGCCGCCGTACGATCGGCCTGATCGTAGCGCTCGCCATTGGCCGTGGACTTGCCATGGAAGCCTGGCCCATACCATGAGGCCACACCGGTTTCGACGTGGTCGAACTCCTCCTTCGGCGTGTATGTGACGCCGTCGATCTTGTAAGGCGCGCCGACCTTGTAGGTGCCGCGTTGGGCGGTCGCCCCTCCCTTGACACTCGGGGTTGATCCGCAGGCGCCCAGGCAGGCGACCATCAGCACAGCGCCGAAAGTGCGGGCAAACTTCGCATAGCCGTACGGAAAGCTTACTAGGGATAGCCGCATAGCAGCATCATCATACATCATCTTGGGCGGCTGGTGGAGCCACCTCGTCTCAGAGGGTCATGCAGCGATCTGGTCTGAAAGAAGTCCGACGGCAAGTGCAAAAAAGTCCGACTGATTCCAGCGCAGAATGGCGCGGAAATTCTCCGTGGTACGGAAAGTCGGTCCTCCGGCCCCGGCTGGCCGGACGATGCGGCCACCCTGCCCCGGCGCCGCTCCCGCCGCCACTTCCTCTCCCCAGCCGAGGCCAGGCCGCCAGCCGACCCGTCGCAGGTAATTTGTGATCGAGGCGAACACGTCTGCCTTGTTGGTCCAGATGTCCATCCGGCCGTCGCCATCGCCGTCGGCCGCGTAGGCGACAAAGCTGGTCGGAATGAACTGGCACTGTCCCATTGCGCCGGCCCAGGAGCCCTTCATCGCATGCAGGCTGATATGGCCCTGTGACAGGATTTTCAGAGCCGCGATGAGCTGGGCGCGGAAGAATTGGGCACGGAATCCGTTGTAGGCGAGCGTCGCTAGTGCGGGCACGACCTCGAAGTCGCCAAGCCGCGTGCCGTAGTTGCTCTCGATCCCCCACAGCGCCACGACGATTGATGCCGGAATGCCGGCGGGCACGGCGAAGCGGTCGATCGCGCTCCGATTCTCCGCCAGGAGCGCGCGGCCGCGGCTCACCCGTTCGGCTGAGACGACGATCTCGAGGTAGCGCTCGAACGTCATCTTGAATTCAGGCTGGTTGCGGGCGAGTTCAAGAACCCGCGGGACTTCCTCGATACCGTCGAGAGCGGCCCCAAGCGTGCCCTCGTCCACGCCCGCGCGCAACGCCTCGGCGCGCACACCCCGCAGCCACGTCGCAAATCTGGCGTCGTTCGACTGGGCCAGCGCCGGCATGGAACCGAGCGTCGCGATCGCGCATAGAATTCGTCGGCTGATCATGGGCGGGGCGTATGCGTCCGAGCCAGGGTAGATACCGAAAGATAGCTAAGTATATACAAACTATGCAATATTTGTGGCACTAGCTGCTGGATGCGCATCCTCCGCTGCAGCCTTTTGCTTGCCCCAGTCCCCGGTCGAATGTTGACATACCATTGAATCTGCTCCGGAGCACGCTGAAGACAGCAATGATCGGCCGCCGCACCCTGCTTTCTCTGCCGTTTGCGCTGCTGGCCGATACCAGTCTCGCCGCAACCCCGAAATCCTCCGGACCTCCCAACGGCACCCTGCTGATCATCGGTGGCGGCACGAGCAGTCCGGCAGTCATCGCCGCCGCACAGCGCCATGCCGGCGGTGCGTTCGCGCGTTGGGTTGTCATCCCGAGTGCCCAAAGCGATCGCGAGCTCGCCACCCCGAAGGTGCAGCAATTCATCAGCGACCATGGACCCTACACCGTCCTGCATACGCGAGACCGCGCCATTGCCGACAGCGACGCCTTCGTCGCCCCATTGCTGGCCGCGACCGCTGTCTGGATTTCAGGCGGGCGGCAATGGCGCCTGGCCGACAGCTACGGCGGAACCAAGACCGAGCAAGCGCTACACGACCTGCTGGCGCGTGGTGGCCTGATTGCCGGCTCGTCGGCCGGCGCCACCATCATGGGCTCTTACCTCGTCCGCGGTTCGCCTTTCGGTAACACGGCACTGATGGCTCGCGGCCACGAGCGCGGCTTCGGATTCCTGCGCAACGTCGCCATCGACCAGCACATCGCCGTGCGCCATCGCGAAGCCGACTTGGCGCAGCTCGCCGCTGTGCATCCTGAGATACTGGGCATTGGAATCGACGAAGGCACCGCGATTCTCGTTCGAGGCAATGTCTTTGAGGTTATTGGCCCAAGCCTCGTTGCCATCACGGATGGAGAGCCGCATGGCGGCCAGCCGTATTACATCCTGAAGCGGGGAGCCCGTTTCGACCTGGCGACCTGGTCGGTGCTGCCTGAGTTGCCCTGAAGGAAATGCGCGTGGCCCGACGCGTCGTACCCTGTTCTCGTTGTCGAACAGCTTCACTCAAGCTAATGACTTCGTCGTGCTGGATGGGTGGCCGAGCGGTTTAAGGCACCGGTCTTGAAAGGCGGAGAGTGACGAAAAACGCCTTATTTCATTGGCTTTTTTCTCTAGATTTCCTTTCATACAAGTTTCATACTTTGAGGGTCCATTCTTCGTCCGCTTTGGTGCGCGAATGACCTCAAGACATACACCTGTTGAGCAGCACGGCGTCGCGGGTTTTCCCGAGACGCTGGTCATCTACCGAATGCCGGCGAGCCGGTTTTGGCAGGTTCGAGCGTATGTCGCCGGCCGGGGTCTCCTTCGGAAGTCGACGCGCTCCTCTGAGCGTACGTCGGCCGTCGCATTCGCAAAAGATTTCTACGAAACCATCTTGCTTGAGAAGCGCAGCGGCCGGATCACCGTCCAAGCCAGCTTCGCGCATTATGCTGGGCTGCTCCAGGGCAGGCAGAAGGCAAAAATTTTACGTGGCGAGCGCCGCGACGGAAGCAAAAGCGTCCTCAACGGAGACAGGTGGAAGCTGGATAAAGATATCCTCCCTGCCCTTGGTACGCACCATGTCGGCAAGATTACCAGTGCCATGGTCGAGGACTACATTAACGAGATCGCTGAGGATCGTGGGCTATCTGCTTCAACCCTCAAGAAGCACGTCGTGGTTATTCACAAGGTGCTCAAGGAGGCGGTTAAAGATGGGACACTCGCCGCAGTGCCCATCATGCCGACCATTTCTCGCGATGACCAACCACGTCCGTGGCTGCGGGATGATCACTACAGAATGGTACTGAAAACCTGCCGAGAGATGCACAAAGGGGGCGAGCAAGGTCTCCAGTATCGCACGCGCAAGGGGCATAGACAGGAAAGCATGGGCTGGGATGAGGTCTACGATTTCATCGTGTTCATGGTGCATACCTTCTTGCGCCCCTCAGAATGGAAGCTCCTCCAGCACCGCCATATCCGTGTTGAGGACGAAGGTGGGAACAATCCACACCTCGTTATCAGCGTCCCTAACGCCAAAACAACCAGGCGCGATAGCGTAAGCATGCCCATTGCGGTTGAGGTGTACCGCAGGATGCAAAAGCGCCACGACGAGCCAAACGACTACCTGTTTTTCAACGCTATGCTTGAGCGCGACTATGCTCAGCGACGCATGGGCGAAATGTTCAAGGAGGTCATAACAAAGGCGAAGCTAGAGACGGATATCTACGGACAGGAGCACACGACCTACAGCCTACGGCATACCGCCCTCTCCTTCCGGCTCTTGAAGGGTGACGCCGTCTCATTGAATGTGCTCGCAGCCAACGCCCGCACTAGCGTTGACATGCTTGAGCGCTTCTACATCTCGCACCTCAAGCCGGAAATGATGGTGGAGCAAATCCAAGCGATGCGGCCAACCGCAGCGAAAACTTCGCAAGGCCAGCAAGGCAACCGCAGAGCCCCGCGCCAATCGCGCAAATCTGGCTCAGATTGAACGAATGCAGCTCATCCTATGAAAAGTCGGTCCGGCTCAAATGCATCGCTGTAATCGCAGTATATCGCGTTTGGCCCAGTCTTCCTCTTCTTGGTGAGTTGAGCGAAAATTTTTTGAAGAAAAATCGCAGCTAGCAACTGTGTCATTCTCAAACTGCATATATGTAATCTGTATATACATATATAGAGTGAAGTCGGAAATTCAGGCTTCTTGAAGCCGGCTTTTCCGACATTTTGATGTCGGAAATTCCGACATCTGGGTGTCGGCTACCTCTTGCGTTTCACCTTGATATTGACCTCGTAGATGTTTGTCTTTCCCTGCCCACGGCGGATGACTTTGAGGTAGCCCTTCTTCGCCAATTCATTGATGCAGAGATTCGCTGTATCGCGTGAAATGCCGATGTCATCAGCGAGGCGTTCTTGACCGGGAAAGCATGAGCCATCATTCCATGCGTACTTGAGGAGCATCGTGTAAACGAGCTTGGCGTTGCCGGTGATGTCCTTCGCGATAAGGATGACTGTTGGAACTTGGACGAAGCCGTGTTGTGTAACCGGATCGGCACCACGCAAGATAATCGTGCGTTCCTTCAAGATGTCACCGACTCTATCCATATGGCCCGATTATACCCCGCCACCTCCTTCTTCCTTCGGTGTCTCATGGGGATAGCTCTCGCGCGGCGCACCTAGTGCGAGGCGTGCTTCAAGATTTCCGATTTCCCTGCCCTGCTCTGCGATCTTGGTCGTGTATGTCCATAGGCGCTCGAACTGATCCTTCTTTTCGGTTTGGAGCATGTTGATAAATCCATCGCGAGCGCGCACCTCGATTGTGAGCGACAACACCTCCTCTTTGAGTTTTTGAATTTCTGCGGGATCTTCTGGCGCGGTTTCATGTACGCCATCTTCAGCGCGCTCTTGCGCGCTTAAGCGCGTTGGAGCGCGCTGAAGCGCGCTATGGCGTGCGCCGTCACCGCCGAAGGTCGAGGCGGCCAGAAGGTCGCGCATCTGAACAAATTCTTGAATGCGATCATCAACAGATTGCTCGTTGATCAAATATTTTGGACCAAGCGCGCCGGGCACGGTGATGCAATCGAGTGTGCCGGTCTTGCAATACGTTTGAATTGTCCGCGCCGCACGGGGAACACCAGCGTCGGCGAAGCGGAGAACAACTTCAGGAATGGTGAGCGTGTGCGTCGGCTGCGGCGTGGGCGCTGCGCCGCTGTCCGCTATTACATTTTCGTCTGACATATGCACGCAGTGTACCGCGCATAGCGCAAAGCGCCGAGCGCGGCGCTGTGGACGACAACGGCCGCGCTCGGGATCTCACTTCACGTCTTCAATACATACGACGGGAATGCTCGGTGCAAAGCGGGCGACAATTGTCCTGGCTGACGCCAGTGCTGCGCGTGGCACCACGACTCGATTAACCATTTCGATAATACGTTTGTTCGCGATTCCCGGAAAGACCAATGCCTCACTCGCAAGTTGCCGAGGGTCGGACATCGTTGGGAAATCTCGGCCAAAGAAGTCAGCGTCAATTTCGAGAAGTCTCGCGATCAATTCATCGCAGGGACGGCGCATCACATCAACGTCATTGATGGCGAAGTTCCACGCTATTCTCCACTCCCGCTGTCGGTAGTAGGCAAGAGCACTATCGTTCCGCAGATTGTCCGCCGGATAAAAGCAACTCACAAGTCCAGTAAGAGCGTGTTCCATCATATCGGCGGGCGTAATCGCGTAGGCGAGTGCCTCCAACACTTTGCGCGTTTCCGAAACATTCAATTGGAATGCTTGTGGCCTATCGTTACCCAGGACAATCTCTACCGAGGGCGGCGAACTCGGGTCGTCCACAATTTTCTTCAACTCCACGAGCCTCATTGCGAGCATCATGGCATCAATCGACTGCAAAACGAGCGTCGAGCCGAGCGACCTAACCCCGTCAGTGTTATCGCCAGTCGCCAGAGGTATGTAGAAAACCGGCATCGCGCCCAGACGCTTCAGCGTGTGGACATCGAACTCCAGGGCAAAATTGCCAAATTCCTTCGCGTGCTCGGCCAACTCGCCGGGGGCAAGTTCGGTAAAACATATTCGTCTCTGTATTACTTGGGCCGTGCGCGGGGGCGTTCCGTCAGCGTGCGGATGGCTCCATGCGACAACCTCGGGAGCTAGAATCAACCCCGCCTCGCAGATCAGGGAGAGTATCTTGCATCCCTTTTCAGTTTCCTTGCTGGTGCTGTGACCTCTGCGAGGGAAGCTGTGATAGAAAAAACGTTCGCTGTGGTCGTGCTCTTGACGCCTACGAAAGAAGCGACTCCCTGTCATCGGCCATGTGCTCCTTTATCCGCCGCCCGATGCCTACGCGCATTCGAGGAAAGCTGACGCGATATGCTACACTTAACCCATGAAAAGGAAGCTTAGAGAAGAGGAGTTTCAAGAGTTTGTTGTCGAGCAATTCGGCAAGCTAACAGCGGAACTGGTGGACTCGCGCCTGGAAATGCAAACTGGCTTTCGCGAGCTGCGCGCCGAAGCCACAGAGATCAAAGAAATTCTAGAACCGCTGGTCAAGGCCTTCGACAACGACGCAGAGAAAATTATCGAACATGATCGGCGTATAGGGCGGCTCGAAGATCACGTGGCAATCCCGAAACACGCGTAGTCGGTCTAGCGAACGCAAATGACCTGAAGTGTTTGCGCTTTGGCCCGCTCGGTAAGGTCCGGGGTTGCAAGAATGTTGCCTTTGTTGCCTTCCTCGTACACCACATGCTGAGCGTCCAGAAACGCAGCAGCTACTGAAGCCTTGATGGCAAAATTGACGTTCTGAGGAATGTCGCCAGTTGATGAAGCCATGCCGACGGCATCGAGTTTTGAAACTACCACGCCAACAATATTACCGCTCTTGTCGAGAAGCGGTCCGCCACTGTTTCCGGGTTGGATTGGCGCCGAAATTTGCAAGAAGCGACTGTCATTTAAAAGCCCGGCGAGCGCGGTGACATTGCCGATAGTGACATTGCCATCGGAAGCAAGAACACCTGACAGCGGGAAGCCATAAACTATAACTTCTTCTCCTTGACGCATGGACAGCCGCCATTTTGAAGTAGCGATCGGCCTCAGACTGGTCGCGACCAGCGCCAAGTCATTCCTGTCGTCGCGCGCTACGATTTGAGCCGTGCCTTGTTTGCCTCCACTTCCCACGTCAATCCGCTGACAATTATCAACGACGTGAGCATTGGTTAGAACCATTCCATCACTGGCTACGAAAAACGCTGTGCCGAATCGATTTCCCTTACCGGACCCCGGAACTTTACCTTTTGCCTGCTGCTGAGCGGCCTCGGCGCGCAGCTGCATGACATGCGCAGCCACCCTGGGGACCATAGCCGAAATGGCATGCCTCTCGATTTCCCTGCAGGATGACGGATTGTCTATGCAGCGAGGCAGAATGACTTTGCGCAGTCCGTCGCTACACAGTGAAATTGCTGCCGAAGCTACAGCATCTGCGGGTTCGCTCGTAACCGCCAGTTTGGCTGCCTGACCATATATGCAGTCTCTAACCACACCATCCGACGGAGCCGCTTTTTTTGCCGCTGCTATCCGCTCGAGATTATGCAATCTGGCCTTCTCTCGCCGATAAGTGGCAAGTTGGTCCTGGGATCGGGAATCTAGGCGAGATGCGCGAGCATCGCACTCAGCGGCGACTTGCGGAATCCAATCGGCATCACAAATACGTTGCAGCGTTCTAAGTTTACTATCAGGCGTCTGATACGCGGAGTAGCCGCAATCAACTGAGAAAAGCTCATCGCCGAGGCGTTTGCAGTCATTGTTGAGAAGAGCTTCGGAAAATTCGCAGAGAGGGCGACGAACGCTGTCGACCTTTGAGCAGCCAAGATCGACACGAGCTTGAGCGTATGCCTCGCATTCCACGAGGCTTATTGCCGCCACACACACACCGAACCCAGAAAGTATGTGACGGCTCGCAGCCAGGATATTCATTCGCACTCCCGTCGCCGATTGGTGCAGTCTATCAGTGATATTGAGAGTGATGCCACCTATTAGTCTTCGTTCACCGCTGCCTCTCGGATAGCGCGTTGTAGATGGTCGAGCGGGCGACGTTGAAGCGTTCTGCGATTTCGCCGACCGTCAGCTCGCGCGTCTTCAGCAACGCGCGCACGGTCTTGATGTCCTTCGCTGTTAGCGATGGCTTGCGACCGCCCTTGCGGCCACGTGCGCGCGCAGCCTTCAAACCGGCCATCGTGCGTTCACGGATGAGGTTGCGTTCGAATTCTGCGAGCGATGCGAAGACATGGAAAATAAGTCGGCCGGATGATGATGACGTGTCAATTTTTTCGGTGATGCTCGCAAAGCCGATTTTCCTGTTCTCAAGTTCCGTCACCGTCCGGATGAGCGCGGCGAGATTCCTGCCGAGCCGGTCGAGTCTCCACACATAGAGTGTGTCCCCTGCCCTGATCGCTTGAAGACATGCTTGGAGCTGCGGTCGAGAAATATCCCTGCCACTGGCGTGCTCTTGATAGATCGTCTTGCAGCCAATCCGCTTCAACGCATCCAGTTGAAGGTCGAGTGTTTGATCGTCGGTGCTTACTCGCGCGTAGCCAATTTTCACGATGTCCGAATTATAACACGGGCACCGTTTACCGGACGTAGATTGCTGGACGAGTTGTTGGACAAGAAATCGGCTTCAGGGCCCGCTTTTCAGCGCTCAATATGAATGTCCAACAAACGGAGGTTTGTTGGACTGTGCTTGTTGAGACGTGTGTGCCTAGCGTAAACTTATCAAAAGTATCCACGCCGCTCACTGTGTCGCACGCGCGCGAGCACCAGTATCGTTAGAGAAGAAAGCAATGACGCTGTTCGACGTCTCTCTTGAAACTGCGAATGAGTTTTACGCGTGGGGATGGCGTGCGTCCGTCGCGGGCGCGCTCATTACCGCATTTGGCGTTGGCTTCTTGATGTGGGGAACAAGCGTTCGCGACCGTGATTTCGAAGGGTCGATTGCCAATCTGCATGGCTCAGCCGCTACGCTGGAAAAGGAAGCCGCTCAAACCAGAGAACGGGCCGCGAATTTAGAAAAGGAAGCCGAGGGGTTACGTCTACAAGTAGAGCGTGAGCAGATCGAGCGGCTGAAACTGGAAGAAAAACTAGGCCCCAGGAAAATCGGTCCAGAACTACGGGCGGCTCTTATCGCAAATCTCAAAGCGGGTCCGAAGGGCATCGTCTTCTTGCGCCCATCGGCAGCGGACGCGGAACCGTTGCAATTTGCCACCCAAATTGGATCCGTTTTGAAAGACGCTGGGTTCGACGTTAGGACGTGGGACAAGGGCACCACACTCCATCTTGGGCTTCTCGGAATATTTATTTCAGTGAGAGACGCCGACACCGCTCCCGAATACGCAGGCGCTATTCAAAAGGCATTCGAGGGTGCCGGCCTATCAATGGGCGGACGCCTCCAGCCCGAATTGGAGCAGGGTGTGGTCGTAATTGATATTGGCTCAAAGCCGTAGCGCCTGCCAGTCTGTCGGAACCAAATAAAAGAGCCTCCACGATGGGAGGCTCAAGATGGGGACAGAGGCCCGTGCGTTTCTTCTCTGGGAAAGGTTGGGTCAGTACTCGGACGCCAGCATGATCGTGAGCACGCGGGTCGTGACAGCGGGGTCGGCCGGATTCTCCGAGCCGTACTCCATGCTCTTGTCGTAGTAGTCGATCTTCCAAAAGCACTTCTCGCCGTCCACTTCAATCGAGCCGAAGTCGTGCTCTTTGTGAGGGTCGTTGTCTTCAGAGAAATCGTTGAAAGAACGAACCGCCGAAAGCACTTTGGCTTTCGCGTCGTCGGGCAGGGCATTGATGCCTGCCGTCATCATGATCTTGCCGCCTACAAATGTGCGGCGTAGCTCGTCGTTGAGACGCTGAATCGCTTCGGATCGAACCTGGGACAATCTTTCCTCCTCTCGGCTCCGAGGCTCGGTGTGAGCGCCGGAGGGAAAGGAGGACTAACGACAGTGTACAACATCTGATGCCTGCTACCTGCTTCCGCAGATCGGGAGAGAGACAGCGGTCGCAGATTTGCAAGAGATTGTGCGCGGGATCGTGGTCTCGGATTTGCAACGAATTTGCCTCGTGTAGGCAGCGGTGTGGCCGTGCTGGGGGCTTGGTTGTCGACGGTGCGGGGCGCTTGGCTTTTGCCTACTCCCCTGCCTCGATGACCACCGTGCGGGTGCTGGTCGCCGTATTGCCGGCAGCGTCAGTTGCGACATAGTCGATGTGATAGGTCGTAGCCGCGCTCGTATCAATGAACGCTTGCTCAATCGGTGTTGCGCCGACAAAGGCATGCACGCCGAGATTCTGATCTATGTTGTCCGTCACGGTCGCACCGAGGTCGCTGTACGTGTCCCCTATTTGTAGCTGTGCAGGGTTCGCGCCGCTGATGGTGATGACTGGTGGCGTTGTGTCTGGTGTGGAAGACGCAGAACCAGACGAGTTGCTGCTCGTACTTCCGATGGAGGCGAGTTGATCGCCTGTTACGCAGACAAGTGTTCCGTCCGACTTTGACACACACAGTTCTTTCGTCGTTATTCGATTCGACATTGCAGCAACGGTAGCGGCGAGCGATTGCACTTGGGCTAGTAATTCCTTGAGCGCTTTCACGAGTATCGAGATGATTGAACGATCATCAATGCCGCTGATTGCGCCAGCCGCGTCATAGGTCGCGAGGTGCGCATCGACGGCTGCTGCATCTTCCGCGATGAAGCCGTAGCGTACGGTACTTGAAGCGTCATTGTTGTAAACGAACGAGACTGGTTGAAGCGCATTGATGGCCGCGCTTCCGGATACGCCAAGCGCAACAATGTCGTGCTTGGTGATGCGGGTTGATGAAAGACAACTATCGGAGCCGGAATTGTAGACAACTTCTTTGTTGGCAGAGAGACAGAGAGAACCGGCACCAGTCGAGCCGGTCAAACCGTCAAAGCCAACCGTTCCGGTTACGGCGAGTGTTCGCCACGGTGTCGTGCTGCCGATGCCAATGCTACCGGCAGTATCAACTATGAAGTTCGTTCTTGTCGAAGAGCCGACAACAAACTGCGGACTGCTCGATGCAAGCCCGTTTGCGTTGACTGATAGAAGTCCCCACGGTGTCGAGGAGCCGATGCCGACGTTGCGCGAGTTCGTCAATATCATCGTTGTGATTTCAGCTTGGTTTCGGAAGTAAAGGTCTCCGTCTGCCAAGGTTTGGATTTTAGTGCTGCCGTTTCCGAACGGATAGATCGCCAAGCGATTGTTGGATGTCCCGAGGGTGCTTGAAATAGTAAGACCTCCGGTCGCGTCGTTAGGACCTTCTATGTGGAGTCTACTTGCTGGAGACGTCGTACCGATGCCGACGTTGCCGTTGTTGGCGACGATGAAATTAGTTCTTGTTGAAGAGCCAACCACGAACTGCGGACTGCTCGATGCAAGCCCGTTTGCGTTGACTGATAGAAGTCCCCACGGCGTTGTCGTGCCGATGCCGACGTTGCCAGCGTTATCAACCGTAACGCGTGTGAGACGAGATAAACTTCCAGAAGGTGCAGTCTGGATTCGAAGTGCGGTAGGAATACTCGATGGGGTGTGAGTGCCGTCGGTATAAAACTCCAACGCGCCTCCAACAGAAGAAAAACTCGTGCCATTGTAAGGATATGCATAAATTGTGGTGATTATATCACCCGAGGACAACTGACCAGGAGATGCTAGCGAGCCAGACGCCGCTCGTCCGGTGAAATAGCTTTTCAATTGGCTAGTCGCACCATAGGAGAAGAGATCAAAATGAGGAGTTGCGCCGTCTCGCGACAGAGTTGCGGTGCCCCAAACGTCTAAGTTGGAGGTTGGGGTTGTCGTACCGATACCAACTTTGCCGCTATCAAGGATCGTGAACAGCGGACTGTCGCTTGAGTTGGTGGTTTGGAAGTTTACACCGGTTGTGGAACCTGCGCCTTTGATCGAGAGTTTCGCGAGAGGAGCTGTAGTTCCGATGCCGACGTTGCCCGTCGTGGTCAAAGTGCCAGACAGTGCTCCTCCTGTAAGTGGCAAATAATTGCTCGCAGTGATGTCGGTCGGAATGTCGGCGGCCGTGAGTCCGGAGACGCCGGACACGGTAATGTTGGAAAGCCTCGTGCCGGTTAGCTGATCGATGCGTTGCGACACCGCGAGGTTCGCGGTGTATTGCGATATTCCTGGCGCGTTTGGAAATTGCGTCGATGAGTATTTAAATATTTCTGACGAAAGAGAATTGCGCAGGATTTGAAGTTGGTCGTCAACGTAGTTTTTTGAAATGCCTGCGCTGTTGGGCGGTGCTGCAACGCTGGCAGGTTGCGGTACAAAGAGCGAAGTGGGCGCAGTATTTTTTGTCGGCAGTAAAGCTACGGGTGCTGGATCATTCGCCACTGTCGTTGACGATACCGGTGCAGGCGTTGAGACCATGCTGCCGGAATCTTGTGCAGACGGCGCGACCGCGACAATTGAACTTGCCGGTTGGGTTGGTGGTACCGAATGACTGGGTGTGCCTGCAAACAAAAGCACCACGCTCGAAATAATCGCGGCTGTCGATTTGAGAATGATGTCGAAAAAATCGTGCATTGAGTTGCGAAGAACGCGCCCGCGTCTTCGCCATCAATTAAAGCACGACAACACTCCAAAGAGAACGCCGCCTGTTGAAAGGCGGCGTGACGAAAGGATCAAAGCAGTGAGTCTCCGCTGTGCAGGTGAAATTGCATGGGGAAACGCTGGGGCACTTTCTTGTGGTACAGCCAGATAAGTTGGTCGGCCGTCAGTCCCCCGCCGAGTACCGCAATCGCTGCGTATTCGTTGAGCGCCCGCGATTGCCATACTTGAAGGATGTTGCGGTAGACGGTGATGGTGGGGTCTTCGCCAGTCCTCAACGCTTCCTCTGCGTGCTTGATGGCGCCCGTGAGGTTGTAGATCTCCACGCCATGAACCCATTTGTCTGGAAATTTGAATTGCGGGTCTTCGTCAGTAAGCGCGATTCCGCAGTACCCGACCAAAGCACCTTCCCGTTCGATTGGCGCTGCCAGGCGTCCTTTCATCGCCTTGCCGTTACCGGCGTAATAGCCGGCACCGAACTCTTCCAGGCGTTCTGAGGGAATTCCCCATTGCTCCCACACGGGCAGAAGCGCAGCATGCCTTGCATCAAGCCCGCGAAGTTGAAAGCCGAGCGGTGGGTTGAACGCAATCTGCCTCGGCTGCGCGGGCGCAGCGTCCGCGCATGGTGGTGCGGATGCCGGTTCTTCATTTGCTTTCGACGGTCTCTCCATCTCGGCATCCCGAGATTTAGCCGAGGTGACATCGAACCACTCGGAGAGTTTCAGTGCGGCTTGACGCACGGTGCACCCTTCCTTGTGCATGACGAAGTCGATGACGTTTCCGCTCAACTGCCCCTCCGACCCAAAGAGCGTCCAAACGTTCTTGTCCAAGTTGGCCGCGAAAGGCTTCTTGCCGCCGGCCGTGATTGCCTCAAATGGATTGGGACCTTTGCGCTGTGCGCCATCCCCCGACAGCATGCCGAGCACCTTGTATCTGTCGAGTACCTGATGAAGTGAAATGCTCCGCTTAATTTCTGCGAAGTCGACAAAACTCTTGTTTGCCACTTTGACCTCCGTTGTAGTTGTGCAACTACAATCAGTGAATCAAAGATTTGAAATTAGTCCAGCAAGCGCACCTCTTCGCCACGACCATTGAGAATTGCGCACTCAAGTGCATCTGCGGAAACAAAGGACGGGGCATCTGCAAAAAGAAACAGCCGCGAGCCTTCTCCTTTCGTCGCATCTCGGTTTGCAACGAACATGGTTTGCGCGCGCTCCGCGCTGCTCGTTACAAAAAGCGTGCGCACATTTTTGAAACCAAACCGTGCCGCCGGAATACCTTGCCGCCATGCTTGATGGTAGCCGAGCAATTTACGGAGCACGGATGTTTGCTCCAAGGACTTGCGCGTGACCGGCATCGTCGCGCGGTCCGCTTCAAGAAAAAAATATGCTCGCTCATTTGTCTGCGGAAATTCGAGCGCGAATATTCTGTCCGGCACGAGACCAACATCTGCCGCTTCTCCGCGATGCACAACACGCACGGGCATCAAGAATGGATTGCGCGCGTGCTGCGTTGCTTGCGGAAACAGCGGGCGCAATTCGTTTCCATCAATTAGGCGCACATCGTCGCGCGACGCCGTCGCGAGCATCAGCGCAATCATCACGTCCGCGATGAGTAGCGTGTGCTCAATAAACAAACGACCGCTCTCTCTATTTTTTGCCGTCCAATCAACTTTCGCGCGACGCTCTCCGTCGAGCTGCGCCAGCAAGTCGGCGCCGCGATTGCCGAGTCCATAAATCATCGGCTTGCTACCGCCTACGGTGTAGTGCTCGATTTGCGCGCGCGGTCGATCAAGGTAGTGATTGTGGTAGAGCAATTGCAGACGACGCATGAGCGGCTTGTATGAGGCATCGGTAAGCGACATTAAATGCGTCGAGCGCACAAATCGAAACCGATGCACGATACGCATGATCTCGATGTCGCGTGCGGTGGGCGCGATGGTCGCAACGGCAACGCGGCGATACCTGGGCTTGCGTTCGAGAGTGTCGGTCATGCCTCAATCGTATCACTTCGCCCGACGTGCGCGCGGCGCGGGCGCTTTTGCCGGCGCGCGGATGGGCTCACGGAAATGCTCAGGTTCCGCAGTGAGCTGCACTGCTTCAGACGGCGCACCAAGAGTGCGCAGACGCTCCTCGATCTCCTTTGTGACAGTGTCATACAGCGCACTAAATCCGCTTCGCTCAAGAACACCCGCCACGAAATCGTCAACACGCTTCTCGCGTGCAACAGACGGGATGATGGTTGGCGTTTCAATGCGGACGCTGCGTCGTCCGATTGGTTTGAATATTGCCGACTGCTGCGGGAGGTCTTTCAAGCGCACCATCGCCTCGTGCACCAATTCTTCCAGCGACTTCGGGATACCTGGCCCCTTCTGAAGTATTGGCCGAAAGGTTTGATGTTGCCCCGTGTTCTGTGCGTACGATGTCGTCTCGGCACGCGACGTACTGCTTTGCTCCGTGAGAAATGTCGTGCGCCCCGACGCTACCGATTGCGTGCCCGTCGGTGGCGTGAAGAGCTGCCACGTATTATTGAGCGGGCTCGATTCCGAGACGCTTGCACTCCGACTTTCGCCCGTGCCCGTCGTTTCGGTTTCGCTTTCCGTAACGGATGATCCGCGCGACGTGCCTTCGCTTGCAAGCCATTCGATTGTGTAGTCAACAATCATCGGTGTCGCGAACTTCTTCTTTGCCGCGTTGAGATTCAGTTCGCTGCTGAAAATCTCCTCGGCCATTTTCTTTGCGTCATGGACTTCTAGCCCGCCGAACACAACTTTGCTCTGCACGCTCATGACGGCGTTGAGAATATCTTCTTTGCCCTCCTTCTCCAGTTGCCCGAGCCGTTGATGAGACAACACAAGTCGCAATCCGAACTTGCGGGCTCTGTCGATGCTCTTCGCGATATCGCTGTTGAGGTAGTCGGTACACTCGTCGATGTAGAGCGTGAATGGTCGGGCTCCCTGCGGACGTGCAAGCGCTTTCTGAAATAGATCGTTGACGATGAGCGTGCCGAGCAATCGTGCCTTGCCATCGGTGAGCGCACCTTTGCGCTGAAGATTCACCAATACAATTGCGCCCTCGTCCATGCACTTTCTGAAGTCGATGACATGCTCGCGTTGACCGACAATCGCGCGTACCAGAGGTGCATCAAGAAATTCAAACAGGCGACGATACGTGCTGCCCAACTGCTCGTCGAATTGCTGCGGTCGCAGTGTGTTGTACCTCTCCCACACTGATCTATAGAACGGGTCAGTCAACTCTCCGGTCAGCCGATGCCGCACGTTGTGCGGGTCGGTAGCAGTGAGAAGAGACAGCGCTTCCACCAATGTGAGTTTGTGGTACGCCAGGGCGTAGAAGACGGAGCGCAGTCCGATGTTGAGGCTCGGCGTGTCATGCATGTTCTCGCCGCCCCACACCTGCGCGCACGCCGATTGCATCGCCTCGGCGTGGGCGCTGAGGTCGCCGTCGACCCGCAGCGGGTTGAAGCCGAATGCCTGATCCCGCACGTGCGGATCAAGAATGACGATCTTGCGCTTTGCCCCGAGATTGTTTTCCGCGCACCACGCCGTGATCCATTCAAAGAGATGTCCATCGGGGTCAATGAGACACAGCCCGCGACCCTCGATGATGTCCTGACGAACTAACGATTCTAGAAGTTTAGACTTCCCTCGGCTGGAACCGCCGACAATGTGCAGATGCGTGCTGCGCTCCGTCTCAGAGAGCAACGCCGGTTTGCCGCTCCGGGTCTTTCCAAGCGTGAGCGGACGCGACACGGCTAGCGCTCGCTGCCCGAATAGAGGATGAGCTTTTCTGCCTCACTATTGATGCGCTGAATTTCTTCGTCGAGTTCCGGTGGAAGCGGATTAGTGCCCGCTTCCCGTTTAACCTGGGCGACAAGATCATTGATCGTCTTGCGCAATTCGGCGCGCTGCGCCGCCGCTTCTCGCAGTTGTTCGGACGGACTGCGCGGCACGTCTGGCGCATCTTTTTCTGCCGAGGTGCGCGCCTTTTCACTCTTCGCTATCCGAACTTGAAGCGTATCGATCTGCTCCTGCAATTGGAGTTGCGCTAATGCATCTCGCTTGGCTGCTAGGCTATATGCTTCGCGGCGGCGGCGATTATCTTCCGCCAGTATGTCGTCGAGATTGCGCAATTCGTTGATCGCCCGCCCATGCTCGATGCGTGCATATGTCAGCCGGGTCGTCGTCTGATAGAGGTTGAGATACGACGTATAGAGCCGTTCAAATTGCTGTGAGATTTCAACCGAGGCGGACGTGCGTCCGCGCATACTCCAGCGTCGAACAAATCCGCCCATGCGCTGAAGCAACTCATTGGGATCGGCATACGGTAACTGCTGACGAGATTCGCTGAGAATGTCGTGCCGCTCCGGCGGTAGCACTTCCCCGTTGAGGGTGCGGCGGATGATGTCGCTAGCCATTCCGCTTAACTCCCATGTCGCGAAGTGTTTTTTCCATGTCCGCCAGCTCTGCACGCTTGCGCGCGTGGTCAACGACCAGCCGCGCTATTTCAGTCTCTTTCGACAACTTATTGTCGAGCGCGGAGGTGTCTGTTTGAAGACGCGCCGCGAGTGCGGCTAGTCGTTCACGGTCGACCTTGTCGGCAAGTGAATCGTGCACGACAGGCGCAGTGCTTTGCGTGAACGCATTGGCGAGCGCGTGCTGGTCGATGCGTCCGCCGGAAAGTGCACGATCAACGATGTCAGTTGGCAAATGAGGCTTGCTCAACGCTCGTCTATAGGCGAGCGCGAAGAAGAAATAGCGAAGGGAAATTAGCCACACGATGATGAAGATGACGAGAAAGATTGAAGCGAATTTGATCCATCCCCGCTTATTGCGAACGTCGTAGGCGGCATCTCTCAGCTCTTTTATAATTACGTTCAAGCGGCGCTGATCAATCCCCGTTCCTGGTCGAGCGTTTCTGGGAGGTGCCGGGACCGTACTTTGGACCGCGCTCGCATATGTACGCTCGGCCGCGACGTACTCTTCGTATGCCGCGCCGCCTAGGGTGCCAAACATGAGAAAAATTGCGAGCCCGCCGCTCGCCCAGAGAAGTACCTTCGCTATGACGGCGGGGCCGTTATTCTCGCTTACGTGCTTCCGATATGCGTCGTTAGCGGAAAAGAGCACCCAACAGTAAGCGCCGATAGCACCCGCAAGGAGTAGGTGGCCGAGCGGCCACACCGCCCACAAGAAGAGGAAGACAGGCTTCTCGTAGCTGAGAAAGAACGGTGATGATTGCAGTACCGGACGGGCTTCAAGAATGTAATTGAAATAGTACCAGTCCAAAATGTGATCCGCGGTGATCCCCAAGAAACCCACCCTTACATTGCAGCGCTATTGTTTGCGCCGGTGTGTGCAGAGAAGCGAAAGCCACGCGAATGGCTGAACGTAAGAAGAAAAACTAGCCCTGTCTACCCGCACGTAAAGAGGTGTTGGGCGGATAGGTACTCAACCGAAGGAAGTTGGATTGTCGCCCAGATAGCGCGCGATCTTGTTTTCAACGGTCGCGCGCGGCGTACCGAACCGGCGGCGGGATTGCTCAATGAGGTGTTCCCTTCTTCCGTAGTACGTCCCAAAGGGCGGCAGTGTTTTGATCGTGGTCGGCTCACTCGGCTGCCCCTGCCGCAGAAGCCGGCAGCACGCCTCGAAGCGGCTGAGGTCTGTCAGGCTCTCGGCGCTAAACGGGTGCAATTCTCTCGTCAGTTCTTCGGCGTCTTCCGCGCCGACGCGGAAGCAAATGAGCGATCCGACGTTGCCGAGCACTGCCTGTCGGATGGGCGGCGTAAGCTGTCCAACGAACTGGTTGGCGAGCGTCAGCGAGACCCCGTACTTGCGGATTTCCGAGAGGAGCGAAGCGACTGAATCGGAGAGGAAATTCTGAAACTCATCGATATACAGCGCGAAGTCGGTGCGGGCGGACGCGGGGGCGTCCGCTCGTGCCAGCGCCGCGCGCTGTATTTCGGTGACGAGCAACGCGCCAAGCAATGCCGCGTGCGTTTCGCCAAGACGGCCTTTTGAAAGGTTGGCAATCAGCAGGCGTTTTTCGTCCATCATGAAGCGCAGGGAAATCCCGCTGCGCGTCTGCCCCAAGATGTTGCGCAATGAAGGTGCGCCGAACAGTTGCCCCACCTTGTTTTGGATGGGTGATGTTGCCTCCATCACAAAGCGGCGGTCGTAGCCGGCAAACTCGTGCTGCCAGAACCGCCGAACGACGGGGTCTCGGACGCGGGCAGCGACGTAGTCGCGATAGCGCTCGTCGATGAGCATTTTCTGAACACCGAGGAGACTTGCCTGCGGCAAGTCGAGGAGTGCCGAGATCGTATTGAAAAGGATGTATTCGAGCCGAGGCCCCCAGCTCTCGCCCCAGATGTGCCGGAACGCGGCCACGATGTTGGACGCCACGACCGACCGCTGGTCGGGCGGAACGTTCTCCAGCAGGTTGAGGCCGATGGGGTGCGATAGATCGGCGGGGTTGAAGTAGACCACGTGGCGGTCACGCCACGGGGGAATGTAGTCGAGCAACTCTTCCGCCAGGTCGCCGTGCGGGTCGAGGACGGCCAGTCCCCGGCCGGCTTCAATGTCTTGGGTAATTAAATTGCGCAAGAGTGTGCTCTTGCCGGTTCCGGTCTTCCCGACGACGTACAGGTGTCCGCGCCGGTCGCTTTGCGACAGGCCAAAAGGTTCCGGCCGTACGGCCGATCGGCGAACACCAAGTACTGATTGGTCGTCGTCCATAAGCTCGAAGACAGCCCCTCGTTCGGCCGCGCGCCAAAGGAGGCGCGCGGTGCGCAGATGGTCGCTCCCGTCCTTTCGGGGCGACCGCATGCGGGCATACGTTGTGCGTAGACGAGCCCGACCGGTAGGCGGGGCTGACTTCGAGGTTCGACGCTAGTCGAAGTATACGCCCCTGCTGGGGCGTTCGATGGTGCTGTCTGTGGACAGCACCCACCGGTCGCTGCTGCGACCGAAAAGTCTTCGCCTGCCCTCGCAGGGGCAGGCGATGTCGTGCCCCGCCGCTGCTCCGGCGGGGCGGAAGTGTTCCCCCACCGTTCGTCGGAAGACATTTGCCCGCGAACGCGAGCCGTTCCGGCGAAGTGTGAGCGGGTGCAAATGTCGTCGCGTAGCGAAGCGAAGCGGCCGACCCCGCGCGTCCAGCCGAGCAGCCGGACGCTAGTCCGAAGCCGCCGCCCCCAAAGGGCGGCGGGCGCGGTCGTCCGATTAGGCGACCGTGACTGCGAGCGCCGTAGTCTCGTAACGATAGTGGAGAGATGGAGGCGCGGGGTCGGGCGCTGAGCGCACGACGAACGGTGGGGGAATGGTTTCGGCCACATAAGGCTTTGCCTGCCGTGGCCGCCTGTCGATACCCTGTGTCCACAGGCGTATCGACAGAAGTGTTTCGGGGTATTTCAGGCGGTCAGCCTGGTCATCGGCATTGCCGTCAATGAGTTCGGCCATGCCGACGCGGTAGCTCGGATCTCAAATCGCCGGCCGCCCTTTCTCGGAAACGGGTGCCGGTAGGGTCGCAAGTAGGGCTGGAAATTTGGCCGCTAGGCCGGTATCGCTCGGCTGGCTGACCCACGGAGGGGTGTCCGAGCGGTTGATGGAACTGGTCTTGAAAACCAGCGGACCTGAAAGGGTCTCGTGGGTTCGAATCCCACCCCCTCCGCCAGCCCCCTCCGGCCAGATCGGCTAGACTGCTTTGTAGAGGGGGTACATCACGGACGGACCGTTGAGTACTTCCTGCTCGACGAGATGGTAATCGGGGATGAAAGGCTCAGTTTCATCGAAAGTGAACGTGCCGATGCCTTCCTCCCTAGCGTCGCTGGAATTGAAAAAAACCAACGCATGGTCGCGGTCAGGAAGCGGGCCGAGTGCGAATAGGCGGCCATCTGCATCCGCGTCGGTTTTGAAGAGTACCTTGTAGTACGCCATGGGCTTCTCGCTCTGTAGGTCGCGAACACCGAGGTGTTTTGCGACCGTCCCCGGATCTTTTTCATACAGCCCGAAAAAGCGCGTTAGATCAAAATCTTAGTGGGTCAGCCGACGCTTAAAAAATCCGGTGCGGATATTCGACCAATTCGTCGAACCTGTGGATAAGGTCAATGGCTTTCATACAGGCCTTCATACATGGAAAAATTCTCTTTATTTTCCAATACTTAAGAGATGGATCAACGGTCTTGAAAACCGGCGTGGGTTCACGCCCACCGTGGGTTCGAATCCCACCCCATCCGCCAGGCTGCTGGATGTCAGCACCGGAACGGCGGTATGCCAACCTACTTGATGCCATACCGGCTGAATTCCTCGGCAACGTTCGGCTGCATTCCCTTGGCTGTCAGGATATCGGCGTCGCCGTCCGCCTTGTCGCCGGTCTTGACCTTTGCCAAGCCCCGCCCGTAGTACGCGCGCGCGCGCCCCGGGTCGATTGCCAGCGCGGCGTTGTATTCGGCGATCGCCTTTGCATACTGGCCCCGCTTCAGCTCGATGAGCCCGCGGTTGATGTGTACGTAGGAATCCTTGGGGGCGAGCTTGAGGGCTTCGTCGCAATCGGCGGCAGCCTGCGTCAAGTCCTTGCCGACGACCGCGTGGGCCATACAGCGGTTGTTCAGAGCCGGCACCATGTTGACATCGAGGTGAAGCGCCTCGGTGTAATCGGCGATCGCCTTTTCATAGTTGCCCTTGCTGAAGTAGGCGATGCCGCGATTGAGGTAGTTGTTGGGGTCCTTGGGACGCAGCTCGATCACCTTGTCGAGGTCCTCGATCGCGCTGTCATAGTCGCCCAGGCCGCTGTAGATGCTGGCGCGGCTGGCATAGAAACGAGCATTCGTCGGGTCCGTGCGTACCGCATCGGTGATTTCCTCGATCGCGCGCGCGGTGTCACCGCGAAGCGCATGGACGAGTCCCAGATAGTAGTGGGCGGTGGGGTCGCTTGGGCTGAGTTTCAGAGCTTCATTGACGTCCGCGATCGCCTTCGAGAAATCCCGTTTCAAGGCGTAGGCATAGCCCCGTTGGGTGAGCGCGTTGAAGTTGTCGGGACTGAGCTTGAGGGCCGCGTCGAAGTCGGCGATGGCGTCGTCGATCTTGTTCTGGAAGATGTACGCCATGCCGCGATTTATGAACGTTAGCGGCTCCTTGGGGTCGATCTTGATCGACTCGGTGTAGTCGGCAATCGCGTGGCCGTAGTCGTCGATGCGGTGGTAGGCCGTGCCGCGTTCGAAGTAGGCGAACGCCATGCCCGGGGCCAGGCGAATCGCTTCGTCGAGATCCTTGACGGCTTGGTCGGCCAGCCCTTTTTTCAAGTAGGCGGCACCACGTCCGAAGAAGGCGCGCGGCTCCTTCGGATTGATCTGCATGGCCGCTTCGAAGTCCTTGAGCGCTTCGTCGTACTCCTGCTTGTCGATCTGTGCCATGCCGCGCTGGTAGTAGGCGTTCACCACCTGGTCAGCTGCCTGCGCCTTCTCGGGGGCCAGGGCACCCTGGCCATCCTTGCGAAGCTGGAGGATTTCGGCGGTCTGTATGCCGAGCCGCAATGCCTCGGTGAAGTCGGCGATGGCGCGATCAGGGTTGTTTTTTTGCCGGTATGTGACGCCCCGATTGACGAGCGCATTCACCTCCTTCGGGTTGAGTTTGAGTGCCGCGTCGAAGTCGGCGATCGCTTCGTCGAACTTGCCCTTTTTCGTGTAGAGAACGATGCCGCGGTTGACGAGCGGTGAGGGATCCTTGGGCGTGAGGTTGCTGGCGGTACTGTAATCCTCGATTGCGTGGTCGGAATCGCCAATCCGGTGATAGGCAATTCCCCGCTGCATGTGGGTGAAGGCTTGGCCCGGAGACAACTTGACCGCTTCATTGAAGTCGGCGATCGCCTTCGACAGCTCGTTCTTGTACATGTAAGCGGCGCCGCGGCCGACGAACGGCGAGCCGTCGCTGGGATTGAGGCGGATCGCCTCGCTGAAGTCCGCAATCGCCTGATCGTAGAGATTCTTGTCGTAGTAGGACAAGCCGCGCTGGAAATAGGCGAACGCTCCCTGGAGGGCAATTCTGTTCTGGTCTTTCGTTTGCGGAGCCAGCTGGCTGGCTATTGCATCAGGAAGCAGATTGGCCCGCACCGGTTCGATCTTGGACGGCAGGAGCTTGATCGCGGCGGTAAAATCATCGATCGCCTTGTTCAAGTCGCCCTTTTTTCTGTAGACGATCCCGCGATTGACGTAAGCACTAATCTCCCGGGGGTTGATCCGCAATGCCGCGGTGAGGTCGGCAATCGCGCCTTCGTTGTTGTCCTTTTTGGTGTACAGGACGACGGCGCGATTGATCAGCGGATAGGTTTCCCGAGGCGCGAGGCGAATGGCGTCGCTGTAGTCGATGATCGCACGATCGGCCTCGCCGATGGTCTGGTAGACGACGCCGCGCTGGGTATAGAGATAGGGATTGGTTGGGGCGGCGTTGATCGCATCATTGAAGATCCGAATCGCTTCCCTGAAGTCAGCCTTCGACCGCGCCGGGCTGCCCGGCCCGCTCTCCGAAAGACCGCGATTGAGGTAGGCAAGCGCCAGCGGACCACCGACAAGGGACCCGGTCTTGATCGCCTCCGTGCAGGCGATGACTTTCTGCACCGCATCGGCTCCTGTTTGCCCGTTGCAGACATCCGCTGGACTGGGTTTGGCTGGCTTGGCCGGTGCCTGGCCATAGACCGGCGCGGCGCCCCACCCCAGCAGGCTGGCGCTTGCGGCACAGGCAGCCATGCCAAGCGCAATGCGACCCACAAAACCCCACATGACAGTCCCTCTCGGCGCCGCGGGCAGTCCCCAATGCCGACCTGCGGTTCGGCCTCATAAGTGACAGCATTTTTCGACTTTTCAAGGACCGGGAGAGCGTACGATGCCGGCGCCGGACACAATGGCGCCACATCCGGCGGGATGCCTCCAGAGCGGTCGACCGTGCTCCGCTCTTTGGCAACGTCGCGCCGCGTAAAAATGTGGAGAAAATGAAATGGTCGAACTCAAGCATGCCGTCGGACGCCGGGTGATGGTGAGTGGATTGGCAGGTGTTTTCGCTACCCCCGCCATCGTTCGGGCGCAGGCGACCTATCCCAGCAAGCCCGTGCGCTACATCAACCCCTTCCCGGCAGGCGGTGCCACCGACACGCTCTCCAGGATATTCTGCGCCAAGATGTCCGAACTCTCCGGGCAGCAGTGGATCGTCGAGAACAAGGGCGGCTCGGGAGGCAACGTCGGTATGGATGCCCTCGCGAAGTCGGATCCGGACGGCTACACGCTCGGCCTGGGCGGCGTCGCCAGCCACGCGATCGCACCGACGCTCTATGCCAAGATGCCCTTTAATGCCCGCACGGACTTCACCTTCATTTCCACCATGTGGTGGCTGCCCAACATGCTGGTGGTCAACCTCGAGGTGCCGGTGAAGAACGTGCCGGAGTTGATCGAACTCCTGAAGAAGAATCCCGGCAAGTATTCCTACGCATCGGCCGGAGCCGGCACGACCCTGCACCTGTCCGGGGAACTCTTCAAGATTCTCGCCGGGGTGGACATGCTGCATGTGCCCTACCGCGGCGCGGCCCCCGGCATGCAGGATCTGCTCGCTGGCCAGGTTCACATGATCTTCGACAACATTCCCGGCTCCCTGGCGCAGGTTCGCGCCGGCAAGGTCCGGCCGATCGCCGTCACGTCTGCCAAACGCACTCCGGTTGCGCCGGAGGTGCCGACCATCTCGGAGACGCTGGTCGGGTTCGACATCGTGTCGTGGACTACTCTGACAGGCCCGGCGAAGCTGCCGCAGAATGTCGTCTCGCGTCTGTCCGAACTCTCCAGGAAGGCACTCGAGAGCGATGACCTGAAGGCGAAGTTCCAGGACCTCGGGGCAACCGCATGGTGGCAATCGCCGGCCGACACCCTGGCATTCCGCGATGCCGAAGAGGCCCGCCTGGCGCCAGTGATTCGCAAGTCCGGAGCTCGAGTGGATTAAGGTCATGCAAACTCTCGCGGCTACGCCCCTCACGACGGCTCAGGCCGTTGTGTCGATGCTCGAAGTGAACGGCATCGACACGATCTACTGCCTGCCGGGCGTCCAGAACGATCCGTTCTTCGACGCCCTGTATGATCGCACCAATGCGATCCGGCCGATTCATGCACGCCATGAACAGGCGTGCGCCTACATGGCCCTGGGCCACGCCATGGCGACCGGCAAGCCCTCGGCCTATGTCGTCGTGCCCGGCCCGGGATTCCTGAATACGACGGCGGCGCTGTCGACGGCCTATGCCGTCAACGCGCCGGTATTGGCGCTCACGGGCCAGATCCAGCAAGCGATGATCGGCCGCAATGTGGGCCTACTGCATGAATTGCCGGATCAATTGTCGATCATGCGCGGCCTGACGAAATGGGCCGAGCGTCTCCGGTCGCCGGCGGAAGCGCCCGGCATGGTCAACGAAGCGTTCCGCCGCCTGCTTTCCGGCCGGCGGCGCCCCGTCGGTCTCGAATGCGCCATGGACACCTGGGCGCGGCGGGCGCCGGTCGAACTGATCGCCGAGCCCGCCCGGCCCGATCCGTGCCCCGTGGACGAAGAGGCCGTGGAGCGTGCGGCCAAGCTTCTCGGTGCGGCCGCGAGACCGCTGATCGTGGTCGGCGGCGGCGCGCAGGAGGCCGGCGAGCCCGTTCGCCATATCGCCGAGATGCTCGACGCGCCCGTCATGACCGGTCGCATGGGCCAGGGCGTGCTCGATGGCCGGCACAAATTGTCGGTCACCATGCCCGCCGGTTACCGTTTCTGGGGGGAGGCCGATGTCGTTCTGGCCGTCGGCACGCGCCTGCAGCCGCAGCAGCAGAACTGGGGCTTCGACGATGCCCTCAAGATCATTCGCATCGATATCGACTCCGAGGAACTCGACCGCCAGCGCAAGCCCGAAATTGGCATTGTCGGCGATGCCGCCGCGACGCTGAAGGCCCTGGCCAACCGGCTGGCCGGGCACAATGCCAAGCGCAGCGGTCGCGCCGAGTCGGTGGCCGAAACCAAGGTGGCAGCCTCGAAGAGGATTCGCGAGGCGTTGGCACCGCAGGTCGCCTATCTCGACGCCATCCGCAAGGCGCTGCCGGAGGAAGGCATCCTGGTCGATGAACTGACCCAGATGGGCTACGCCGCTCGCCTCGCCTATCCGACCTACCGGCCGCGCACGTTCCTCTCACCGGGATATCAGGGCACGTTGGGCTGGGGATACGCCACGTCGCTCGGCGCCAAGAGCGCCAGGCCCGACACGCCGGTTGTGTCGATCAGCGGCGACGGCGGCTTCCTGTTCACGGCGATGGAAATGGCGACGGCCGCGCAACACGGCATCGGCGTCGTTGCCGTTGTCTTCAGTGACGGCGCCTACGGCAACGTCCGTCGGATCCAGCAGCAGTCCTTCAACAATCGGACCATCGCCAGCGACCTTCGCAACCCCGACTTCGTCAGACTGGCGGAGAGCTTCGGCCTTGAGGCGATGCGGGTGAAGTCGGCGGAAGAACTCGGCGCCGCGATCTCCCACGGCATCGCCAAGGGCGGCCCGATGCTGATCGACTGTCCGGTCGGCCAGCTTCCCGATCCCTGGCCACTGGTCCAGGTGCCGCGGATCAGACCGCGTAAGTCTTGAGCACGTCGGGATCGGGATCGCGTCCGAGGCCCGGACCCGTGGGCAACACGAAGTGCCCCTTCACCGGGTTGACCAACTCGCCATAGAGGCTGGCTTCCAGATCCATGTGGTAGCGTTCGACGAGGCCTCCCGGCTCCGGCCGGGCGGCCATCAGCTGCAGGGTCGCGAGGAACCCCGGCCCGAAATAGGGCGAGTGCGGCATCAGCATCACGCCGGCTGAATCGGCGAGTACCGCCACCTTCTGGAACTCGGTCACGCCTCCCACCTTGGTGACGCTGGGCTGAGCGTAGTCGACGGCGCCGGCGGCGAACATCTCGCGGAACTGGAACGACGTGCAGTTGTTTTCGCCGGCCGCCATGGCCACGCCGGTCCCGGCGCGCAACCGCGCGAGCGCGGCGAAATCCTCGGGCGGAAAGATCGGCTCCTCCAGCCAGTGGAGTCCGTAGGGGCGCAGTTTCAGGGTCATGAGGCGTGCCTGCTCGGGTGTCCATGGGCAATTGGTGTCGACCATGATCGCGACGTCGTCACCCGCCGCTTCGCGAGCCGCCCGTACCTCCGCTTCCTCCGTCTCGTGCAGCTTGATGTGGCCATAGCCTTGGCCGAGCGCTTGTCTGACGCGTGCCGCCACCCGCTCGGGATCGCGATACTTCAACAGGCTGGCATAGGCCGGCAGGCCGTCGCGACCGCTGCCGCCCAGCAGCCGCTGCAGCGGCAGGTTCGCCACCTTGCCGGCGATGTCCCACAACGCGATGTCGAGGCCGGACAAGGCGAAGGTGGTGATGCCGTAGCGGCCGAAGAGATGCAGCATCTGCTGCAGGTCGCGCGACAGGCGGCCGATGTCGCCGGCGTCGCGTCCGATGGCGACGGGCGCGACCATGTGATGGAGCGCCGCCCGCACGGCGTCCATGCAGCCATAGCAGAACGCCTCGCCCCAACCGACGATGCCGGTGTCGGTCTCGACGCGCACGAGCAGGATGTCGTTGGTCGTCCAATTGCGCCCGCCATAGCCGGTCGGATTGCCGCCGAAGGTGAAAGGCACCTTGATCGCGTGACTGTCGATGCGTGCGATTTTCATTCGACCTTCCCCTTCAGGCGAATGTCAGCGAGCAACTGCTCGGCGAAAGCCTGGTCGGCGAGCCGCTTGGACGTAAAGCGCGGATCGCGATGCGGTGCCTCGGCCAGGAAATGGCTGGCCAGCCGGGCCGAGAGTGGCGGCGGCGCCGTGTCGTTCTCGGGCATCTCGACTTCAGCCATGGCGAAGTATGTCCGGCCGTCTTCGGTCTTGAAGAAATCGACGTCCCAGTGGAAGCGTCCGTCCGGCCATGAGTAACGCGTCTTCCGTAGCGACTCCTGGCGCTGCGTCCACAGGCGGTCGAAGTCCTTGGCACTGATCTCCGTCTCGATTTCGACGACCTGGCCTTCGACCTCCCGCTTGTAGGTGAAGAAATGAGCACGCTTGCCGCCGCTCTCCATCGAGCGGATCCGAAGGCCGGGAGCGTCGAGATAAGCTTGCCGCACCGATTTGCTCGTCACGCCGGGCACTTGCGCCAGTCGCGGTTCGAGTTTGCCGTCGTCGTCGAGGACAAATTTGCGTTCGTTTTCAATCGGCATGGTTGATTTGACCGTCGGCACCTTGGCGGAAACAATGCGGCCAGAAGGAAAAGCATTCATGGCCCTCCAGACGATCGACGAACTCCCGACGCCCTCGCTCATTCTCGACCGGGCGATCCTGCGCCGCAACCTCAAGCGCATGGGCGAGCGCCTCCATAACGCGGGTGTGATGCTGCGCCCCCACCTCAAGACCGCGAAGTCCATCCAGATCGGCCGCATGGCCGTCGAGGGCCACGACGGCCGTATCACGGTGTCGACCATGGCAGAAGCGCGCTACTTCGCCGAGGGGGGCTTCAAGGACATTCTCTATGGCGTCGGCATCGTTCCGGCGAAGCTGCCGGCCGTCACCGGCTTGCGCCGCCAGGGGATCAATCTGCGGGGGGTCACGGACAATCTCGCCGTTGCGCGAGCCATCGCTGCTGCCGCCAAAACGGGCGATGCCTTTTCGGTTCTCATCGAGATCGACAGTGGCGCGGGCCGGGCCGGATTGCCCTTTCCCGAACTGCCAGGCCTGCTCGACATTGCACAGGCGCTGCACACGGCGCCGGGCGTCGAGCTCGCCGGCGTCATGACCCACGCCGGCCACTCCTATCATCAGAGCACGCCCGCAGGCATCGCGGCCGTGGCCGAGCAGGAGCGCCGGGCGATCGTTGGCGCGGCCGAGACGCTGCGTGCGGCCGGCATCCCCTGCCCGATCGTCTCCGGCGGCTCGACGCCGACAGCCATGCATTCCCGCGATTTCACCGGGATCACCGAGATGCGGCCGGGCGTCTATGTTTTCAACGATCTCGACCAGGAGTTCATCGGTTCCTGCGGTGCCGGCGATCTCGCGCTTTCCGTGCTCGCCTCGGTGATCGGACACTATCCGCACCGCAACCAGATCCTGATCGACGCCGGCGCCCTGGCGTTGTCCAAGGACATCAGTGCCCAGGAATTCCAGCCCAAGGTCGGCTTCGGCACGATCGTCGACGCGCCTGCGGGCGGCATGGCGGTGGTGGATTGCTCACAGGAACACGGATTCGTCGGTTCGGAAGGTCCCCTGCTCTATGCCGACCTGCCGGTGGGCTCTCGGGTAAGGATCTTCCCCAATCATGCCTGCATCACTGCGGCGGCCTACGATCGCTATTATGTCGTCGACGGCGACCTCGACGGCGGCAAGTCGGTGGTCGATGTCTACGACCGCATCAACGGATGGTGGTGACTACAGCGAGTTGACCGTGTGTCCGCCGTCGACGGTGACGACGCTGCCGGTCATGAACGCTCCGGCCTCGGAGGCCAGCAGCAGCAAGGCGCCGTCGAGATGCCCGGGCTGGCCGATGCGCCGTTGCGGGATGCGTTCGATCAGGCGCTGGCCTGCCGGCGTCTTCCAGAACGGGCCGTTCATCTCGGTTTCGATATAGCCGGGGCAGATCGCGTTGACGCGGATGCCATAGCGCGCCCATTCCATCGCGAGCGCGCGCGTCAGGTGGATCAGGCCCGCCTTGGAGGCGTTGTACGGCGCCACTTGGCCGATGGTCCGCAACCCCAGGATCGAGGCGATGTTGACCAGGCTGCCGGTCCGCTTGCCGGCGACCCAGCGCTTGGCCGCTCCCTGCGCGACCAGCCACGCGCCGCGCAGGTTGGTGTCGACGACGGTGTCCCAATCCTCCTCGGGCATATCGAGGGCGGGCTTCACGATCGAGATGCCGGCATTGTTGACCACGATGTCGAGCGGGCCGGCCGTATCGAGCGCGGCGGAAATCGACTCGCCGGACTGCACGTCGAGATCGACGGCAGTTGCCTTCACGCCTTTCTTGGCCAATTCCGCCTGCAGAGACGCCAGGCGATCGGCCCGGCGTGCTGCCAGGACGACCTGCGCACCAGCAGCGCCGAGGCAATGCGCGAAATGCGCGCCAAGACCCGACGACGCGCCGGTGACCAGAGCCACCTTACCGCTAAGGTCGAATAGCTTGGACATCGCCGCTGCTCCCTTGTTTCATGCCCGCCTTATAGGCGAGAGCCACATCTGGAGGAAACATGGACCTCGGTCTCAAAGGCAAACGCGTTCTGGTCACCGGCGGCACGAAGAGTATCGGCCGGGCCATCGTCGATGCCTTCCTGGCAGAGGGCGCCATCGTTGGCTTTTGCGCCCGTGACGCCAAGTTGGTGAAGGAGCGCGAGAAGGACTGGCAAGGCAAGCAGGGGCGCGTCTCCGGAACGGCGCTCGATGTGACCGACGATGCCGCGCTCAAGAACTGGATCGACGGGTTCGCCAACGACGGAGGTCTCGATCACTTCGTCGCCAACGTGAGCGCGCTCGGCACCGAGGACACCGAGGAGGGCTGGCGTAGCAGCATCGAGATCGATCTGGTGTCGACCGTGAACTCGCTCCGTCACGTCCGGCCCCATCTCGAGAAGCGAGGCAATGGTGCGACGCTGACCGTCATCGGCACGGTATCGCTCGTCGAGGTCGCGGGACCGACCCAGCCCTATCGGTCGGTGAAGGCCGCGCTGGTGCCGCTCGTCAAATCCCTCGCCATCGACATGGCGCCCAAGGGCGTGCGTGCCAACATGGTGTCGCCCGGGACGATCCTGGAGGACGGCAATACCTGGGGCCGGCAGCGCGACGCCGGCGCCGAGCGCTACAAGCGCATGCTGGCGCGCAATCCCACCGGCCGCATGGGCACCCCGCAGGAGGTGGCTGCCGCCGTGGTCTTCCTCAGCGGTACGCCCGCCTCGTTCGTAAGCGGTACCAACTTCATCGTCGACGGGGCGTTGACGGCGCGGGTGCAGTACTGAGCCCAGCATCGCGCACGCCCTGGCCGCTAGTCGGCCTGCTGGTCGCGGCCGGGGTCGTTGCCGCGTTCCACGTGGGCAAGGCGCCGCCGGCCATACCGTCGATCCGCGAGGACCTGGGCGCCAGCCTGCGTCAGGCCGGCTGGCTGCTTTCCACCGTCAACCTGATTACCGCCCTGGGCGGCATGGCGATCGCCCTCACCGCCGACCGCTTCGGGCATCGCCGCCTGGTCCTGCTGGGGACGGGCCTTTGCGCCCTGGCGAGCCTGCTCGGTGCCTTTGCCGGAAGCGTCGATGCCCTGCTGGTGGGGCGCGTGATCGAAGGGCTGGGGTTCATCGCCGTCGCGGTGGCCGTCCCGACCCTCCTGCTGCGGATTGCCGGCACTGCCGATCAACGGCTCACGATGGCGGTGTGGACGACCTACATGCCGGCCGGTGCCGGCACCATGATGCTGATCGCCGCCATCATCCTGCCCGGCACCTCGTGGCGCGCCGTGTGGCTGGTGGCAGCGGTTGCGTCGGCGTTCATGTTCGTCGTCCTGCTCCTGCGCGCCCTGCCCCGGCGCGAACTCGATCGCCAGCCGGCGCGGCATCGGCCCGTGCTCGCCGAAATGACCGAAGTGGCGACCAGCGGCGGCCCGCTCGCCATTGCCCTCTGCTTCAGCGCCTACTCCGCCTGCTGGTTCGCCGTTGTCGGCTTCCTGCCGACCCTGCAGATTGACCGGCTGGGCTACTCGACGTCGACCGCTGCCATCGTGACGGCGCTGGTCGCCATGGTAAATGTCGGGGGCAATCTCTCCGCCGGCTGGCTTTTGCATCACGGCATCCCGCGCGTTGTCGTGATTGTCGGGGCCACGGCCACGATGTCGTTCTGTGCCGCTGGCATATTCGTCGACGGCGTTCCGGACCTGCTGCGCTTGGTGTTGGCAGGCGTCTATTCGGCCGTCATCGGCGTCGTTCCCGGTGCCTTGTTCACGGCGATCCCGGTCCATGCACCCCGGCCACAGCTCGCCGGCGCGGCGACGGGCCTGCTGATGCAGGGGTCGAACATCGGCAGCCTGCTGGGCCCGCCAATCACCGGTGCGCTGGTCGCCTCGGGCGGATGGCCGAGTGCCGCCTGGCTCACGTCGGTGGCGTTGGCGGTGGCGGCAGGTTCCGCTCTCTTCCTGCACTGGCGCGAAAGGCGTACGATGTCGTCGAGGCCGCAAGGAACAGCGTCATGATCTACGTGGACATTGTCTCCGATACGATCTGTCCCTGGTGCTATATCGGTAAGCGCCGCTTCGAGCGCGCCCTGGCGGCAAGTGGACGCAACGACGTCGCCATCGCCTGGCGGCCGTTCCAGCTCAATCCAGACATGCCTCCCGAGGGCATGACGCGCGACGACTATGTCCGTGCCAAGTTCGGTGGCGGCGACCGTCCGCGCCAGATCTACCAGGCGATCGCCGAAAGCGGCCGCGAGGCGGGGATCGAGTTCCAATTTTCCCGCATCAAGCGCACGCCCAATACGGTGCTGTCGCACCGACTTGTCCACTGGAGCGCCAAGAACCAGGTCCAGGACGAAGTCGTAGCCGAACTCTTCAAAGCCTATTTCGAGGAAGGCCTCGATATCGGCGATCTCGACACCCTCGTCGCCTGTGCCGTGCGCGCGGGTATCGACGAGATCAGGGCGCGGCGCTACCTCATGAGCGACGAAGGGCGGCAGGAGGTCGTGGCCTCGGATGTCTATGCCCGACGCCTCGGCATCAACGGCGTGCCTTGCTTCATCGTGAACCGCAAATACGCCGTTTCCGGTGCCCAGCCGCCGTCCGCCTTCATCGAGGTGTTCAATCTCGCCGAGCGCGACGCCGCCACCAGCGCGGCGCAATCGACCGCCTGACCTCTCCGCCGGGGCGCCACACTTTTCCGGACCACGCGCATCCTGCGCGCCTTGCTCATGAGCAGGAGCATGACCACAGGTCACATGTTCAGCAGCATATGATATGTTAATAAACATATTGTGAGGCGCCAATGCCCCCAAACCCTGCCCGCACGGCCCGCACTCGCGCCGAAATCCTCGACCATGCCGCTCGGCTGTTCCGCCTGCGCGGCCGAGCCGGCACCAACATCGACGACATCATGTTGGCGGCCGGCCTCACCCGCGGCGCCTTCTATGCCCACTTTACCTCGAAGGACGATCTGTTCGTCGAGGCGGTCCGGGCCGGGCATGGCCTTCCGGCCAGATTGCGTGCCGGCGCGATCGAAATCGTGCTGGACGAATATCTCGACAAGGACGCGCTGGCGGCAAATGTGCTCGCCTGCCCCCTGGCGGCCCTGCCTGCCGACGTCGCGCGCGGTCCCCTGGCGGCCCAACTCGCTTACGCCAATCAGCTCCACATCGCGATCGGTGAACTGGCGCGCGGCAGGCGCCGAAAGCTCGATGCCGACGCCACGGCCGCTGCGATCCTAACGATCGGTGCCGTCGTCCTCGCGCGCGCCTCCGGTGACGGGCGGCTCAGCGATTGGCTGCTGCGCTGCGCGCGGCGGGCAACAAAGACTCTGCTCAAGCCGCGAGTTTCGCGAGTCCGGCCAAAATCGAAGTCACGCCGGACATCCGCTGCCGATCGTCGGCCCAGACGCGCTGCACGATCACGCGGTGGTCGGGCCGCAGCTTGACGAGCGGCGCGTTCTTCTGAATCCAGGCGATCAGCCTGTCGGGCCTGGTGAACTTGTTCTCGTGGAAGGAAAGCACGACCGCCTTTTCCCCGGCATCGATGCGGTCAACGCCGGCGGCGCGACACAGAATCTTCAGGCCGACCGTATTCAGCAGAAACTCAGCCTCGACCGGCATCTTGCCGAACCGGTCGACCATCTCGGCGGCGAAGGAGTCGATCTCGGCCTGGTTCTCCAGGGCGCCGATGCGGCGGTAAAGCCCCATCCGGACCGACAGCTCCCCGACATATTCTTCCGGGATCAGCACCGGTATGCCGAGGTTGATCTGCGGCGACCAGTCGGCTTTTTCCGCCTCCTCGGCCCTGCCCCGCGCCGACGCCACGGCTTCATCGAGGAGCTGCTGGTAGAGCTCGATGCCCACTTCGCGGATATGACCCGACTGTTCCTCGCCCAGGAGGTTGCCGGCGCCGCGGATGTCGAGATCGTAGCTGGCGAGCTGGAAGCCGGCTCCCAGCGTGTCGAGGGTCTGCATGACGTCGAGGCGCTTCGACGCAGCCTCGTTGAGCGCCCGCCCCGGCGGCACCGTGAGGTAGGCGTAGGCACGGGTCTTGCCGCGGCCGATGCGGCCGCGAAGCTGATAGAGCTGGGCCAAGCCGAACATGTCGGCGCGATGGACGATCATGGTGTTGGCGTTACGGATGTCGAGGCCGCTCTCGACGATGTTGGTCGACAGCAGGACGTCGAACTTGCCGTCGACGAAATCCTGCATCGTATTTTCGATCTGGGTCGGCGACAGGCGGCCGTGTGCCATGGCCATGCGCATCTCGGGAACCAATTCGCGCAACTCGGCCGCAACCGTGGCCAGATCTTCTATGCGCGGACAGACGTAGAAGCTCTGGCCGCCGCGATACTGCTCGCGCAACAGGGCCTCGCGGATGGCGACGCCGTCGAACGGCGTGACGAAGGTACGCACGGCGAGGCGATCGACGGGAGGTGTGGCGATCAGGCTCATGTCGCGCACGCCTGTGAGCGCGAGCTGTAGCGTTCGCGGGATGGGCGTCGCCGTCAGCGTGAGCACGTGGACGTCGGCCCGCAGCTCCTTCAGACGCTCCTTGTGGGCGACGCCGAAGTGTTGTTCCTCGTCCACGATCAAGAGCCCGAGGTCCTTGAATTCGATGCTCTTGGCCAGCAGCGCATGGGTGCCGACGACGATGTCGACGGTACCTTCCTTCAGCGCGGCCTTGGTTTCCTTCGATTCCTTCGCCGTCACCAGACGAGACAAGCGGCCGATCCGGACCGGCAGTCCCTGGAAGCGCTCGACGAAGGTTCGGTGATGCTGCCGAGCCAGTAGTGTCGTGGGGCCGATGACCGCCACCTGCTTGCCGGAGAGCGCGGCGACGAACGCCGCGCGGAGCGCAACCTCGGTCTTGCCGAACCCGACATCACCGCAAATCAGCCGGTCCATCGGTTTGCCTGAGGAAAGATCCTCCAGGACATCCGATATCGCCTGGAGCTGATCGTCGGTCTCGGCATAGGGGAAGCGGGCGCAGAATTCCTCGTACAGCCCTTCCGGCGGCGCCATTGTTTCGCCGCGCCGGACAGCGCGCTCGGCGGCAATCCTGATCAGCCGGTCGGCCATGTCGGCAATGCGTTGCTTCAGCCTGGCCTTGCGAGACTGCCAGGCGACGCCGCCCAGACGATCGAGGACGGCCCCCTCTTCCGCCGCGCCATAGCGGCTCAGCACGTCGATGTTTTCGACTGGCAGGAAGAGCTTGTCGCCGCCTTCGTAGGTCAGCCTCAGGCAGTCGTGGCGGGCGTGCTGGATCTCCAGCGTCACCAGCCCCTCGTAGCGACCGACGCCGTGCTCGCGGTGGACGACGAGGTCGCCTTCGCTGAGTGCCGACGCCTCGACGATGAAACGCTCCGATGGCCGGCGCTTCTTGGCCGGCCGCGACAGGCGATCGCCGAGGATATCCTCCTCGCCGATGACTTCCAGGGCGTCCAGCACGAACCCGTGCTCGAGCGGCCAGACCGCGATGCCGAGCGCGCCTGACGGCAGGCCGAGAGCGGTCACCATATCCGGTACGGGGACCGGAGTCGTCGCGCCATGTTCCTGCAGGAGATGCTGCAGGCGGCTGGCTGATCCTTCGGTGTAGCCGGCGATGACCACCCGGCGCCCGGCGAGGTTGCTCGCCTTCACATGTTCAGCCACCTTGTCGAACAGATTGACCCCTTGGGCCGTCCGGGCCTGCGCGAATCCCTCATGGCGGCGCCCGTGGAGATCGATCGTGTCGACTGCCGATGGCGCGGCATCGAAAGTGGTGAAGGCGGCGACAGTGCGTCCGCCGAGCAGGCCGTCCCACTCCGATGGCTTCAGGTAGAGCATCTCCGGCGGAATCGGCTTGTAGTCCGCGGCCCCACTCATCCCGCCTTTGCCGCCCGTCTTGCGGCGGGCATCGTAGTAGTCGGCAATTAGCTCGTGACGGGCCTGGAACGCTTCAGCGATCTGGTGGTCCGACGTCACCGCCGCGTCGGGGCAAAAATCGAGCACCGTCTCCATGCGCTCATGGAACAGCGGCAGCCAATGCTCCATGCCGACATGGCGCTGGCCGGCCGAGACCGCCTCGTAGAGTACGTCGTCGCCGCCGACGTTGCCGAACAGCTCGCGGTAGCCGCTCCGGAAGCGCGTGATGCCCTCGGAGGTCAACGGCACCTCGCTGACTGGCAACAGGACGACTTCGTCGCGCGTGCCGGTCGAGCGCTGGCTCATGGCGTCGAATGATCGGATCGTCTCCAGGGAATCGCCGAACAGGTCGAGGCGCAGGGGCTCGGCAGTGCCCGGCGGAAAGAGATCGACCAGGCCGCCGCGGATCGCGAATTCGCCGGGCTCCATGACGGTTTCGGCCCGGCCGTAGCCGTTTTCACCGAGGAACTTCGCCAGCCACGTGACGTCGACCGTCTGGCCCTTGCGCAGGACCATGGCGGCTTCGGCATAGAGGCTGCGCGGCGGGACCTTCTGTAAGGCGGCACCCGCCGAGGCCAGCACGATCCTGCCCGGCGCTCCAGGCTTCTTGGCGACAGCAAGTTTCGCCAGGGTCGCCAAGCGTTCCGCCACGATGTCGGGGTGCGGCGACAGACGGTCGTAAGGCAGGCAGTCCCATGCCGGAAAGACCAGCACCTCGCGTTCCGGGGCGAAGAAGCGCAGTCCGTCCTGAAGCCGCTCCAGCCGCTGGCCGTCGCGTGCCACGTGCAGAATGTCCTGCCCGCCGGTCGTGCGCGCCAGCTCTGCCAGTACTAGCGAATCGGCGCCCTCCGGCAGGCCCGCGATGGTCCAGCGGCCGGCCTTGCGATGGATCGTGGCCAGTGCATTGGCGAGCGGCGAGACCACTAGAAATTCACCCGAAATGACATGAGCAGGCGCAAGACCGACGTATCGGCCTCCGGAGGGACATCCGCCTTGCCGGACACCCAGTCGAAGATGTCGTTGTCGCCGGTGTCCAGCAGGCGCTGGTACTGGTCCAGTTCGGCCGGGCCGAACGAGGAGATATGGGCGCGCGCGAACTGGCCAAGGAGAATGTCATTCTCCTTGTTGCCACGGTAAATGCTGCGATAGAGCAATCGCTTGCGCCGCGTCTCGATATCCGCCTCGCCGCCCATCTTTTCCCCAGGTCCGACCCGAAAAGGGGCGTAGCATATAGGCGGCGGCGATGGCGGAGTCACGCGGCCCCAGAGCCAGTCCCACGGATGCGCCCGCAAAGCCTGACCCCTCTTTTCGCCCAAGCAACGTCGCTGCCCGGAATCGGGCCGCGGCTGGGCAAACTCGTCGAGAAACTGGCCGGGCCGCTGGTCGTCGACCTGCTCTGGCACCTGCCCTTCTCCCTCATCGACCGCCGCAACGCGCCCGAAATCGCGGGTGCGCACGCGGGCGACGTCGCCACGCTCACCGTGACGATCGACGAGCATCTGGTGCCACGCAATCCCCGCCAACCTTACCGGGTCTGGTGCAGCGACGAGACCGGCCGGCTCTGCCTCACCTATTTCAACGGTCGAGAGGACTATCTCAAGAAGCTGCTGCCGGTGGGCGAGATCCGCGTCGTCAGCGGCAAGATCGACCTCTACCAGGGCGAAGTACAGATCACCCACCCGGATCATGTCGTGCCACTCGATCAGCGCGAGTCGATCCTCAGGGTCGAGCCGGTCTATGGGCTCACCGCCGGTCTCACCCAGCGGCCGATCCAGAAGGCGATCGCAGCCGGTATCGAACGCGCGCCCGCCCTGCCGGAATGGCAGGATGCCGCTTTCCTGGCGCGCAACCGGTGGGCCGACTGGAAATCGTCTCTCGCGAAGGCCCATGCGCCGACGGAGGAGACCGACCTCGCCCCTCTGCATCCGGCGCGGGCCCGGCTTGCCTTCGACGAGTTGCTGGCGAGCCAGCTCGCCATCGCTCTGGTGCGCCACCACAACCGGACCCTCAGCGGCCGAGCGACGAAGGGCGACCGGCGCCTGCACAAGGCGGCCCTGGGTGCGCTGCCGTTCGAACTGACGGCGAGCCAGAAGGACGCGGTCGACGAGATCGCCACCGACATGGCCAAGCCCGAGCGGATGATCCGCCTGCTGCAGGGCGACGTCGGCAGCGGCAAGACGCTGGTGGCCTTCCTCGCCATGCTGATTGCGGTCGAGGCCGGAGCCCAGGCCGCGTTGATGGCGCCGACGGAACTGCTGGCGCGCCAGCACCACGCCACCATCGCTCCGCTCGCCGAGGCGACCGGCGTGCGTCTGGCACTGCTCACCGGCCGCGACGGCCAGAAGCAGAAGAGGGAGACGATGCGCGGCCTCGCCGACGGCTCGATCGATCTCGTCATCGGCACGCATGCGCTGGTGCAGGACGAGGTCGAGTTCGCGGACCTGGCGCTGGCCGTCGTCGACGAGCAGCACCGCTTCGGCGTGCATCAGCGCATGGCGCTGTCCTCCAAGGGCCAGGCGGTCGACCTGTTGGTCATGACCGCAACGCCCATTCCCCGCACCCTGATGCTGGCCGCCTACGGCGATCTCGATGTCTCCAAGCTCACCGAGAAGCCGGCGGGCCGGCTGCCGATCGATACCAGGACGCTCCCCCTCGAGCGAATCGGCGAAGTCGTCGCGGGCGTCGGCCGCATGATCGGCACGGGCGCACGCGTCTATTGGGTCTGTCCGTTGATCGAGGAATCGGAGGAAGTCGATCTCGCCAATGTCGAGGAACGCTTCCAGCTCCTGAGCGCGCGCTTTCCCGGCAAGGTCGGGCTGCTGCACGGCCGACTGAAGGGTGCCGAGCGCGAAGCGACCATGGCGGCCTTTGCCGACGGAGGGCTGTCGATCCTGGTGGCGACGACCGTGATCGAAGTTGGCGTTGATGTTCCCGCCGCCACGGTCATGGTCATCGAACACGCCGAGCGTTTCGGTCTGGCCCAGCTTCACCAGCTTCGCGGCCGGGTCGGGCGTGGCGCCGGCAAGTCGAGCTGCCTGCTGCTCTACGCCCAGCCGCTGGGTGAGACCGCCAAGGCGCGACTGGCGATCATGCGCGAGACCGAGGATGGGTTCCGGATCGCCGAGGAGGATCTTCGCCTGCGCGGCGCGGGCGAGTTGCTCGGCACGCGCCAGAGCGGTCTGCCGGACATGCGGCTCGCCGATCTTGCCGCCCACGCCGAATTGCTTCAGGCCGCCCGCGACGACGCGCGGCTGGTGATCGACCGCGATCCCGACTTGAAATCTGGCCGTGGACCAGCCCTGCGCACCCTGCTCTATCTCTTCCGGCGCGACGACGCCGTGAGGACCTTGCGCGCCGGCTGACCGGGCGCCGGCCTTTTATTCCGGCGAAGACCTGCCCGCGGGTTCGCGCCACGCACCTGGTCGCCGCTGCGGGTCTTGACCCGTGGACAGACAACGACAAGCACCGCTTCCCCGACCGCCGGCTTTGAGTCAACGAAACAAGGTCCTCGGCATCGAACGGTGGACAGATCGGGAGACAACACTGGGTTCGTTTGGTGTCTCCGCGTCGACTCGCAAAAGCGCGTATTTCCCAGCTCTTCGGCGGATGGAGAGCTCCAAGTCGAGGGAGTGAACATGTACCGCGACATGCTCACCCCATGGCGCGCTAGCCGAGTTGAGCCACGTAGCTCCTCAGCGCGTCACGCGCCGTCTCGACGCCGTTCTCCGCCTCGATGCGACGTTTGGCGAGCGCCTCGAGTTCGCTCTCCTGCTTGTCGAGGGTCGCGAGATAGCGGCGCTGCAGGTCGCTGTTGGCGGGCAAACGGGCGAGGTTGTCGCGTAGCCGCGCCTGCTCCTGGACGATCCGCTGCCGTTCGGCATCGGCCTGCGTTACCTTGCCTTGGGCTTCGGCCACGCCCTGCTGGAGCTGCAGGACCTTGGTGAGTGCATCACGCGTCTTGGCGTCGAATTCGCGGGCCTGGGCATAGAGGCGGATCTGGTCGGCGGAGCCGTCGATCAGGCGCAACTCCTGCTGTTGCGTCTGCTCCTGGACGACCTCGAAGGTCTGGGTCTGGTCGCCGCCCGGCAGGGCGAACGGGATGCGGTAATTGCCCTCGCTGATGTCGATGCCCTTGGAGTCGGGCTTGGCGAGAGTCCAGGCCGCGAGCCGGCGCTGCACGACCACGAGCTGGCGCGGCTCCTTGGCTGGCCCGCGTACGCGGTAGAGCGTGGTCTGGCGCACGATGCGCGAAAGCTTCAGCACGCCTTGGGAAATCGTTCCGGTGGCCAGTCGGTCGGCCTGGGACGCGTCGCGTTCGATGGTGATCTTCTCGTCGAGCGCATAGGCCAGCAGCCGCGTCTCGCCGACCAGGAAGCCCGACAGCCGGGCATCGCCCACGTAGGCCGCGTTTCCCGCCGTGTCGCGCTCGTAGATCGTGATCAGGCCGGGCGGCAAGCCACTCTCGCCGTCGTTGGTCAGGCGGATGGCGGCTAGCGGATTGCGTGCAGCGATCTCGGCCTGATAGAGCGCCAGCCGCTGCGCCGGGACCTGCCGGTCAATGATCGGGATCGACAATGTCCGTCCGTTATCGACGCTCACCGCACGCGGGAACTTGAAGACGACCTGGGTCGCGGCGTCCGTGGCCCCGATCTGGTCGGCCGCCACGGCGACCGCGGGTGGTGGAGGCGGCGGCGCCATTGCCGGCGCGGTGGAGCGCTCCTGTTGTGACCGGTACGGAGTCGGCGAAGGCACCGGCATTGTCGAGGCCTTGGGTTGACTGCCCTGAACGCCGCCGCGGTCGACGCCGGGCATGAGCCGGCCAGCCACCTCGACCGGAACCTCCGGCCGCGTGACGTAGTAGGCGTTGTAGAGGGCCTGACGGAAGGCGACGGGGCGGCCAGAAACGAGGGTGAGCTCGATATCCCTCCAGTTCTGGCCACTCAGGTTTTCAATCGTGGCCCATCCCTGCAGTGCCGAGCGCGCCGCCGCCGGATCCCCGCCCAGGGTCAGGCGATACGACGCCTTCCACACCGGGGCCTCGACGATGTAGGCGACCCGCACCGTGCGTTTGCCCTGGCCGCGCGCCGAAAGCTCGATGGTGCGCGCGTCCTTGGCGCGGTTGCCCTGGATGGCGATCAGTGCCTGGCCGACCTTGTCGCGCAGGGCCGGATCGGCGAACTGCAAGTTCTCGGCATCCTCGAGGATGAATTGCTGCAGGCCGCGATCGGTGAACACGGTGACACGTGTGCGCGTGGTCGTTCCCTTGCCTTCGCCGAGGCTTACGGTCTCGTCCTGGACCGAAACGATGCGGCCCGAGATCGCCCGGCTGCCGCCGACGGTGATCTGCGCTCCTTTCAGGGTCGCCAGCAGTTCACCCGGCGATCCCAGCGAGTCCTGATCGAACGGCAGATCCTTGAAGGTCTGAGCCAAAGGCTCGCGTCCCGGCAGGCTGAGGCCTCCGACTTCCCCTTTGTCGTCGTAGACGACCAGGCTCTTCAGCACGTCGTCCACCTGTTGCAGGGAGACCGTGAGCTTCAGCGTCGCGTCGCCGTCGATGGTGGCTTCGTATTCGAAGTAGCCCATCCCGCCCGACGACAGCATCACCCGCTTGAGCGCCAGGTCCTGGGCGACGGCAAGCGCCGGAAGCGTGAACAGGCCCAAAAGGGCCAAGCTGCTCAGAATGTGTCGCATGAAGCCTCCCCGGCGATGCACACACACCGTGAGCGCCGACTATGACGCAACCGCGGCGACGGTGCGACGAATCTAGGAGAGGGCGTCCTTCAGCGCTTCGAGCGGCAGCAGTACGCACTCCTGGCGTGACTTGTGGGCCCGGACCGGCGCGAAGGCGGCAAAAGGTTCCGCGGCCTCGCCCTCCTCCCGCCCGACCGCCCGCTCGGCATCGTGACGCACCGCGGCAATGCCGGCCGCGTCCCGTCCGACGGCAATCGCGGCCAGGGCCGATGCCGAGGCCTGGCAAAGCAGGCAGCCACGCACCTGTTGGGCGATCTCGGCGATGCGCCCCTGTCCATCCAGCCGGACATCGATCGTCACCCGGTCGCCGCACAGCGGGTTGTCGCGGCGCACCGATCTTGTCGGGTCCACCAGCTTGCCCGCACCGGTCTTGGCTTTGGCGAGCGCCACAATTCGCTCCTGGTAGAGCTGATCGCTCATCGCAGCGTCCGTGCGGCATGCTGTATGCCCGCCAGCAGGGCGTCGACGTCGCTGTTGTCGTTATAGGGCGCAATCGAGACACGGCTCGTGCCGTCGATGTCGAAATGGTCCATAAGCGGTTGGGCGCAATGGTGACCTGCGCGTACCGCCACGCCGAACGAATCCAGCACCTGCGCCACGTCGTGGGTATGCACGCCCTCGAGCGTGAACGAAACGACGGGATAGCGGTCCTGCAGGCTGGACGGCCCGAGAAGCCACGTGCCGTCGATCTTTTGCAGCCCGTCCATCACGCGCTGGGTCAGCGACATCTCATGGGCATGGGCCGCCACCCAGTCGAGCCCGCGCATCCACTTGCAGGCCGCGCCCAGGCCGATCGCCGGCCCGATCGGCGGCGTGCCGGCTTCGAAACGGCGCGGCGGGGCCGCCCAGGTGGTCTCGGCGAACGTCACGCGGCCGATCATCGAACCGCCGCCATGGAAGGGCGGCATGGCCTCCAGCAACTCCGGCCGCGCCCACAGCACGCCGATGCCGTTTGGGCCATATGTCTTGTGGCCGGCGAAGACATAGAAATCGATGCCCAGCGACGGCAGATCGACCGGGCCGTGCGGTGCGCGCTGGGCGCCATCGAGCATCACCTTGGCGCCGACGGATTTCGCGGCGGCAACCACGGCTCTCGCATCGAGAGCCGCGCCAGTGACGTTCGACACATGAGCGAGCGAAACGAGTCTCGTCCTCGGTGTCAGCAGCCTTGGCAACGCGGAGAGGTCGATGCGGCCATCCTCGGTCACCGGAAGGACGTCGAGTTCGATCCCCGAACGGGAACGCAGAAGCTGCCACGGCACGATATTGGAGTGGTGCTCCAGTTCCGACAGCAGGATGCGATCGCCGGCCTTCAGCAGTGAACCGTAGGAATAGGCGACCAGATTGATCGCGGCGGTGCAGCCGCCTGCGAACACGATCTCCTTCGGCTGAACGCCAAGGAAAGCCGCCACTTCGGCTCGGGCATTCTCGTAGGCTTCCGTCGCCCGCTCCGCCAGGCGATGTACGCCGCGCACGACATTGGCGCGCCCGGTCGTTTCGTAGGTCCGCACGGCGTCGAGCACGGCATGCGGCGTCTGTGCCGATGCGCCGTTGTCGAGATAATGAAGCGGTTGGCCGTCGATGATCTCGGAGAGGATCGGGAATTGCCCGCGGATGGCGGCGACATCGAAACTCATGCCTGGCTCCGCGCCCGCCAGGCCGCCAGGGCCTCGGGGGTGTCGATGTCAGTGATCGCCGCCTCGCCCGGTACCTCGACCTCGCAGACGAGGTCGGCGTGCTCGCCAATCAGGTGCTTGGCACCGCTGTCGCCGGATAGAGTTGCCATCTCGGGAAAGAATCGGCGCGCCCAAAGAACCGGGTTGCCGCGCTTGCCACCGGCCGTCGGCACGCAAATGGCGCGCCCTTCGACCGGATTGAAGGCGGCAATCAGACGGTTGAGCAGGTCGGCGCCGACGCCGGGCATGTCGCCCAGCTGCACGACCGCGGCATCGACGTTGGTACTGAGCGCGGCGATGCCGGCGCGCACCGATGTGCTGAGGCCCTGTGCGAACTCCGGATTGGTCACGAACCGCAGGCGCGATCGGCCGGAGATGGAAGCTTCGATCCCTGCCCTCACCTGTTCCGCCATGTGGCCCAGCACGACGACGATCTCTACCGCTTGAGATTCGAGCGCAGCCTTCACTGCGTGGACAACCAAGGGGTCGCCTTTGGCGTCGGCCAGCATCTTGTTGGGGCCGCCCATCCGGGTCGACCGCCCGGCGGCCAAGACCAGGACCGCGACGCGCGGCGCCTGTTGTGGACCGCCGTCTTCGGACGGCTCGTCGTCGCGCGGCTGCGGGCGGCTCGCGATCTCGGCCAGCAGGCCCCCCGCGCCCATGCGGACGATTTCTGCTCGGCCCACCGGCAGACCGGCGGCCAGTCGTTCCAGCACCATGTCGAAGCCGTTGTATTTGGGCGACTTGGCGCACCCCGGCAGCCCCAGCACCGGCTTGCCGTCGAGTTCTGCGGTCAGCAGCAGATTGCCGGGATCTACCGGCATACCGAAATGGAGGACCTTGCCGCCCGCCTCGGCGACGCCCAGCGGCACGACGTCGTGGCGATCCACTATCGCCGACGCTCCGGCAATCAGGAAGAGATCGCATTCTTGCGCCTGCAACTCCTTGAGCGCCGAAGCGATGGCCTTGGCATCGTGCGCAACACGGCGTTCGCCGTTCAACGTGCTGCCAAGCGACTCCAGTCGCTTGATGGTCGTGCCGAACGCCTTGTCGAGCACTTTGTCGCGCGTGCCCGGAAGTTTCGTCTGCACCAACCCCGCCCGCATCACCCGGAATGGCGCCACGGAGATGAGTGGCCGGTTGGCCGATTGCGCGACTTCGACCGCGCGATCCACAGCGCCACGCGGCGCGCCGTAGGGAATGATCTTCACGGTCGCCACCATCTGGCGCGGTTCGACGCGCGCGAAGGGTGGCAGGGTTGCGACAGTGACCGACTCGTCGAGTTCGTTCAGCGCATCGATGCGCTCTTGGTCGACGATGGCGAGGCCCGAACCGCGGGCAAAGTGATTGCAGCGTCCGGTGAAGGGGGCGGTTACCTCAATTCCTTCGCCCGCCAGGGCCTTGGCGATCGTTGCTGCCGCCTCATCCTCGTGGACGTCGTCGGCATCGAGCCGGGCGGCCACGACCGTCGACACGCCGGCGGCCTTGAGCTTGGCCACGTCTCCGGCTGACAGTGCCCTGCCTTTGGCGAAGTTGATCCCGTCCGAACGCCAGCTGTGGCCCAGAATCGCGCCCGCGGCCTCGTCGATGGGGGTGTCGCCGAATCTCACGCCGCAACCACCTTCGGCCCCGCCAACGCTTCGAGGCGACGCGCCCGCACCTCGACGATCTGGCCCAGGATGGACACCGCGATCTCGGCCGGGGACTTGGCGCCGATGTTCAATCCCACCGGACCGTGGATGCGGGAAAACTGTTCCTCGCTGATGCCGGCTTCGGCCAGTCGCTCTTTGCGTTTGGCATGGGTCTTCCGGCTGCCGAGTGCGCCGACATAGAAGACGTCCGATTTCAGTGCGTACTCGAGGGCCGGATCGTCGAGCTTCGGATCGTGGGTCAGCGTGACCACCGCGGTCGAGGCATCGAGCCCCATCTTCTCGAACGCCTCGTCGGCCCATTCCTGCATGACCTTTACGCCGGGAAAGCGGCTGTCCGTGGCGAAGGCGTGGCGCGGATCGATCACGGTTACGTCGAAGTCCATCAGGGACGCCATGGGCGCCAGGGACTGAGCGATATGCACTGCACCGACGACGACCAGGCGCGCCGGCGGCACATAGACGTTCAGGAATATCTTCTGGCCACCGAACTCGACAGTCTCGCTGCGGCCGATTTCCATCGCTCGCCGTGCGGCAGAGAGAAGCGCGACCTCGTCGGCGAGCGTGCCCTCGGCCCGATCCGGGTAGACCAGGGTTTCCGCGGCATCGCTGAGACGGGTGGCAAGGACCACGGCACGGCGTTTGGTGCGGGCGTTCTGCAACGCCGCGACGGTTTCAGCTTTCATCGGATCAGCTCACCTTCTCGACGAACACCTGGACCTTGCCACCGCAGGCCAGGCCCACATCCCAGGCTTGCTCGTCGGTGACACCGAAATCGAGCAACCGCGGCTTGCCGTCGGCAATCGCCGCCAGCGCCTCCTTGACGACGGCCCCTTCGATACAGCCACCCGACACCGAGCCAACCATGGCACCCGATTCGTCGACCCCTAGTTGGCTGCCCACCGGGCGTGGCGAAGACCCCCAGGTCGTGATCACCGTGGCCACGGCGACGCCCTTGCCCGAATTCTTCCATTTGCCGATCTGGTCGAGCACATCGAGTGCGTCACTCATGATTTCTACTCCTTGCGCAATTCCGCCTGCCACGCAGCGAGACGCCTGTTGGCGCCGGGGGTGACCGCCCCAAGGGCCGCGATCAGCCCGGCCAGGCTCTCGAGATTGTGCACGGGTCGGAATTCATCAACATGGGGCAGCATGGCCTTGTTGCCTTGTGACTTGGGTTCGTAGGCACCGTAGCGCAAGAGCGGGTTCAACCAAACCAGCCGGGAGCAGGATTTGTGCAGCCGCTCCATTTCCGTCGCCAGCCCGTCGCCGCCCTCGCGATCGAGCCCGTCGGTGATCAACACGACCACGGCCCCCTGCCCCAGGACCCGCCGCGACCACTTGTTGTTGAAGTCGTGCAGAGATTGGCCGATGCGCGTCCCGCCAGACCAGTCCTCGACCTGCGCGGAAGCCTTCTGCAGCGCGATGTCGACGTCACGGTTGCGCAATGACCGGGTCACGTTGGTCAGGCGCGTCCCGAAGGTGAAACAGAAGACCCTGTCCCGGTCGTTTGTGATGGTGTGCATGAAATGCAGGAACATCCGGGTGTAACGAGCCATCGACCCTGAAATGTCGCACAGGATCACCAGCGGTGGCGGGCGACGACGCGGTTCGCGACGGCGCAGTTCCGTCAGCCCTTCCGGCCGCAGGGCCCGGCGCAGGGAGGCACGAAAATCCACCCGCGCGCCGCGTCGTGCCGGACGGTATCGGCGGGTCCGCCGCTCCTGCACCGGCAGGCGCATCCGGGCGATGGCGCGCAGAGCGTCGTCGATCTCGGCCTGCGACATCTGTTCGAAGTCCTTGTGCTGCAGAACCTCGCGGTCGGAGACAGTGAAGGTCGCCTCGATCTCGACTTCCGGTGGTTCGTCTTCGTCGGTCGGCGCCTCGCCTCGACCAGGCTGCAGTGCATCCTGCAGCCGGCGGCTGAGTTGCTTGCGTTCCTCCTGGTCCGCCGGCACGCCGACCTGCGGTAGCAGCAGCTCCATCATCTTTTCCAGGAGCCGCGGGTTGCGCCAATAGACATGAAAGGCTTGGTCGAAGATTTCGCGCTGGTCGCGACGGTTCACGAACACCGAATGCAGCGTCCAGTAAAAATCGTCACGCTTGCGCAAACCCGCCGCTTCCACCGCTTCGATGGCGCGTAGGACCTGGCCTGGTCCGACGCGCAGCCCGGCGGTGCGCAGCGTCCGCGCGAAATGCACGATGTTGGTGGCGAGTTTGCCGCCGCGCGGCCCCTCTCCTGGAGCTGGCGCGGCCGCTGAATCGGGCAGCGCATCTATCATTGGCTCTCAGCCCAGCGGCTCGGCGGCAATGTCGGATTTAACCTTGCGAAGGATCTCGGCCGCTTCCGAGCCCTGCAGGCGCTGGATGTCATCCTGGTACTTCAGCAGCACACCCAGCGTATCGTTGATCGTCCTGGGATCGAGGTCGAGCGCGTTCAGCTCCGACAGCGCCGTGGCCCAGTCGATCGACTCCGCCACGCCCGGAGCCTTGAAGAGGTCGAGCTTGCGCAATTCCTGGACGAAGCCCACGACCTGGCGCGACAGGCGCTCGCTCGACCCCGGCGCCTTCACCTTGAGGATCTCCAGCTCGCGATTCAGGTCTGGGTAGTCGACCCAGTGATAGAAGCAGCGGCGCTTCAGCGCATCGTGGATTTCCCGCGTGCGGTTCGATGTCACGATCACGATCGGAGTCTGCGCGGCCTTCACCGTGCCGAGTTCAGGGATCGTCACCTGGAAATCCGACAGCACTTCCAGCAGGTAAGCCTCGAACGGCTCGTCGGTCCGATCCAACTCGTCGATCAGCAGGATCGGCGCACCTTCGGTGTGCGGGCTGAGGGCTTCGAGCAGCGGGCGGCGGATGAGAAACCGCTCGTCGAAGATGTCGGCCGCCAACTCGCTGCGATTGTGCACGCCCTGCGCTTCGGCGAGCCTGATCTCGATCATCTGCCGGGCGTAATTCCACTCGTATACTGCGGACGAGACGTCGAGTCCTTCGTAGCATTGCAGTCGAATTAGCGGGCGCTCGAGTGTCGCCGCCAACACCTTGGCGATCTCCGTCTTGCCCACACCCGCCTCGCCTTCGCAGAATAGCGGACGGCCGAGCTTGAGAGCGAGGTAAAGAACGGTGGCGAGGCTGCGATCGGCGATATAGTCGCCGCTCTTCAGAAGCTCGACGGTGGCGTCGATGGATGCCGGCGTGGCGGAGGACATGCAACTCCCAGGGAAACGCTGAAGGAACGCGCAAGTCTTAGTGTAGCGGATGGCGCGGCGCGCCGATATGGTGGGAATCGCTAGATAGATCAAGCGCTTGGGAGGCAGGCATGGAGGCGGAACTGTTCAAGGGCCGGACCGCGATCGTGACCGGTGGCGCGCGCGGTATAGGCTTGGCCTGCGCTGCGAAAATCACGGCCGGCGGCGGTCGTGTCGCCCTCTGGGACCGCGACCTCGCGCGTGCCGAGCAATCGGCAGCAGCGCTCCGGGGTGCCATCGCCGCATCGGTCGACGTGACCAGCGAAATCTCCGTCCGCGAGGCGCTCGTCAGCACGGAGGAGCGGCTCGCGCCGCCCGACATTTTGGTCGCCAGCGCCGGCATCACTGGTCCCAACACGACGGTCGTTGCCTATCCCGTCGATGCCTGGCGGCAGGTGATCGACATCAACCTGACAGGCGTGTTCCTCTGCAACCGTGCCGTGGCCGGCGGAATGGCCGAGCGCGGCTGGGGACGCATCGTCAACATCGCCTCGGTGGCCGGCAAGGAGGGTAATCCCAACGCCTCAGCCTACTCGGCCTCAAAGGCCGGCGTCATCGGCCTTACCAAGTCGCTCGGCAAGGAACTTGCTACGACGGGCGTGCTGGTGAATTGCGTTGCGCCGGCGGTCGTGAAGACGGAGTTGTTCAGCCAGATGACCGAGCAGCACATCGCCTACATGCTGTCGAAGATCCCGATGAACCGCTTCGGCGAAGTCGACGAAGTGGCCGAGTTGGTGGCGTGGCTGGCCTCGAGCCACTGCACGTTCTCGACTGGAGCCACCTTCGATCTTTCCGGCGGGCGGGCAACTTACTAATGACCATTCATACCCTTACCCTCACCGAGCTCGCGGCCGGCCTCGCCGCCAAGCGCTTCTCCTCGCGCGAGATCGTCGATGCCCTGCTTGGCCGCATCGCCAAGGCCGATGACAAGCTGCATGCCTTCACCGAAGTGTATGCCGATACCGCCAGGGCGATGGCCGACGGCGCTGATCGCGCACGAGCCGGCGGCTTCCCGTTGCCGCCGCTGCACGGCCTGCCCATTGCGTACAAGGACCTGTGTGACATCGCCGGCAAGGTCGGCACGGGCGGTTCGAAGATGTTCGAGGCGCGGGTCGCCACCGAGACCTCCAATACAGTCGAGCGCCTCACTGCCGCCGGCATGATCCCGCTCGGCAAGTTGCACATGGTCGAATTCGCCTTCGGCGGTTGGGGCACCAATCCGCTGATGGGGGCGCCCTGGAATCCCTGGGATATTGCAACCCAACGCGTGCCCGGCGGTTCTTCGAGCGGCACCGGAGTCGCGGTCGCCGCGCGATTGGCGCCCGCCGGCATCGGCAGCGATACCGGCGGTTCCGTGCGAATTCCCTCGGCTTTCAATGGGCTGGTTGGCCTAAAGGTCACGTTCGGTCGTATCGGGCTTTCCGGCACGATCCTGCTGAGCTGGAGCCTCGATTCGATCGGTCCCATGGCCCGCTGCGTCGAGGATTGCGCGCTGCTGTTGAACACCCTCGCCGCTCCTGATTCCCGCGATCCGACGACGCTCGGCCAACCCCTGGAGGATTTCACCCTCGTCACGCGGCCGGGGTCGATCGAAGGCCTGCGGATTGCGGTGCCGGATACGAAGCAACTGCCGAATTTCATGCACGTCGACGTGATCAAGGCCTGGCAAATGGCTGCGCGGACATTCGAGAGCCTCGGCGCCGCGGTGGAGGCCGTGCGGCTTCCAGATTGGTACTTCGACCTCTCCCGGCCGGCCGGAACGATCATCGCCTCCGAGGCTTATTCCCTTCACCGTGACTATATCGAGGACACGACCAAGGCGATTGGCCCCGGCGTGCGGGCGCGGGCTCAGGCGGCCAAGGCTCTCCTGCCCGGCGCCTATGCGGAGGAATTGCGCGTCATGGCCGACCGTCGCCGGGCTTTCGCCGACTGGTTCCGTTCCTACGACGCCATCGTGATGCCAACGATGGCAATCCCGGCGATACCGCTCACCGAAGTGGATGAGACTTCGCCCATTCCGGGATATCTGACGCGGCCGGCCAACTATCTCGGCCTCTGCAGCCTGGCGATGCCATCCGGTCAGTCGGGCGGCTTGCCGGTCGGCATCCAGATCGTCGGCAAGCCGTTTGCCGAGCGCGACGTGCTGCGTCTCGGCAAGGCCTTCCAGGACGCAACGGACTTCCATCGCCGCGCCCCCGACCTCTCCGCGCTGGGACTCTAGCCGTCAAGCGCGCTGCGGCATCCCCTGCGGGACGATCGTCTCGACGATCGAAGCATCGAGCGCCTCGTAAGCGTGGTAGCCGATCGTGTCGTAGAGTTCGGCGCGGGTCTGCATCTGGTCGAGCATGTTCTGCGTGCCGCCGTCGCGTTTGATGGCGGCAAAGACCCTCTCCTGTGCCCTGTTCGCGGCTCGGAGCGCGGAGACCGGCCAGATCACCATGCGATAGCCCATCGCCTCGAATTCACTCGCCGTGAAGAATGGTGTGCGCCCGAACTCGGTCATGTTGGCGAGCAGCTTCGCGCCGGGCATCGCCTTGGCAAAGGAGCGGAACATCTCCGCATTGGTCAGCGCCTCGGGGAAGATCGCGTCGGCGCCGGCTTCGATGTAGCGTCTGGCGCGCGCCACGGCGCCGTCGATTCCCTCGCTCGCCGCAGCATCGGTACGCGCGATGACGACCAGGTTCCGGCGCGCCTTGGCGGCGGCAGCGACCTTGGCCGCCATGTCGTGGGCGTCGGCCAGCTTCTTATTGTTGAGATGCCCGCATTTCTTGGGAAGAATCTGGTCCTCGATGTGGACTGCGCCGGCGCCTGCCTCCTCGAAGGCGCGGACCATGTGCATGACGTTGAGCGCCTCGCCGTAGCCGGTGTCGCCATCGACCAGAACCGGCAGGCCCGACGCCCGCGCCACCTGCCGGATGAAAAAGCCGACCTCGTCGATCGTGATCACGCCAAGGTCCGGCAGCCCCATCGACGACGACATGCCCGCCCCGGACAGGTAGAGCGCCTCGAAGCCGGCCCTGGCCGCCTGAAGGGCAGCAATGCCGTTGTGAGTGCCGGGCATGCGAAGGATCTGCGGCCGCTCGAGCAGTGCGCGGAACCGGATGCCGGCCGGCTCAGCCGGCAGGTCGGCGGCGACGAGATATGGCATCTTCTTTCCCCCTTGGCTTCGTCATCGGTGATTGGCTGGCCGTTCCCTGCCCTGCCAGCCGACCGTGAGGCCCGCTCCGACGATCACTGCCGTGCCTAGCCAGGTGTAGAAGTCCGGCACTTCGGCGAACATGAAGTAACCCACGATGACCGAACCGATCATCTGCGTATAGTTGAACGGTGCCACGAAGTTGGCCGAGGCGTAGGTCATGGCCTTGGCAACACAGTAGTGGCCCAGCGCACCGAAGACACCCAGTGAGCAGAGCAGTGCCCAGTCCGCCCAAGCGACGGGCGTCTTCCAGACGAAAGGCAGCCAGAGCGACATCAGGATCGCGCCCAGGAGGACGCTGTAGAAAATCGAGGTTGCAGGCTGGTCGATTCCAGCCAGCCGGCGGATGAGAATCTGGTAGATCGCGTAGCACATGGCACTGCACAGCAGCAGCACCGACGCCCATTGGAAGACCGCGCTGCCCGGCCGGATGACGATCAGGACGCCGCTGAAACCCACGATCACGGCGGCCATTCGAAACAGGGTGATGCGCTCGCCGAGCAGCGGCCAGGCGAGCAGCACGACAACCAGTGGCGCGACGAAAGTAACGGATATCGCCTCGGCGACAGGCACGTACTTGACCGCCGAAAAGAAGAACAGAGTTGAGAGCAGCATCATCACGGAGCTTACGAATTGCGTGCCGATCCGGCGGGTCCGCAGCAGGCCCAGCCCCATGCGGGGCATGAACACGACCGCGACCAGCACCAGATGCGAGACGATGCGGAACCAGACGATCTGCTGGGCGTCGTAGCTCGCGGCCAGCAGCTTCACGATCCCGTTCATGATCGGAAACAAGGCGCAGGCGGCGCACATGAAGAAGACGCCGTGCAATGGCCGGGACGTCCGGCTCGGTGCCGCCATGCCCGCCATGGCCGCTACTCAGCGGATGAAACGTTCGAGCGCGCCCAGCAGCAGCGTCCCAGCCGTCGCGATCACGATCAGGGAAGCGGCAATCGAGGTGAACCTGCCGATTTCCTGGGAGCGGCCGTCTCCGATGATCAGGCGGTGCGCGACCATCGACGCCATGCCGATGGCCGCCAGCGTGACTGCCATGCCGAAGGCGATGGCGACGACGCCGATAACCCCGGCCCAGAGCATGCCCAGCGCCACCGACAGCAGGATCACCACCAGGGCGCCGGCGCAGGGCGCGATGCCCGCCGCCGTCAGAAGTAGCCAGCCGGCGATCGTCCGCCGCGGTTTAGCGTGCTCGTGGTGATGCTCGTGATCATGATCATGTCCCGGTCCATGGACATGTTCGTGCAGCCGCCCGGTGAGGCCCGCCCACAATCGCCAGAAGCCGACCAGTAGGATGAGGACGTAGGAGACGATCTCGACGTTGCGCACTTCGCGCAAGGCGCCGAGCAGGCCGACGGCGTAGAACATCTTCAACGTGCCCGCGAGCAGAAAGGCCGCGAGCGTGTGGGTGAAGGCGATCCAGGCGCCGGCGAAGATGCCTTCGATCCAGGCCCTGGGCTTGGTGCTGTCGAGGAAATAGGCAACCACGACCGCCTTGCCGTGGCCCGGGCCCAGCGTGTGCACCACGCCATAGCCGAAGCACACAGCCGCGAGCGTCCACAGCGCCACAGAACCCGTGCCGGACTGGATGTCGCGCAGCGACGTCGACAGCGACCGCTGGATCTGCCGCTGATAGTCGGCGCTGTAGCGTGCAAGTTCGGCGACGCCGTCGCTGAAGACCAGCGCGCCGATCAGCGCCAACAGCAACAACACGCCGAGCCAGAGGAACGGCGAGCGCAGGACGGTCGACCTCACGGAATCCGACACGTCACGATGTCCGCAAAGACGGGATAACCGCGCACGAACTCGGTCTTGTGGGCCGGGCTCTTGGACAGCGCGCAGCCGGCCGGGATCGAGGCCTTTTCAACTTCCACCCGCATGAAATCGTCCGGATCGTAGGTCACGATCGATACGGACTTGGTGGGCTCGGGCAGTGCGAAGCGCATGATGTAGACGAGGTTGCGAGGCCCCTTCTTTCGCGGGGCGTCCGGCTGCGCGGTTCTCTTGTTGGGCGGCATTGCCATTCCGGCCTTGTCGCCAGCCGCGCGGTCCCATTCCGGCGGAACGAAACTTGCCGGATCGTCGATTCGCGCCAAAAAATCCGGGCGCTTGGGTGGCCGGAAATCCTTGCCGCCGGTGTTGAGCCAGCTCAGGTATCCGTAGTTCTTCAGTTCCGGCATCATCTCGTCGGCGAGCGTCTTGACTTCCTTCGTCGAGAATTTGCCGTCCTGGTTCTCGTCGATCAGCGGAATCTCGATCTCGCTCGAGAACGGGTCGAAGCGCCATTCGATCTCGACATGGGTGTACTTGCCGTCCCTGGCCACGACCCGAACCACTTCCTGGATCCAGATGTGCGGATGCGCCAGCACGGCGGAGGAAAGCAGCGTTCCAGCAACCGCCAGGAACAATCCCAAAACCGCCCTCATGCCGTGGCCTCCTGCAGCGGCACCGGCCGCGGCTTTCCGTCGTCGTCGATCGCCACGAAGACGTAGGTGCCATGGGTCACGCGAATGTCGACCTGTTCGTGGCGTCGTTGCACCATGGTCTCCAAGGCAATGGTGATGGAAGTTCGGCCGACCTTCGTCACCTCGCCATAGATCGAAACCAGGTCGCCGACCTTGATGGGTTGGACGAACGTCATCGCGGTGATGGCCACTGTCGCTACGCGGCCTTTGGCCACCCGCGCGGCCAACGCGCCCCCGGCGACGTCCATCTGCGACAGCACCCAGCCGCCGAAAATATCGCCGTTTCCGTTCATGTCGGCGGGCTGCGGGACGGTCCTGATGATCGGGTCGCGGCGGCTCTCGGCCATCAAATCCCCACCGGATATGGTTGCTTTTCGGCGCTTTTCCTACCATACCCATGACGAACCGGCCAACAAGCGATCCCCTCGCGCGGCCAGGAAGACAAGAAGCAGCCATGGCTAAAAACGGCGATCTTTTCGATCGGTCGGGTGGCGGCAAGCGCGCCACAGCGGCCAAGGACACCTCCTACACCGCCCGCGACATCGAGGTCCTGGAGGGACTCGAGCCCGTCCGCAAGCGCCCCGGCATGTATGTCGGTGGCACCGACGAGCGCGCCCTGCATCACCTCGTGGCCGAGGTGCTCGACAACGCCATGGACGAAGCCGTGGCCGGCCATGCCGACACGATCTATCTGGAGCTGCTCGGCGGCAATCGGGTGCTGATCCGGGATAATGGCCGTGGCATTCCCGTCGACCCGCACCCCAAGTTCAAGAACAGGTCGGCGCTGGAGGTCATCCTCACCACCCTGCATTCCGGCGGCAAGTTCAACGGCAAGGTCTACGCCACTTCGGGCGGCTTGCACGGTGTCGGCGTTTCCGTGGTCAACGCACTGTCGGACGAATTGGTCGTCGAGGTCGCCCGCGACCGGCAAGCCTGGACGCAGACCTTTTCGCGCGGCAAACCGACAACCAAGCTGAAATCGGCCGGCCCTGCGCCGAACCGCCGCGGCACCACTGTCACCTTTCATCCCGATCCCCAGATCTTCGGCAAGCAGGTCTTCGCCGCCGAGCGGCTCTACCGCATGGCGCGCTCCAAGGCCTACTTGTTTCGTGGCGTCGAGATTCGCTGGAAGTGCGAGCCGTCCCTGCTGCCCAAAGGCGGGACGATCCCGGCCGAGGAGTCGTTCCATTTCCCCGGCGGCCTCAAGGATTACCTGACCTCGGAGATCGGCGGGCGGCCCACCGTGGTGCCGCAGCCTTTCGCGGGGGAGGCCAAGAGCGAGAGCAACGGCACTGCCGGCGGCAAGGTCGAATGGGCCGTCTGGTGGCCGACCGACGAGGAGGGCTTCGTCCGCTCCTACTGCAACACCGTGCCGACGGCCGAGGGCGGCACGCACGAATCGGGCTTCCGCAGCGCGCTGGTGCGCGGCCTCAAACGCTATGCCGAGCTCACGGGAAACCGCAAGGGCCCGATCATCACCGCCGACGATGTGATCGATGGAGCAGCGGGACTGGTGTCGGTGTTCATCGAGCAGCCGCAGTTCCAGGGGCAGACCAAGGAAAAGCTTGTCAGCGTCGAGGCGACGAAGCTGGTTGAGACCGTCGTCGGCGACAATTTCGAGCATTGGCTCACTGGCGACAAGGAAGTCGGCAACGTCCTGCTTGAATATGTCATCGCCAAGGCCGACGAACGACTGCGCCGCAAGCAGGATCGCGAGCAGCAACGCAAGACGGCGACGCGCAAGCTGCGCCTGCCCGGCAAGCTCGCCGACTGCAGCAGCACGGCATCGACCGGCACCGAGATATTCCTGGTGGAAGGCGATTCCGCCGGCGGGTCGGCCAAGGCCGCGCGCAACCGCGAGACGCAGGCGATCCTGCCGCTGCGAGGCAAGATCCTGAACGTGGCCAGCGCCAGCGCCGACAAGCTGCGCGAGAACCAGGAAATCCAGGATCTCATCCAGGCGCTCGGCTGCAACACCGGCGCCCACTACAGCGACGACAAGCTGCGTTACGAGCGCGTCATCATCATGACCGATGCCGATGTCGACGGCGCACACATCGCCTCGCTGCTGATGACGTTCTTCTATCGCGAGATGCCGAAGCTGATCGAAAACGGTCACCTCTTCCTGGCGCAGCCGCCGCTCTTCCGGATCAGCAAGGGTGGCAGGACCGAGTATGCCCACGACGAGCAGCAGAAAGACGAACTCCTGCGGACCGTGTTCGGCGGCAAGGCCGAGATGACGCGTTTCAAAGGTCTCGGCGAAATGCAGTCGGTGCATCTGCGCGAGACGACGATGGATCCGACCAAGCGCATCCTGCTCAAGGTCGACGTGCCGACCGCGGCCGACGTCGATGCCCGCCGGGAGGCCATGCGGACGGCGACCCTGGTCGAGGACCTGATGGGACGGAAGCCCGAGAAGCGTTATGCTTTCATCCAGGAGAACGCCAAGTTCGCGCGTGACCTGGATGTCTGATCCAGCTTACGGCGGCCTGACGGCGAATGCGCGACAATGTGATGTGATGCGTCTACAATTACGCCGTATCGTGCATGGACAGAAAAGGCGCTGAGGAGAGCATCCACATGCGTTATGCGAAGAGAATTGCCGCGGCAGCTGCCGCCGTCATGGCCGTCCCGGCCATCGCCTGCGCGGCCACCATCGGCGGCGTCTATTACGCACCGCAGTATGACTACACCGATTTCTGGGCCGCGACCGACAACAAGACCTTCCAGGTCATCCTCGAGGGCAACCCGTTCCCCAACATCTCGCCTGACGAAGTGGCGCAGCGCTTGCTGCCGACAATGCAAATCGCCAAGCCGCGCCCTAACCTGACCTTCACCTATGACAACCCGGCCGAGATGCCGCGCCCCTACTATCGGCTGGTATTGGTATTCGACTACGCGAACGATCTCGGCGCCGATTCGGTCTGCAATGGCGCGCGGCGGACCGGCCCCGGGACGCCCGGGGTTTTCAAGGTCTTTGCGGTCTATTGCCGCAATGACCTGTCGCTCTCCCAAACGACGGCCTGGACGCCTGCGACCGGCCCGGACGATCCGCGCATCCAAGTCCTCTTCAGGGAACTGTTCATGGTCGTCTTCAGCGATTCGATGGCGCTGCGGCCGCAGAACGGCTTCGAACGTCGCTAGAAGCGAAGCGCTCCACAGGGACTCTCTGCTAACCACACGGTGATGGCCGTCTGGTATTCCTTGGCCGACTCGGTTCTGTCCCGCCTCGACGCGGAGATGGCGCACGGGTTGGCTCTTCGCGCTCTGAAAAGCGGGCTGTTGCCGGGCGACAGTAAGCCGGACCCGTTATCGCTTTCCATCACCGTCTGGAGCCGCCAGCTGCCTAATCCGATCGGCTTGGCCGCTGGCTTCGACAAGAACGCCGAAGTTCCCGATGCCTTGCTCGGGCTCGGCTTCGGTTTCGTGGAGATCGGCAGCGTCACGCCAAGGCCGCAGCAGGGCAATTCCAGGCCGCGGCTGTTCCGCCTGTCCGAGGATCGTGGCGTCATCAACCGCATGGGCTTTCCCGGCCAGGGCCTGGATGCCGCCCGGTCCAGGCTGGCCGCCCGCCCCCGCCGCGGCTTCGTGGGGGTGAACGTCGGTGCAAACAAAGACAGCACCGACCGCGCAGCGGATTATGTCGCCTGCAGCGTGGCTCTCGCACCCTACGCCGACTATCTCGTCTGCAATGTGTCGTCACCGAACACACCCGGACTGCGCAACCTCCAGGGCCGCACCCAGCTCTCGGAACTCCTCAAGCGGGTGCAGGATGCAATCGCCGCCAAGCCGGTGCCCCTTGTGGTCAAGATCGCTCCCGATGCCACGGACGACGATCTCGACGACATCGTTGCCGTCTGCCGCACGCTGCGAATGGACGGCATCATCGTCGGCAACACGACGTTGTCGCGACCGCCGTCGCTGCGGTCGGCGCGACGCGAGGAGACCGGCGGCCTGTCGGGTGCGCCACTCATGGCGCTGTCGACCGACGTTCTGCGCCGGACCGCGCAACGTGTCGAAGGCCAATTCCCGTTGATCGGCTGTGGCGGCGTCGGCTCGGGGTTGGATGCCTACGCCAAGATCCGGGCCGGCGCGAGCCTCGTGCAACTCTACTCGGCCATGGTCTACGAGGGTCCGCCGCTGATCCGCCGTATCAAGGACGAGCTTGCGGCGCTACTCGCCCGTGACGGGTTCGCCTCGGTGGCGGATGCCGTCGGTGCCGACCTACTCTGAAGCATCGTCGAGATACTGGCCTGCGTCGAATTTGACGTAGGCGCTCTCCGTATCGAACGCCACACCCACCGGGTCTCCTCCGGCTGCGACGATGTCGGCCTGCTTCTGCAGCAGGATGCGCAGCATGGAGATGCCCTGGTCGGACGACATCAGGTGCTCCTCCGAATGGAAGGTGATCGCGCCTTGTCCGACCTGAGCCTCTACATCGCCGGGGAATTTCTGATGCTCCTCGGGCGTCAGGTCGTCCCAGGTCTTGCCGTTGTAGCGGGACCTGAACTTGGCAAGCTCGCCCTTCTCGCGCACCCGGCCGGCGACGTAGATGCGGTAGTGCGTGTCGTCGATGGGCAGCGTCCAGCCGATCGATTCGACCATGCCGTACTGCGCGACCCGCGGATTGGCAACGACGCGCAAGGTCGGCACCACAGCTTCGGTGACGCGGCGGAAACGCTTGCCGCCGGGGCCGGGACGAATCGAGATTGCCTTCACGCCCTGGCGCCCATACTCGAACTTCACTTTCGGGAAGGCGTTCATCTGTTCGACGAACTGCGGCCCGCTGAAAGAGCCGTGCAGGATCGGCACATGGTAGGGATCGACCACGTTCTCGAAATGCTGGAGCCAGTTGCAGGGGGCGATTTGGATACCGCCGCTGCCGATGCTGGAATCGTCAGCCTCGACGAACTCTCCGGCTTGCAGCACTTCCAGGCATTCGTAGCGTGGCAGTACCGGTTTCTTCTCCGGTGGGCCCAGATAGGCGAAAATCAGACCGTAACGTTCCTCGACCGGATACCAGGGCTGACGCGCGCGCTGGCATTGCGCGCCGGTCGGATTGGGCTCGCACGGCATCTCGAGGCAGCGCCCTTCGACGTCGAACAGCCAGCCATGATAGCAGCAGCGGATTCCGCGTTCCTCGACCTTGCCGTAGTAGAGCGTCGTACCGCGATGGCAGCAGCGTGGATAGACCAGGCCCGCCTGCCCACGGCCGTCACGAAACAGGATCAACTCCTCGCCGAGAGCCATGATTCGCCGCGGCGTCGCACCGGCGTCCGCCGCCATGCCGACCGGATGCCAGTAGCGCCGCAACAGCTCACCCATCGGCGTCCCGCGCCCGACTTCCGCAAGTTTCGTATTGTAGGTCGGTGCCTTCAGACTGTAGGCAGAACGGATATCGGACGTTGCACTCATACTGAACTCCCTACTCCACCTTGGCGCCGGATTGTTTGATCAGATCGGCCCAGATCGGCGTCTCGCGTGTCAGCACGGCGGCCAGTTCGGCCGGCGTCGAGCCAACCGGCGTCTGGCCCTGGGAGATCAGCTTTTCCGCTACCTCGGGTTGGCTGATCACTGCCTTGATCTCCCGCTGCAGGCGATCGATGATGTCGGTCGGCGTGCCCGCCGGTGCATATGCCGCGACGAAGAGGCTGAGAGAAAAGCCGGCGACCAGCTGCTCGGCAAAGGTGCCGAGCTGGGGCATTGACGCCGACCGTTTGGCGCCGGCAACGGCAAGCGGCTTCACGCGTCCAGCCGCGATCTGTGGCTTGGCGCTCGTCGGACTGGCCCATGTGATGTCGAGAGTACCGTTGGCGACGTCTTGCAGGGCGGGTACGTCGCCGCGATAGGGCACGTGGCTATACAGGCCACCCAGCGTCTTCTCGAACATCAGTCCGTAAAGATGGCCGCTGGACCCGATTCCCCAGCTGCCGTAGGTCGCCGGCCGTCCCAGTCCCTTCACCCAGGCCGCCATGCCTCTCAGGTCGCTGAACGGCGCGTCGGCCTTCACCACCACCAGGATCGTTCCCAGCGATATCAGCGAAACCGGCATCAGGTCCTTGGCCGGATCGAACGGCAGCTTCGCGTAAAGCGTCGGATTGTTGGTGTGGGTTGAATTGGTCGTGATCAGGAACGTGTAGCCATCAGGGGCTGCCTTGGCGACGATCTCCGCACCGACGATCGTGTTGGCGCCCGGCTTGGGATCGACCAGAACCTGCTGGCCCAGCCGCGTCGTCAGGCCATCGGCGATGACCCGCACCAGGGCATCGATCGCGCCGCCGGGATTGAACGGCACAACGATGCGGATCGGCTTGGTGGGCCAGGCGCCTTGCGCCCACCCCGCCGAACCTGAGAAAGGGGCGGAAAGCGCCGCCCCGACGATGGTTCGCCGTCCGAACGCTTTTCGCAGCATCTGTTTCCTCCCCAGAATGCCGACTCTAGGCGTTGGCCCTAGATGTCGGCGAACACGTGGCTTTCCTTCTTGGCGCCGGGATGCGTGACTGCTCCATCGACCGCCGGGCCGACGAGCTGGGCGTATTTCCAGAGCGCTCCGGCGGTGTAGCCGTTCTTCTTCGGCTTCCACGTCTTGCGCCGCTTTTTCAATTCCTTCTCCGACAGGTCGACCGAGAGCTTACCCTTGATCGCGTCTATGGTGATCATGTCGCCATTTTTCAGCAAGCCGATCGGTCCGCCCACCGCTGCCTCGGGCCCGACATGGCCGATGCAGAAGCCCCGCGTTCCGCCGGAGAAGCGGCCGTCGGTGATCAATGCCACCTTCTCGCCGACACCCAGGCCGTACAATGCCGCTGTAGTCGACAGCATCTCCCGCATGCCCGGTCCACCCTTGGGGCCTTCGTAACGGATGACGATGACCTCGCCGTCCTTGAACTTCCCCTTCACGACGGCGTCGAATGCAGCCTCCTCGCTGTCGAAGCAGCGCGCCGGGCCGGTGAACACCAGGCGTTGCATGCCCGCCACCTTCACGATGGCGCCGTCCGGCGCCAGGTTGCCGCGCAGCCCGACCACGCCACCCGTCGGCGTGATGCAATTCTTGACGCGATAGACGACGTCCTGGTTTTCGGGAAATTTCACGTCCTTGTGGTTCTCGGCCAGGGTCTTGCCGGTCGCCGTCAGGCAGTCGCCATGCAGCAGTCCGTTATCGAGCAATTCCTTGATGATGACCGGAATACCGCCGACGCCGAACAGGTCGAAGGCCACGTACTTCCCGCCGGGCTTGAGGTCGGCGATGTAGGGTGTCTTCTTGAAGATCTTCGCCACGTCGTGCAGATCGAACTTGATGCCGCATTCATGCGCCATCGCCGGCAAGTGAAGCGCGGCATTGGTCGAGCCACCCGTTGCCGCCACGACCGTCGCCGCATTCTCGAACGCCTCGCGAGAACAGATGTCGCGCGGCCGGATGCCCAGCCGCAGCAGGTTCATCGCCGCCTCGCCGGAGGCCTCGGCGTATTGGTCGCGGGTCTCGTAGGGCGCCGGGGCGCCGGCCGAGCCTGGAAGCGCGAGCCCGATCGCCTCGGACACACAGGCCATGGTGTTGGCGGTGAATTGGCCGCCGCACGAACCGGCCGACGGACAAGCCGCGCATTCCAGTTCATGCAAGTCGGCATCCGAGAACTTGCCGGCGGCATGCATGCCCACGCCTTCGAACACGTCGACGACGGTGACGTCCCTGCCGCGGAACTTGCCCGGCAGGATCGAGCCGCCATACATGAACACCGAAGGAACGTTCAGCCGCAGCATCGACATCATCATGCCCGGCAGCGACTTGTCGCAGCCCGCGAGGGTCACCATCGCGTCGTAGCAGTGTCCGCGCATGGTGAGTTCGACGGAGTCGGCGATCAGATCGCGACTGGCCAGCGAGGACTTCATGCCCTGGTGACCCATGGCAATACCGTCGGTCACGGTGATGGTCGTGAATTCACGCGGCGTTCCGCCGCCGCGATCGACGCCGATCTTGACGGCCTGGGCCTGGCGGCTCAGCGCGATGTTGCAGGGCGCGGCCTCGTTCCAGCAGGTCGCCACGCCCACGATCGGTTGGGCGATCTGCTTGTCGTTGAGGCCCATGGCATAGAGGTAGGACCGGTGCGGCGCCCGCTCCGGCCCGACCGTCGTGTGCCGGCTCGGCATCCTCGACTTGTCGAAGGTGGGATTGGGATGCAGCCTGGGGTGCTTCTTCTTGGCCATTTTTGCCGGGTCTCCGCCATGCTTCGTCGGCCCGGACCTTAGCGATGCCCGGGGCCAATTCCTAGGCGTCAGCCGCAGATGGTATCCGGGACCCTCCGTCAATCCTTCGTCGTCCGGAAGCTATCGATTCCCGGCCGATCCCGCCATTCCGCCGTCGCTTCGACCGTGGCCGCCTCCAACGGGCGCTCGCCCGGAGCGGCGCGAAAAGACTGGTCGTTCAATAAGCGCATCGGACAGGTCGGTCATTTCTGCGTGCCGTATCGTGAAAATTTGGACGGCAGACGCCGCAGCGTCGAGGTCATAGACTGGCACGAGGAGAACATGCCTTGCCGCTCTGGATACCGATCACCATCGCCGCCGCGTTGTGCCAGAACATACGTACAACGATGCAGCAGAAGATTCGCGGCCTGTTGAGTGTCGATGGCGCGAACTTCGTCCGCTACCTCTACGGCGCCCCGCTGGCCTTGGGCATGCTGGCCTTCCTCATCTGGGGCACTGGCCGCCAGCTTCCGATGATCTCGGCGGCGTTCCTCGGGCTCGTGACCATCGCAGGCGTTGCCCAGATCGTTGCGACCTCCCTGATGATCCACTCGTTTTCGCTGCGCAACTACACGGTCGGCACGGTCTATTCGAAGACCGAAACGGTGTTTGTGGCCCTGTTCGCCACGTTCATCGCCGGCGAGCCGCTGAAGTTGGGTGCCTGGATGGGCATCCTGGTCTGCCTAGGCGGCGTCGTCATTCTGAGCGTGCGCGGCAGGTTCTCGGACGTGCGCAGCCTGCTTGCCGATCTCACCCACAAGGGCGCGCTGTACGGCATCCTGTCGGGCGCGATCTTCGCCATTGCCGCGGGCACCATTCGCGAAGCCTCCAAGCTCCTGCCCGACGGTGATTTCATGATCCGCGGCATCACAGTGCTCGCCTGCATGAACACCATCCAGGTCGTCCTCATGGCGGCGTACCTGTCGCGGCGCGACCGGCCGCAGCTTGGCAAGGTCGCGACCCACTGGCGTTCCTCGATCTGGGTCGGGCTTTTCAGCGTCCTCGGCTCGGCCGGTTGGGCGCTTGCCATGACGCTGGAGAACGCAGCCCTGGTGCGCGCGGTCGGCCAGATCGAACTCGTCTTCACTTTCATTGCCTCGCACGTTGTGCTCAAGGAGAGGCCGTCCCTCGGCGAGTGGATCGGCAGCATCCTCGTGGTGGGCGGAGTCGTCCTCATTCTCATTGTCCGGTGACCAGATGACAGAAATGAAAGCAAGGCCGCTCGATGGTCTGCGTGTTCTCGATTTTTCAACGACGATCGCCGGTCCGCACTGCAGCCGCCTGCTGGCCGACATGGGCGCCGATGTGATCAAGGTCGAATCGCCCGAGGGCGACCTCATGCGGACCCGGCCGGTGCAGCGCAACGGCGCCGGCACGATGTTCGGCCAGCTCAATGCCGGCAAACGATCGATCGTGCTCGACCTCAAGCGGCCCGAAGCCATCGCGGCCGTGAAGAAGCTGACCGCCAAGGTCGATATCGTGCTGGAGAACTATCGCCCCGGCGTGATGAAGAGGCTGGGTCTCGATTACCCCGAGCTTGCGAAAGTGAACCCGCGCCTCATCTACTGCGCCATCTCGGGCTACGGCCAGACGGGGCCCGGCGCCGGCCGGCCTGCCTATGCGCCGGTGATCCATGCCTCGACCGGCTACGACATGGCGCATCTGTTCTACCAGCAGGGCCGCGAGCGCCCCGACAACTGCGGGATCTTCGTCGCCGACTATGCCAGCGGTGCCTATGCGCTCGGCGGCGTCCTGGCCGCGCTCCATCAGCGTCACGTCACCGGCAAGGGACAGATGGTCGACGTGTCGATGTTCGAGAGCCTGGTCGGCATGTTGCTGGGCGAGGTCAATCGGGCGCAATTCGACTTCGAGATGCCGTCGCGCCCGATGTACGGCCCCATCGAGGCCAGGGACGGTTACGTCATGCTGGCAACAGCAAGCGAGCGCACCTTCCAGGACATGGCGACCGCCGCCGGCCGCCGCGACTGGCTGACCGACCCGCGGTTCGAGAAATATGCCGACCGGCGCATGAACTGGGGGCTGCTGATCGTCGAACTCGAGGAGTGGTCCAGGACACTCTCGGTCAAGGAGGTAGTCGCGGCCCTCGAGAAGCAGGGCGTGCCGTGCTCGCCCTATCTGACCGTTACCGAGGCCCTGAAGGACCCCCAGGTCGAGCATCGCGGATCGCTTTGCACGATCGAGGACAGCGCCGGCGCCTTCAAGTCGCCAGCACCGCCCTTTCGTTTCTCCGGCTCTCCACTGCAGAGCGGCCCCAAGGTTGCAAACCTCGGCGAACACACCAGGAGCGTCCTGGCTGACGCCGGCCTGGCGTCCTCCGAAATCGAGGCCCTGCTCAAATGATCGACCCGCGCACCCCCATTCTGGTCGGCGCCGGCCAGATCACCGACGCCACCGGCAAGCCGTCGAGCGAACGCTCCCGCGTGGCCTTTTGCGCAGAGGCGGCAAATCTGGCGCTGTCAGATACGCAGGCGGCAGTCGGTGGCCATGCGCTCGGTCACGAGATCGATGCCCTGGCTGTGATGGAATTCTTCAGCGACATCAGCCCGCGCTTCGCCTCGCCCTACGGCCGCTCCAGCAATCCGCCCAAAAGCGTGGCCGACCGACTGCATGCCCATCCGCGGCAGCTGCTTTACAGCCATTCCGGCGGCAACATGCCCCAATACCTTGTCAACCGCTTCGCCGAGGAGATCGCGCGCGGCGAGACGGAATTGGCCCTGATCTGCGGAGCCGAGCTGCTGCGCAGCACCCAGAACGCCCGCCGGGCCAACCTCGAGATCGATTGGAACGAGGATCCCGGCGGTGGCGATCCCGCCCGCATCGGCGATCCGCGCTTCGGCTTCAGCGAAGAAGAGGCCCGCCACGAACTGCGCGCTGCCATACATTTCTATCCGCTGCTGGAAAACGCCATCCGCGGCGGCCTGAAGCGCGACGTCGACAGCCACATGAAGGCAATGGGCCGGCTGTTCGAGCGCCTCGCCGCCGTCGCCCGACGCAACCCCCTGGCGACGCGCCGCGAGGGTCACAGCGCCGAAGCCCTGTCGACGATCTCCGACGACAACCGCTGGATCTGCTTCCCCTACCCGCGCCTTATGAATGCCAACGCCATCATCGACCAGGCTGCGGCGGTGCTCGTCACTTCGGTGGGCAAGGCCCGCGACTGGGGCATCCCGCAGGACCGTTGGGTGTTCCTGCACGGCTGCGCCGACGGCACGGACACCTGGGTGGTCTCCGAGCGCGAGAAGCTCGATGCCTCGCCTGCGATCTGCGGCTGTGCGCGAATCGCCCTCGACATGGCCGGCAAGAAGGTCTCCGACGTCGATGCCTTCGACCTCTACAGCTGCTTTCCCTCGGCGGTCGAAGTGGCGATGCAGGAGATCGGCATCGCCGAGGACGATCCGCGGCCGATCAGCGTCACCGGCGGCCTGCCGTTCTTCGGCGGCCCCGGCAACAACTACGTCACCCACTCGATCGCCGAGATGATGAACGTGGTGCGCCGCAAACCCGGCTCGTTCGGCATGGTGACGGCCAACGGCAACTATCTCACGAAGCACTCCACCGGCCTCTATTCCACCGAGCCGATCAAGGGGGCATGGCGGCGGGAAGACCCGAAGAAATTCCAGGCCGAACTCGACGCCCGGCCGAAGCAGCGGGTCGAGACCCGACCTTCCGGCGCCGGCACGATCGAGACCTACTGTGTGGCCTACGGCAAGGACGCGCCGGAGCGGGGTTATATCCTCGGCCGGCTCGACGCATCCGGCGACCGCTTCGTCGCCGTGGCCCCCGGCGAGCCGGAGATCCTGGCCGACATGCTGACGCGCGAGCAGCTCGGGCGTAAGGTGTCGGTCTCCGATGAGGGCGGCCGGAACGTCTTTCGCTTTTGACGATCGCGTGGGCCTGAAGACCTGATGCCGGACAGCGACCCTGCAAAGTTGATTTCCGAGCGGCTGGCGGCTCTCGAAGGCACACTGAGATGGAATCCGCGGCGTGCCGAGATCATGCGGAGCCTGCGGGCACTGATGACCACCGTCGACGCTCCCCGCCTCGACGCGTTGCGCCGGCAGTACGCCGACCGCATCCGGAAGGCCAGCGCCGCATCACGCTACAAGTACCTCGATATCGTCTTCTACACGTTGCAGAAGCTGCTGCTCGCTCGCGATCTCGGCTTGACCGAAGGTCCGCCCCGGCGGGTGTTGGACATCGGGACCGGCGGCGGCCACTTCCCTTTCGTCTGCCGATTCCATGGTCATCAGGCGGTCGGTATCGATATCGAGAACCCACTCTACGAAGGCATCGCGGCCTGCCTCGGCGTCCAGCGCACCGTCGTCCGCGTCGAGCCGCTGAAGCCGCTACCGGATCTGGGCGGGAGGTTCGACCTCATCACCGCCTGCGACATCACGTTCAACGGCAAGGGCAACCGGCATGGCCGGCGTCTCTATTGGTCTGTGGCGGAGTGGCAATTCTTCCTCGGCGATCTCGTCGCCAACCAGCTCCGGTATCCCGGCACGCTCTACCTCAAGCTCAACAAGGAAACGCGCGGGCGCCTGCTGGGCTTCGAACGCCTCGCCTACAATCGCGAGGTGCTGGCGATGGCCGCCCGCAATGGCGGGGTGGTCAGCCGCTGGCACGGCACGGTCAAGCTGTCCTTCGCATCGCCACGCGAGATTCGATGATGGCCACCTGCCCCGGAAATACTTCCCTCACCGCCGGCAGGGTTCAAATTCGTGCTAAAAGGCCAAACATCTTCCGCCCGAACCAGGCGAGGAACCGATGTCCAACATTCTCAGCGCGGCCCAGATGGCCGAATTCGACGAAAAGGGTTTTACCTACGCCCGCGGCCTGTTCGCGCCCGACGAGGTGAAGCTCCTCACCCGCGCGATGGAGGAGGATCCCGCCGTCCGCGACAGCATCCTCGATCGCCGCGACGGCGAAGGTCGCTCGACCCGCATCGCGCTCTGGAACCGAGCCGGCGACAGTGTCTACGGGCTCGCCGCCCGCTGCCGTCGCATGGTCGACACGTCGGCTGCGTTGCTCGGTGGCCCGGTCTACCACTACCAATCGAAGCTCACGGCGAAGGAACCTGAAGTCGGCGGCGCCTGGGAGTGGCACCAGGACTACGGCTACTGGTACTACAACGGCTGCCTCAGGCCCGATCTGCTCTCGATCATGATCGCCCTGGACAAGACCGACCGGAACAACGGCTGCCTGCAGATCGCGACCGGATCGCACAAGCTCGGCCGCATCGACCACACGCCGTTGTCGCCGACCCAGAACGAGGTCGACCCCAGGCGCCTGCCGCACATCCTTGAGAAATGCCCGATAGAGTACGGCGAACTCGCCGCCGGCGACGCGCTGATCTTCCACTGCAACGCCATCCACCGCTCCGACGCCAATCGCTCGGCCAACCGGCGCTGGACCCTCCTGATCTGCTACAATCGTGTCGACAACGACACCTTCACCAGGGTCGACGACCGCTACTACGTGCCGCTCGAACCGGTTGACGACGACGCCATCCGCCGGGCCGGCCTGCGCTTTGCCCGCGGCGACGGCCAGGAGCACTTCGCCCGCAAGCCCTACGTGCCGGACCTGCGGAAGGCTTCGTAACTACGCGCCCAGCCGCTCCAGTGCCGTGCTGAGCCGGGCTCGGGTCCGCTCGGCCTGGCTGCGGCGCTCGCGCTGCTCCTCGACGACTTCTTCTGGCGCGCGCGCCACGAAGGCCGCGTTGCCGAGCTTGGCGTCGATCTTGGCGATTTCGTCGGCCAGCTTCTTGATTTCCTTCTGCAGCCGGGCGCCCTCGGCCTTGAGGTCGATCACGTCGGTCACCGGCAGGGCATAGGTCGCCTCCCCCACCACGATCTGCAGTGCGCCCTTGGGCGCCGTGGACGCCGCTTCGATCCCCTCGATGCGCGCCAGCCGCTCGATCGCGGCGCGGTGCGTTTCCAGCCGCTTCGTGGTGGTGCCGTCGCCGCCCACCACCAGCAGGCGGAGCTTGGCCCCTGCCGGCACGTTCAGTTCGGCACGCGCCGAGCGGATATCGGAGATCAGCTTCACCAGCCAGCCCATCTCTGCGTCGGCTTCCGTGTCGAGCGCCGGTGCGACCGGCCAGGGCTGGGCGATCAGAGCGCCATGCCCGGCGCGATGGCCGAGCTTGTCCCATAGCTCCTCGGTGATGAACGGCATCACCGGATGCAGAAGCTTGATCGTCTCGCGAAGCACGAAGGCCGTGACGGCGCGCGTCTCGTCCTTCTCCGGGCCGTCGGTGCCCTGGAGGATCGGCTTGGTCAGCTCGACATACCAGTCGCAGACGACGCCCCAGATGAACTCGTAGAGCGCGCTGGCGGCCTCGTTGAGCCGGAACTCGGTGAGCGCCTTGTCGATCGCGGTATTCGCGCGCGCCAGTTCGCCCAGCATCCACTTGTTGACGGTGAGCGTCGCGCCCGCCGGATCGAAATTCCTGGGCAGCGCCGCGCCATTCATCTCGGCGTAGCGCGTGGCGTTCCACAGCTTGGTCGCGAAGTTGCGCGATCCTTCCACGCGCGCCGGTGCCAGTCGCAGGCGGCCGGCCTGCGACGCCGCCAGCGACGCCATGGTGAAGCGCAGCGCATCGGCGCCGTACTTGTCGATCAGCTCCAGGGGATCGATCACGTTCCCCTTGGATTTGGACATCTTCTGGCCCTTCTCGTCCGTCACCAGCCCGTGCAGGTAGACGGTGCGGAACGGCACCTCCTTCATGAAGTGCATGCCCATCATCATCATGCGCGCGACCCAGAAGAACAGGATGTCCCAGCCGGTCACCAGCACGCTGGTCGGATAGTACTTCGCGAGTTCGGGCGTCCTGTCCGGCCAGCCCAGGGTCGAGAACGGCCACAGGGCGGAGCTGAACCAGGTGTCGAGCACGTCGGGGTCGCGCTCGAGAGCAACGTCCTTGCCATAGTGCATCCGGGCTTCGGCCGCGGCCTCGTCTTCGGAGAGGGCCACGAAAACCTTCTTGTCCGGTCCGTACCAGGCCGGGATCTGGTGGCCCCACCAGAGCTGGCGCGATACGCACCACGGCTGGATGTTCTCCATCCAGCGGAAGAACTCGTCACGGCCGCGCTCGGGCACGAACTTGACGCGGCCGTCGCGGGCGGCGGCGATCGGTTCCTGCGCCAGCTTCTTGGCGTCGGCGTACCATTGCTCGGTGAGATAGGGCTCGACCGGCACCCCGCCGCGATCGCCGTAAGGTACGGCATGGGTGTGCGGTTCGATCTTGTCGACCAGGCCGAGTTCCTCCATCGCCGCCACGATCTTCTTGCGGGCGTCGAAGCGATCGAGCCCGCGATACTTGTCGGGCGCGTTCTCGTTCACGCGCGCGAACTTGTCGAAGATGTTGATGGCTTCCAGGCCGTGCCGGCGGCCGACCTCGAAGTCGTTGAAGTCGTGCGCCGGCGTGATCTTCACTGCGCCCGATCCCTTTTCCGGATCGGAGTATTCGTCGGCAACGACCGGGATGCGGCGGCCGACCAGTGGCAAAATGGCATGCTTGCCGATCAGGTGCTTCCACTTGGGATCATCGGGATGAACCGCGATGCCGGTGTCACCCAGCATCGTCTCGGGTCGTGTCGTCGCCACGACAATGAATTCGTCGGCGCTGCCTTCGATCGGATATTTGAAGTACCAGAGATTTCCCTTCACCTCGCGCGACTCGACTTCCAGGTCGGAAATCGCTGTCAGCATCTTGGGGTCCCAGTTGACCAGCCGGTTGTCCTTGTAGATCAGGCCGGCCTTGTAGAGTTCCACGAACACCTTGAGGACGGCCTTCGACAAGCCTTCGTCCATGGTGAAGCGCTCGCGGCTCCAGTCGCACGAAGCGCCGAGGCGGCGGAGCTGGCCGGTGATCGTGCCGCCGGAGTAGGCCTTCCACTCCCAGACCCTGGCGAGGAACTCCTCGCGATTCAGCAGCGTCTTGTTGGCGTCGTTCCTGGCGGCTCCTTCGACTGCCAGGCCAATTCCCTCCTGTTCGAGGTTCCGCACCACGACCATCTGCGTGGCGATGCCGGCATGGTCGGTGCCGGGTTGCCACAGCGCGTCGTCGCCCTTCATGCGGCGCCAGCGGATCAGCACGTCCTGCAGCGTGTTGTCGAGGGCGTGGCCCATGTGCAGGCTGCCCGTGACGTTGGGTGGCGGGATGACGATGCAATAGGGCGGCTTGGCCGACTCCGGATGGGCATGGAAGGCACCGGCCTTCTCCCACTCGGGGTAACGGCGGGCTTCGATTTCCTTGGGATCGTAGGTCTTGTCGAGCATCTCTTGCCTTATAAACGAAAAACGCCACGGGCACGGCGCCGTGGCGTTCGATTGATGTTGGCGCCTTGGGTCAGCGGCGTGTCAGCCGGACGATCTCGCGTTCGACGAACCGTTCGACCATCGGCGGCAGGTTGCGGTCGAGCCACTCCTTCAGCATCGGCCTCAGCATCTCCTTGACGAGGTCCTCGATGGTCTTGCCGTTGCCGTCGACGGCCGGGCCGGCGTCCTGGGCTGCCGGCGGCGGCACGCTCTCCTGGACGGCCTGGTTGAGCCGGGCAAACGCCGAACTGGCGGCGCCGACGGCGCCCGAACCGACGAGCGCGCCATCCGGCGGCGCCTCGAAGGACGGCTGCGGCATCTCCGCGGCACGCGCCGGGTCGATCCGCGGCAAGGGGATCGGCACGGGCCTGGCCGCCGCTGCAGCGGACTTGGGCTCTTCGATGAGGTCGGTCAGCATGAGCACGTCGTCGCGACCTGCGGCTCCAGGCGTCGGCGCCAGCCGCGGCTCGGCGGGCGGAACGACGGTCGGTCGGGTGGATTGGCTGAGCGCCTGCTGGTTGCCGACCTGGGCGCGTGCTTCGTCGTCGGAAATGATCTTGCGGATCGAGGCGAGAATATCGTCCATCGACGGATCGTTGTTCGCGTTCCTGGCGTCGCTCATTTGCTAGCCCCCCCCGCGGCGGGGCTGCCGTTGGATACGGTGCCCGACGCGGCGGGGCTGGCCGTGTCGCCATTGCCCCAGCCGATCCAACGCGAACCCACGTCGTTATAATACCTCTCCTCGTCGTAGTATTCGACCGGAAGACTGAGGGTCCGTGCCGTCAGGCGCCCGATCCCGCCGAGGACGCCGTAGTACGACACCTGCACGTCATGGCGCGCCTGGATGAGGTTGACCTGGGAGTTGAGGAGTTCCTGCTCGGCATTCAGCACGTCGAGCGTGGTACGCGACCCGACCAGGGCCTCCTGTCGCACGCCGTTCAGGGCCACTTCGTTGGCGCGGACCTGGCTTTCGAACGACGTCACGCGCGAGCGCGACGAGTCGAGCTGGCGCCAGGCGCGGATGACGTTCTCAGCGACGGCCCGGCGCGCACTGTCGAGTTCGTTGCGCCGCTGGCCGACCAGTTCCTTTGCCTGCCTGATCTTCGACCACTCCCCGCCGCCCTGATAGATCGGGATCGTGGCCTGAAAGCCGAGGATGTAGTTGTAGTACTTGTCTCCGGGGACCTGCACGTCGAACTGCTGCTGGATGGTCCCCACGAGATTGATCTGGGGCAGCAGAGCGCCGACCGCGCTGTTCACGCCGTATGACGCCGCCGTGATGCGATATTGGGCGCTGACCGAGCGGGCACCGCCGTCCATTGCAAGCGCCACGGCCTCTTCCTCGCTGCCCGGCAATCCGCCCACGAGCGGGATCTCTCCCAGCTTGCCGGGCTTCACCCCGACCGTGCGTTGGAAGGCAGCCTCCGCGATTCGAACCTGGGTGTCGGCCTGGACGAGGTCGGCCTTGGCCAACTCCAGTCGCGCTTCGGCTTGCGACACGTCGGTGATCGTCAGTTCTCCGACCCGGAAACGCTCGCGCGTCGCGTCCAACTGCTGGACGAGAACGCTGACGTTGTTCCGTCTCGCATCCGCGATGGCGATGTTCTGGACCAGATCGGCGTAAGACGTCACTGCGGACAGAAGCACGTTCTGTTCCGTATCGGCGAGAGATGCGCGTTGGGCCTGGATGTTGGCCTGCGCCTGCTTCGTATTGGCCACGGTCTGGCCACCCAGAAAGATCGGCTGGGTCAACTGAAGGGCAGTGGACTTGCCGTTCAGCGTGGCGAACGAGTTCGGCGAGACTACCGGGTAGTTGGCGTCGATATTCTTGTTGTAGTTCAGCGACACCGTCACCCGGGGCCGCCAGTTTGCGACGGCCTGGGCGAGTGTTTCGTCGGTTTGCCGCAGCAATGCCCGGCTCGCCAGGAGATCGGGGTTGGAGTTGTAAGTCGTCGACAGGGCTTCGATCAGGCTCTGCGCGCGGACGTCCGGCGCCGGACTCAGCCCAACCGCAAGCGCGAACCCTGCGGCAGCGGCGGTACGACTCAGACCGGACGGGATACGCATTGGATTTACTCTCATATGTGGCCAGACCCTACCATTGCTGGAACGGGCATTGGTAGCCCCGATCCAGTGGCCGGATTCGCTGGCGCGGCATCAAAAAGTAAAGCGCGGCGGCGGTGCAAACCCCGGGAGCAGAGGCGTCCCGGCGTCGAACAGCGGACGCCCAGACGTGACCCCGCCGTCCTTCACGAAGAGTTGGGCGACGCCCATCGCTCCGGGCGCTCCGGACACCGTCACGGCAAGCCTGCCGCCTTCCGCCAGCTGATCGAAGATTGCCTGGGGAATCTGCCGCACTGCGCCCTCGATCAGGATGACGTCGTATGGTGCCGAGCCCGGCGCGCCCTGCTCCAACTTGCCGGCGACCCACTGAATGCCATCAAGTCCAATATCCTTGGCGATCTGCTCGGCCGCGGCGGTCAGCGCCGGGTCGCTTTCGACGGCGGTCACTGCCTTCACGAGTCGTGCCAAAAGGGCGGCGCCATAGCCGCGCCCCGCCCCGACCACCAGCGCCCGATCGTCGGCTTGCGGCTGAAGCGTCTGGATCAGCCGGGCCAGAACCATGGGTTCCATCAAATAGCGGCCACCGCCCAGCGGCACGTCGTCGTCGGCATAGGCCACGGAACGGAGGGCTTCGGGCAGGAACCGTTCCCGCGGCAGTTCGCCAATGGCGGCCAGAAGCGCCGCGTTGGTCACCCGATTCGGCCGGAGCTGGCTTTCGACCATGTTACGCCGCGCGAGAGCGAAATCCGTCATCTGGAAACCTCAATATATAGCGGTGCTTATAGGCGGCGCGCGGCGACAGCGTCAAAGGGTGCCACGTCGCGGCCCGCTTGACCCGTCTGTCGCAGCATGAGTATAGCACCGCCGTTCCTCGCGCGGCCTGGTGGCAGAGTGGTGATGCAGCGGACTGCAAATCCGCGTATGCCGGTTCGATTCCGGCCCAGGCCTCCACGAACCGCGTCGACCGACACCCTTGCGTGGGCAAGGATGCTCTGTCAAAAGATCGCGCCTTGCGGGCTGGATACCGCCGCCCGTGACGATTTCTATTCCGGAGTAGCTCAGCGGTAGAGCAGGCGACTGTTAATCGCCCGGTCGTAGGTTCGAGTCCTACCTCCGGAGCCAATCGGGGCCGTTCTCGGAAGGGATCGGCCCCTTTTTGCCTGTGGAGTTCCCCCATGGCCACGCCTCCCCCAGCCGACGAAAAAGCCGAACTGGTCGAACATGTCGCGGCCTTTCAGGGCTATTTCAAAGTCGGCCGCTATTTCTTCCGCCACAGCCTCTACCAGGGCGGCCAAAGTCCGATCATCAGCCGCGAGGTCTTCGAACGCGGCCATGCCGCGGGGGTCCTGCCCTACGATCCGTTGCGCGACGAGGTCGTTCTGATACGCCAGTTCCGTGCCGGATCGTACGTCGCCGGGCGCCATCCCTGGAGCTGGGAAGTGGTTGCGGGGATCTTCGAGGAAGGTGAAACGCCCCAGCAGCTCGTCCGCCGCGAGGCGATCGAGGAAGCCGGGCTCGAGATCGGCGATCTGATCCCGATCCACAACCTCATGCTGAGCCCGGGCGCGATGTCCGAGTCGTGCACGCTCTTTCTCGGTCGAGTCGATGCATCGACCGCGGGCGGCGTGTTCGGCCTCGAGTCGGAAGGCGAAAATATTCTGGTCAAGGTCGTGCCGTTCGACGAGGCCCGCGCGATGCTCGACCGCGATGAAATCGACAATGCCGTCGCCGTCGTCGCCCTGCAGTGGCTGGCGCTCCATCGCGACGAGGTGAAAAGCCGCTGGCGCTGAGCCGGTTGCCCGAATCGCTTGCGGGGGAGCCCGCTCCCTGTCTACCGTCCGCTCAGGGAGCGCAGGGTCCAGCACAGCGAGCATGCCATGAACGTCCGGTCGGGATTCATCGAAAGCATCGGCAACACGCCGATGATCAAACTGCGCGCGGCGTCAGCCGCCACGGGTTGCACCATCCTCGGCAAAGCCGAGTTCCTCAATCCCGGCGGGTCGATCAAGGATCGCGCGGCGCTCGCCATCATCGAGGACGCAGAGAGGAAGGGGAAGCTGCGGCCGGGCGGCGTGATCGTCGAGGGTACCGCCGGCAACACGGGCATCGGCATCGCGTTGGTCGCCAATGCGCGTGGCTATCGCGCCGTCATCGTGATGCCCGAGACGCAGAGCCAGGAGAAGAAGGACATGCTGCGCCTGTGCGGCGCCGACCTCCGGCTCGTCCCTGCCCTGCCTTACGCCAATCCCGGCAACTACGTCCGCTACTCCGGCACACTCGCCGAGGAACTTGCCGCCAAGGAGCCGAACGGCGCGATCTGGGCCAACCAGTTCGACAATGTCGCCAACCGCGACGGCCACTACCGGACGACGGGACCCGAGATCTGGGACCAGACCGACGGCAAGGTCGACGGCTTCACCTGTTCGGTCGGCAGCGGTGGCACCCTGGGCGGCGTGGCGCGCGCACTGAAGGAGCGCAACCCCGACATCAAGATCGCGCTCAGCGATCCGATGGGATCGGCTCTTTACAATTGGCAGACCAGGGGCGAGTTGAAGGCCGAAGGCAACTCGATCACCGAAGGCATCGGCCAGGGCCGCGTCACGGCCAATCTCGAGGGTACGCCGATCGACATGGCGTATCAGATCAGCGACGAGGAGGCATTGCCGGTCCTGTTCGATCTGATCCTGCATGAAGGCCTGGTCCTGGGCGGATCGACGGCGATCAACGTCGTGGGCGCGATGCGGCTCGCGCGCGACCTGGGGCCGGGCAAGACGATCGTCACGGTGCTGGCCGACGGCGGCCAGCGCTATCAGTCCAAGCTCTTCAATCCGGCTTTCCTGCGCGAGAAGAACCTGCCGCTGCCGCCCTGGATGACATGAGCCGGAACCGATGAGCCGGGTCGTCGTCTGCGGCAGCCTCAACATGGACGTCGTCGTGCAGAGCGCGCGACGGCCGGCACCGGGCGAAACGCTTCTCGGCGGCAAGGTTTCCTTCCTTCCCGGCGGCAAGGGGCTCAACCAGGCCATCGCTGCGGCCCGGGTGGGTGTCCGCACCGCATTGAAGGGGGCGGTCGGCGACGATGCGTTCGGCAGGTCCTTGCGCCGCTTCCTCACCGCCAACAGTGTCAATGGGGCTGGCGTTAAGGTCGTCGACGATCAGGCCACCGGCGTCGCGTTGATCCAGGTCGCCGAACGGAACAATGCGATCACCGTGGCGTCGGGTGCCAACATGCATTTCACCGCCGAAATGGTTCCCCGAGCTCAAGACAGGAAAGACGTCTGGGTGGCGCAGTTCGAGACTCCGGTCGGTGTCACGGAGACGATCCTCCGGCGGGCGCGGGCGGCACGCGCGCGCACCGTTCTCAACATGGCCCCCCTCGTGCCGCATCCGATGCGGCTGCTGAAGGTAGTGGATGTCGCCGTCTTGAACGAAGTCGAACTCTCGCAGGCGGTGGGCCTGAACCTGAATGCTGCAAGCGCGCTCGGGAGGATCGTGGCGGCTTGCGAGGAACTGAGGGCGCGTGGTGCCCGCGCCGTCATCGCAACGTTGGGCGCGCGGGGCGCCGTCGTGGTTGAAGCGCAGGGCGCTACCCACATTGCAGGCTTCAAAGCCAAGGTGGTCGACACCACCGGGGCCGGCGATTGCTTCGTGGGCGTCCTGGCCGCCCGACTAGCGGCAGGCGCCTCATCCGTCGAGGCGGCCCGCTACGCCAATGCCGCGGCGGCCTGTTCCGTCGAGCGATTGGGCGCGGCACCGTCGATGCCGACGGCATGGGAAGTTGCCGCGCGTCTGGCGAGGGCCTAAATCCCCTCCATGGTCGAAGAACTTTTCCGTCAGGACGCCTATCTCAAGGAAGCCCAGGCCACCGTGACCGCGCTCGACGAGCGCGGCGTGCGGCTGGACCGGTCCATCTTTTACCCGACTGGCGGCGGCCAGCCCGGCGACACCGGCGTGTTGCGCTGGGATGGCGGCGAGGCCAGAGTCGTCGACGCGATAAAGGCCGACGGCGGCGACGTGCTCCATGTGATGGCGCCGGATGCGCCGCGGCCCGGCGTCGGCACCAGCGTTCAGAGCGCCCTTGACTGGGAGCGGCGTTATCTGCACATGCGCATGCATACCGCCCTGCACGTCATGTCGGCCGTCATCAAGGGCAACGTCACGGGCGGCCAGGTCGGCGCCGACAAGAGCCGCCTCGACTTCAATCTCGAAGGCGAGGTGCCGGCCAAGGAGTGGGTAACCGACGAGATCAACAAGCTGATCGCGCTCGACCGCCCCGTCACGCCGCAATGGATCACCGACGAGGAACTGAATGCCCGGCCCGAGCTGGTGAAAACCATGAGCGTGCGCCCGCCGATGGGGGCCGGCCGCGTGCGCCTGCTCTCGATCGAGGGCGTCGACCTGCAGGCCTGCGGCGGCACCCATGTCGCCCGCACCGGTGAGATCGGCCGCGTCGAATGCACAAAAATCGAAAACAAGGGGAAGATGAATCGCCGGTTCATCATTACCCTCGCCTGAGGAAACGCCAATGGACTATGCACGCCCCGACGCGCTCGTCAGCACCGACTGGCTCGCCGCCCGCCTCGACGCCCCGGATGTTCGTATCGTTGACGGCTCGTTCTACCTGCCGGCGCAGAAGCGCAACCCCAAGGCCGAGTTCGCCCAGCAGCACATCCCCGGCGCCGTCTTCTTCGATATCGACGAGATCGCCGACACGGCCAATCCCCTGCCCCACATGCTGCCTTCGCCGGAGAAGTTTTCCGCGCGCGTCCGCAAACTCGGACTGGGCGACGGCAGCAAGATCGTCGTCTACGACACCACACCGATGACCGGCGCCTGCCGCGTCTGGTGGATGTTCCGCGTCATGGGCCACAAGGACGTCGCTGTCCTGGACGGCGGCTTGCCGAAGTGGCTGCGCGAAAACCGGCCGGTGACGGACGATCCGACGCCGCCGCGCGACCGCCACTTCACCGCCCGCCTCGACAATACCCTGGTACGGTCGGTCGACGACGTGCGCGGGCTGATCGACAGCAGGCGCGAGCAGATCGTCGACGCCCGCGCCGCCGGCCGCTTCCGCGGCGAGGCGCCGGAGCCGCGTGCCGGCCTGCGCGGTGGCCATATGCCGGGCGCATTCAACCTCCCCTACAATGAGCTGCTCGATGCCGAGACCGGTACCATGCTGCCGGCCGACAAGCTTGCAGCCCGCATCGCGGCCTCCGGTATCGATCCGGCGAAGAAGGTCACCGCGAGCTGCGGCTCCGGCGTCACCGCCTGCGTCGTCGGTCTCGGCCTCTACCTGACGGGCGCGCCCGAGGCCGCCATCTATGACGGCTCCTGGACCGAGTGGGGCGGCCGTGCCGACACACCCATTGTCACCGGGCCCTGAACTGTTCGCCCATCAGCCGCCGCCGCGACGCGACGGCCGGCTGCCGGTCCGCATCACCTACCTGGAATTGGCGCAAGCCGACTGGACTCGGCGCGGGCAGAAGCCCGAACTCGATGTTGCCCTCGGCCGGGTCGAGACGCCGACGGTCGCCCTCTATCGCGAACTCTACGATCGGGTCGGCCGCGTGTGGCTGTGGTACGAGCGCCGCCTGCTCTCAGATCAGGCGCTGGCCGCGTTGCTGGCAGCTCCCGGCCATGAGATTCACGTCGCCCGTCACGACGGCGCACTGGTCGGCTACTTCGAACTGCAAGGCGACGAAGTCGTCTTCTTTGGCCTCACGCCCGAGTATATCGGTCGGCGGATCGGCCCCTGGCTGCTCGACCGGGCGATCGAACGGGCATTTGCGCGCGGCTCGGCGCGGGTGATCCTGAACACCAACACACTGGATCATCCGAAGGCGCTGGATACCTATCGCAGGGCAGGCTTTCGGTCCGTGCGTAGCGAAAGCAAGGAATTGCAGGACCCAAGAATGCTGTGGCCGGAGGTCTATCGCTGGCCGCCGACGTGAAGCCTGTGCCATAGTTGATTTCATGACCTCTAAGAAAACTTATACCAGACCCGATACCGTTTTGGCCGTTGCCGGCCGCGATCCCGCGAACAATTTCGGCATCGTCAATCCACCCGTCTATCACGCGTCGACGATTCTCTCGCCGACGATGGAGAAGTTCGAGAATCGAATCCCCTTCGAGGGCTTTGGTTATGGGCGCAATGGCACGCCGACTCAGAAAGCCCTGGAGGACGCCGTCGCCGCCATCGAGGGCGCGCACCGCTCGATCGCCGTGCAGTCCGGCCTCGGCGCCGTGACCGGCGCCATCGTGGGCTTCCTCAAGGCGGGCGATCACCTACTGATCACCGACAACGCCTATGGCCCCGCGCGCCGCTTCGCCAACACCACGCTCAAGAACTTCGGCGTCGAGACGACCTACTTCGATCCGATGATCGGCGCCGGCATCGAGAAGCTGATCCGGCCCAACACCAAGGTGGTCTATCTCGAGGCGCCCGGCTCGCAGACATTCGAGGTGCAGGACGTCGATGCCATCGCCGCCGTCGCCAGGAAGCACGGCGCCACCGTGATCATCGACAACACCTGGGCGACGCCGCTCTACTTCAAGCCGTTCGATCACGGCTGCGACATCTCGGTGCACGCCGGCACCAAGTACATCGTCGGCCACTCCGATGCGATGATGGGCATCATTTCCTGCGCGACGCGGCCGCTGTTCGAGACGGCGAAGACCGCCTGCCAATCGTTCGGCTTCCACGCCGCGCCCGACGATTGCTACCTGGCGCTGCGCGGGCTGCGCACGATGGGCGTGCGGCTGCGCCACCACGAAGCGAGCGGCATGGCGATCGCCCACTGGCTGAAGGGGCGGCCGGAAGTGGACAAGGTCCTGCACCCCGCCCTGCCCGACTGTCCCGGCCACGAGAACTGGAAGAGGCAGTTCAAGGGCGCGTCAGGGCTGTTCTCCTTCACGCTGCGCGACGGTTTCAGCAAGAACGCGCTGGCCGCGATGCTGGACGGCATGGATATCTTCGGCATGGGCGCGAGCTGGGGCGGTTACGAGAGCCTGATGATCCCGGCCCATCCCGACCAGTACCGCACCGCCGTTCCCTGGCCGCAGGGCAAGCAGCTCCTGCGCGTTCATATCGGCCTGGAAGACGTCGAGGATCTGAAGACCGATCTCGCCGAGGGCTTCGAACGCCTCAATCGGGCGCACAACGCCTGACGTCAGGCGCTGCGGCAGTCGGCGCAGACGCCGGTCACTTCGAGGGTCATCTCGCGGGCGGTGAAGCCGCGCTTGGCGGCGCCGGCGGCGATCGCGCTGCCGAGTTCCTCCGCCTCCAGTTCCTCGGCGTTGCCGCAGTCGCCGCAGATCAGGAAGAAGCCGCGATGCGCCTCGCCGGGATGGCTGCATCCGACGAAGGCATTCATGCGCTCGATGCGATGGATCAGGCCGTTCTCGATCAGGAAGTCGAGCGCGCGATAGACCGTCGGCGGCGCCGAGCCGAGATCCTCGTTGCGGAGCTTGTCGAGCAGGGCATAGGCGCCGACCGGCTTGTGGCTCGACCAGATGAATTCCAGAACCCGCCGGCGCAGCGGCGTGAATCTGAGGTCCTTCGCCGCGCACAGCTTCTCGGCCGCCGCGAGGGCGTCCTCGACGCAGTGCTGGTGATCGTGGCTGTGGACGAGAGCTTTCGCCGACTTCTTCACGAGATCCTGATTTGCCCTGATTTGCCAAGCAGAAACGGGGCGATTATACGCCCCGTTCCTTCCGGAGGCCATGTCTGGTCCAGAGGTGTTCGCCCATGTCCCCAGTGACCACTTACCAACCGTCCGAAATCGACGTCGCGCTCGCCGCCATCCGGTTCGACGCCCAGGGCCTCGTGCCGGCCATCGCCCAGCAGCACGACACCGGTGAAGTCCTGATGATGGCCTGGATGGACCGCAACGCCATCGTCGAGACCATGCGCACGGGCCGGGTCTGCTACTGGTCGCGGTCGCGCCAGGCGCCGTGGCGCAAGGGCGACACGTCCGGCCATATCCAGACCCTGGTCGACCTGCGCATCGATTGCGACGGCGACACGCTGCTGGTCCTCGTCGACCAGACCGGCGTCGCCTGCCACACCGGCCGCCACAACTGCTTCTTCTGGGCGGTGCGCGAGGGCGCCCTCGATACCATCGCGCCGATCGTCGTCGACATGAACAGGACCGGGAAGGATTGAGTTTGCCCCCCAGCGTATTTGCCCCCAGCGTAGCTCCTCGTAGCCCATTTCCGCGGCGCGCCTTGCTCGGCGCCGCCCTTCTTCTTCCTCTCGGCGCCTGCCAGACATCCGGCCTGTTCGGCCGGGGCAGGATCACCACCCTGTCGCCGCGCGGCGACCGGCTGGTGCGCCTGATCCAGAACACCGGCACCGACAACATGATGGCGCCGGAAGTGCCGGCGCTGATGGGCATCACCAACGAGGGCCGCGACATCCCCGTGCGCCAGCTCGCGGGCGAAAACGACAGCGGCCGCTACGTCGTCAGCCTGGTCAACATCCGCAAGGTCCACGAATTCATCTTCCACCGCAAACAGGGCGACGTGCTGGTCCTGCATCTCGCCGACACCGCCTTCGCGCGATTGCAGAGCGTGCGCTATCCGCGCAACGGCAAACCCTCGGTCATCACCGACGCGGCCTTCGCCGAGGCCGACTTCCGGCAGCAGCTCGCCTTTTGGTTCGACCGCATCCCGGGGCGCTAGTATTGTGACGGTGAGATGACGATCGCCGTCTCCCCTCCCGCCTCGCCCACCCGCACCCTGACCGTCTGCGGCGGCGCCCATGCCCTGCACGATGGCTTCACCGATCTCCTGAACGTTCTCTACCCGCTGCTGCAAACGCAGTTCGGGCTGAGCTACGGCGCCATCGGCGCGCTGAAGTCGGTCTATTCCGGCGCCATGGCCACGGGCCAGATCCCCTCGGGCAAGCTCGCCGAGCGCTTCGGCGGCGTGCGCGTGCTGGCGCTGGGCACCGCCCTGATCGCCGTCGGCTACTGCCTCGCGGGCTTCACCGGGTCGCTCTACGGCGTGGTCGCGGGCCTGCTGCTGGCGGGCCTGGGCGGCAGCACGCAGCACCCCATCGCCTCCAGCCTGGTGGCTGCGGCCTATCACGGCCAGCGGTCACGCACCGCGCTCGGCACCTACAATTTCACCGGCGACCTCGGCAAGATGGCGCTGCCCGCCCTGTTCGCGCTGATTGCCGCCGCGCTCGGCTGGCAGCAGGCGATGGTGGTCATGGCGGCCCTTGCCGTCCTGGGTGCGGCCGTGATCCTGGCCTCGCTGAAGCCGATCGTGACGCACGGCACGGCCGAGCCGTCGAAGGCGGTGGCCGGCCAGGACCGGCCCTGGGCCTACTGGCTGCTGTTCTCGATCCACATCGCCGACGACCTGGTGCGCACCGGCTTCCTAATTTTCCTGCCGTTTCTCCTGAGAGACAAGGGCGCCGACCTGCCGACCATCGGCCTCGGCCTGTCGCTGATGTTCGCGGGCGGCGCCGCGGGCAAGCTGGTGATGGGCTGGGTCGGCCAGCGCCTGGGCGTGGTGCCCTCCGTCGTGCTGACCGAAGTCGCCACGACCCTGCTGATCCTCGCCATCCTGCCGCTGTCGCTGGAGTTTGCGCTGGTCCTGCTCCCGGCGCTCGGCTTGATGCTGAACGGCACCTCCTCCGTGCTCTACGGCACGGTGCCAGAATTCGTGAGCCCCGAGAAACGCACACACGCCTTCGCGGTGTTCTACACCGGCGGCTCGGTCGCGGGCGCCACCGGCCCGCTGCTGTTCGGCCTGCTGGGCGACGCGATCGGCCTTGCGACGGCTCTGGTGGTCGTGTCTTGCGTGGCGCTCACCACGGTGCCGATGGTGTGGGCACTGAGACCGGCCTTCCGCAACGGCTAACGCACGGGACCGCGCAGATTGGCGATCTGGACGGGCCGACTCATGCCGCGGAGATGCCGCTCGCCGAGTTCTTCGACGTCGACAATGGGCTCGACTGCCACCGCCAGCCGTCCGCTGGTCAGGATCTGGCCATCAGTGGCCTCTGCGCAGAGCCGGGCGGCCAGGTTGATGACGGCACCGATCGCCGTGTAGTCGAAGCGGTCCTCGAAGCCGATGCGGCCGAGCGTGGCGTAACCCTGCGACATGCCAATGCCGAAGCCGAGTCGATGCCCGCGTTTGTTCCAGGTTGGCGCCAGTGCCGCCACGGCATCACGCATCTCGATCGCCAGCCTGGCGGCGCGCTCGGGCGCGTCGGGGCAGGGCAAGGGAT
>Ga0082335_1000437_pt1 | contig 105562 bp, 76 predicted proteins | sample Subgrocontami58m_FD_72375 | JGI IMG/M metagenome (GOLD analysis project Ga0082335, IMG submission 72375) | Subsurface groundwater microbial communities from S. Glens Falls, New York, USA - GMW37 contaminated, 5.8 m (SPADES assembly) (version 2) ... | reverse complement strand
GAAGCCCGTCAGGCGGTCGGTGGGGCGGAAGTTGCTCATCAGCGGCATCCGGGGAGGGTGCGAATCGACGTTGCGATTCTAACATGAACCCCCGGTGGCCGTAAGTCCGACAGGCTGCTAGCCACCCCCATCAATCGTCAACACCGTCCCCGTCGTATAACCCGACATCGGGCTTGCCAGGAACGCCACCGCATTTCCGATCTCGGCCGGCGTCGCCGCGCGTCCGAACGGCATGCCCGACGTCAGCTCCCGCCACCGTTCCGGGTCGCCAAACTTCTGTTGTGCTTCCGCCCGCCGCAGCATAACCAGCCGGTCAGTTTCAACCGGACCCGGGTTGATCGCCACCACGCGCAACCCGTCCGCCGGCGCGCCCTTGCCCAGCGCCCGCGTAAACGCCATCAGCGACGCATTCCCCGCCGCGCCGGCGATGTAGTTCGTCGGGAATTTCTCCCCCGCCGCGCCGATCACGTTGATGATCACCCCGGCTTTGCGTGCCTTCATCTGCGCGTAAATCACCCGGCAGAACGAGATATAGCCGAACACTTTCAGGTCCCAGGCCTGGCGCCAGCGGGCATCGTCAACCGATAACACGTCGCCCGGTGGGATTGCGCCGGCATTGTTCACCAGGATGTCCAACGCGCCGGCTTCATCGGCCACGCGCCGGACGGCGGCATCGTTCGACAGATCGGCGGAGATCACCCGCACGTTCACCTGATGGCGGGCACGGATGGCGGCGGCGGCCTCATCCAAAGTGCCCTGCTCGCGCGCGACCAGGATCACATTGCACCCCTCCCCCGCCAGCACTTCCCCCGTCGCTCGGCCGATGCCTTTTGAGCCGCCCGTGATCAGGGCCGTTTTGCCCGCCAGTTTGAGATCCATTTATGCAGCCTTTCCATAGGACGTGACCCGCGTTCGGCATGCTTCGCCGAATGCGCGAAAAATGGCAATGCTGGCGGGAAGTTCCGACCAGCGCCATTCCGGATGCCATTGCAGGCCCAGCACGAAGCCGGGAGCGCCGGGAAGCGACACCGCCTCGATCGTGCCATCGGGGGCATGAGCCTCAACCACCAGCCCTTCACCGGGGCGGTCGATCGCCTGGCCATGCAGCGAGTTCACCATGATCTCGGTCGCGCCGACGATGCGAGCCAGCCGGCCGGTCGCGATGATGGTGTGTTTCGGGCCATAGCGCTCATCGAGCGTGCCCTGGCCGCCACGATGGTCCAAGCGCCCCGGCAGTTCGTGCACGCGTTGGATCAGGCTGCCGCCAAGGGCGACGTTCAACTCCTGGATGCCGCGGCAGATCGCCAGCACCGGGATGCCGCGCTCGATCGCAGCGCGGATCAGCGGCAAGGTCGTGGCATCGCGGTCATGGTCGTGCCGGTCGGGGGTTTCGCTGTCGCCGCCGTCATAATGGCTGGGATGCACGTTGCTGGGACTGCCCGGCACCAGCAGCCCGTCGATCCGGTCCAGCAGCCCGAGTTGTGCCTGGCCCATGGGGGGGATCATGATGGGCAGCCCCTCGATCCCGCCGATCACGGCGTCGGCGTAACGGGACGGGGTCACGTGGACCGGCCGCTCATCCTTCTCGGACGCACAGGCCGGTATGCCGATAACCAGAGTCATCCCTTGCAACCTCGATTCCATCGATCCGCTACTATGACCGAGGCCGCCAGGAATTCGCAATCGCCGCACCGAGGGAACCGCACAGCATCAGCAATGCCATGCCGCGCGGGGTGCCGTCGGTCAGCAATCCGACCAGCAGGCCGCTGGACGCGCCCAGCGAAAACTGCCCCAATCCCATCAGCGCCGAGGCACTGCCGGCATGCTGGGCATGCCGCGACAGCGCACCCACCGAGGTGTTGCCATTGCTGAATCCCTGGCAACTCAGGGCCACGAAGATGGGCGCGACGATCAGCGGCAGGTTGTGCACGCCGCTGAAGGCCAGGATCGCCAGGGTGGTGGTGGCGGCCAGCGACACGCGTGAAATCAGGGTCAGCATGAAGGACAGGCCGACTCGCGGCAGCACGCGGGCGTTGATCTGCGATCCGGCGATCAGGCCGCAGGAGCACAATCCGAAGATCATCGCGAACCCGGACGGGGACATGTCGTAGCCCTGGATGAACACCGGCGCCGATCCCGCCAGATAGGCGAACATGCAGAACGTCCCCGATGCGCCCATGATGGCATGCGTCAGGAAGGTTTTCTCGCGCAGGATCGACCCGTAGCGGCTGAGTTGCTGGACCAGGCCCAGGCGGATGCGCCGCTCGACCGGCAAGGTTTCCGGCAGTACCTTCCAGGCCAGCAGGCTGCAGGTGGCGCCATACATCGCCAGCACCCAGAAAATCGCCCGCCAGTGCCCGAAGATCAGGATGGCCCCACCGATGGTGGGGGCGAGGATCGGGGCGACCCCCATCACCAGCATCAGCCGGGACATCAGGACCGCGGCCGCCTGCCCATCCGCGAGGTCGCGCACCATCGCCCGTGCGATCACCATGCCGGCCGAGGCGCCAACCGCCGAAATCGCCCGGAAGATGGCGAGCCAGGTCAGCGACGGCGCCAGTGCGCAGCCCATGGTGGCCAGCGCGAACACGGCGGTGCCGACGATCAATGGTCGTCGGCGCCCGAACCGGTCAGACAGGGTGCCCTGGGTGATCTGGCCGATGCCGAGCCCGGCAAACCAGGCGGCGAGGGTGAGTTGGGCGGTGCCGGATGCGGTGCCAAAACTGGCCTCCACCGCCGGAAAGGCGGGCAGGTACATATCCGTGGCCGCGGGGCCGGCGGCGATGAAGAAACCCAGCAGGCCGGGAAGCCAGCGAGGGATGGAGGTCGGGACGCGGGGGAGCGTGCTCATGGGATCGGAGCCTGGGGATCGGAGCCTGGGGATCGTGGCCTGGAACGACGGCCTGGGGGACGCGGCGGGCGGCTCCCTCCCCTGGGGCCGGTTCTGGCGTGCGTGGGGCCGGCCAGTTGCGTAGGGCTTTGTGAGGAATTCGCGGTTGGGTCAAGGGGTGGACCGCTGACCGTCGAACAACCAGACGGGCGCTATCAGACGCATCCCGGCCGCACGATCGCGGCACGTCGAGCCTGGATCGCGCACAACCAGTGCGAAACTACCGACATCCGAGAGTTGGACAACGAACGGCCGTCGTCAATTGCGAGGTTCCTGCCTGATCGGACGGTGTGCTCGCCGAATTGGGCCGCAGACGAGGTTTGTCGATGCGACGTTATGGGCGCTGGACGCCAATGTGAACGGTTTCAGGGCGCGTTCTCCGGTCATTGATGCCATTTGGCTTGATCGGCGACATGCCCTGATTTGTCGGGGGAGAGATTCGATGGAATTAATGTTCGGCACAGAGGGTGGATTTCATCTCAAGCAACAACCGCCCACGCCTCCACCAGCGCCCCCGCTACAGCCTCGACATCCACCGCCGCCGCGCAGGACGGATGCCGGGTCAACAGCAAGGTCTGGCGACGGATCGCATCCCGCACCCGATCGTCGCGCCGCACGATCCCCGCCAGACCAGGTTCGGCGCGCAGGAATGTCCCGCAGGCGCGCCGCAATGTCGCGAAGGTCCGTTCCCCGGCGCCGCGATTGCTCGCCTGGTTGACTACCACCCGCGCATCGCCGCCCACCCGGTCGGTCGCATAGAGTTTCAGCACCGCATAGGCATCGGTCAGGCTGGTCGGCTCCTCGGTCGCCAGCACGATCAGCGTATCGGCGAACGCCGCCATCCGCCGCACACCGCGTTCAACCCCCGCCCCCAGATCCAGCAGGACCACGTCATAGCTGTCGGCTTCGGTGCGCAAGCGCGGCAAGGTGCGGTCCAGATGGGCGGGATCCAGCGCCGACAGTGCGCCCGAGCCGGACTGGCCGGCCAGTACGTCGAACCCGGCTTCCTCGTGGCGGGTTACCGCCTCGGCCAGGCTGACCCGACCGGAGACCACCGACCCCAGGTCGTAGCGCGGCATGATCCCGAGCTGGACATCGACATTGGCGAGGCCAAGGTCGCCATCGAACAGCAACACCCGCAGCCCCAAACGGGACAAGGCATGCGCCAGGGTAATGGCGAACCAGGTCTTGCCCACCCCACCCTTGCCGGAGGCGATCGCGATCAGGCGGGGTTTAGGCGGCATGTCGTTCATGGCGGGGCTTTCCGGTCTGCATCATGCGGGCGGCGAGGGAGGCAGGGGTCAGACGCTCCAACCCATCGGCCGCGCCCGGCCCAATGCCGGCCTCGGTCAACGGCAAGCGGGCCGCGGCGGCGGCCGCCAGCAGACCACCCAAACGGCGGGTGAGGTCCAGGCGCGTGACGATCAGGCGGCTGGCTCCGGCGGCGGCGAAGGCCACGGCCAGGTCGGCAGCCTCGGCCGGATCCAGACCGGCTGGCATCACCAGAACGACGATACCGTCCACCGCGGCGGTCATGGCGCGAAGTTCGTCGGTGTGGGTGCGATCGAACGGATCGATCCCCGCCGCGTCGATCAGCACCGGCGCCCCGTCCTGCCGCCGGGTGAGCGCTCGCCCCAAGGTCACGGGCTGGTTGGCGACGATCAGGGTCACGCCCAGCAATCGGGTGAACGCGGCGAGTTGCTCGGTCGCGCCGGCTCGCTTGCCGTCGGCGGTCACGACCATCGGCGGCGTGCCCGCCATGACCAGACGCGTCGCCAGGCGGGCTGTGGTCAGAGTCTTGCCGGCGCCCGGCGGACCGGTCAGCAGCAATGGCCGCCCTCCCAATTCCAACGGCAAAGCTCCAAACATCAGCGCTCGCCCTAACGCGGACTCCAGCGCGCCCGTGTCCAACGCGTCATGCAGGCCGGCCGGAACCCCATGGTAGTGCAACATCGATCGGCGAGCCGGATCGGCCGACGCCAACGGGAACGCTGGGGGTGACGCTGGGTCGACCGGAGGACGTCGCGGGGGAGCGACCGGGGACCAAGCTGGCAGGGCGGGAGGGGAATAGGCCGCGGGAGCGCCCGGGGATTGTGGCGCGGGAGCGCCCGGGGATTGTGGCGCGGGAGCGCCCGGGGATTGTGGCGCGGGAGCGCCCGGGAATTGTGGTGCTGGGGCGCCCGGGATCCGTGCCGTCTGGTCGGGCGGATAGAGCGGCGGGGACGCATCATCAAGAGGCTCCAGCGCCGCGGTCAGCTCGACCCCATCGGCGACGCGACGTGACCCAAGGATCAGGGCATCGACACCCAGTTCGGCGCGGATCTGAGCAATCGCCTCGGCCGTCGTGGCGGCGCGGAACAGCTTCAGGCGCATGCGAATACCCCACGGCGCAAAGCGGACGCGGGCGACTGCGGCGGGTCACGCAGGCTCCCCATCAGATCGTCCCCACGGTGCGAATGCGCGCACGGGGGAAAATTTCGGTCTGCGCCAGCACGGCGGTGTTGGGGCGGATCCTCTCGACGATGGCGCGGACATGGAACCGGATGCCGCTGCTGGTCAGCAGCACCGGGGCCTCCCCGTTGTTTGCGGCCGCATCGAAGCTCGATCGCAGCTTCAGCATGAAGTCCTGCAACTGGCTGGGGGCCATCGCCAGTTGTCGATCCTCGGCCGGCCCGACCAGGGACTCCGCGAAGGCCGTCTCCCATTCCGATGACAAGGTGATCAGCGGCATGTAGCCGCCAGGGCCGGTATGCGAATCGCTGATCTGGCGCGCCAGACGAGCACGCACATGCCCGACCAAAGCGGGGATGGAGCGATTGGGGCCGCCGCAGGCTTCCTGGATGCCCTCCAGAATGGTCGGCAGATCGCGGATCGACACGCGTTCGGCGAGCAGGGACTGCAGCACGCGCTGCACGCCACCGACGGTGATCTGCGACGGGATCAGGTCCGACACCAGTTTCTGCTGATCCCGCGGCAACTCGTCGAGCAGTTTCTGCGTTTCGACATAGGACAGCAGTTCCGCGACATTCTGCCTGACCACCTCGGTCAGGTGCGTTGTCAGCACGCTGGGCGGATCGACGACGGTGCAGCCCAGGAACATGGCTTCCTCTTTCGCCATGGGCTCGATCCACAAGGCGGGCAGGCCGAAGGCCGGCTCCCTTGTTTGCTCGCCCGGCAGTTTCGGTATGCCGCCGGTCGGGTCCATCGCCAGCAGCATGGCCGGGCGCAGTTCCCCCTTGCCGGCCTCGATTTCCTTCACCCGGATCACGTAGCTGTCGGCGTCCAGTTGCATGTTGTCCTGGATGCGGACCGGTGGCAGCACAAAGCCCATCTCCGCCGCGATGGAGCGCCGCAACCCCTTGATCTGCTCGGTCAGCCGCGGCGCGTCGCCGCCGGCCAGGTTCAGCAGGCCATAGCCGAGTTCCAGGCGAATCAGGTCGATGCGCAAGGTGTCGGAGATGGGCGGATCGCCTACGGGCGCGGGCGGCGGCAGGGCATCTTCCGGCTCATGCGGGGATTTGTGCCGCAGCCAGGCGCCACCGCCAGCCAGTCCGGCCAAGGCCAGGAACGGGAAGGCCGGCAGACCGGGCATCAAGGCCAGCACCGCCGCCGCACCGGCCGCCATCGCCAGCGGCTTCGGACTGCCACTGAGCTGGCGCACCAGGGCAACATCGGCGGTGCCCTCGACGCCACCCTTGGTGACGACGATGCCAGCGGCGGTGGAGACGAGCAGAGCGGGGATCTGCGAGACCAGCCCGTCACCGGCGGTCAATGTGGTGAAGGTGGCGGCCGCATCGGCGAAGGGCATGCCATGGCGCATCAGCCCGATCGCCAGGCCGCCGACGATGTTGATGACGGTGATGATCAGGCCGGCGATTGCATCCCCGCGCACGAATTTCGCGGCACCGTCCATGGCGCCGTAGAAGCCGCTTTCCTCTTCCAGCTCCCGCCGCCGCTTGCGTGCAACCTTCTCGTCGATCAGCCCGGAGGAGAGATCGGAATCGATGGCCATCTGCTTGCCGGGCATCGCATCCAGGCTGAACCGGGCGGCCACCTCGGCGATGCGACCGGAGCCCTTGGTGATGACCATGAAGTTCACCACCAGCAGGATGCAGAACAGGATCAGGCCGATGACGACGTCGCCGCCCATCAGAAAGCCACCGAACGCCGCGACGACATGGCCCGCGGAAGCCGGGCCCTCGTGCCCGTGCGACAGGATCAGGCGAGTGGTGGCGACGTTCAGTGACAGCCGCAACAAGGTGGTCAGCAGCAGCAGGGTCGGGAAACTGGTGAAATCCAACGGCCGGTTCAGGAACAGCGCCACCATCAGCACCAGGACGGAACTAGTCACCGACAAGGCCAGGCCCAGGTCCAGCAGGAAGGTCGGCAACGGTATCACCAGCACCGACAGCAGAATCACCACGCCCAGCGCCAGGCCGACGTCGCTGCCCGGCATGTATTTGCGCAGCGGCGCCAGCAGGGGGGACATGACGCCCACGATGTCGGAGGTGCCGGACATGACCTGTCAGGCCGCCATGCCGGCCGGTGGCGGTACCGCCGAACCCTGCGCCGCGTAATCCCTCAACTTGTTCCGCAGCGCGCGGATCGAGATGCCCAGGATCGTCGCCGCATGGGTCCGATTGCCGAGGGTGTGACCCAGGGTTTCCAGGATCAGGTCGCGCTCCACCTCCTCCATGCGCCGCCCGACCAGGCTCGCGATGCCGCCGGCCGCGGACCCATCGCCGTTCGCGGGCGGCTTCGGTGTCCCGGGCGGCCCGAGTTCGATGGCGTCGAGGCCGATCTCCGGCCCCTCGGCCAGCAAAACGGCGCGATGGATGGTGTTTTCCAGCTCCCGCACGTTGCCCCGCCAGCCATGCGAGGTCAGCCGCAGCAGCGCGGCCGAGGATAGGCTGCGATAGGGCAGCCCGTTCACATCGGCGTATTTGCGGGCGAAATAATCGCCGAGGGCCACGATATCGCCCGGCCGCTCCCGCAATGACGGAATGCGCAGCGAAACCACGTTCAGGCGGAAATACAGGTCTTCGCGGAACGTGCCGCGCTGGATCTCGGCTTCCATGTCGCGGTTGGTGGTGGCCAGGATCCGCACGTCCACTTTGACGGGCGCCGATCCGCCTAGCCGGTCGATTTCCCGCTCCTGCACCGCGCGCAGCAGTTTGGCTTGCAGGCGGATATCCATCTCGCTGATTTCGTCCAGCAGCAGGGTGCCGCGATGTGCGGCCTCGAACTTGCCGGCTCGCCGCGCGATGGCACCCGAAAACGCGCCCTTCTCGTGGCCGAACAGTTCCGATTCCAACAGATTTTCCGGAATCGCGGCGCAATTCAGCGCGACGAACGGACCACCGGCCCGCCGGGACTTGCGGTGGATGTGGTGGGCGAGGATCTCCTTGCCGGTGCCGGATTCGCCCCGGATCAGCACGGAGGCCTCGGACTTCGCCACCTGTTCGGCGCGGTGCACGGTCGCGGCCATGACCGGATCGCGCACCACCATGGCGTGGGTTTCGCCGGATGCCGCCTCCAGGATCGCGGCGATCAGGTCGGGGTCGGGCGGCAGCGGCAGGAACTCGCGAGCGCCGTCGCGGATCGCCTGCACCGCCGCGTCCGGGTCGTCGCCGGTGCCGCAGGCGACCACGGGCACGGAGATACGCTCATTGGCCAAGGCGCGCACCACCGCGCCCACGTCATGCACCAGATCGCACAGCACCAGGTCGATCTTCGCATCCGATCGCAGGCGCTGCATCGCGCTGTCGAGCGTGTCCGCCTGGTCCAGCTTGGCACCCCGGACGATGGCGATCCGGGCCGCCTGGCCCAGATCGCCGCTCAGCGAGCCGATAATCAGCACCCGCATGGCTGGATCCTCATGATTCGGGCTTCACGATCGTGGCCTCACGATCTTGGCCTCACGATTGGGCGCGATCGGCTTTGACGATTTCCGTCATCGTGACGCCCAGGCGGGTGTCGTCGACCATGACCACCTCGCCGCGCGCGACCAGGCGGTTGTTGACATAGATGTCGATCGCCTCGCCCAGCTTGCGGTCCAGTTCGACCACTGCGCCACGACCGAGTTTCAGCAATTGGCTGACCTGCATCGTGGTCTTGCCGAGAACGGCGCTGACGGTGACGGGGATGTCGTAGACCGCCTCCAGTTCGCGCGCCGATCTGGGGCCTGTCGGCTCACCGGGTTCGTTCAGTTCGGTGAGTTCCAAGTCAGTCGACATGTTGAATTTCCTTGGTTGCGGGACGCGATGACATAAGACCGGCTGGGCTCAGGATTTCGGTGATTTCCTCCCATAGTTTCGCGGTGTCGCGGATGGCGGCACCGTTGCGCCAGGTGATGCGAATATCGCCCGGCGGCACCGAGTTGCTTGGCAACACCTCGACCTTCGGCAGCAGGTCGGGGTCCAGCCGGTCGATCTCATCGGCCACATCCTTCACGAGGTTGCCGTCGATCCGGACGGTGACCGCCAGTTCCTGGTGCAGCGCGGGCAGGATCGCGCGGATGATGGCGCGGAGTTCGGCCGAACCGTGCCGGCGGGACAGCGCCGGGAAGGCGGCGGCGAACCCATCCATCAGCAGCCGAGCCACCGCCTCGGCGGAGCGCTCCACGAGTTGGGAGGCTTCGGTGTGCGTGGCGTCGATGCGTTCGGCGATCCGGGTCAGGGTCTGGCGCGCCGCGGTCTGGGCGACGACCTCGGCATGCGCCATGGCGACGTCATGGCCTTCCCGCCAAGCCTGGGTGCGCGCTTCTTGCAGGTCGGCGGCGGAGTAGACGGGCTCGATGATCTCCGGTTCGGGCGGCGCGGCCGGGGTGGGTGGCAGGTCGAAATCTTCCTCGAACAGAACGCCGCCCGGCGGCATGGCTGGAAATGCGCCGCTCATGGTCGGCTGCCCGATGATGGGCCCGATGATCGGCCCGATGATGGGGATGGCTTCACGTGCGACCGGCCGGCTGGCAAAGCCATCGTCAGATCCACCAGCCCGCATTCGCGGCGCATCATTGGATCACCTCCTCGTCCTTGCCGGTGCTGATTTCGATCTGCCCTTGCGCCGCCAGTTCCTTCGCCAGCATCACAATGCCGGCCTGGGCTTCGTCCACGTCGCGGAGCTTGACGGGGCCGAGCGTTTCCATGTCCTCGCGGAGCATTTTGGCGGCGCGTTCGGAGAGGTTGGAGAGGAACAGGTCCTTGATCCTGTCCGAGGCGCCTTTCAAGGCAATCGGCAGCTTGTCCTTCTCGATGGCGCGCAGCAGGGTCTGGATCGCCTGGCTGGACAGGCGTTGCAGGTCGTCGAAGGTGAACATCAGCGACTTGATGCGTTCGGCGGCCTCACGGTTGCGCTCCTCCAGGCCGGACAGGAAGCGGGTTTCCGCCTGACGGTCGAGGTTGTTGAAGATTTCCGCCATCAGTTCGTGCGCATCGCGGCGGGTGCTGCGCGCCAGATTCGACATGAACTCCGACCGCAACGTGCGTTCCACACCGTCCAGCACGTCCTTCTGCACGGTTTCCATGCGCAGCATGCGCATGACCACCTCCATGGCGAAGCTATCCGGCAGCAGGGACAGCACCCGCGCGGCATGGTCGGGTCTCACCTTGGACAGCACGACAGCGACGGTCTGCGGATATTCGTTCTTCAGGTAGTTCGCGAGCACGTCCTCGCTGACATTGCCCAGCTTGTCCCACATGGTGCGCCCCGCCGGACCGCGGATTTCCTCCATGATCTGCGTCACGCGATCGCGGGGCAGCGCCTTCATCAGCAGGTGTTCGGTGCTTTCGAAGCTACCGACCAGGCTGCCCGACGTGCCCATGGTGTCCATGAACTCGGAACAGACCCGTTCCACCATGTCCGCGCGGATGGCACCCAACTGCGCCATGGCGGAGGAGATGTCCTTGATCTCATCCTCGTGCATCATGGCGAACAGGCGGGCGCAGTGCTCCTCGCCCAACGCAAGCATAAGCACCGCGGCTTTCTGGGCGCCTTTCAGGCTCGGGCCTTCGTATCTGACGAGATCAGACATTTTCCTGTGCCATCCAGCCGCGCATGATGTTCAGCGTCTCATCGGGATGCTTTTCCACCAGTTCGGACAGTTTGCGCAGCGCGGAGGCCCGCATCTGGCCCTCGATCTGCGCCATATTGACCATGCTTTCGTCTTCGATCAGCCCGGCCAGGTCGCCACCACCACCGCCGGGCAGGCCGGAATAGGATCCTCCGGGGCCGGCGATCGCGTGCTGCCCGCCACCAGCCTGTCCGGCGAAGGCCGCCGAGGCTCCCGCGGGCAGGCCCAGCAATCCGCCCCCTGGGCCGCCCCCTGGTCCGCCCCCCAGGCCGGCGGCGCCGGGGGCCAGCGCGGTGAGGCGCATGATCATCGGACGCAGCACCAGCAACAGCGCGAGCAGCCCGATCATCCCGAACAGCGCGGTTTGCACCAGGCGCATCACATCGGGTTTGTCCAGCTTGATCCCCAGCAGGCCGGCGGCTTCCGGCGCCTCGGCCGTTTCGCCGGCGAACCGCATGCTCACGACCTCGACGACATCGCCGCGCTTCTCGTCATAGCCGATGGCACTTTTCACCAGGCTGGTGATGCGGGCCATTTCTTCCTGGCCACGCGGCGCCCAAGTGCGGGTGCCGTCGGCGCCGGCGGTTTCCACGCCATCGATCATGACGGCGATGCTGACGCGGTCCAGTTGCGGTTGTTCGCGGATCAGGGTGCGGACGGTCTTGCCGATTTCGTAGTTGGTGGTCTCTTCCTGCCGGGAGTCCTGCGATCCCGCGCCGGTACTGCCGGCATCGGCGTTCGGCAGGTTGTTCTGCACCGACACCACGCCGTTCTGCTCGGTGCTCTTGCTGTTGGACGTCACGCTCTGCTGGCTGCGGGTGACCTGGCCGTCCGGGTCGAATTTCTCCTGAGTCTCGTTCACGCGGTCGAAATTCATCCGCACCGCGGCCTCGGCCCTGACCCGACCCGGCCCGAGGCTGCGTTCCAGCATTTCCTCCACGGCACGGGACAGCCGCAGTTCGGTGGAGCGGCGCACCTCATCCCCGGACTGCGCGGCCGACATCTGGCCGACCGGCTGTCCGGCACGGGCGAGCAGATCGCCGCGCGAATCGACGACCGAGATATTGGGCTGCCGCAGCCCGGGGACGGCGGCGCCGACCAGGTTCACGATCGCCTGCACCCCTTCCCGGTCCAGCCGTTGCGCGCCGGCCATGGTCAGCAGCACGCTGGCTTGGGCGTCCTGGCGGTCCCGCGCGAAGGGCTCACGGCGCGGCAGCACGAGATGCACCCGCGCCTGCTTGATGCCGCGGATGGCGCGGATCGAGCGCGCGATCTCCCCCTCCAAGGCACGGGTTTCATTGATTTTTTGCTGAAACTCGGTGAAGGCGAGCCCGTCGCCGCGGTCGAACAGCTCATACCCGACCGAGCCGCCGGAAGGCAGGCCGTCCCGCGCCAGCATCAGTCTGGTGTCGGGGATCTGGTCGGCCGGCACCAGGATCTGAGTGCCGCCACCGGCCAGCCGATAGGGGATGCGGCGGCGGGTCAGTTGTTCCACCACCTGGGCGGATTCGCGCAGATCCAGATCGGCATAGAGCAGCGCCATCTGGTCGTTGCTGCCGCCGCGCATGACCAGCATCGCCAGCATCGCCAGCATGCCCAATCCCACCGCCCCCATCGCGGCGAGACGAGCGACCCCCAGGGCCTTCAGACCCTCCAGGAGCGCGTTCATCCACCGCCCCCTGGGCGCGTCCGTGGGCGCGTCTCTGCGTGCGCCACTGGGTGCGCCGCTGGGTGCGCCCCTGGGTGCGATCGCGTCGGTTGATGTTGCGATCCAATTCGCATCTACGAGCCGATCCCTGGCTGTTCGGCGTCCTGCCTGCGGATACCTAACCATGCAGGGGCTAATGGTTCGTTAACCGCCGGGCAGATTCTGCCGGGTGCGCGATGGCGAGGGACAGGGCAATCCGGTGAAGGAACGAAAGCCTTGGGGCGCTGCCCCAAACCCCGCGAGGGGCGTTGCCCCCTCGACCCCCACCAAGGCTGGGCCTTGGATGCCATTTATTGGGTCAGTGAAGACAGGGGGCCGAAACGGACGTTGAAACGCCAGGGTTGGCCCCCTGTCTTCCCCGCCCGAATTGATCGCGGTCCAGGGGCCGTGCCCCTGGTGGGTTCGAAGGGCGAAGCCCTCGCGGGGTTTGGGGCAGCGCCCCAAGGCCTTCCTTCCTTCACCCGGTTGCCCTGTGGCGCCGAACGCCCCGGATGCAATCCTGTTGGGGTTTGCGCACGGATCGAATTTTAAACGAACGTTAATCAGGTTTGGGTCAGCATAGGCCAATGCGCCGGTCCGGGGTCCAACCCGCGCCAGCCGGCTGAATGACGGGAGACCGAAGGATGTTCGAAAGAGATCGCTTCATCGCCGACTGTGAGGCCGCGACCGCGGAAGGCGGCCAGCGCGCGGTCCGGGAGCTGATGGCTCGCACCGTCGCCGACCGCGCGTCCCTGCTCGCCGGGTTGGGGGAGCCGAAACGCGCGGGGATCGAGGTGCTGCATCGGTCGAAAACCGCGACCATCGCGCATATGGTCTGGGGACCGCACATGACGGTCATGCCGCACAATCACAACATGTGGGCGGTGATCGGGATCTATGGCGGTCGAGAGGACAATATCTTCTGGCGCATCCTGCCGCCCGACGCGCGCTGGCCGCTGGAAGCCGCCGGCGCGTCCGCCATTATGCCGGGCGAGGCCTGTCCCCTCGGCCGCGACATCATCCACTCCGTCACCAATCCGCTGGGCAAGCTGACCGGCGCGATTCACGTCTATGGCGGCGACTTTCCGAATCAGGAACGCAGCGAGTGGCATGAGGAGACGTTGCGGGAGTCGCCCTACGATTCCGTCAAGACCCGCCGGCTGTTCGAGGAGTCCAACCGTGCCCTGGAAGCGTCCGGCCAGGGCGGCGCCTGATCCGGCCACACCGTCACCTGGCCTGGACCGGGCATTGCGCATGACCTTGGCCCTGTGTCATCGCGTGGAGCGGCGCGCCATAGCCGTATCGTGGCCCGTCCCGGCCGGTTCGACCCGCGGTGGATCACCGTCTCGATCCGTCGCTGTTACAAACGAGCCCCGCCGCTGTCGCGCCGTGCCTGTGTCGTCGAACCCGTGGCCCGCAAGCTGCCTGCCTGCCCACCGATCAGAGCGCCCACCGCCCAGTAATACGGGTGCGCCAGCATCGCCCGCCCGCCCGTGGCCTCGTCCAGCATCCGCAGTTGTGCCGCCGCCAGGGCCGCCGGCCCGCCCGCCGCCGGATCCGAGCGCAGATTGTTCAGGAACAACACGGTCAGATAGGTCGTCGTGATGTCGTTCGCGTCCCAATGCGTCACCAGCAGGGACCGCGCGCCGGCGAAGAAGAAGCTGCGTGCCAGGCCGGACAGGCTCTCGCCCGCGCCGGTGCCGCCAGGTCCCGCCGTGTTGCACGCGGCCAGGATCACCAGTTCCGCGTCGAGGTCCATCTGCTCGATTTGCGAGGCCGTCAGCAATGCGCTGATCGCGTTTGGCGCGTCCGGCGTCGTGGAGGTCAGGATCGCCGGTTCCGCCTGGCAGCGCAGCTCCCCGGGCAGCACGGCATGGGTGGCGAAATGCAGGATGCGGTGGTCCTTCAGCGGCGCCACCATTACCCTGGGCGCGGTGAATGCCGCCCCCAGCAACTGGTCGTTGACGTCGGCCCCCAGCACCTGGCGCGCCGCGTCCAGTTCCCGGCGAGCACCGGGTAGCGGCGAAAGCGCGGCCAGCAGACGGGCGCTGTCGCCGCAGCCATCGGCGGGGAAGGTGGCCGCCGCCTGGCGGGCCGACGGCGGGCGATAATCGCCCAGTCCGAACCACGGCTGGCGCGCCAGCACGGTCTTGGCCGACCGCCGAAGATTGACCATCCCACCCACCGACGGGACATGGGAGACCGCCATCTTGCGGATCAGGAACGGCGCGCTGGTGTCGGCTTCCGTTGCCGGGCCGGTCAGCAGCAAGCCGAATGGCACCGATAGCAGGCTGCCGGTCGGCGCGACGGTCAGCAAGGTGGTGCCATCCAGATCCGCCGCGACGGGACCGAGCACGGCGGTGTAAAGGGCGAGGGCGGCTTCGGTGTCGAACCGGGCAGGGCGGTAATCGGGTCCCAGTTCCATGCTCGCACGGATACGTCGTACCAGCGCATCGACGCGTTTCGCGCCGCCTTCGATCCGTCCGGCCCTGACCCGGTTGGCACGGATCAGGAATGTCCACCCATCCTCTTCGCCCAGGACGATGGCCGCCACGGCCTCATTGGGCGCCAGGATCGCGCGCACGGACTCCAGTGACACGGCTTCCTGCACCAGGCCGGCGAACCCCGGAGCGGCGGCCTGCAGGGCCTGACCGGCGTCGCGTTGCGCCTCTTGCGCTCGCCGGATCTCCTCGTCCAGATCGGCAACCGTGGCTGGTCCCGCGCCTGGTTTGTCTCCCCCTGGCTGGTCCCCCCTTGGCTTGTCTCGATCGGCGGTCAGTTCGCCCCGCCTGGTGTAAAGCTGGTCGAGCCGCTGACCGGTGCGGTCGCGCAACCGGATCGCATCGGCAACCCGCGGATCACGAGCGCCCTCGGCCAGGCGCGCGGTGGCGCGGGCGATCTGGCGGGTGGTGATGGAACCCTGGCCCAATTGCGACAGGGCGAACATCTCCCCCAGTTCCGGTTGGCCGGCGGCGCCGAACGCGCGCAGGCAGGCCATCAGCATGTTGGGGGCCAGGCCGGTGTTCAGGCTCAGCAGGGTCTCGGCCGCGGACCGGCACAGTGGCAGGGCCGCGTCGTAGTTTCCCTCCGCCACCAGTTCCGCGGCTTGCAGCAACCGCGTTTCGGCCAAGGGCAGGCTGTTGGGTTGCGCGCGCGCGAACGCATCCACGGCGGCCCCGAGGTCTGAAACCGCCTCCGCGCTGCGTCCCGCGGCGGATGCGGTCATGCCGGCGGTGCGCAGATAGCGTGCGAGCAACCGGCGGTCCCGCCCCGAATAAAGCCCGCGGGCCGACTGCAACGCCGCCTGGGCTTCCGCCGTTCGCCCCAGCGCGGTCAGGGCGATGGCTCGGTAGCGGCGCGACTCGATCAGGCCGTTCAGCGCATCCGCATTGGCCGGGTTCGCCAGCACGGCCGCGTCGGCGGCGCTGTCGGCCATTTCCTCGATGGCGCTGCGTCCGGCCTGGCGGACCTGGGTCCGCGGCGCCAGCACATCCGGCGGCACGATCGCGGCGAATCCGCGTTCGGCTTCGTCCAGCAGGACCAGCGCCTGGGCCGAACGGTTGGCGTTCAGATCGTTCAAGGCTTTCAGGTGAATGACCAGCGGCCGAGCAACCGGGTCGATCTGGTCGGGAAGGCGCGCGAGCCGTTCCGCCCTTGTGTAAAGCCGGTCGGCCTCGGCGAAGCGTCCCTGGTTGGAGACCTGCAACGCCTGGCGCGCCAGACCCACGGCAAGGGCCGGGTTGTCGCGGCCGACGACGCGCTCCTGGATGGTGATGGCGGCGCGATAGGCGGCTTCGGCGGCGGCGTAGTTGCCGCGTCGATTCTCCAGCCCACCGCGGCTCATCTGAAATTCGGCTTCAGCGAAGGCGCCGGCTCCCTCGGCCGACTCCGCCCGCGCGGCCAGCCGCTGCGAGGCCAAACCCCGCCGTTCGGCCACATCCACCGGCACCGCGGATGCCCGTTCGGCCATCACCAGGATCGCCTGGGACAGCACCGACTGCACCGGCCTGATGCCATCCGCGACATAGAGTGTGCCGTCGAAACTGGTGGCCACGGCGACATGCGGCCAGCCGCCCTGACGGCGCGTGCAGGACAGCACCAACGCCGAGGTGCCACCGACCGCGGCCGGGGTCGGGTCGACGCAGAGGAACCGACCGTCGAACCGCTTGCGCCAGGCGCTGGTTGCCATGAACTCGCCGATCCCGCCGGCCTGCGTGAAACGCGACACGCGGCCGGCTGGCTCCACATAGGTGCCGCAGTGGATATCCGCCTCATCGCCGCTGGCCTGCAGGGAGCAGGGTTCCGAGGCGGTGTTCAGCCCCAGATCCAGAGACGTTCCACCTTGTCGTCCGGCGCCCCCGACAAACCGATCGGCCGGCGGTTGGGTGCAGGATGCCAGCCCGGTGCCGAGGATGAGTGCGAACAGGAGGGGGCGGATCATCATCAGTAATCCCGCTCCGCAACGTCCGGCAGAATGACATGCACGTCCGACAGGCTGCGGTTCTGACCGGTTTGGACATTCTTCAGCGGATTGTCGACCGGCACCCGGGATGTGGTGATCAGCACGCAACTGATCGACTGGATGGCGCAGCCGTTGATCATGTAGTTGCTCTTGAGCAACGGTTGGATGAAGCTGGCCGGCGCGGTATCCTGGCCGGTCAGGCCATTGACGGTCCCCTCCAGAGCGACTTCGCCGCTGGTGCCCGGCTGCGGGTAGCCGACATGCAGCGAGGAGACGAACACGTTGCCCGACGCGGCCCCGGTTTGCAGCGCCAGGAACAGATCCACGTTGGTCGCGTTGATGTTCAGCCTGGCCGCGTCATTGTTGACCATCGTCACGACCAGTTGAGCCTGTCCCGACGTCGCGCTCGCCGAACCATCGAAGGTAATTGCGTGGGTGGCGTCGGTATCGGCGGCCGCGCTGCCCGTGGTGATGAACACGCCGGTGTCGTTGGCGGCGGCCGGGAAATCCGATTGTGCGATCGCGAACCGTGCCTTCGATTGCAGGCGCGATGGCGTCAGCCCGGTCAGGGTGCCGGAGATCGTGACCGGCCCGTTGATATTGGAGAACAGGATCTTCTGGGCCTCGATGGCGCCGGTCTGCGTCAACGGGCCATCGGTCGTCGATAAGGTGGCGATGCCGCTGGCGACCCGGATCGCGCCGCCCTGGGTGATCCCGTTTGCGGCGATCAGATCGACCGATGAAGCGGCGGCCATGGTGCCCGCGGTCTGATTGATCGCGCCGGCCGGGGTCAGCACCGCGATGCCGGGGCCGGAGGTCTGGATCGCGCCGCCGGTCTGGTGAAAGGAGCCGCCCTGGGCCTCGATCGTCACGCCGCCCAACCCGATCGTTGCCTGGCTGGCATGCAGGATGTCGCCTCGGTCGACCCGTTCGGACAGCCGGGACCCGGCGGTGATGGAGCCCGAAAGGGCCAGGGCGGCGGGGCCGCCCGGTGACGAACCTGCTCCCTTGGCCCAAAGCAGGACGACGCCGTCCCGGGACCCCGTCGCGGAGACCAGACCAGCCAGGTCGATGCGGTTGGACGCGGTGAAGAAGGCGATGCCTGGCGACGCGATGATCATGCCGCCGGGCGATTGAATGATCCCGTCGGCCGCCCCGGTGCCGCCGGCTTCCATGGTGATTCCCGGGACGGCATCCCGAAAGATGGTGGGGTTCTCGATCGGGCTTTGCATCTGGATCAGGCCGGCTTTCTGCAGGATGGAGCGGCCCGCGGCCATCGTGATGGCGCCACCCGAGGCCTGGATCGTGCCACCGGTCTGGATGATGTCCGTACCAGCGAAGATCCCGGCTCCGCCGGTTCCAGCCGTGGTCGTACCACCATGCAGGAGCGGGCCAGCCCCGGCGAAAAGTGAAACCGTGGTGCCGCCCATCACGACGCCGTCCTGGGTCAGGGTGCCGTCGGTGGCGATCAGAGAGGGTCTGAACCGGGCGGCTATGGTGCCAATATTGGTCAGGTTGGTGGCGGCGGTCACGGCCGCATCCCTGCCGGCGATGAGCGTCCCGCCGTTGGTAAGGTCGGCTCCGGCGGTCAGGGCGGCGTTCGTGCCGGCCTGGATGCGACCTGCATTGGTGAGGTCGGTCCCGGCGGTCAGGGTTGCCGCGGTTCCGGTGATGAGCGTCCCTCCGTTGCTGAGGGCGGTTCCCGAGGTCAGTGCGGCGCTCGCGCCGGCCTCGATGCGACCTGCATTGGTGAGGCCGGTCCCGGCGGTCAGGGTTGCCGCGGCTCCGGCGGTGATCGTCCCGCCGTTGGTGAGGTCGGCTCCCGCGGTCAGTGCGGCGCTCGTGCCGGCCTGGATGCGGTCTGCATTGGTGAGGTTGGTCCCGGCGGTCAGGGTTGCCGCGGTTCCGGTGATGATCGTCCCGCCGTTGGTGAGGCCGGCTCCCGCGGTCAGGACGGCGTTCGTGCCGGCCTCGATGCGATCTGCATTGGTGAGGTTGGTCCCGGCGGTCAGGGTTGCCGCGGTTCCGGTGATGACCGTCCCGCCGTTGGTGAGGTCGGCTCCCGCGGTCAGGACGGCGTTCGTGCCGGCCTCGATGCGATCTGCATTGGCGAGGTCGGTCCCGGCGGTCAGGGTTGCCGCGGTTCCGGCGATGATCGTCCCGCCATTGGACAGGGTGGTTCCCGCGGTCAGCGTCGCCTCCGTGCCGGCGGCGGTCGTCCCGCTATTTGACAGGGCAGCACCCGCGGTCACGGCTGCCGACGTTCCGGCCAGGACCGATCCAGCATTGGTCAACGCCGCTCCCGCATACAGGGCCACCGTGTTGTCCGCCGAAACCGTGCCGGATTGTGTCAGGTTGCCCGCCGCCGCAGCGAGGGCGACACCGCTGGCACTGCCGGTTGCCCCGATGGTGCCGGCGACGGCGATGTCTTGCAGCGCGCTCAGGCGGACGCCGGCACCCAGATCGGTCGTCGCCAGCACGGTCCCGCCGGCCGCCTGGAAGATCCCGTCACCCGCGTCCGTGCCGTTGGCGGTCAATGTGACCGACAGCCCCGTGAAGGTCCCGGTCACCGTCATGGTGCCGGCGGATTGTGTGATGGACCCGCCGGCAGTCAGGTCGACCGAACCCTCGGTGGCGCCGATCAAGCCGCCTGACTGGGTGATGTCTCCCGATGCGAAGGCCACGACGCTGCCGATGCCGGCGGTCGTGATACCGTCATGCAGGATCGATCCGGCTTGCGCGGTCAACGTCACGGAGTAGGGCGACGTCACTGTCCCGCTCTGGCGCACATCGCCCGTGGTGGCAAAGAGGCGGGCCGATCCGTCCGGGCCGAAAACGGTGGTCGTGCCGGAGTGGAGGATGCCGGATGCACTGGTCAGGCTGGCCACGGTGACGGCGTCGATGCGGCCGGATTGGATCAGGGCGCCCGAGGTCGTCGTGACCGTCGCCGCTCGGCTATTGGCCAGGAGGCGGCCCACGATGTTGGCTGCGGTCGCCTGCACTGCGAGGTCGGTGGCGCTGATGGTGCCGCTGACGGTCAGGTCCGCCGCATCGATCAGCGAGAAAGCCCCGCCGGCGGAAAAATCCGTCACCGTGGCGATGGTGTTGGCCGAACCCGACAGGGAGACCGCACCGCCGCCCCCGGTGGTTCCGCGCAATGTCCCGGCGACGATCGTGCCACCGGCATCCTGGGCAATCCCGCCCGCATTTGCCGTCAGCGCGATCGACGCCCCGGTCTGCCCCAGACGCGAACCGGCGGCGAAAGCAATCGGCCCACCGCCGCCGAACAGCGTGATGGTCGGTCCGGTCACGATCGCGGCCGCGTTCAGGGCGATACCGCCGGTGTCGGAGGTCAAGGTCAATGGCCCGCCGGCGCCGATGCTACCGGCCGTCGTGATCGTGCCATCGGTCGCGAGTGCGATGGTCCCAGGCGCGGTCACGGGCCCGGACACCAGCAGGTCGCCGGTATCGCGCAGCGAGAATCCATTGCCGCCGCCACTCACCGCAAAGCCCGCGAGCGTGCCGATGGCGTTGGCCACCCCGTCAAACACGACGTTGCCGGTCACGCCGAGAGAGCTGCGCAAGGTGGCGGCGGTGATCGTCGCGCCAGCATTCTGCACGATCCCTCCGGCGGATGTGGACAGATCGACCACGGCTCCGGCCTGCCCGATTGTCGCACCGGCCGCCATCGTCAGCGCTCCGACGCCGGTCAGGGTGATGGTCGTGCCGGTGACCACGGCGGCGCCATCCAGCGCGATGCCGCCGGTTTGAGCGGTCAGGCTCGCCATGCGTCCCGCGGCGATGCTGCCGCTGGCGGCGATGGCGCCGGAGGTCACCGCGATATCAAGCGGCGCCGCCAGTCGTCCGACAATCGTCAGATCCAATGTATCGATGAACGAAAAGCCGTTGCCTGCACCACCGACCTCGAACAGGCCGACGGTGCCGACGGCGTTGACGCTTCCCGCCAACGCCACCGATCCGGTCACACCGGACCCGCTGCGCAACAGATCGGCGGTGATGACGGCGCCCGCGTTCTGGTCGATGCCGCCGCCTGCGGTGCTCAGATCGACCAGCGCGCCGGCCTGACCAAGACGCGCCCCCGCCGCCAACCGGATGGCGCCGCCGCCGCCATCCATCACGATGGTCGGCCCGGTCACGATCGCGGCCCCCTCCAGCGCGATCCCACCGGAGCCGGAGGTCACCGCCAATGACCGGCCAGCGCCGATACTGCCGGTGGCGGCGATGGTGTCGGTCCCGCCGTTGACCAGGGTGATATCGCGCGGTGCCGTCAGGGGTCCCGCGACGGTCAGGTTCCCGGTATCCAGCAGGAAGAAATCGCTGCCGGCGCCACTCAGGACAAACGCCTCGATGGTGCCGATTGCGTTCGCCGTCCCGGCCAACGACACCGATCCGGTTACGCCGAGCGCGCTGCGCAGGGTCGCGGCGGTGATGACGGCGCCGGCATTCTCGTCGATCCCACCAGCGCCGGCCGACAGGCTGATCGCGGCGCCGGTCTGGCCCAGACTGGCCCCGGCGGCCAGGGTGATCGGTCCGGATGCGGACTGAAGAGTGATGGTCGGCCCGGTCAGCACGGCACCGCTGTTCAGGGCGATGCTGGCGGGGGCGTTCAGCGCCAGGGTGCCCCCCGCGCCGATGCTGCCAGTGGCAACGATTGTTGCCGTGCCGATCCTGACATCCCGCGTTGCCGTGAGCGGGCCGGCAATGATCAGGTCGTTGGCGTCGATCAGCAGGAAATCGGCAGCCACGCCAGTCACGCCAAAGGCGGCGATGGTGCCGACGGCATTGCTCGTGCCGGCCAGGGAGACCAATCCGGTGACGCCCGCCGAACTCAACAGTGTGGCCGCGACGATGGTGGCGCCCGCGTTCTGGATGATGCCGCCGGCGCTGGTGCTGAGATCCAGTTGCCCGCCGAGCTGGCCGAGGATTGCGCCGGCCGCGAGGGTAATGGGCCCGGCGCCGACCACGGTGACGGTGGGCGCGCCGACAATCGCTCCCCCATCCAGCTCGATCCCGCCGCTCACTGCGGTCACCACCACGGATCGGCCGGCGCCGATGCTGCCGGTTGCCTGGATGGATCCCGCTTCCAGGGTGATGTCGCGGGGTGCGGTCACCGGGCCGGAGACGACGAGGGTCCCTGCGTTCAGCAGGGAGAAATCTCTTCCGGCGCCGCTGACGGCAAAGGCGGCGAGTGTGCCGATCGCATTGGCGGTGCCGGCGAGACTGACCGATCCGGTCACGCCGCCGGTGCTTTGCAGGGTCGAGCCGGTGATGGTCGCGCCCGTGTTCTGGTCGATGCCGCCGGCGGTGGTGGACAGGTCCAGCAGCGCGCCGGCCTGGCCGAGTCCGGCGCCGGCCGCCAGCGCGATCTGTCCAGCTCCGGACAGGGCGATGCTGGGGCCGGTCAGGATCGCGGCACCGTCCATGGCGATGCCGCCGGCGGTGGCGGTCAGCGCCATCGTGCCGCCAGCGCCGATGCTGCCAGTGGCCTGGATCGTGCCGGTGGTCAGGGTGATGTCGCCGTTCGCCGTCAGCGGGCCGGCCACGACCAGATGACCGGTGTCGCGCAGGAAGAAGTCCCCGCCCGCGCCGGAGACGCCGAAGGCGCCAATGGTGCCGATAGTGTTGGCGGTCCCGGCCAGGGATGCCGAACCGCCAATACCGGACAGGCTGGTCAGTGTCTCGGCGATGATGGTGGCGCCAGACGCCTGGCCGATGTCGCCGGCGAGCGTTCGCACGTCCACGGTGGCGGCGGCCTGGCCCAGGCTGGCCCCCGCCAGCAGGGTGATGCCGCCGTTGGAGCCTAGGGCCAAGGTCGCGCCGGTCACGATAGCACCACTGTTCAGCGCGATGCCTCCGGTACCGGCGGTCAGCGACAGGCCGCGTCCCGCCCCGATGGATCCCGTCGCGGTGATCCCGCCGGTCAGGTCGCTGGCCAGGCTGATGTCGCGGGTCGCGGTCAGCGGGCCAGCGACGACCAGGGTGCCGGTGTTCACCAAGGAGACATCACTGCCGGCACCCGACACGGCGAATGCGCCGATGGTGCCGATCGCGTTCGCGACACCGGCCAGCGAGGCCGATCCGACAATGCCGCCCGTGCTGAGCAGGGCCGCGGCGACGATGGTCGCGCCCGCGTCCTGGGTGAGGCCGCCCGAGGTCGTGGAGACATCGAGCACAGCGCCGGATTGGCCCAGCAGGGCGGTGGCGGCGAGGGTCATCGGGCCGGTGCCGCCGAGAACGATGGTCGGGCCGGTCACGATGGCGCCGCCGTTCAGCGCGATCCCGCCGCCTCCCGAGGCCAGGGACAGGGTGCGGCCGGCGCCGATACTGCCGGTGCTGGTGATCTTGCCGGTGCCGCCGGTTGCCAGGGTTACGTCGCGGGTGGCGGTCACCGGCCCGGTGACGGCAAGGTCGCCAGTATCCGTCAGACTGAGGTCGGCATTGGCGCCGGTGACGGCGAACCCGGCTATGGCCTTGATTGCATTCGCTGAACCGGCCAGTGACACCGACCCGCCGACGCCGGAGGTGCTGCGCAGGGTCGCCGCGGTGATGGTTGCGCCGGCATTCTGGGTGATGCCGCCAGCCGTGGTCGAAACATCGACCACGCCGCCGCTTTGGCCCAGGGCCGAACCGGATGCCATCGTGACGGCCCCGGAAGCGGACAGGGTGATCGTCGGTCCGGTGAGACCGGCGCCGCCGTTCAGGGCGATGCCGCCGCCGCTGGTGGCGCTCAGTGACAGGGTGCGGCCGGCACCGATACTGCCGCTGGTTGCGATGGCGCCGCTGTCGGTGATGGCGATGTCGCGGGTTGCAGTCAGGGCGCCGGTGATTGCCAGATTGCCGGTATTCGCCAGGGAGAAATCGGTGTCGGCGCCGGAGACGGCAAAGGCCGCGACCGAACTGATCTTGTTGCCGGAGCCCGGCAAGGCAGCGGACCCGGTTACGCCAGAGGAACTGGTCAGGGTTCCGGCCTGGATGACGGCATTGACGTGCTGAATGATCCCGCCGGACGTGGTGTTCAGATCGAGCACGCCGCCAGCCGATCCCAAGGTCGCGCCGGCTCCGATGTCGAGCGAGCCGGACGCGGTCAATGCGACCGTAGCGCCAGTCAGGATCGCACTGCCGTTCAGGAAGATGCCGCGGTCGCCGGAGAGCAGCGACAGGGTGCCTCCCGCGCCAATGCTGCCGGTTACCGCCATCAGCCCGGTCGTTCCGGCGATCACGCTTACGTTGCCGGTTGCTGTCACGCCGTCACCGACGAGCAGATCGCCTGTATCACGCAGCAGGAAATTGGCGCTCGGACCGCTGACCGCGAAGGATTTCAGCAGGAAAATCGCATTGGCGGTGCCGGCGAGGGAGACCGACCCGGTGACGCCACCGGTGCTTTGTACGGTGCCCATGGCGATGATCGCGCCGGCGTCCTGCTGAACCCCGCCGGCGTCCATGCGGATGTCCAGCAGCGATCCACCCAGGCCGACCCGCGCGCCGGCGGCCAGGCTCAGGCCCCCGCCCGTGCCGATGAGACCGATGCTGTCGCTGTCGATCACCGCGCCGCTGTTGAGCAGGATCCCGCCGGTGCCGGAGAACAGGACGGTCGCGGCACCGGCGTCGATCGTGCCGTTGAGTGTGATCCTGCCGGTGCCCGCGGTGATGACGCCGACATTGCCTGGCGCAGACACCGGTCCGTCGATCGCGAGGTCAGTGGCGTTGACCAGTGTGAACGCATTGGTGCCACCACTGACCGCGAAGGTGGCGAGCGAGGCGATCCGGTTGGCCGAACCGCTCAAGGTGACGTTGCCGGTGACGCCGGAGGTGCTGCGCAAGGTGGCGGCGACGATGGTGCCCCCAGCGCTCTCGACGACACTGCCGCCGGTCGTGGACAGGTCGACGATCGCGCCGGCCTTGCCGAGGGTGGACGTGTCGTTGAGCGCGATCCCGGAGATGGAGGTGAGCGTGATGGTCCCGCCGGTCACCGAGGCGGTGCCGCTCAGGGCGATCGTGCCGGACGACAATGCGACGGCACCGGTCCCCGCCAGCGAGCCCGCGATGGTGATTGCGCCGCCGCTCGTGCTGGACAGGGTGGCACCGGCCCCGGTGACGACGCCCGCGCCGCCGATGCTGACCGTGCCGCCTGTGCCGGCGAGCAGGCTGACGGTGCCGGCGGTGGATGCGACGGTGCCGAGGATCGAAATCAGCGGCGAGGCCTGCGCGGTGGGCGGGCTGGACGGTCCGGCGCCGCCGGTGGCCAGGATGATGTCGCCTGAGGCCTGCAGAACGATGCCGGAATTGACGGTGATGGTGCCGCCGGCTTCCAGGGTTAGCGACAGGTTCGCTTGCTTGGTCAGGCTGACACTGCCGGCCACGGTGATCGTCTGGTTGGCCTGCAGGAGGACGTTGCCCTCGAAGGCGTTCAGCACGCCGTTGGATATCGTGTCGGGCGGTATCGATGCAGCCGAGGCCAGGACCGTGCCGGTGGCGCCAATGGTCGCATCCCAGGCGCCGGTGCCGGAGCCAGCATTGACGATATCGAGGAAATCCGGATCGAGCAGGATCGAGCCCGAGCGTCCTTGCGCCGCCGAGGCGGTGATCTTCCCGGCGACGCTGGACAGGCTGCGCCCCGACACCTCGACAAAGCCGCCATCGCCACCCCTGGAGCCGCCTCGCGCGCTGATCGATCCGTTCATCCGGGTGGTGCCGGACGACAGCAAGGTGATGTTGCCGCCCGAACCGAGAAGCCGAGCGTCGGCGGCGATGGTGGCACCTGGCTGGACGGCGATGCCTGCCGCCATTGTCTGGTTGGTGACCGCCGGACCGGTCGGCGTGCGTGCCCGGGTAACGCCGATCGCGACCGTGCCGCCCCCGGCCTGGCCGGACGCGCTGATCCGGGCGGTCGAGGCGACAGCGACCTGTCCGGTCGGGGCAACGCTGATCGTGCCGCCGGTCTGGGCGGCTCGGTTGCCGTCGGCGGTCACGGTGCCGGCGACGATGACGTCGCCGCCGCGGCCGGACAGGACGACCCGGCCGGTTTGGCCGCCTCTGGTATTGGCGGCGACGCGGCCGCCGCTGTTGACCAGGGTGGACACGACCCCGTCCACCGCCTCGGCCGTCAGGACCACGGTGCCGCCGGCGGCCGATATCGTGCCGGTGTTGGTGACCAGGGACGGCGCGTCGCCCGGATTGGATTGCACCTGCCGCGTGACATTGATGGACAGGAGCCCGTCACCATAGAGGTCCAGGGTATGCGCCTCGGCGCCGGCCAGGATGACCTTGCCCAGCTTGGCGCGGATGACCCCGGAATTGGCCACCTGGGGGGCCACCAACGCGGCCAGGCCCTGCTCCCGGATGGTAATGGTGCCGCGATTTTCGATCTTCGCGCCTGGCTTCGCTGGCTGGTCGAACACCATGCGCCCGGCCATGAAATTGCTGTTGCTGATCCCGGCGGCCGAGACGACCAATCCCGCGGTGTCCACCTGCGCACCGCGATGGAACAGGACGCCGGCCTGATTGACCACCACCACCTGCCCGTTGGCCTGGATCCGGCCGGCGATCTCGGACGGGTTGGGGCCCACCACGCGGTTCAGGGTCACGGCGTTGGAGGACGGCTGCCGGAACTGCACGGTGTGCTGGCTGCCGACATCGAAGCCCTGCCAGTTCACCGCGGCGCGCTGGCTGGTCTGGTTGACCGTCGTCTGGGCTGTGGTCTGCGCGATGCTGGCCTGCCCGGCGACGACCTGCCCGCCGGTCGGGCGTGCGGTCGGGGCGGGCTGTGCCCCGGCCGCGAATGGCGCCCCGGCGACGGCGAGGCATGCCACCGCCTGTAACGCCGTCGAACGCAGCAGGCCGGACCGGTCGCATAGCCGCACGACCTGATCGACCGCGTGCTGCCGCATGCCTTGAGGTCCCAAGCGCCAGCGCAGGCGTTGAGTTCCCACGGGATGGCGCACGGCTGGCGCATCTGCTCTCTGACGCACGCCTTGGGTTCCCACGGGCTGCCGCAAGACTTGAGTTCCCACGAGCTGGCGCACGACTTGAGTTCCCACGTGCTGCCGCAAGACTTGAATTCCCACGCGCTGGCGTACGACTTGAGTTCCCACGCGCTGGCACACGATTTCCGCATCCGCTCTCTGACGCAGGAGGCCGGGATCAGCGTTCTGAGCGGGCGAGGTCGGCGGCCGGCTGGCCCGTCTCATGGTGCGTCCTTTCTGGCGCGGGCGTGATGACAAAAAGTCTCAAAAACGAAACAGCACCTGCCAGTAGAAAGCAAGGGATTTGAGCGGTGTGATGTCCGGACCCTGACCGTTCGGGTAGCGGTTGATCCGATGGGCCGCCTCCAGATCGATCTCGGCCACGTCGGAGACGAACACCCGCGCGCCGATGCCCAGGGATTGCAGGGTCACGTTCTGTTCCAGATGCGTGTTCTGGAATGCCTTCCCCCAGTCGTAGAACGTGTAAAGCTGGGTCCGGACGTCGAACGGGACGAAGGACGGTATCGGCATCGGGGTGTTGAACTGCAACTCCGCCGAAATGGTCAGCGCCTTGTCGCCACTGACCTGGCCGAAATAATAGCCGCGGTTGAAACGCGGGCCGCCGAGATAGAATTTCTCCACGGGCGGCAGCAGATCGCCGGAATATTGCCAACCGACCGAGGTGCGTAGCGCGACCGAGGACTCATCGAAGGGCAGGAACAAGGCCTGGGTGCGGGTCAGTTCGCCGGCCATTTTCCAGAAGTTGATCTTCTCCCCCAGACGGGACGGCGGTGTGGTGACGTCGTTGTTGCTGGACGCACCCAGCATGGTCAGCCCCTGGCTCATGCGCACGCTGATCCCGCTGACCCCGCTGCGCTCCGCGCCCATCCAGGTGTCGAGCATGGCGTAGTCGGCGCCGAGGCGAAGCACGCGCAAACTGTCGTAGCTGCCGCGCTGCTTGGTTCCCTCGGGGCCCAGGCTGTTGCTGATGTTGCTTTCGACGGCATCCAGCGCCAGCGTCAGGTTGAGGCTTTCGTCGCGCGCTCGCACCCATGGGTAGGAGAACTGCCCGCCCATGACTTTGGTGTCGCCCAGATAGCCGATCGTTGCCAGCCCGCCGGATGGCGTGGCGATGCCGGCACCCGCGTAGAGGCGGAATTTCAGGCCCGAGCCGCCCAGGTAGAGGTCGCTGGAGATCTGCGCGAAGCGGTTGGTGCGCCCGACCGAGCGAAACAGCGAGATCTGCGTACGCTCTCCGTACTCGGAGAAACTGTCGAAATTGAACGCGATCAGCCCCTGCGCGGGGCCGGTCAGTTCATAGGCTCGGTTGTCCGCGGAGATGAATCCGCTGACCGGTTTGCGAGAGACCTGGGCGATCAAAGTCAGGACCCCCGGATCGCCGGCGGAGGGGTTGAGGGTGGAACGCACGCTGAGGCCGGGAATGTCCTGGGCCAGCAACAACCAGCGTTCCAGGATCTTGGTGCTGACGGGTTTCTGGCCGATCAGGTTGTTCAGGAAGCGCAGCACCTGCGTGCCCGCCGGCCCGACATCGCCTTCCAGTTTGACGTCGGCGACATAGCCTTCGATGACGGTCAGTCGCAGTTCGTTGCCGCGGATGACCGCCGAGGCAGTTGTATAGATGTAGCCGTTCGCCCGGTAGAGATCGATGATGGACCGACGAGCGATCTCGATCCGCCCTTCCGGGATGGCACCGCCGGTCAGGTCGTTGGCCAACACTGCGATGGCGGCATCGGGAAAGGCGGTGACGCCGTCGATGACGACTCGGTCGATCGCGTGGGTTGCGCCCTGGGTCGCGAGGTCTGGTGTCGCGGTGGGCGGCGGGCGCGGCAGGCCGGGGGCGAGATGCGGTTGGTCCGGCGGGCTGATGCCCGGCAGGGGGGACCCGGGCGGCGGTCGCGCGCCGAACACCGGGGGCGGCGTTTGGGCCGTGGCCTTGAACAGCATGCCGGACAGGACGATTGCCAGCGCGACGACGCGCGGCATGCGGTTGCTCCGCCGCTTGCGAATCGTCTCGCCCAACAGGTCCCCCGTCATTCCCCACGATAACTATCGTGAGATTGCGACGGTGCCGCAAGGTTGTTGGTGTGCGAGCATACGGTGTCCGCGGTTGGCCCGGTGGACGCGACCCTTTGAAAAGGCGGACGCGGGACGGGGCAGCCACAGGTCCTGACGCTGCTGAAACGTCACGTGATGTTGAGCCGTTGGGCACGGCGTTACGACGCGGGCGTGAGGCTGGTTTGATGCATCGCCCGCTTGGTCGGCGCGCGGCCATGCGGTCCTGGAAGATCAGGGCATGAGGTGTCATCACGCCGCCGCTGGACCTCTCACCGGCGCGGTGTAATCTCGCGAAGCGATCAGCCGGCGCGAGAAACGGCCGATCCAGGAGGTGAACCAGATGTCCGTCACCGCGACAGAAAACCCATCGTCCGCGCATCGCCCGCTGGTCAGAGGTTCGGCCGTGTGGTTCGGCCCCGACATGGCGGCACGTGAGACAGACTGGACCTACGTCCTGACACCGTCCGACATCGCCGAGATCGAGGCGGCACTTGCGTCCGTCCTGGCACGTGGCCTCGACATTGCTGCCATCCGCAAGGAAGATTTCCCGCTGCCCGGGTTAGGCTCCGTGCTGGTGCGGCTGCGCGACGAGGTGCTCGATGGGCGCGGGTTTGTCCGATTGCGTGGAATGCCGGTGGGCAACCGCCCGATCCGGGAAAGCGCGGCAGCCTATTGGGGTGTTGGAACGTATTTTGGCAGCGCTCGTTCGCAGAATGCCCGCGGCCATTTGCTGGGCCACGTCTACGACCTGGGCGGGAGCAGTGCCAAGGACCCGAACACGCGCAGCTACGCCACGTCCGAGCGGCAGAATTTCCATATTGACCGGTGTGACGTTGTCGCCTTGCTGTGCCTGAGGAGGGCGAAAGCGGGCGGCCTGTCGACGATCGTCAGCTCCATGGCCGTGCATAACGTGATGGCTGAGCGTCGGCCCGATCTGTTGGAACGTTTGTATCAGCCGTTTCCGGTCGATCGTCGCGGTGAGGTACCGGAAGGCAAGGGACCGTTCTATGAAGCCCCGGTGTTCAATGAAGCGGGCGGCAAGATCTCGGTGCTGTATTCCCGGCTGCACATCGGCTCCGCGCAGCGCTTCCCCGATGCGCGACGGTTAACGCCCGAGGATTATGAAGCGCTCGACATGCTTGCCGCTCTGGCTGGGGATCCGGCGCTGCGGCTCGACATGAGCTTCATGCCTGGCGATATCCAGTTCCTGCACAACCACACCATTCTGCATGCGCGGTCGGAGTATGAGGACTGGCCGGAGCCGGAACGCAAACGGCATTTGTTGCGCCTGTGGTTGGCTCCGCCGAATGCTCGGCCGCTGCCACCGGTGTTCGCCGAATGCTACGGTGGCCTGACGATCGGCGATCGCGGCGGGATCATCTGCAAGGATACAGTGCCGCACGCGCCACTGACACCAGCTTGATGTTCCCAGACTGGGATGCTGCCAGACCGGCATGCTCCCACACCGGCCGCATCTGGCTGGCACCTCAAGCGCCAGAGGCAGTCACCGTGAATACCCGCCGTCCGGGCGCACCACCATGCAGTCCAGGCGCGACCGTATGAGGGTGGCGCATGCCCCGGAAGCTTCGTTGGCGGACAGACCGGTGAGGCGTGCACGATAAAGGACGGCGTTCCCGATCGGGGCTGTGGGGCGAAATTCGACGTTGGCCCGCTGCAAGACCGCGTGCGCAACGCCACGCGCACGCTCCGCGGCCAGGCGCGCCGTTCCCGATGTCGTGAAGGCACCAACCTGGACCGCCCACGAACCATCCCTGGGCGAACCATCCCTCGGCGAACCATCCCTCGGCGAACCATCCCTGGGCAGGTGGGCCGCTCCCCCCGCGCCACTTGTCTGTGCGGCGGTTGAATATGACCGGGTCGGTGCGATCGCGGTTGTCATCGGCAGAGGTGGCGGGGTCGCCAAAGCCTCCTGCCGTATCAGGCCACCCGCCGCAGGTTGCTGGCAGGGCGCGGCAGGATCGTAGGCTTCATCAGGATCGCACACATCCGGCGTTCTCGCCACGGAGATGACAGACGTGGGGATGACAGACGTGGGGACGACAGACGCTGGGATCACAGACGCGCTCGAAATCATGCTCGCGGTCATCACGCGTTCGCCTGGTGCGCAGGTCCGGGTAGGATCGTATGCGGCATCCGGATCGCAGTTGTTCTCGGATTGCATCGCCATGGCGGTTGAGACGCGGGCCGCTCCGACATCAGCATAGACAGCCAAGGGACCGGACATCGGCGTTGACTGACCGAGCCGGGGTGCGATCGCCGCGACATAGTTGATCGTCTCGTCCGGCAGGTCGCCTCGGTTGCTCAGGTAGTCGTCCAGGCGGCGAGGGCCCGCGTTATAGGCTGCGAGAAAGCCAGGTGCCCCGAAGCGATCATACATCGTCCGTAGATACGCGGTACCGGCCAGGATGTTGTTACGTGGTTCGTAGGGATCGTCATCCAGTCGATGCTGCATCTGCAATTCAGCAAAGGTTCCTGGCATGACCTGCATCAGCCCCATCGCACCCGCGCTCGAAGTGGCGTCAGGCCGCCCGGCCGACTCCCGCCGCATGACCTCCCGGATCCAGATGTCGGGCACTCCGAAGCGGCCTGAGGCCTGCTTGATATAGGGTCCCCATGGATCCTCGGGCGGTCCCGGCGGCGGATAGTAGCGGCCGCCGGGACTGTAGTTGGCAGAGCGCTGAGCGGTATGGCGGGTCGAGCAGGCTGTCATGAGACAGAGCAGGATCATGCAGGATAGCGATGCCGACCACCTCCATCGTGTGGATTGTCGTAACGCGAGTTCAGGCTGCCGATTTGCTTTCGTCGTCACGGCCTAGCGGTCTCCAATCCCAACGACACGACAACGCGTCACTTGATGGATCTGCGCGTGTCTATACCCCGGAAATGGCGTCCGCGTATGCGATGAACGAAGGGAGGTCCGAAGGTTGGCAACCGGTGTTGCCAATTCGACATGGTGCGCTGAAGTGTAGCCCGGCCTCTCCGGACGGTAGACACGCATCGATCACCAGTCCGAGAGCAATGATAGGCAGGTTCAGGATTGCACACAGACGAAGCATGGCGCTTCGTGCGCCTGCGCATCACGGCCCCTGCCAAACGGAGCCAGGGCCACTCGACCGGCACCCGCGTCCCGGCCTCGGCAATGCACCAACCACAGCCCGGAGATCAGTGATCCGTCATCGAATCGGCCAGCTCCACCTCGCGCTCCGGCACGCCCGCCAGCCGCAGCCCTTCGGCATAATGCAGCCGGTCGCTTTCTCGCTCCAAGGGCGTTGTCGCGATGAAACGTTCGATGGTGAAGTCCGGTTCGATCGCCTGCAACCGTCGGAACACCACCGCCGCTTCCTTGTCGCGCCGCAGGTGTCCCAGCGCCGAAAGATACGGTTTGTAGCTGGCGGAAAACGAGGGATTGATCTCACTGACCGTCCGCCCCATCTCCACCGCCGATTCGTAATCGCGCTTCATCAGATAGATCAGGATGAAGAACGCGTCGAAGAAGAACGCATGCGGGTCCAGAGGCGATAGTTTCTTGTACCGATTGTTCCGTCGTTCCGCCTCATCCGGGTCGCCCGCATAGGCATGCGTCACCGCAGACAAAGCCCACGCCATCGCCAGGTTCGGGTTCAGCGACAATGCGCGTTCATGCAACGATGCCGCTTCCCGCAGCCGCCGATGCAGGAAGGCGCGCACATGTCCCGCGATCGACAAGGCCCGAGCATCGAATGGGTCCAGCACGATGGCGCGTTCGGCCAGTCGCCCGGCCTCTACCATCATGCCCTTGGGGTCCTCGGCCCAGTCCTGTCCGACCACGAACACGTGCCAATACGCATACCAGGCATAGGCCGCGGCGTAGTCCGGTTCCAACTCGATGGCGCTGGACAGATATTTGCCGGCCTTCATGAACGGTTCCCGGTCCATCCGCCCGATCAGGGAGATGGCGCGCAGCATCAGGTCGTAGGCGGATGCGTCAACGGGCGGACGAGCGGCAATCCGGCGAGCCTCGATCAGCAGGATTTCCGGGTCGATCTGGGCGACGACCTCGGCGGCGATTTCGTCCTGCAACGACAGCAGATCGTTGGTCTGCCGGTCGAAGCGGCGCGCCCAGACCACCTGGTTGCCCGCACGCAAATCCAGCAGCCGAACCGTGATGCGCAACCGATTGCGGACACGCTGGATGGTGCCATCCAGCAGGAAGTCGATGCCGAACGTGCGGCGGATCGCGGCCTCATCGCGGGTTTCCAGCGCGAACCGGCCCAATGAGTTCGACGAAACCACGAACATCCAGCGGAATCGCGCCAAGGCCGTGGTGATTTCCTCGGCCAGACCGGGGGCGAGATGGGCGTCTTCCTCCGTCCCGCCGACCAGTTGCAGCGGCAACACGCCGACATGCGCGCCGCCCCGAGCGGACTGAGGTTCCTCCTGCGCAACGGGCGCCTCGGGAATATCCGCCACGTCCTCCGCCACCGACACCGGTTCCTGCACCGGGACCGGTTGCGGCGGCCGCAGGGGCATGCGGCTTCCCGCGGGACCCCGGATTTCGGTCAGCAGCCTCTGCGTTTCCACCGACGGCGCCGCGTCCAGCAAATCCGCCAGCACCGCTCGGCAGCGATCATAAGCCTGGATGGCCATCCCGCGTTCGCCGCGCGCGGCATGTGCCCGCATCAATGCGCGCCATGCCCCCTCATGCGCCCGGTCGATCTGCAACAGGCGTTGCGCGGCGGGGATGGTCGCCTCCGGTTCGACCTGTTCGCGCAACAGCGCTTCGGCCACGTTGCGGGCGCGATCGCGCAGACGTTCCCGTTCGGCGTTCAGCCAGGCGTCGAAGGTAGGGTCGATGCCGTCCAGATCTTCCAGCAGGTCGCCGTCCAGCAGGGACAGGGAGGCCGGTTGGCTGGTGGTGGCGCGCATCACCTCCTCGACATCGACCCAGACAGCACCGGGCCGCAGGGTCAGGTGGTCGCGGGTGACGATCAGGATTTCGCTCTTGGCGATGGACAATGTTTCCAACAGCCGGTGGATTTCCTGGCGGAGCGAAGCCCGGGCCTGCTCCTCCGGCCGGCGGCTCCAGAGCAATTCGGCCAGGCGGCCACGCAGCGCCGGGCGAGGCGCCGACAATGCGATCGCGGCCAGCAGAGCGCGGGTCTTGCGACCGGCCGGCAGCACGTTTTCGCTGGTGACGGTCCAGGCTTCCATCTGGCCGATCAGTCGCAGCCGCACGACCACCTGATCGACGCCACTCGATTTGGCGTGGGGATCAGCGGGGCGGTTGGGACTGTCTGACATCATTCAATCATGCCCATCAGGGTCGTTGTAAGGCCAGGCACGCCGACACGCAGAGGCTATGCGCCCTGCGGGAGCCCGCAGCTTGCCCGAAACCATGAAACCACGCCAGCCCATCGTTTGGTCGCGAGACTTCACGCGTGTGAACCATAAACGATCCGGTGGCGATCTGCGCTAGACAATCGATGCTTCCGAAAAAATGGACCGGACATCACCCTTCCATTCCGAATTGTACCGGCCGAGCCAGTGCTCGGCCTGGTTTGGCGCGCCGTTTGCGATATCTCGCAACGGCGTCAGATACGTCGCCTCGGTTTCGCCCGCGCGGTTGCGCCGGTTGCGGGCGCGCAACCCGTCTTCCGCGATCGTCACGACATCTCGCGCCAGCGCGCGCAAGTCGCGGCCGCGCCATTGTGCCGCCAGTCCCTGACGAGGCACCGCGGCCCGCAAGGTCACGGCGTCGTCCCAGCCCGTACCTCGCAGCAGGGCCTCCGCGGCGGTCAACGCGGCGTCATCGTACAGCAAGCCAACCCAGAGCGCCGATTGAGCAACCATCATGTCCGTCCGCCCGGCGTCGGCGCCGCGCATTTCCAGGAAGCGCTTGATGCGGACATCGGTAAAGACCGTCGTTACGTGATCTGCGAAATCGCCGACCGTGGCAACCATGCCCGCGAGCGCCGGGATCCGGCCTTCCATGTAGTCGCGAAACGACGCTCCGGCGACGTCGATATAGCGCCCGTCCCGATACACGAAATACATGGGCACTTCGTCGATCAGCCAGGTGGCATAGCGCTCGAAGCCGAACCCATCCTCGAACATCACCTTGGGAATGCCGGAGCGCTGGTTGTCGGTATCGGTCCACACATGCGCCCGATAGGACTGGAAGCCGTTGGGCTTACCCTCGGTAAACGGGGAGTTGGCGAACAGCGCGGTCGCCAGCGGTTGCAGCAGCAGGGAGACGCGCAGCTTGCGTATCATGTCCTGCTCGCTGGCATAATCGAGGTTGACCTGCACGGTGCAGGTGCGGGTCATCATATCCAGCCCCATCGAGCCGACCAGCGGCATGTAGCGGCGCATGATCGCGTACCGGCCCTTCGGCATCCATGGCATGGCGGCCCGGGTCGCGACGGGATGGAAGCCCAGCGGCGCGAATCCCAGCCGTAGGCCGGCGGATACGGCACGGACCTGTTCGTAGTGGGCCTCGAATTCGGCGGCCGTCTCGTGCAGGGTTTCCAGCGGCGCACCGGACAGTTCCAACTGACCGGCCGGTTCGAGCGAGATCGCGGCACCGTCCTGTTTCAGGCCGATCGCATTCGGCCCGTCCATGATCGGCTCCCCGCCGAAGCGCTGAATGCCCGCCAGCAGGTCGCGGATGCAGCCGGGCTGCCCGTCCGACGGTTCATAGGGTGGCGTCGCCAGGTCATCCAGGCGAAAGCCGAATTTCTCGTGTTCCGTGCCGATGCGGAAGCGGTCGGCGGGCTTACATCCGACGGCGATGTGGTCGGCCAGTTGTCGGACCGACGTGATGGGCGTCGTGTCGGCGTCTCCGGGGTTGGACATATATTTCCCAGATCTCTCGGGTTGAAGATCAGAGTACTAGCCGCAACCCGGGGCCTGCAACAAGGCCAGCCCGGCGAGGCACGCGGTCTCGGCCCGCAGGATGCGTGGTCCAAGGTTCACACACACAGCAAAGGGATATTGCCCGAACCCGTCAAGCTCCGAGGGTGCGAAGCCGCCTTCCGGGCCGACCAGCAGGGCTGCGGGCGCCGAACAACCCCGCAGATGCGGGGCATCCGAGCGCTCCACGGCCACGAAAAGCCGCCGGTCGGAGGGGAAATCATCCAGCACGGCGGCCAACCGGCGTGGCGCATGGACCACGGGGACGGTCAGGCGCTCGCTTTGTTCCGCCGCCTCGATCGCGATCGCGGTCAGGCGCGCCTCGTTGACGCGTGCCGTATTGGTGCGTTCGGTCATCACCGGCATGATCGCGGACGCGCCGAGTTCGGTCGCCTTCTGCACCACGAGATCGGTGGCGTCGCGCTTCAGCAGGGCAAATAGCAGCCAGGGCCCCGGCTCCGGCTCCTGCGGGCGCAGGCGGGTTTCCGCCCGCAAGGTGGCGGCGCGCCGCCCGATGGCATGGACGCGGGCCAACCATTCCCCGTCGCGGCCGTTGAACACATGCATCGCATCGCCCACCCGCCGGCGCATAACGTTGTCGAGGTAGTGCGCCTGCTCCGCGGACAGGACCACGTCGGCGCCTTCCCCCAGATCGGCGGCAACAAACAGGCGAGGCGGTCGTGTCATCCTGGCGGTGGCTTTCGATTCCAATTGACCGAGTCGGGTTGACCGAGGTGGGGCGAGCGGGACAGTAGCACGCATGACCACGCATACCGACATCGTCGCGACCGGCTGGGTGTCTCGCCTGCCGCGCGCCTGGCTGCCCTATCTGCTGCTGGCGCGGGTGGATCGGCCAATCGGGACCTGGCTGCTGTTCCTCCCCGGGCTGTGGGGGATCCTGCTGGCCGGCGCCTCGACGGAGGCGACGGTCCGGCTGATCGTGCTGTTCGCCATCGGCAGCCTGGCCATGCGCGCCGCCGGCTGCGTGGTGAATGATTTGTGGGACCGGGATATCGACCGCAAAGTGGCCCGCACGGCGGGGCGGCCGTTGGCCTCGGGCGCGATCCGGCCCCGTCAGGCGCTGGTCTTTCTGGCGGCGCTGCTGCTGATCGGGCTGGGCGTGCTGCTGCAACTCGATCCGCTGGCGCAGGCACTGGGGGTCGGTTCCCTGCTGCTGGTGGCGGTCTACCCGTTGGCCAAGCGCGTGACCTGGTGGCCGCAACTGATGATGGGGTTCACCTTCGGGTTCGGCGCCCCAATGGGCTATGCCGCGGCAACCGGCCGGATCGATGCCGCCTGGGTCGCGCTGTATGCGACGGCGATCCTGTGGGACCTGGGCTTCGACACGATCTACGCGCATCAGGACCGCGACGATGACGCCCTGGTCGGGGTCCGATCCACCGCGCGCCTGTTCGGAGAACAGACCCGTCCGTTCCTGGCGGCCTGCTATGCCGCCGCCATGTTGGCCCTGACCTCGGCAGGTTGGCTCGCCGGACTCGGCCATTGGTTTTATCCGGCGCTGCTGTTGCCCGGATACCTGCTGGCCCGCCAGATCGTGATGCTGGATATTCACGATCCGGCCCGGTGCCTGCTTCTGTTCCGGGCCAATCGCGATGTCGGGCTGGCCATCGCGCTGGCGATCCTGGTCGGCCGACTGTGACCGACCCGAATGCCGGCGCCCCACCCGCTGGCACCCCCCGCTCGGGCACGTCCCTCCCTGACACATCCGCCTCTGGCAGCCCGCCTGCTGCTCCGACGATCTCTCGCCCGCGGCTGGATGCCGGCGCATTCCTGCGTGCCAACACCGTGCCGGGCCGAGCGGCGCTGGTGCCGGAGATCGTGCTGCACCTGGCCACCGAAATCACGCCAATCTGGCATGCGACCGAAGCCTGGTTATCCGAGCGCGGGTTGGAGCCGCCTTTCTGGGCCTTCGCCTGGCCGGGCGGACAGGCGCTGGCTCGCCACATCCTGGATCACCCCGAAAAGGTCGCCGGACGGCGCGTGCTGGATTTCGCCGCCGGCGGCGGGATCGCCGCGATCGCCTGTGCGATGGCCGGAGCGGCGCTGGTGGAGGCCGCGGAGATCGACACCTTGGCGGTCGAGGCGATCACCCTGAACGCACGCGCCAACCGCGTCGCCGTCACCGCGATCGCCGCCGATGTGGTCGGCGCCGCCTGCCGCTGGGACCTGATCCTGTGCGGCGATGTCTGCTACGAGGCGCCGATGACCGGCCATATCCTGCCCTGGCTCACCGGCCTGGCGGACATCGCCGAGGTGTGGATCGCCGATCCCGGGCGATCCTATTTGCCGAAACAGGGCCTGCGCCGCTTCGCCGACTATCGCGTGCCCACGACCTTGGAGCTGGAAGACCGCACCCAGCGCGATGTCGGGCTTTACCGCTTGTCGGGCCGACCGTCAGGGCGTTTGCGCGCCGGAGGTGACGGCGGCGGCGCGGGCTGATCGAACATCCGCATGACATCGACGCCGTTCACCATCGCCTGATCCTTCGTCAGCGCCAGGTCCCACACCATACGGTCCCCCTCGGCGCGGCCCAGCCCCCGGATGATCGCCAGGAACGGCATGATCGTTTGCAGCTCGGGGTCCTTGCCCGCCTGCTGCATCAGGGTCTCGAGTCCCAGGGTCGACATCCGCCCCTCCACGCCCGGCTGCCCGGGCGCGAGCATCCGCAAGCGTCCCGAACCCTCCAGGCGCAGATCGGCCAGCTCGATGGACAGGGCATCGAGCCCGATACTGGCGCCCCCCTCGCTCAACAGCGCCGCGGCATCGGCCTCCAGCTTCGCCGTGTCGACGCCATCCTGGGTCGATTCCAACAGCAACTGGAACAGCCGCTCCGTGCTGACGCCGGAGACCGCGGGGCGCAGCATCAGGCGAGTGAACATGTATTTCGCCAACGACGGCGGCAGGTCCGGGGCCGACGGGCCTTCCAGCGCCACATCCATCCAGGCATGCAGCTTGCCCCCCGGCGCCTCGGCTCCCACGCCGAAACGGGCCTGATCCAGCGAGACCGTGCCGGTGCCCGGGATTTCGACCGAGATGTCGTCGAACGTCTCCTCGCCTTCCAGCCGGTCGGCGAAGTCGCGCAGGGACGCGATCAGGGTCTGGAGATGGGGGCGCATGGCGTTGGTGCCGTCTGGCGTGCCGGCGCCCGGATCCTTGGCGGCGCCGATCAGGGACTTGATGGCACCCCAGGCCTGGTCCAGCCGATCGCGGTTGACACCGGCCAGACGGAAGCCCTGCCGGATCCGGCGGATTTCAACGGTGGTTTCGACGCCATCCTTTGTCTGGGTGGACGCTTCCATCCCGGCCACGGTTACGTCCTGTTGCAGGTCCAGCCGCCGGTCGGCCCCCGGAACCAGGGTCATTTGCATCGTGGCCCGATCGAAACTTTGCACCTGGGTCTCCCCGCCGCCGGTCACTCGGACCTCGATATCGCGGTATTCGGCGTTCCAGCTCGATCGGGACGCGAGCTCCGGATCGATCAGGATGCGGGACGATTGTTCGCCGATCGAGTAGGTGACATCCGCGTCGTCCGATGATCCTGACGCGGATGGCATCGACATCGAGAATGTGCCGTCGGACGGAACCAGCACGCGTTCCAGCAGCCAGCGGCCCCCGTCCAGCATGCTCAGGGCCGCGGTGATCTCGTCGGTCTTGCGGCCGGTCAGCTCTTGCAGCGACAGGCTCAGCGCGTAGCGATCGCCATCCGCGGTGACCACCAGGGGCGGTTCGGGCAGCGGCAGGGTCGGTCCCAGCAGGGTGACAAACCAGCTCCGCAACCGCGTTTGCAGCACCTGCGCATCCGGGCGATCAGCCGGTTTCGTGGCCGACTGGGCGCTTGGCACCTGGGCGTTCGGCGGCTGAGCCCCCGGCTGGGTGCCCGATTGGGCGCCCGCGGTCCCAGCCATTGACAGCATTCCGAGCGTGATCAGCCCGACCCCTAAGCGCATTCGTGGCTCCTTCGTCCGCCCGTCATGAATGAGGTACTATGCCACGCCATCGGTCCGCCTGGTATCGAATTGACCATGCCCCCCTTCGGCAACCGCTCGCCTGGGGCTGCGCGGGGACGCGCCCGGTCGCGCCCGTGCGTTCGGCCTTCCGGAGACCGTCCCCTGGGGGGCCTGCCCTTGCGACCCGCTTGTGTGGCCCACCGATGCGACGCATCGATGCGGAATGATACAGCGCCGCCGCGGTCCGACCGATCCGAGCTTGGATATCCGGGGCGGGGATGAACGCCTCCAACCAATCGATGGTCTGGCGGAAGGAGATCTTGTTTCGTGCCCGACAAAGGGCCAGTCACTGCCGTCGTATGCTTGCGGTGAAACCAGTCGGAAAGCCGGATGCGGGAAATCCGCTTGTCCGGTCTGATGAGCGGGGAGGGGACACGGGGCACCCGTGCTACCGCGCCTCTCCTCGACGCTGCTGTCCCTTGCCTGCACCGTTGCAAGCGGCACCGGTCCGGCAATAGGGGACGACGACGGTGGCTGGGGGCCTGCAACGATAACCCCGGACCATTCGGATATCCCGATGGCTCTGGACAGCAACGGAGTGTCGCGGTCAAATATAATTCGGTTGCGTTACGCCATATCAAGGGCGGGGTGGGGTCGGACCTACAAACCGAACCCAGGCTGCGCCAGCCCATGGTCAAGAACCGGTTTGCGGCGACGGAGAGGGGAAAACGATGCCGTTTCCGACCCGTGAAAGAGCGCCTGTATGACCAGCGGACCGGCCCCGGTCTATTCCTCTGACCCCATCGCGCCGCGCCCGGCCGACCCGCCGGCGATCGTGGCCGACGCCACGGACCTGAAGGTGCTGCGCAAGGCGGTCGAGGATGCCTCCACGGTCGGGGTGGGGCTGTGGGTCAGCTATCTGTTCGTGCTGTTCTATCTGCTGGTGGCGGCCGGCAGCGTCACCCACAAGGATCTGTTCCTGGAAACGCCGGTCCGGCTGCCGTTCCTCGGCGTCGACCTGCCGTTGAAGGGCTTCTTCGTCCTCGGCCCTCTGCTGTTTCTGATCGTGCATGCCTATGTCCTGCTGCATTTCGCCATGCTGTCCGGCAAGGTGCGGGCGTTCGACAGGGAGTTGCGGGATCAGATCAATGATCGGGGCGTACCGAACGCCCAGACGGTCCGCGCGGACCTGCGGCGGCAGCTGCCGAGCAATATATTCGTCCAGTTTCTGGCCGGGCCGCCGGAGATTCGGAATGGCGTGATGGGCGTGCTGCTGTGGCTGATCGCCACCGTCAGTCTGGTGATCGGTCCGGTCTGCCTGCTGATGTTCTTCGAGCTACAGTTCCTGCCATATCACAATGAGCCGATCACGCAATGGCAGCGGATCGCGGTGGTGCTGGATCTGATCCTGATCTGGGTGTTCTGGCGCCGGATCGCGCTGCGCGGCGGATTGGACGGGGAACACTCGGGGTCGCGCGCTCGCCTGATGCCTTGGCTACAAAAGGCGCTGACCCTAGCGATCCTGCTTGCGCTAACCGTTGGGTCCCTCGCGATGATGGGGGTGATCGCGACCTTTCCGGGGGAGGACCTGGAGAAGCGCTACGCGACACTCGGTGATTTTCCGCTCCGCGCGACCCTGGAACGCTGGCGTGTCGGCCTGGTGGCCGGGGAGGTGCAGCCGGCGTCCCGGTCCCCGGAAAGCCTATGGTCGAACCGTCTGGTACTGCCGGGCCTGGATATCGTTGTGCACCTGAAACTGGACAGCGAGGACAAGATCAAGTTCCTGCCCGCAACGGTGTCGCTGCGGGACCGGGACCTAAGGGATGCGGTGCTGATCGGTGCGGTGCTGCGCAAGGCGGATTTCACCGGGGCTCGGATGGGTGGGGCGTTGCTGGATCGGGCCGATCTTCGGGACGCGAAGATGGAATGTGCGCGCTGGCTGGATGGCGCGACGACGCCGGATGGGAAGCCGCGGGCGGCGATTTGCACAGACCTTCGGGGCGCCTCGCTCGACGACGCCCTACTCCAGGGTGCGTCGCTCAAGGGTGCCCTACTCGAGGACGCCCGGCTCGGCTTCGCCCAACTTCAGGGCGCCTCGCTCAACGACGCCCAACTTCAGGGCGCCCTGCTCGGCGGCGCCCAACTCCAGGGTGCCTCGCTCGACGCCGCCCAGCTCCAGGGCGCCTGGCTCTTCGCCGCCCAGCTCCAGGGCGCCTCGCTCCACCGCGCCCAACTCCAGGGCGCCTTGCTCGACGGCGCCGAACTCGAGTACGCCTTGCTCGACGGCGCCCAACTTCAGGGTGCTTCGCTCGACGACGCCCGACTCCAGGGCGCCTCACTCAACGACGCCCAACTCCAGGGCGCCTCACTCGACTTCACCCGACTCCAGGGCGCCTCGCTCGACCGCGCCCAACTCCAGGGCGCCTCGCTGCGGTCCGTTTTCATTTGGCGGGCGAACGCGGTGACCGCCGAAGCAACGAATGCGTGGATCGAGCCCGTCCGCCGATACCGTTCCGCGCCTTGCGACAACCGGGAAACGAGCAATATCTGCGACTGGACCAAGACCAATTTCGACGACCTGGTGGCCGGGATCGAGCAATACATCCCCGAGGCGCGCGCCCGTGACGCGGCAACGCGACGCCTCGATCTTCGACTGAATCCCGACACCGACAAGCCGCCGGCCAACGAGGCCGTGATCCAGGCATGGTGGAAGGAGCTGAACATGCCCATGTCGGCCACCGCTGATTATGAGGCCGAGCGTGCCAAACACTGGCAGGCGGCTGGTTGCTCGGCCGCCGGCGCCCCGCATGTCGTGGCCCGCATGACCCAGAAACTGGACCCAGCGACATCGGGCTTCATACGCCGCGTCCTCGGCCGGCCCGATCCCTTCTCCGCCAACAGCCCCGAACCCGCCAAACTCGCCGCCGCCTTCCTGTCCGACGCTTGCGAGGGCGCGCGCGGCCTGTCGGACGCCGACAAGGCGATCCTGCTAAAACTGCGCGGCCCGGTCCCGGCCCAACCTACCGTTCCATCCTCTCCGCCACGGCCGTGAGAGTCCCTCTCCACTTTACCCCAAACCGGTTTGGGGCGGAGGAGCACCGGTGCCGTCTCGCCCGCATCGCCCGCCACTCTACACGGTCCGACCGGGACCATCACCGCTCGGCCCGCCGAATTGCCGCGCAAACAGGCAGATTGCACTAGACACAGGCATGGGTTAATCGCACGAAGAAGCAACGATACCCCCGGTTTTCCGCATGGATTTGCAACGAAACCCCCGGTTAACAACGGGGTTCTGCAACAAGCGGCCCCGGCGGGAGGGCTTAAAGTGAAATCTTAGGAACGCGCGAATCGCCCACCCGTTCAAGCTCTTGCGCGGCGATCCCGCCCTGGCGTCTCAACCGGCCCTCACACCACCAGGACGGCGCCTGCGCGGCAAACCGGTTAACGGCGCGTTAAGGTTAACCCTTGCCCAATCCGCGGGCAGATTGCCAAAAATCCGCTAAATTCCGCGGGTTTGGCGCCGCGGAACCCCCTGGCGGAGGCATTTCCCTTGCCTCGGCACGCGGGCGGTCATAGAACAAAAAGCAAACGAAAAAGACCGCCAACCATGGATTTTCCGCCATTTTAACCCTTTCCACAGCCCCTCGCCGCCCCTCGGAGCACCCGTCCTGGGTGTCCCCGACCGGCCGAGCAGCGACCGCGGCCGGTTTTTCGCATGCGCGGATGCGATTCCCGGGATGCGACGGGTACCAGGCGCCGTGGCGGCGTGGGAAGGGACGCACGTCGGACGGAGCGGTGGCATGCAAGCCCAATCCAGGTTTGGGCACTCCAGTGCATCCAACCTTGTTCGTGGCCCTCGGGGTACGGCATGGTCTCCACGGGCCACACGGTCAGGAGCCTGCCATGTCACAACGCCTCACCCGCCAGGAATTTGTCGATTGGGCCGAAACCCAGCCGCATCGTTATGAGCGGATCGCAGGCCAACCCGTCGCCATGTCGCCTGAGAGGGTTGCCCATGTCCGTATCAAGAGCCGTATCTGGGCGGCGCTCGACCGCGCGATCCAGCATGGCAAACTGGAGTGTGAGGCACTGGCTGACGGCGTGACGATAGAGGTCGATGACGACACGGACTACGAACCCGACGCCGTGGTGAATTGCGGACCCAGGCTGCCACCTGATGCGACCGCCGCGTCCAATCCCATCATCGTGGTGGAGGTCCTGTCCCCCTCCACCCAATCCATCGACAGCAACGCCAAGCTGGCCGACTATTTCCGTGTTCCGTCCATCCAGCACTATCTGATTCTGCAAACGCGCAAGCGGGAGGTCATCCATTACACAAGGGCCGGCTCGGACATCATCGCCCGTGTCTTGCATATCGGCACCATCGCCCTGCACCCCCCAGGCATCAAGATCGACCTGACCGAGATCTACGGCCCCGTGCCCGATGCCGCGACCACGGGGGAAAGTCCCCCTTGACCCATCCCCCCAATTCCCCACACTCCGGCCCAACCGAACGACCGGGGGACACGAACCGATGACCGACCTTGCGACCTTCCGCGCACAAACCCGCGCCTGGCTGGAAGAAAACTGCCCGCCCGCCATGCGCACCCGCATGCCGGAAGAAGAACAGGTCGCCGGCGGCAAACGCGCGGAGTATGTCCGACCGGAGCAGAAAATCTGGCTCGACCGCATGGCGGAAAAGGGCTGGACGGCGCCCACCTGGCCCAAGAAATACGGCGGCGGCGGCCTGTCCAACGAGGAAGCGCTGATCCTGGAAGAGGAAATGCAGGACCTCGGCTGCCGCACCCCGCTGCGCGGCATGGGCCTCTCCATGCTCGGCCCCGTCCTGCTGGAATACGGGACGGAGGAGCAGCGCCAGACCCATATCCCGAAGATCGTCAAGGGCGAAATCCGCTGGTGCCAGGGCTATAGTGAGCCGAGCGCGGGGTCGGATCTGGCGAGTCTGTCGACGCGGGCGGTGTTGCAGGGGGAGCATTTCCTGGTCAACGGCCACAAGATCTGGACGTCCAACGCGCATCTGTCGGATTGGATTTTTTGCCTCGTCCGCACCGACCCGACGGTGAAGAAGCATGACGGGATCAGCTTTTTGTTGATCGACATGGACGATCCCGGGGTGCGGCCTCGGCCGATCAAGCTGATCAGCGGCAAGTCGGTGTTCTGCGAAACGTTCTTTGAGAACGTGCAGGTGCCGGCGAGCCATCTGGTCGGCCAACTGAACAAGGGCTGGACGATCGCGAAACGCCTGCTGGAGCACGAACGCAAGGGCATCGGCGGCATCGGCAACCGGCAGGCGGCAAAGTTCGAATTGCCGCCGGAAGCGGTGGCGAAAGCCTATGCCGGGGAGGCAAATGGCCGCATCGCCGAACCCGCGCTACGCGACAGTATCGCCAAGTATTCGATGGACGCGCACGCGTTCCAACTGACCCGCCGGCGCGCGGCGGAGGAAGCGGAGGCCGGCACGCCTCCTGGCCCGATGTCGGCGATGTTCAAGTATTACGCCACGGAACTGAACAAGACCCGCTACGAGATGCTGCTGGCGGCGGAGGGCTTCCAAGGCCTGGGCTGGGAGGGCGATGGTTTCACCGACGACGAAATCCGCATCACGCGGGAATGGTTGCGGTCTAAGGCCAACACGATCGAGGGCGGCACATCCGAAGTGCAACTCAACATCATCGCCAAGCGCGTCCTGGCGCTACCGGATTGATGGTCCGTCACAACACCCCCTCTCCCCGCTGGGGAGAGGGCCGGGGTGAGGGGCCCACCCCCTCCGACCGCGCCAAAACATCCAACAAGACCGCCCAGGACCACAGCGCATGACCCTCGTCCTTTCCTCCGAAACCCAGATGGTGCGCGACACCGCGCTGGAATTCTTCCGCGAACGCAGCCCGGTGATCGAGCTGCGCAAGCTACGCGACAACAACGACCCCGACGGATTTTCGCGCGCGCTGTGGCGCACGATGGCGGAACTCGGCTGGACCGGCTTCCTGGTGTCGGAAGAGCATGGCGGCACCGGTTTCGGCGTCTCCGGCCTGGCGCAGGTGATGGAGGCCGCGGGCCGGACCCTGACCGCGTCCCCCTTGCTGTCCACCGCGCTGCTGGGTGCGAGCCTGATTGATCGGGCCGGAACCGCCGACCAGAAGGACAACCATCTGCCCGCGCTGGTGGCCGGAGAGCGCATTTTCGCCCTGGCGCTGGAGGAAACCTCTCGCCACGCTCCGACCCGGATCGCAACGACCGCCACGACGACGGCGGACGGATACGCGCTGAACGGACAGAAATGCTTCGTGCTGGATGGGCATATAGCGGACGTGCTGATCGTCGTTGCCCGCACGTCCGGCGGCCGGGATGACCGGCAGGGGATCACGCTGTTTCTGGTGCCGGGGGATGCGGGGGGCCTGACCCGCACGCGGACGATCATGGTGGACAGTCGCAATGCCGCATTGGTGAAGCTGGACAACATCCAGGTTGGCAAGGACGCGGTGCTGGGCTCGGTCGGGCAGGGCGCCGACATCCTGGAAACCGTGCTGGACCGGGCTCGCGCCTGCCTGGCGGCGGAAATGCTGGGATCGGCGTCGGAGGCATTCGACCGCACGGTGCAATATCTGAAGGACCGCAAGCAGTTCGGCGTCGCCATCGGCAGTTTCCAGGCGCTGAAGCACCGCGCCGCGCAGATGTTCTGTGAGGTGGAGGTCACCCGGTCCGCCGTCATCGCCGCCTGCTCCGCGCTGGACGAGAACGCTAACGACGCCGCCGCTCTGGCCAGCCTGGCAAAAGCCAAGGCCAGCGACACTCTTTATTTATGCGGTAACGAGGGCGTGCAGATGCATGGCGGCATCGGCATGACCGATGAGCACGAGATCGGCTTCTTCATGAAGCGTGCCCGCGTCGCTCAGGCCACCTTCGGCGACGCCGCCTTCCACCGTGACCGCTATGCCTCCCTGCTCGGCTACTGACGGAAATCTGGGATCGACTATGTAACCGAATGGTGTCCATCCCGGTCATTTTGAAACCGACCGCCAGATTTTCTGGCTTGAACGCTCGCTCCCCCTTGCAAAGCGGCCGCCGGTCGCGCCTAACGGCAGGGGCGGGGTCAAGAGCGGACAAGCATGCAAATCAATCTGATCAACCAGACCAACCAGGATGTCTATCTTCGGTTCGGAACGGCAACACCGGTTGGCACGTTCAACGGCGTCAGCCTCAACAACGCAACCAGCTATCTGGCGTCGGCCTCCAGCACTACGACAGGGCTCACATTGACGGATTTTGCCGGGGGAAAGATGCTTTTCTCCCTGGGCCAGCCGTTGACCAGTTCCTTGCCGGACTTCCAATACCAAAGCGGCGATCCCAACTGGCAGGTCCGCTGGGACAAGATCGAGCTGTCGCTTTACTCGGATACGACGAAGGTCAGCGTCGCCAACCTGAGCGCGACGGACTTCTTCGGCATCCCACTGAAACTGGAAACCTTCGGGCCGGGATCGAGCGCACCGATCGATACGCTGAGCTGGAATGTGCAGACAGCGACGATATTCTCGTCTCTGGCGCAGATCGCGAACCACAATCCGGCGACGTTCAACAACGCGATTGTTCCCGGGGCCAACGGGCTGGCGATCCCGACCTATGGCAATATCCTGAGGGTGATCGCGCCGTCGTCGCTGCCGCCACCGGCGATCGGGAATTATCAGTCGCCGCAGCCTTATATCGATTATGTCTCCAGCAACGCGATCGCCACCCATGTCACCGGGCAGTTCTCGGCGCAAGGCGGGGCGGGACCGACGCAGACCCAGACTTACGACTTCCAGGCCACGATCCCGACCACCGGGGTCAATGCCGGGGCGCTGGTGATGACGGGGTCCGGCTCGGTGGTTGGTGGCGGGAAGACGATTGTTGTCGCGGCGGCGGACCTGGCCACCGGAATCATCACGGAAAACCCGCCCTACACGGTCAATGGCGCCGCGGCGGCGATCGGCAACAACGATGTGTATGCGGCTGTCGTGCGCGACATGCTGGCGGCGTTCGGGTTCGGGTTTGTCGGCAGCACGGAAATCAATCCCAACACGGGCAATCGCTATATCGACGATCCGACCGGCGATTGGTATCTGCCGCAACCCGGCCAGTCGGTGGCGTATGAGAACGCGCAGCCGACCAACAGCGGCTTCTACAGCCAGTATGCCGCGATCATCGCGAAAGTGTCGGACGCCTATGGTTTCCCGTTCACCGACCTCATCGGGGCGCCGCTGGCTGACATCAACCCGAACATGGTCGACAGCGTCAACATCACCATCCTGTCGGACACCGCTGGCCTGGCGGCGATCCCCTGCTTCGTGACCGGGACCCAGATCGAAACCGAGTCCGGTCCCGTGCCGGTCGAGGACCTGACGATCGGTATGCGAGCCACCACGATCCTGGGCCGCGGGTTTGCTCGGATCGTCTGGATCGGTCACCGCGGCGTCGATTGCCGGCGCCATCCCAACCCAACCTCGGTCCGTCCGGTCCGGATCGCTCGGGATGCGTTCGCCCCGGGCATGCCGACCCGCGACCTGCTGCTGTCACCGGATCATGCGGTGTTTGTCGACGGTGTGCTGATCCCGATCCGCTATTTGGTGAACGACACGACCGTCGCGCGATCCGCCGCTGACCAGATTACCTACTGGCATATCGAGTTGGATCGGCACGACATCCTGCTCGCCTCGGGCCTGCCGGCCGAGAGTTTCCTGGATACCGGCAACCGCGCCGCCTTCGCCAATGGCGGCTCCGTCGTCCGGTCGCACCCCGATTTCGCGCGACTGACCTGGGAAGGGCAGGGTTGTGCGTCATTGGTGATCACCGGTCCGGTCGTCGAAGCGACTCGAGCGCGGTTGGCCCACAGGGCGCGGATGCTGCGGCGGAAGCCGAGATGCCGACGGCTCGACTCGATGAAAGGCGCCTGAACTGAGCACCAGACCAACCGCCCGTATCAACAACCCGTCACGTGCCGTCACCGTCATTGCCGGGCTCGACCCGGCGACCCGAGCTTCAATGCAAGGGGGCGGGTTGCCGGGTCGAGCCCGGCAACGACGGTGAGAGATACTATAGGTCAAGGGTCCGGACGGCTAACATAAGGCACCATGCGACAATCAAGGCTCGCCGCGGTCGAGCCTTCGGACGGCGCGGATGCTCGGCCTCCGCCAACCAATCCGGCGAGGAAGGCAATGCGAGAAGCCGGTCGGGCCGATCGTTCGGTCTACCCCTTAGCCCCGGCCGAGACCTTCGGTTCCGACGCTTTCGCCCCTGACACTTTGGCCCCGGATACTTTCGCCCAGGTATCGCGCAACCCGACCGTGCGATTGAACACGGGCCGGTCAGCCGTGCCATCCGGGTCGGCGCAGAAATACCCCATCCGTTCGAACTGCACCGCCTCCCCCATTGGGGCTTGCAGCAGAGCCGGCTCTACCAGGCAATCCGACAGCACTTCCAGGGATGCGGGGTTCAGATCGACCATCACATCGCCATTCGCCCCTGGATCGGGCCGGCTGAACAGCGGATTGTACAGCCGAACCTCCGCTCGCACCGCGTCCGAGGCCCCGACCCAGTGCAGCGTGCCCTGCACCTTGCGTCCGTCGGGGGAGTTGCCGCCTCGCGACGCGGGATCATAGGTGCAGCGCAACTCCACCACGCTCCCGGACGCGTCCTTCACCACGGACTGGCAGGTCACGAAGTAGGCGTAGCGCAGGCGCACTTCCCGCCCGGGGGACAGGCGGAAGAACTTGCGGGGAGCGTCCTCCATAAAGTCGTCCTGCTCGACATAGATTTCGCGTCCGAAGGTGATCGGACGCTTGCCGGCGGACGGGTCGTCGGGATGGTTGATGGCGTCCAGGGTCTCGGTGCGGCCTTCCGGCCAGTTCTCGATCACCAGTTTCAGGGGGCGCAGCACCGCCATCCGCCGCACCGCGCTGGGATTGAGCGTGTCCCGGATGGTCGCATCCAGTTGCGCGATATCGACGACGCTGTTGGCGCGGGCCACACCGACGCGCCGAACGAATTCCCGCAAGGCCGCCGCTGGAACGCCGCGTCGGCGGATACCCGCCAGGGTCGGCATGCGGGGGTCATCCCACCCGGTCACGTGCCTGTCCTGCACCAACCGAGTCAGCACCCGCTTCGACAGCACCATGAAACCGATATTCAGCCGGGCGAACTCATATTGACGAGGCCGCGAGGGCACCGGCAGATGGTCGATCAGCCAGTCGTAAAGCGGTCTGTGGTCCTCGAATTCCAGTGTGCACACGGAATGCGTGATGCCCTCGATCGCATCCGACTGGCCGTGGGCGAAATCATAGGTCGGATAGATGCACCAGGCGTCGCCGGTCCGAGGATGCGTCGCGTGCAGGATCCGGTACAGCACCGGGTCGCGCAGGTTCATGTTGCCCGACGTCATGTCGATCTTCGCGCGCAACACCCGTGCGCCGTTCGGGAACTCGCCCGCCCGCATGCGGCGGAACAGGTCCAGGTTCTCCTCCACCGCGCGGTAGCGAAACGGGCTGTTCTGGCCTGGCTCGGTCAGGGTGCCGCGTTGGGCGCGCATGGCCTCGGGCGGCGTGTCGTCCACATAGGCGTTTCCGGTTCGCACCAGGTGTTCGGCCCAGTCGTACAACTGCTCAAAATAGTCCGAGGCGTGGTACAGGTGCTCGCCCCAGGCGAAGCCCAGCCAGCTTACGTCGCGCTGGATGGCGTCGATGAACTCCTGTTCTTCCTTCACGGGGTTGGTGTCGTCGAACCGCAGATGGCAGCGCCCGCCGAATTCCTGCGCGACACCGAAATTGAGGCAGATCGACTTCGCGTGGCCGATATGCAGATACCCGTTCGGCTCCGGCGGGAAGCGCGTGACCACGGTTTGCGCTCGGCCAGCATCCAGATCTGCCTGGATGATATCGCGGATGAAATCGCGGCCCGCGTCGGTGGTCTCGGTTTCGGCCATCATTCACTCCAGTTGGCGCGTCGCAGCGGCGCGCAACCTACACGTTGGAGACGGTTTGGGGAGCCGATTTCGTGTGCCGCGGCCACCCTATCGGCCGGCACCGGATCGTGCCCTGGCGCGCACCCGCTCCCGATGCGCCGTATACAACCCGCTGGCGATGATGATCGCGGCACCCACCAGGGTCCATTCGTCCGGCAGATTGCCAAACACCAGATAGCCGCCCAGCACCACCCAGGGCAATTGCACATAGGCAAACGGCGCCAGCAGGGAGGCCGGCGCGTGACGATGGGCGAGCACCGTGATCCATTGCCCGACCGAGGCCAGGACGCCGAGCATCAAGGTCAGCACCCATTGCTCGCGGGTTGGCCACACCGCCTCGAACGGCAACAACACCGACAGGACCAGGATGCCGACGCCGGCGGACCAGAGCACTGTTGTGGAAGGATGGTCGGTGCCGGACATTTTGCGCGTGATGATCAGCGCCAGGGACCAGCAGGTGGAGGACGCGACGCCGAACAGGGCCGCCGGTTCGAAGCCGCTGGTGCCCGGGCGCACGACCACCAGCATGCCGACCAAGCCGGCCAGCACGGCCGCCCAGCGGCGGATGCCCACGACCTCCCCCAGCAGCGGGATCGACAGGATCGTGATCAGCAGCGGCGACAGGAAGCCGATCGTGGTCGCCTGCGCCATGGTCATCTGGCGGATGCCATAGACGAACAGCACCGAGGACCCGACGACACAAAGCCCCCGGCAAATCTGCAACAGGGGAGATCGCGGCCACAGCGCACCGATCGGCGCTCGTCTGGCCAGGACCGTCGCCATGCCGAGGAACACCATGTAGCGAATCCAGGTGATCTCGATGATCGGCAGGCCAGCGGTCAGATATTTGGCGGTGACGTCGGCGATCGCGAACAGGATGGTCGCGCCAAGAGACAGCGCGATCCCGCGCAACGGATCATCAGCGTGCGCCATGGGTCGGACCCTGGCCGGCTCCGGTCAAGGTCGGGGACCGCGCGATATCGCACCACTGTGGGGCAGGACGGAAAATCGGGATCAGGAGCCGGCCGAGGAGCGGGGCGCTGGCTCTGGAGAAGGGGTTATTGGCAGAGGAAGGCAGCCCGTTCCTTGCCGTCTCCACGGACGTTCAGGCTTTCCAGCGCGGCGGTGCGGCCACCGAACAGGGTGCATTTTTCAACCGCCATCTGTTTGGCGGCTTCTCCATCAGCGGCATTGCCGCGTGCGTAGTCAACCAGCACGGTGCTGCTGTTGGCGGCGACAAACTCGACGCTGGAGACGTTGCTCTGCTGGTTGCACCCTGCCGCGAGTAGCGCGGTGGCTCCAAAAATCATCACCGCGGCAGCCCTGGTCATCGTTGGATTCCTTTGATTGCGCCAAACAGGCCCGGTCACAGGCGTCTGTTCGCATAACGCCACAGGACCGCCAAGGCAAGCGGATGTGGCTTTCGGCAGTCGGGAAAACGTCGTACTGTTCGAGGGATCGGAAGGTGTCATGGCGGAAATCGTAAGAATCCCCATCAGCAACGTGCTCACCAAGGGCAACGACCTGGTCACCGAGGGCAAATACATGCTCCGGGTCGCGGTGGGCGCCAAGTCTCAACCCGTTGACGTGATCCTGGACACCGGCAGCAGCATGCTGGTCGTGTATGATGACGCCTACGACAAGTCAGCCGACACCGACGCCGAGACCACGCAGCTTCTGCAAACCGAGACATTCGCGTCCGGCGCCTTCATGGCCGCGGTGGTGCGAACGCAGATTGGCCTGGTGGATGGAGCGTCCGCGGTCGTGGCCAGACTTCCGCGGGGCAACCTGGCGGTTGCCTACAAATACGATCACCGAATGTTCATGGGGGCGGACGGCATATTCGGACTCGCCCCCGCCGCTCGCAATCGCGCCTATCTCATGCCTTTCGACACCTGGGATGCCGGCTATCGCAAGGATCAGTTGGATCTCGGCCAGACGGCTGACCTTGACCCCTATATCGCCCAGCTTGCGACCATCGACATCGAGCAGTTCGCCTTCGCCGTTCAACGTTCGACCGTCTGCATGGCCACGGACAAGCCCGCCGAGGATCCATTGAACCATGGCCTGTTCATCCTGGGGGATGGTGCCGAATGCACCGATCTTTACGCCGGCGCTGTTGCCTCGGTGGCCGTGCAACAGGGCACCCATTACAGCGCCAATCTGATCGCTGTCCGGATCGGGGACCAGGTGATCGATGTGCCGCCAATCGCACCGAATGGTCCCGCGCCGACCAACGCGATCATCGATAGCGGCGCGAACAAACTGATCCTGGATTCTGCGACTTACGACAAGGTTCTGGCGGCGTTCGGCACGCTCAATGCCAATTTCTCGGCCGCCCTGAGCGCCGGGTCGTCGCAGGGCTGCGCCCAGACGTCAATCGATCTGGGGGCTTGGCCGCCCTTGGAGATCATCATGCAGGGCACCGGTGGTGCCCAGGCGAGCGTCGCGATCGCGCCAAAGCACTACTGGCAATTCGACACCATCAAGCGTGGCACGGCCGCATCCGCCCTGATCGGCAGTCGGCCCCAGTTGCACGGCCAGTCGATTCTCGGGTTGCCGTTGTTCTGTGGAAATCTCGTGATGTTCGACCGCACTGCCAATAACGGGCAGGGCACGATCGGGTTTGCCCCGCTGACCGACCTCAACGCGGCCGGTGTCTGATCCAAACCGCTCCTGCCAGCGACTGCTCCGCTCGCAGGGTTGGCATGTTGGGTGCGCGCGCAATCACGGAGCTTCAAGCCGGCCCACTGCCGTTGAACAAGGCCCTGGATTGGGGTCCGGGACCCACGATCCGAGCCCGATGTGCAGCGACCCGTGGCGCCGCCAACGCGCCACGGGTCGCTCACGCATTCCAGATCGGCTCTCGTCTCAGAGCCGCTTCATGTACTCGACCAGAGCTCGGCGTTGCGAGTCGCTGAGCCTGGCGCTGCCGTAATCATGGCCGGCATTGGAATTACCCTCGATCGTCATGCCGGTATCGTCCTCGGTCCGGAACCGAAAGCTGTTGCCTGGGGCGGACTTGGCGGTTTCGAACCCAACGAACTCAGTGTTGAACTCCCGCGTTCCCATGTAGAACTCTTTCATTCTCTGCGCGGGAGGCAATAACAGCTCCCACAGATTCGCGACCGAACCGTTGTGCAGATACGGCGCCGTGGCCCAGATACCCTGCAGGGGGCGCCCTTTGTAGACCATCTTGGGGCTCTGGGAATCGACCTCCTGATAGGCCCTGCACGCTTCCGCCCGAGCCTGTTTCTTCGTCAGTCCCGCCGCCAACGGTACCGAACCGGGCAATGGCAGATCGCGGGAGAAGCCGAAGATTCCCGTGACCACGTTCGTGGCCAACTGTGTTTTCCGGCCGAGCAAGGCGCCCAGTGCGGCATTCTGGGTCAAGGTAAAGCTGTCGGTGGTCGCTGGAATGGTGGCGGACAGACTGAGAAAATTCACCAGGTTGCCTTGGAACCGTCCGCTCTGCGCGAAGGCCATCACCGCGTTGCAGGCCATCCACATATCGGTCATGACCGGCTCACGCCCGGCGACGGTGTGGATGGCGGGCTGCAGATTGACGGTGAATTTCTCAGTCAGGCTGTTGGGGGAAGACGGCACCGTGTGGCAACCGGCGCATTGCCGCGCGAACAGGCCGCGACCCGTCTCGGCAAGCTCTGTGTCGATCGGCGGGAAGATGGCGGGCCATGCGGGTGGGCGCAGCTTGGTCAGGCGCGTCTCCATGCCGACCAGGTTCGGCAGATTGATGCTGGAGACATAACCCTCAAACCGGCCTGCCTTGGGTTTGATGGTGATGTCGGCGAACACACCGACGACTTCGCCGGTGTTGCGGACGAGCGCGCCGGCCCGCAAGTCGTTCGCGTCGACATTGGGAGCGCTGCCGTTCCACTCGACCTTATCCAACTGAGGGACGTTCCACAGAAACGGATAGCTGACGGGCGCATCCGCCGGATTGGCGATCTGATTGGATATGTCGTCCGGCGTTGCGATCAGCGAGACCTTGTTGAAGATATGGCCGATGGCATCCAGCCGCCCGAAGCCATAGCGCAGGTCCCCCGGATCGTTCAGGATTTCCAGCTTCTTGTACCAGTCATTCCAACTCTTGAGCGAAGCTGCAAGCATCTGCGTATCGCCCGCCGAAGATTTCATCCCGGCGAAGATCTTGGCGGCGAAGCGATCGAATTTGGCCGAATTGGATGCGGTCTGTCGAAGAGCCAGTTCCAACGCGTCGGTAAACGACTGAAAATCGGCGAGGGTCGGTGCACCGTCCACGCGGATGCGGGTGGTCTTGTATGTCAGGTCATTGGTATGACAGGCCGAACAATTCAGGCCGACCCATGGTTCGCGGTCGGTCTGCCCGGTCTTCCAACGCAGTTTCGTATTACTGAGCTTCGCGTCCGATTGGCAATCAACGGTGAAGCCCAGCGGCAGGCTCTTGTCGAGTGGCAGGCTCTTGTCGGACGCACATTGCTGCGTGGTGAAGCCCGCAGTCGGGTTGGGAAGATAGCGAAACGACTCGATATGTGCCGGGTCGAGAAAGGGCTCGGTGCTGTTCGGTTGCTCCAGTGCTCGCAGCCAGGCCAGCGGAAGCAGGCGCGATCCTTGCGTTGCCGTGTACCAGGCGACCCGCTCTGCCGTGTTCCAGCCCTGGGGCAGATTGGTCTGGCTGGCGGGAGGAGGTGGCGGTGCTGCCAACCCTGCCCCTGCCAGGATGAACGGCAGGGAGACCGCAAGAAACAATGATCGGAGAAACCGCATCAGGACATGCTCCCACTCGGCCGAACAGGCAACGGCTGCCCGACAGTATTTTTGTTTGGCAACTGGACGCTAGCAGTCCCATACAACGGGTGCAATCGCAGAGCCGGGGCATTTGCCATGGTGTGACGATGCCGGACGATCTGGCCGGGCGCGCGATTGGGGGCTGGATTTCCATCTCTGTAACAAATCGACGACAACCGCGACAAGGCCGTAACATCCGTGGGCACTGGTTCCTGGGTATCGGCGTCGATTTGCCTTATAGGGGACCACCGCGAACCTGCCCGGAAGGTATTCTCCCATGACACCAGAGATCGATCTCGATCCCCTGGACGCGTATCTCTCCTCGGAAGGCGCGCCCGAAGGCTGCATGGATCTGTCGGAACTGGATGGCTTCATGGCCGGCGTGATCGCCGGTCCGGCGGGCATTGAGACGGATGAATGGCTCGCCCTGGTCTGGGACGGCGACACGCCCAGCTTCGAAACCCAACAGCAGCGCCAAAGCGTATTGGGGACGATCGCCGCGCGCTTCCAGGAAATCGCCGAGGGATTGGACGCATCCCCGCCAGATTATGCTCCGGTGTTCTGGGAGGATGTGACCGGTACCACCATCGCCGAGGATTGGGCGGCGGGCTTCATGCAGGCCGTCGCGTTGCGTCCGCGCGCCTGGGATCCGGTACTGGGTGGGGAGAGTGCCTCCCTGCTGATCCCCATCGCGGCGATCGCCGGGTTGGCTCTGCCATCCGACGTTGGCGGCGATCTGGACATGCCGGATGAGATGCTGGACCGGCTGATCCGGGATGCCGAAACGATCCTGCCGGCCTGTGTCATCGGGTTGCGCCAACACTGGCGGGCACGCGGTGTCGCCGGGGCGTCGATGCCGACCTCACCCGTGGGTCGGCCGCATTGACACAGCGACAGCACGCCATGGGTGCTGCTCCGCCCGATCCTGGTCTTCAGGCCCGAGATTTCGTTCCAGGCCGCCGGCACGCGCTCGAATATCGGCCGATCCGTGTCGATCGCTACCGGAACCAGCCGAGCGCCGACGGTGACGCCGCAGCCGCTGGACGATCCGCCGCGGGCGCGATGCGTCATCTGGTCCCACGGATTCCACGGCGTGCCCAGATGCTGGTTGGTGCCCGAGTCGCCATGGGCGAACGCCACCGTGTGGGTCTTGCCGATCGTGATCATCCCCGTGCCGTCAGCCGCCTCTGCAAGGTTGCGGTCTGCTCGGCGACCCGATTGCGCCAGGCCGAACTGACGCCCATGGCGACCTGATCCTCGATCTCCACCAGATCCATCACCGCGATCGGGGTGCGATGCAGCGGGCCAACCTAGTGCGCGGCGTGGATCGCCTTCTCCGCCGCCTCGGCCGCGTGTCGCGCGTTGGCGCGATCGACCGAGACAAAGGCTTGCAATCGCGGTTCCAGCCGGTCGATGCGAGAGAAGCAATCGTCTGGCAACTGCACCGGCGACAGGTGGCGGCCTGCGAACGCGGGGAAGAGTTCGTGAGGGGGCAGGTGGGGCGGTTGCATGACGGGCGGTTCCGCTTGGGGCGGGGAACCGTCATGGAGGGGGTCAGCGATGGTAAAGTGGTGTCCTTGGACGAGTACACATGGTGGGCGAATTGATCGCCCACCATGCATATCGCGGATGGATCAGGCCGCGGCGCCGGCCTGCCGTGACTTGTTCCGGCCCGTGAACCGGTACCTGGCCAGCCCGATCAGCCCCAGGCCGAGCATGGCAAGGGTCCCCGGCTCTGGTACCTCAAGGGAAATGTTGTCGAGATACATCGTCTCGTCGCCAGATACCGTTGTGTTCGCAAACGTGAGCGTATAGGTGCCGGCGGCGAGGAGACCGGTGAATGAGCTAGCGGTGAACGATGTACCGCTGGTGGTCGATCCGGTCGTGTTCAGGGTGCCGGCGGTGACGGAATAGGTTGTGTCGCCACCAAACGGGCCGCCGTCGGTGCGCCCGGCGGACAGCCAGGAGATAGTCAGCAGGCCCGCCCACGGCATGGTGAAGCTCTGCGAGATCGAAGACGTGTCTCCTTGCAAGTACGCATACTGATCGAGGTGACGACCGGCAACGGCCGCTGGCTCGAACGAATTGGAGGTGGAGCCTTCCAGAATCCCGGCGAGGTGGGTCCAGGTCCATCCATGCAGGGTGTTGCCGCCGAGCGGGACGATGTCTGTCGTATCTGGCGTTTCGAAACTTGCATTCACCACGGGCAACGCGTTTGCGATCCCAGTGGTCAGACCGAGCGCGAGGCCCGCGGTTAAGGCTATTGTTGAGCGTGGCATGGTGTGTTCACCCCGTTGTTCGTGATGCGTCCTCAGACTCATTTCTGCCTGGCTGGCCGCCTCGAGGTCCCCGAACGTCTCCCCACACTAGACCTTTCTCAGATGCGGGGCCTTGTTCACGTCCGCCGATCCGGCGTATCAGTTTAACCGTCTACTGCCGAATTCGTGCCCGTCGGTCTGCACGCGCTCCACAGTCTTTGAGCTTCTTACAGGGCTTTGATACCAGGGCAGCAATAGCCGCGCAAGCCTTCGCAAGGCCCAGTAACATGTCGCGACGGTCACGGTCTGCCTCTCTGCGCGTTCCAGAAATCATTTTTTCGATACGTGACAAGAAAATGAAAATGACTCTGGAGCCATCGGTGCGCAGCGGATCCCACCCTCCTGATCGTCGCGGATCTGATCTTGCTTCAAAGCATCGAGGTGATCTCGCCAATGAAGTTAGCGATCTGACGGAAAGTCGTCACCCTCGGCGACGAATTCAGGCGCGAGAGGCAGAGAGCCTCGACCTGCCGAGGGGTTGAAGATCAACGACTTGCGGAACGACGGCTTGCAAACCCACAGGCGGACGCCGATTTTGGACCGATGGCCCAACCGCTGACCCTGCTCGACAAAATCTGGAACGCCCACGTCATCGTGGCGCGCGACGACGGCACACATCTGCTGTGGATCGATCGGCACCTGGTGCATGACGGCAGTTTCCATGCCTTCGGCATCCTGCACCGGGACGGGCGCGCGATGCGCCGGCCGGACCTGACCTTTGGCGTCGCCGACCACTACGTCCCCAGCCATGCACGCACCCTGCCGATCGAGGACCCGGATGCCGCTCGCCTGGTCGCCCATTTGGGCGAGAACGCTCAACGTCACGGCTTCGATGTCATGGGCATGCACGACCCGAGGCAGGGGATCGTGCATGTCGTGGGCCCCGAGCAGGGCCTGACCCTGCCCGGCGTCACCCTGGTGTGCGGCGATTCCCACACTGCGACGCATGGCGCGTTCGGCGCCCTCGCCTTCGGGATCGGCGCGACCGAGGCGGCCCATGTGCTCGCCACCCAGACCCTGTGGCAACGCAAGCCGCGACAGATGCGCATCATCATCGATGGCCGGCTGGGCCCGCATGTATCGGCGAAGGATGCGATCCTGGCGGTGATCGCGCGGATTGGCGCCGCGGGGGGCGCCGGTCATGCCATTGAATATGCCGGCACCGCGGTGCAGTCCATGTCGATGGAGGCGCGCATGACCCTCTGCAATATGACCATCGAGGCTGGCAGCCGTACCGGCATGGTCGCCCCCGACGACACGACCTTCGCCTGGCTGCGCGGGCGACCGCGGGCGCCGCGCGCCACCCAGTGGGAGACCGCAGTCGATGCCTGGCGCAGCCTGCGGTCCGATCCAGATGCGTTTTTCGATCAGGAGGTCTGGATGGACGCGGACGCCATCGCCCCCACCGTAACCTGGGGAACCAGCCCGGACACGGGCCTGCCCATCACCGGGCACGTGCCGAACCCGGACGACGCCCCGGACCGCGCGACGGCCGACCGCATCGCGGCGCAGATCGCTTATATGGGCCTGGAACCAAACCAGGCGCTGGATGGTATCAAGGTGGATCGGATCTTCATCGGCTCCTGCACCAATGGCCGGATCGATGATCTGCGGGCCGCCGCCGCGGTGTTGCGCGGCCGGAAGGCGGCGATCCCCGGCCGGGTGGTTGCCGGATCGACACCGGTCAAGCGCCAGGCGGAGCGGGAAGGTCTGGATCGCGTGTTCACCGCCGCCGGGTTGGTTTGGGGGGAGCCAGGCTGCTCGTCCTGCACCGGGATGAATGGCGATGTCGTGCCCCCGGGGGAGCGTTGCGCCGCGACTTCCAACCGCAATTTCGTCGGGCGGCAGGGGCCGGGTTCACGCACGCATCTGATGTCGCCCGCGATGGCGGCGGCGGCGGCGGTGTCCGGAACCCTCCATGATGTCAGGCGGCTGGTGACATGACCCCATTCACGGTCCTGTCCGGTTCGGCGGTGCTGCTGGAGCAGGCCAATATCGACACCGACCAGATTATCCCGGCACGGTTTCTTCGGCGCCCCCGCTCGGACGGCTACAACAACTTCCTGTTCCACGATTTGCGGGGGGCAGACGCGGATTTTCCGCTATCGGCCACCGGGAATACGGAAATCCTGGTAGCCGGCGAGAATTTCGGCTGTGGGTCCTCCCGGGAGGGGGCGGTCTACGCCCTGGCCGATGCCGGGGTGCGATGCGTGATCGCACCCAGTTTCGGGGATATTTTCGGCTCGAACGCCAGCGGCAACGGGCTCCTGACCGTGGTGCTGGCCGCCGATGCCTGGAGCGCGGTGCGGGACGCCGTGGCCGGGGGCGCCGAAATCACGGTCGATCTGCGGCGCCAGCACGTGCGCGCGGCCAATACGGAATACCGGTTCGAGATTGACCCTTTCCGCAAGCAGCGCCTGTTGCGGGGGGTGGACGACATCGCCTTGACCCTGGAAAGCGCCGACGACATCGATAATTTCGAGGCCAATATTCCGTCGATGCGGGCTTGGTCGATCCCCGGTTGAGCCGGATGCCGCGCCGCGCGACCGTTTGCGGATAGTCGCGAGTGCCTGGCTCGCCGCGGGCGTTCGGTTCGTCGACCGAGATCCAGTTTGAACGAATCGTTAGCCAATGTCCGCTACATCCCGCTGATGGATTTTGTGACCGATTTTGCCGATCAGGCCGTGATTTTGCCGCTCGTCGCGGTGATTGCGGCGATATTGGCGATCCAGGGATGGTATCGCGGCGCCTTGGCCTGGCTGCTTGCGATTGCCGGCACGTTCGGGATGGTGTTCGTCCTGAAACTCGGATTTCTGGCCTGCCCGCCTCTGTTCGGGGCGGCCGGCCTGTCCAGCCCCAGCGGTCATGCGGCCGCCGCGACCGTGGTCACCGGCGGTCTGGTCGCGTTGCTGACATCCCGCCTGACCATCATCGTGCCAGTGACCCTGCTGGTCGGTGCGGTGATCGGCTATACGCGCCTGGCCCTCGGCGTGCACTCCTTGCCCGAGGTCGGGTTGGCGGTTGCCATTGGCCTGATGGGGGTTTTCGTTCTGGCCCGCCTGGCCGGGGTTCCGCCGGATTTGCGCTTGCTGCCGATCGGGGTCGCGATTGTCGTCGTGGTCGTGCTGTTGCACGGCGCGCGCTTGCCGGCCGAGGGTGCGATCCGGTCACTGGCCCATCAGATCCCGGGTTTCCTGCCCGCCTGCCGAGCAGAGACGATGACTGGATCGGTGGTGGGAAGGCTGGTCTTGGCGTGGGGCGATTCGCGTGGCGTACCGCCAGACAAGCGGCCGGGGCCTGGCGGGACTGCGTGTCCCGCGGGTCAGACCCTGCCGTAGGTATCCTCCAACCGGACGATATCGTCCTCGCCCAGATAGGCACCTGATTGCACCTCGATCAAGGTCAATGGGATCCGGCCGGGGTTTTCCAGCCGGTGGACGCAGCCCAAAGGCAGATAGACGCTTTCGTTCTCCCGCAGGATCAGGGTTTCCTTGTCGCGGGTGACGCGGGCGGTCCCGTTCACCACCACCCAATGTTCCGCCCGATGGAAATGGCTTTGCAGCGAAAGCTGGCGACCCGGAGTTACGACGATCCGCTTGACCTGGAACCGGTCACCCTGGATCAGGCTTTCATAGAAGCCCCAGGGCCGGTAGGTACGGTTATGAGCCACCGCCTGGGGCCGACCGGCGGCCTTCAGGCGTTCCACGATCGTCTTCACGTCCTGCGCGTGATCGCGATGCATCGCCAGAACGGCGTCGTTGGTCACGACAAGCACTATGTCTTTCAGTCCCACGGTCGCCACCAGCACGCCGTCGGAGCGGACATAGCAGTTCTCCGTCCCCTCCAGCATCGCATCGCCGATCACAACGTTGCCGTTGGCATCCTTGGCGCCGAGTTCCCACAGCGCGTTCCAACTGCCGACATCGGACCAACCAATATCCGCCGGCACCACGGCCGCTCGGCTGCTGCGTTCGGCCACGGCATAGTCCAGGCTGATCGACGGGCTGGCTGCGAACGCCGTTTCATCCAGGCGGATGAAGTCCAGGTCGGCCCGTCGCGCCGCCACCGCGGCTCGTACCGCCGGCAACACGTCGGGGGCGTGGGTTTCCAGTTCTTGCAGCAACGTCCGGGCGGTGAACACGAACATGCCGGAGTTCCATAGATGCCGCCCGTCCGCCACCAGGTGTTGGGCGGTCGTCTGGTCCGGTTTTTCGAGAAACCGTGCGACCGAGAAGGCGCCGGGGCCGTCGGGCAGGGGCTCCCCGGTCTCGATATAGCCATAGCCGGTTTCGGGCGCGGTCGGGCGCATGCCGAAGGTGACGATCCGCCCCGTCCGGGCCACCCGGGCGGCGATGGCGAGGGCCTTGTGTAAGGCGGGGACATCGGCGATCGCGGCATCGGCCGCCATCATCCACAACACCGCATCCGGATCGTCCTCAGCTACCAGCAGGGCCGCGGCGGCGATGGCGGGCGCGCTGTTGCGGCCCACCGGTTCCAATAGGATCCGGGCATCCGCAATCTCCGCTTGGCGCAGTTGTTCGGCGATCAGGAACCGGTGCTCCTGGTTGCATACCACGATCGGCGGCCTGAACCCGGGCCCAAGGGCGCGCGCGGCGGTTTCCTGGATCATGGTGCGGTCGGAGATCAGGGGCCAAAGCTGTTTCGGGAAGCTTTCGCGAGAGACCGGCCATAGCCGTGTGCCCGATCCGCCGGACAGAATGACTGGGACGATCGTTAGGTCTGTCATGGGCGACTTGGATGCCTTTGTTGCAAGGTGCGCTGGCCCTGGTGGGCGGTACCGGTCTATGATCAACCTTAGAGCCATTTCACCATGACTGGGAACGGAAAACCTCTAGACTGTTGTTCTGTCGTGTGATTCATACGCGATTACATCCTGGTCAGCGTGACCACGCTCTGGACACGGAGGGAAGCACGATATGCAAATCGAGATCGAATTCTGCGGCATGTGAGGCTACGAGCCACGCGCCCGTGCGGCCCGTGACCTGATCCTGGCGGCCAACCCGACGGCGAGCATTCTTATGACGCGCGGCGGCGGTGGCGTGTTCGAGGTGACCGTCGATGGCAGACTGGCCTACTCGAAGAAAGCCACTGGACGGTTTCCGACCGACAGCGAAATCCGGGCCGTGACCGGTTGACACGTGTGACGTCAGACGCCGAAGCGGTGCTGGCCGGTCGCGCCGGTGCAATTCGTTGAGCTGTCCGTATCGGCAAATTCGCGCCGACAAATCCAAGGCGGTGTTAAGCGCTCCTTAAACTCCCGGGCCTATGAGAGTTGGGCGCGTCCCGGGCGATACCGTACGGGGCCGGTCCGAGACGGAGGCCCCCGAGGTGAGGCAATCGACCCATTCAGCTGATCGCGGCAGCGCGGCGGCGATGTTCGACGCGGTCATGTGGCGAGGATTGCGCCTGGCCCATGCGCTGCGCCAACGCCAGCCCTGGGCCGGTGAGGCGTTGCGAAAATCGCTCCTGGTCCTGTGGTGGACGGCGACGTTTCAAGTGCACACGCAGTTCCGCTTCTGGCTGCGTGCCCGTAAGCTGCGCCGGACCGTCCCCGCGTCTGTCGCACCACCGAACCTGCAAGCGGCGATCGAGCCCGCGGACCTGATCCTGCCGCGATTCGACGCACCGATCGTCTCGGTGATCATTCCAACCTACGGCCAAGTGCCATTCACCTTGCGCTGTCTCGCCTCGATCGCAGCGCATGCCCCTTCGGTGCCGCTGGAGGTGATCGTCATCGATGACGCGTATCCCGAGCGCGAGGTCGCCGCCCTGACCCGGGTCAAAGGCATCCGTCTGCAACGGAACGAGGCCAATCTGGGCTTTATCGGTAGCTGCAACCGGGCGGCAAAAACGGCGCGGGGGCAATATCTGCTGTTCCTGAACAATGACACCCAGGTGCTGGACGGCTGGTGCGACGCGATGCTGGCGCTGTTCCGGCGTCGCGATGATGTGGGCGCGGTCGGGGCGAAGCTGCTGTATCCCGACGGCACCTTGCAGGAAGCCGGCGGCATCATCTGGCAGGACGGTAGCGGGTGGAACTTCGGCCGCCACGAACATCCCGACAAGCCGATCTACAACTATGTCCGAGAGGTGGACTACTGCTCCGGCGCCGCCTTGATGATCCCGCGATCCTTGTTCCTACGCGTGGGCGGCTTCGATCAGCGTTACGCGCCGGCTTATTTCGAGGACTCCGATCTTTCGTTCCGCCTGCGGAGCATCGGTCTGAAAACCTTGTATCAGCCACGCGCGCAGGTTGTGCACTTCGAAGGTGTCTCGCATGGGCGCGACCTGGCGGTCGGCGTCAAGTCCTACCAGGTCACCAACCGCCGGACCTTCGTGCGGACCTGGGCGGAGGCGCTGGACCGCGACCACTATCCCAACGGCACCGATATTCTTCGCGCGCGCGATCGAGCCCGTCATCGCATGGTCGTGCTGGTCGTCGATCACCGGATGCCGGAGCCGGACCGCGACGCCGGGTCCCGCACCATGATCAGCTTCATCCGGGCGCTGCTCGACTCTGATGTCGTGGTCAAGTTCTGGCCACAAAACCTAGCCTATCATCCCGGCTATACCGAGGCGTTGCAGGATTTGGGCGTGGAGGTCATGTACGGACCGGACCAGTTACCGTTCCGGGACTGGATGCGCGCCAACGGTCAAGCGCTGGATGCCGTGCTGCTCAGCCGACCCGATGTCGCCGACGATTGCCTGTCGGTGGTGCGCCAGTTCAGTGCGGCGCGGGTGGTCTATTACGGGCACGACCTGCATTTCCGCCGCATGCGCCAGCATGGCGAGTTGACGCGCGATGAGACGATGTTGCGCGCGGCCGACCGGATGGAGGAGCTGGAACGCGGCTTGTGGCGGCGGATGGATACGGTGCTGTACCCATCTGTCGAGGAAGCCGAGATGGTCCTGGCCATGGAGCCGACCGCGCCGGCGCGCGCTGTCCTACCCTATTGCTTTGACTCGTTCGCCGAACCGCGTCTCGCGCCGGACTCCCGCCGGATCATCTTCGTCGCGGGGTTTGCGCACCCGCCGAACGTGGATGCGGCCGTTTGGTTCGTCCGCGACGTGCTGCCGTTGATCGTCGCCCGGGTCCCCGGGCTGACCATGGCGCTGATCGGCTCCAACCCCACGGCTCGGATCTGGGCGCTGGCCGGCGGGGCGATCGAGATCCATGCCAATGTCAGCGACGCGGTCCTGGCGGACTGGTACGACAAGGCCCGCGTCGCGGTGGTTCCATTGCTGTCCGGTGCCGGCGTGAAACTGAAAGTGGTGGAGGCGTTGCGTACCGGCGTGCCGCTGGTCACAACGCCGGTGGGCGCCCAGGGCCTGGCGGGAATCGAGGACGTGGCCTTTGTTCAGCGTGACGCCGAAGGTTTCGCCGATGCCGTGGTCGCGCTGCTGGTCGACGATGCGTTGTGGCAGCAGGTGTGTTCGGTGGAGATCGCCTACGCGACCGCGCAGTTCTCGACCGCCGCCCTGCGCGACTCATTGTGTTCGGCGATGGAGATCGGCGCGCCCGTGCGCGAGACGTTGGCGGCGTGAGTCTCCGGACGGATTCGCGCCCGCGCGCTTTACCTCACGCGCTTTTCCGGCACCCTCGCATGATGCCCGCCATGTTCGGGCCATTCCCAAGGCCCATCCACATCCACGCCCTTGGCGCGCAGCATCTCCTTGTGATCCTCGGCGTTATCTTGCGGCGTGTAGCCCAGGAATGCCCAGTTCGGATCGAAGGTTTTGATCCGCGTATTCGCGGAGTAGCCGTTGACGATCAGGCAGCCCGGGTCGGGGTGGCGCAGCGACGCATCGACCAGGCGCGCGACATCGCCGGGGCTGAGCCAGGTCGCCAGCGAGCGTTGATCGATGGGCAAGGTGCGATAGGTGCCGATGCGCATCGCGACGCTGCGGATCCCGTGCCGATCAAAATAGGTACGCAGGATGGTCTCACCGAACACTTTGAACGCACCATACAGGCTGTCGGGACGCGGCGGCAGGTCGGGCGTGACGGTTTCGGTGATCGGGTAGCAGCCGAAGGCATGGTTGCTGCTGGCATAGACGATCCGCTCCACTCCGGCGAGGCGGGCGCATTCGAAAACATCGAACACGCCGCGGGCATTGACCCGAAACAGATCCTCCAGCGAGTAGTCGCCGCCGACGCCGGTCAGGTGCACGACGGCTTTCACCCCCCGCATCATGGATTCGATGGCGCCCCGATCGCCGACATCGGCAACGATCGGTTCCTCGTTCGGGGTCGGATCGGGGATCGGGCGGGAGTCGGTCAGGCGCAAGTGGTTCCAGCCGGACCGCAGCCCATCGCGCAACGCGGTCCCGATGGCACCGGCCGCGCCAGTGATCAGGACGGTGTCCCGGGCCGGATCGATCATGTGTCGGCCAACTGGGTCAGGATGTTGTCGCGTGCGGCGATATCGCCTTCCGTATGCACCGGCTGGATCGCCACATGAGTGGCGCCGGCGGCGAAATGGGCGCGCAGGTTGGCCTTGACCTGATCGGCGCTGCCCCACAGGCACATCTGGTCGATGAAATCGTCCGATCCACCGTTGGCAAGGTCAGCCTCGGTGAACCCGATGCGCAGGAAGTTGTTGCGATAGTTGTCCAGGGTCAGGTAACGTTCCAGCTCCTTCCGTCCCAGCGCGCGGGCCTTCACTGGATCGGTTTCCAAGGTCACCTTCTGCTCGATCGCCAGCCACTTGTTGGGGCCGAGGATCTTCGCGGCCTCGGCCGTGTGACGCGGGTTCGTGTTGTAGGGGATGGCGCCCTGGGTCATCTGGCCGGAGAGTTTCATCATCAGCGGGCCCAAGGCGGCGACGCAAACCGGCCAGTCCTCGGAGCCTGGCTGGTCCTTGGAGATGCCATTCAGGTAGGTGCGCATCGCCGGGATCGGCTTCTCGTAGACATGGCCACGCAGGCCTTCGACCATCGGCGGGTGGCTGACGCCGAGGCCGAGAATGAACCGATCATTGTAGAGTTGGTTCAACGTGATCATGCCGCGGCGGGAGGTAAAGGCGTCGCGGGCGTAGATGCTGGCGATGGAGCTGCCGATCTTCAGCTTCGATGTGGCGCCCAGCATGAACGCGGCGACCGCGAAGGATTCGTTGCCGCGGGATTCCGGGTACCACAGAACGTCGTAGTTGAGACGCTCGACAGTGCCGACGAATTCGCGGATTTGGGCGGGCCCGGTAAGCTTGTCGGTCGAGTACCAGGCGCCGAGACGGCCGAGCTTCATGGTGGGTTTCCTCGTCGATGGAGCGATTGTGGGCGAAGCATACCGGTCTGGCAGTGTTCCGTCACGGTGGGTCGGGTTGGGGGCGGCCCGGGTGCCCGGGACGCAGGATCGCGGGCGGAGGGATCGGAGGTGTCAAGCCCGTGACGGGCCGCCCATTCAGCCATGGAGTACTCGTGCGTGGGGCCGGAATTGGGGCTGCGGGTCCAGGCGATTGGCGCTGCCTGGAAAGGGCGAGAAACCCTTGACCCATGGTGTTGAAATCGTCTACCGCCTCTCGGCAGACCGGCGAGACGGCCGATCCCCGAGATGTCTAAGATTGCGGCATGAGGGTGCTGAGACAGTGTTGACGGTAGGGGCGCGCGACGACGATGGACATTGAGAACGATCAGGTTAGTCCAATGGTCACCGACCCCGCGTCCGACGTTGCCCCGCTTCAGGAGGCCCCGGAGGCTTTCGATGAAGAGGCTTATTTGCATGCGTTCCCGGACGTCGCGCAGGCCATTTCGGACGGAATATGCACATCCCCGCTGCATCACTACCAACTGTATGGGCGGCACGAAAACCGGCTGACCGCCGACGCCTATCTCCAGGACCTGAACCGGGTTCACATCGGGGGGCATGTCGATTTTTATGGATACCATCCGGCCGCCGGGGGATGGTTCTTTTGTGCGTGGGCCTCTCAACCCTGGGATGGAGACATCCAGTCCGACCAGAGCGTCGTTAATTTTATCGATGGCGATATTGTAACAAACGATGTTGTCAAGGGGTTTTTGGTACGAGACGACCTGACGCACGATGCTCGTGGATTCGTCATGTTTGTCTATGGGTCGGGCCGACCGCTGGCGGTGTTGAAATCACTCTCGTTACGGCTGCCGGGGGTGGTGGTCACCATCGCAGCGTCGTCGAACACGCAACGGTTTCGAGAAGCGGAGTTAACAAGCCGGCTTCGGCCCATCATCGGGCAGGTCGATGAGAGTGGCAGCAGCGATGTGCTGTTGGCCTTGTTGGCGCGGAAACCGTATACTGGGAACAGCACATTGGCCGGGCTTTCGGTTCCCGTGATGCTGGAGATCGATGAGGTGATTGCGTGTCCACCCAGTGGCACGGCTGTCATGGGTTGGTTCCTGGCGAAACCTGGGACCGTGCGGTCTATCCGGTTCCGGTCCGGTTCTCAATTGGAACCATTTGTGTTCGATAATTGTATCAAGCTGGACAGACCGGATGTGATTGCGGCGGTCGGCCCCGAACATGGTTTCGATAATGTACAATGTGGGTTCATTGGCTTCCTGCCGGGATACAATCCTGCCCGGACCGATATGTATATCGAAGTGGAAACAACCCAGAGGGAGGTAGGCTTTCGCAAGCTGCAGCCTCCCAAGCTGGAGGGGTTGACCGCGATCAAACGCCTGCTGAGCGAGTTCAATGTGCGATACGGTGAAGTCCCACGTGCGTTTGACAGGATCATCGGACCGGCGGTCGGAGCCCTGAACAAGCGTCGTCTGGCAGCAAAACCTCGGGTCGATAAGATCGAATTCGGCCAGATCAATGCGTCGCCGCGGTTTTCCATTATCGTGCCACTGTATGGTCGACTGGATTTTCTTGAATCGCAGATGGCGTTCATCGCCAATCATGCGCCCTCCGTCGACTTCGAATTCATCTTCGTGTTGGACGACCCTCCCAAGCGCCGAGAGGCCGAACGCCTGTTCAATTCGGTCTATAGCCGTTTCCAGATCCCCTTCCGTGTGCTCCTGCTGGACCACAATCTCGGTTTTGCCCCGGCCAACAATGTTGGCCTTGGTTCCGCCACCGGCACTTATGTTTGTTTTCTGAATTCCGATGTCTTCCCCGGCCATCCGGACTGGCTGGAACGTCTGGCGGAGCGGTTGGAAGCCCATCCCGATCTCGGCGCGATCGGCCCCTTGCTGCTCTATGGCGACGGCTCGGTGCAGCATGAGGGGATGAACTTCAAGAACCTGCCGGAATTCGGCAATTGGCCGTTCGGCGATCATCCTCGCAAGGGTCAGAAGAAGGGCCGCGTGTCTGGTCTACGTAAGCATATCTGTATCACGGGTGCCTGCATGCTCATGAGGACCAGCGTCGCGCGGGAACTTGGTGGTTTCGACGAAGCGTATATCATCGGCGATTTCGAGGATTCAGATCTTTGTCTACGGCTGTACCAGATGGGGTTGGACAGCGCCGTCGACCTCGATGTGGAGCTGTACCACCTGGAACGCAAGTCGCAGGCTTCATCAGCGCTGTCCTGGCGGATGAACCTCACCCTTTACAATGCATGGGTACACCAGAGGCGTTGGGCGGAGGTGATTGCCCGCCATCCGCTGCAAATGAAATCGGTTACCAGTGACAGCGCCGCCATGGAGAATGCGGGCCGATGAGACGGGTCAGGACTAGGCCATCCGATCGCGCAATGGAAACACCGGCGGGGGGCGCCCTGGTCTCGGCCGTCGAGCCAGCGGAGCCGACACGGGTTCTGATCATCTCCCACAGCCATCCGGAGCTGACGAAGGGGGGCGGCGAGATCGCTGCCTATCAGTTATATCGTGGAATAATGGCGAGGCCCGGCTGCGAAGCGTGGTTCATGGGCTGTGACCGGCGACCGACCCGATCGGATATCCCTATCTCCCAGCCATTCGGGACACAGGATTATCTTTACTCCACCGGGGAGTTCGACTGGTTCAAGTTTGCCAACCGGGATGCAAGATTCCCGGAGGCTTTTACCAAACTGCTTCAGGAATTGTCGCCCAGCGTGGTGCATTTCCATCATTATGTCGGCGTTGGGGTCGAAGCATTTGCCCTGGCCCGGCGTGTGCTGCCGACCGCGAAGATTGTCGTTACGCTGCACGAGTATCTGGCGATCTGCAACCACCACGGCCAGATGGTCACACGGCCGGACCGGAACCTCTGCTACCGCGAAACTCCGGTCAAATGCATGGAGTGCTTCCGAGAGAACGACGAGTCGGATTTCTTCCTGCGCAAGAAATATATTCAACATTTTTTGGGTTTCGTCGACCATTTTGTGTCTCCCAGCCAGTTCCTGGCGGACCGCTATATCTCCTGGGGGATCGCGGAGAAGCGTATTTCCGTGATCGAAAACGTGGTCCGTGCGGCCGTCGCCCGCGAGAGTAGCGAGGGGATGGCAGCGACTGGGCACTTACGGGTTGGCTTTTTCGGGCAGTTATCCTTCCTGAAGGGGGCGAATGTGCTGTTCGAGGCGGCGCGTCTACTCGACAAACAGGACCGCACCGACATCAGTTTCGACATCTTCGGTGATTACCGTAGCCAACCGCCGGAGTTCCAAAAAGAACTGCAGGAACGTATGGAAACGGTTGGGTCGAATGTTCGACTGCATGGCCCCTATGATGAATTTCGCGTGGATATGCTGATGCGCTCGGTGGACGTCATCATCATCCCTTCGATTTGGTGGGAGAACTCTCCGGTGGTGATCCAGGAAGCCTTCCGGAACGGTCGACCTGTCATATGCTCCGATATCGGCGGTATGGCGGAGAAGGTGCGCAATGGGGTCGACGGGTTCCATTTCCATGCGGGCAGCGCATTGGACATTGTCACGCTGCTCACGCGGATCGCCGATGACCGGCAGATTCTCCGGGACGTGATGAAGACGGTCCGGCAACCGCCGGCCGCTGATGAGATCATTGATGGCCACTTAAACCTATATCGGGCCATTCGGGCTTCGGCATAACCGCGAATGCCGGAGCTTCTTCATCGAGGTTCTGATCATGGCAGGCGGGTGCTTGCCTCGCGTAGGCAATGGGCCGTGGAGGGTAGCCTTGGGACGTTCTTGATGGCACGAGCGATGCAAGGGGCTTCGTCGTCGGCTGGTATCCTGGATCGCCGACTTCGGGATATGCCGTGACAGCGGAGAGACGCCGCGGTTGCGGTCGAGAACGAGTGAATATTAGGAGACCAGCAATATGTCAGTACGCGGTTCGCTTGATGTCGTCACCACCGGGTACGCGGAGGGATGGGTTTACCCAACCAATACCAAGGGCCGTTTGGTCGTCCAGGCGATGCTGAACCATGCAGTGATTGGCGAAGCTGTTGCCGATCTGCATCGTGGCGATCTGGCGGAAGTGGGATTGGGCGACGGCAATTATGGATATCATATCGAATTCTATAATCCTATTGACGTCCTCGCCGTTCCTTTCGTCGTAGTAAAATTGGATGACGGCGACCTTGATGTCCCCCGGACCACGGAGTCGGGATATGCGGAATTCTTCCAGGTGCTCTATCGGCATCACCCCACAGCGGGCCGCCACCGTAGCGTTTACGGGGGGCTCTGGACCGACCGGACAGACGGGGCAGCCCTACTAAGGGGCCGGGTCGCTATCGGGCAGATTTCCGAGCCTGTAGCCTCAGTCCTCTCCCGTTTTCTGCAAAATGGGTTCTTGGTTCTGGAGAGCGCGTCACGCGTCGAGGCAGAGCTATCGTCCGGTGGGAGCCTGAGCGACGGTGGGGCGGGACCGAAGGGGGGGAACTCGCCCTTGATCGTTGAGTTCGTCCGGACCTTGCTCACCGAAAGACCGATTCTGGAGATTCTGCAACCGCTGCTGGAGGATCATCCGCTGGCTATGAGTGCCAGCATTGTGGATGGCACGAATAACAGCTTCAGCCAGCCCAGCGCGTTTGCACCTTTGCCCTCACCAGCCGAATGTGTCGCTCTTATTATCCCGACCGCCGATAGCCCGGTGGGGCTGGAAGTTGTTCGCGACAGCCATCTGTTTCCTGAATTTACAGCGTCCGGCCAGTCTCGCTGGATAAACCAATCGGCCGCGCTGAGCGACGCGACCTTTGTGCAACGCGGCATGGTCGATCGGTATGAGTTGCCGTCTGGAAGCATCGCCATCGTTGGTCCCGGACTTATGCATCGGGTTCAGGCAGAATCGTCGGTGGCGGCGTTGCGAGTGCTTTGTACGCCGTCTCGCCATGCTCCCCTCGACCGGCGCCCGGCTGACCCGGGAAGGGAGATAATTCTGGAAACCGGGGGTAAGATCTGGCTTTGACATCGGTATGGCAGCCGGCGCGTTCTTGCCATAACAGAACCGCCGGGTTGTGATGATGGCCCGCCAAGCGCAGCCTTTCCCCGTGTAGCGTCGAGGTTGCGATGGATTATCCTGAAGATCTGGTGCTTGATACGTTCTCGTCGGCGTTTGTCGACGAGGCGTTGTTTATTGAACGGGTAGGTGGCACTAAGTCCGATCCGGACAGCGTTCGCCGCTATCTGGCCCTTCCAATCCGCTCCCGACCTGAGATTTCGGTGTTCTTCGACCGGGACTTCTACTGGCAACGCTATCCGGACATGAGCGCCGTCGACGTCGACCCGCTTATCCATTTCATGCGCTGGGGTGTCAGCGAAAAGCGACAGCCGCATCCGCTGATCGATATCAAATACATGCTGTCAGTCGATGCCGAGGTGTTGTCCGATCAACCGACCATTGATGAGTTGACTGACATTCTATCCGCCGACCGGGTCGATCCCTGCCAGATATTTTCGCTGGCATACTACCAAAGCCAATTGGAAGAGGACGATCAGGTAACCGGAGGTCTGCTGCGCCACTTCCTGGAGACGGGGCTGTTGCGCGGATTGAAGCCCAACCCGTCCTTCGACCCGATCGGATACTACCGACGGATCGAGGACAGAACGTTCGACGTCCGCTCGGGCTTGCGCCACTTTGTCATGGCAGGAAACACCGCGCGGGAAGAAGTCGGAGAGCCGCCGACCGAAATGCAGGCGAAGGCGCTGTTCCGGATCAAGGCCGACGCCTTGCAACTGCACCATGGGTTGAACCCGATCAACTTTGAGGTGCAGGGGACGCCCGAGCTTAGCGTAATCATGGTGCTGCACGACAATTTCGCTCTGACGCTCCAGGCACTCGGGTCGCTGCGGGAGAACCATTCCGGACAGGTCCAGGTGGTTCTGATCGATTCCGGCTCGACCGACGAGACGCGGCATCTGGCCCGGTATGTCCATGGGGCGGAGTTGCTGCGGTTCGAGACCAATATCAGTTTCGTCCGAGGCTGCAACGCCGCGCTGGAATTCGTTACGGCCGACACTCTGCTCTACCTTAATAATGACACGGAGCTGGCCCCTGGTGCGATCGCGGCGGCGCTGCGTCGGTTGAGGTCGGATCCGAAGATCGGGGTGGTTGGCGCCAAGGTGCTGCGCACCCATGGGGCCTTGCAGGAGGCCGGGTGTATCATCTGGCGCGACGGATGGACCGTCGGCTATTGCCGGGACCAGTCGCCACTGACGCCGGAAGCGAATTTCGTCCGCGATGTGGATTTCTGTTCCGCAGTCTTTCTCCTCACACGGACCTCTCTGGTGCGGAATCTGCAGGGCTTTGATGACGGGTTTGCCCCGGCCTATTTTGAAGATGTCGATCTGTGCGTTCGTATCCGCGGTGCCGGATTTCGCGTTGTCTATGATCCCGCGGTGGTTGTGCACCACCTGGAATACGGCACGTCCGCTCGCAGCCAGGACGCCCATGGTCGGATTCAGGCGGGGCATGCTGTCTTCTTTCAGAAGCATCGGCCCCGTCTAAGCCGTTGTTACACCGCGGACAGCCGAGCACAGGTGTTCGCGCGGAGTGTCAACGACGTGAAGGGGCGGGTGCTGCTGATCGAGGACCAGGTCCCACTGCGTCGGCTGGGTTCGGGTTTCGTCCGTTCCAACGACGTGGTGCGTGTCATGGCGGAGATGGGATACCATGTGACAGTTTATCCGATCCTGCCGGGCGGCCACAATCTGGCTGCGGTCTATGCCGATTTTCCCGACACCGTGGAGATCATGCACGACCGTGCCCTGGGCGGTCTGGAACAGTTCCTGAAGAGCCGGCGGGGTTACTACAACACGATCTGGATTGCCCGGACTCACAACTTGGACCGGATCAAACCGATCCTGGAACGCGGAGGGGTGGATGTCCTGGGTGGCGTCCGGTTGGTGTTGGATACGGAGGCGATCGCAGCCACGCGGGAGGCCCATCGGCGAGAGATAACGGGGGTCACCGAACCCTTCGACGCCCAACAGGCGGTCGAGACAGAACTGCAGGATGCCTACTTCTGCCAACGTATCGTGGCAGTCAATGAGCGTGAGGCTTCTCTGATCCGCGCGCTTGGCTTTGCGGATGTCCACGTTTTGGGGCATCTCCGGCCTCTGCGGTTGACGCCGAAAAGCTGGGAGGAGCGTGCGGGGATGCTGTTTGTCGGCGCATTTCCCGGCATGACTTCGCCCAATTATGACGCACTCTGCTGGTTCGTCGATGCGGTGTTGCCACTGATCGACCAGGAACTGGGTCACGAGACACGGCTGACCGTTGCCGGGTTCGTGGCGGAGGGGGTCGATTTCGGCCGGTTCCGCGACCATCCGCGTATCACCCTGCGGGGTGCGGTCGCTGATCTGGAGCCGTTATACGATTCCCATCGGGTGTTCGTGGCGCCCACGCGCTACGCTGCTGGGGTGCCGCACAAAATTCATGAAGCAGCGTCCTTTGGCATCCCGGTTGTGGCGACAGAGCTTCTACGGCAGCAACTTGGTTGGGAGCACGGCCAGGACCTGCTCGCGTCTGACCCGAGCGACCCCGCGGCGTTCGCTCGGCATGTGCTTGCACTATACCGCTCGGAAGTGGTATGGACGCAAATGAGAATGAGGGCGTCGGAGCGGATTCGTGTGGAGTGTGGCCAAGAAACTTACGCACGGGTTATCCAGGCAATTATGCAGTGACCCATCCGTGATATTCGTGACTCCCGCTGTGTGGAGATAATGCTCTTGCAAATTCTTGGTAGCGTTGACCGCTGTGATGCAACACTAATCGAGGGTTGGATAACGATCGTCGGAAACCCCGATGCCAAGATCGATCTGGAGTTTGTGCTGCGCGGAGAAGTGTTGGGACGCACCACCGCGGATCTATTCCGGCAGGACCTGCAGGATGCTGACATCGGCGGCGGGCATTGTGCATTCTCCTTCCAGACCCCCGCATTCGTGCCCGGCAGCGAAATCCGACAGATCGTTGTGAGACTGGAGAATTCGAGCGTCGTCCTGCCACGTAGCGACGTTAAGCCAGACACCGATGCGACAAGCGTCGTGGCCGAGACGGTCAGCCGTTTCGGAGGCCTGTGGATCGACCGCTACGATTGGTTGGACCGGCTGGCGGCGAAGCATCGCAAAGGCGAGGTCTCGGAAGAACTTTCCATCAAAATATTTCAATTTGTTCGCGATGGTTTCTTGATTTTAAAGGGTGCCGTACGTCCCGCCGTTGTCGATCGGCTGAGTGCCGAGATAGATCGAATTTGGGAGCACCCGCCGAACGGCTTGCTGGTCGAAACATTCGAGCCTGACGGGAAGATGCGGTGCGTGCCACCGGACGTTGCGTTCCGGGCGGGGCGGACCAAGATGCTCGACTTATACGCATTCAGCAAGACGGCGCGCCAGGCCATTGCATCTCCATCGGTGGTGGAATTTCTTACCGCCATTTTTGAGGACCAACCTAAGGCATTCCAAGGCCTTACCTTTTGGAATGGCTCGCAACAGGCGATCCACAAAGATACCGCATACGTCAAAATCGACAGCAATCCCATGCATTTGGCCGCGACTTGGCTGGCGCTTGAGAATGTTCACCCTGGCACCGGTGAACTTGAGTACTATGTTGGGAGTCACCGCGCACCAGATTTCCTGTTCGGCGGCAAGAGCAAATGGATGGAGAGCCACACGGCGGACCACTCACGTTTCTTGCAAAGCCTGCATGATGATGCCAAGGCGTTAGGGCAGGTGAAGAGCTCGTTCCTCGCGGAGAAGGGGGATGTCTTGGTTTGGCATGCCGATCTTGCGCATGGCGGTTCGCCGATCGCGCAACCAATCCGGACCCGCAAGAGCTTGGTGACGCATTTGACCCCGGTGTCGGATGAGCCGTTCTATCGTCGGTCCAGTACGTACCAGGAAGCGGAGCTAGAGGGATGTCGGTTTGTGTCGCAGTACGCCGACATAGGGGGAGTGGCTGAGTGGGGGTCTCCATCGTTCAACGGGTGAGCGCTGTTGGCCCTGGCGGTCGTCATCGAGAACGGTAGTGAAGAGGCAAGACGGGTGCGTGAGTCGCCACTGAGATCGACGGGGCCTTATTACGCAAAGCTTCGCATCTTTTTGCAGAATTTCTTCTCGGTTCGCTAGTTTGAAGCGCTTGTCGATCGCGTTGATGCAATTTCTGACAATAGAAGCGGTGGTTTGCCTAGGAACCTGTAGGCCGTAGGCCGAAATTTCAAATTCCTGGAATTTTGTGCCCCCGAAACCTATACAAACGTAATACCAAAACTCAAAATTTCCCATATGTTAGTGATTATTGCGTAGTCAATCTGCGTCCGACAGGCTGCGGGCGTAAGATTAGCTGGGCCGAGCGTATTTTCGACCGGGGCCGCCAGCTGAGGATGTGCCAAAATCATCAACGCCTGCGACACTGCATTGGGGCCAAACAATCGGGGTGCGAGCTGCCCGCCGGCAAGCTAGTCCTCATGACCGAGTGGACCTCCCCGCTCTTGCCGCACCGCTCCCGCGACCATCAGATGACCTGATCGCTGGCGGTCTTGAGGTTGGTGATCGTGCCGAACAGCTTGTAGGTGCTAAAGCGAACGAACTCTTGCGTGGGGAATGGCCGTTCGCATCACCCGGCGGAAGCTGACGCAGCAGATCGCCAAAAACCGGCGATCCACCCGCTTCTTGCTGTGCCCGGCGCAGCTAACCACGAGGCAGGCCTGCCCCTATTCTTGGTCCGTCTGCTGCGGCATGCCGTCCACCATCTGGATCACGGATTTCCATTCCGTATGCGCTGCTGTCATGACCGCGGCGCTGAATGCCTCGTTCACGTCGGCGCTAATAGGGCCGTGAGGCGGACCGATGCTGCCACGGGTGGTCAACGTGCTCGCGAACTGGATGACCCCGAACTGTGGGCCTTTCCCCTCGCGGCAATACAGGGGCAACTCTTCCCGATAGCCTGCCGCGTCCGAGTGTGATGAAACCATCGTCACCCTTGCCGGCAGATGGGCGAGGCAATCCTTCAATGCCCGTAATTGCCCGTGCCCGGTTGATACGCTTCCGTCGCGGGATTCCGAATAAAGCACGGTATCATGCTCCCACCCACCAGCAGTTCAACGACTGACACTCTTTGAACTTCTCGTAACAATAAACTGTACCCCGCGTGTGCCTGTCGTTCCGCGTCGCATCCATGTCCAGCGTTGCCGATGTTGTCGGCCGGCGCGTTCCGTTCATCGAGCGACGCTCGATGAAGCCCAGCAACGCTGCGTTCACCCGCCACATGTTCCCTCGTGCCTCCGTCACCACCGGAACGACCGCCGAACCGATAACCGCGTGCGGTGCCGCTGGGTGGTGGGTACCGTCGGGTCATCCCGATTGTATCGAGGCGATGACACCATCCGTTCCCGCGGCTGGCGCCAACGCGAATTCAGGTCCCGCCGCTCGGTGCGTGACAACAACCCTCGCTCCATGGCGCCCAAGCACCGCGGCGAAGCTGCCTTCCTGTTCCAGTCGCTCCTGATCCTCCATGCAATCGCCACCGAACAGGTTCAGAAAGACCACCGCGAGAACCCGCCGGAGGTCCAGATAGCCTTGAGGCCGGGTATGCTCGCGTGCTGGCTGATCGCGGGCCGAGGTCGCTGGCCTGGATCAGGTCGAGATCTCAGTCAGACCCAATAAGCGAGGTCAGGCTGCCGTTGGAGTGCTCCTGCTCATGCCGGCGCCCTAGAAGACCTTGAGCCAGCATCGCGCACCCCATCGATGATGGTTTCAGACTGATAAATGCAGGTTAGCCTCCTGATTTTTCGAGGCAATGGAGAACTGAGGGTTTCTGATACGGAATTCAAGGAGTGCTATGCGCCTGTCTCAATGCCATGAATTGCTTGCGGTGCGCATGATTTTCAGATATTGGTCCGACGGTTCATGCAGGTCAGACGCGTGAGTGCGAAAGAGGAATTCGATCATCGTGAGCAAGCGAGCGTTCATCACAGGCATTACAGGGATGGTCGGCTCTCATCTCGCCGATTATTTGATTCAGAATACCGATTGGGACATTCATGGCTTGATACGGTGGCGCAGCCCTCTGGAAAATCTACAACAGCTTGTACCATGGATTAACCAGAGGAATCGCGTCTTTCTGCATTACGGGGACCTGCGCGACACGGGCTCAATTCAACGTGCCATCAATCGGGTGAAGCCCGATTTTGTCTTCCATCTGGCGGCACAGAGTTTCCCGATGACAAGTTTTGACGCTCCCATTGAGACGCTGGATACCAATGTAAACGGGACGTGTAATCTGTTGGAGGCGTTGCGGGCGATCGGATCTTCATCGCAGATACACGTATGCTCATCATCAGAAGTATTCGGCCGCGTGCCGAAAGAAAAAGTCCCCATTAAAGAGGACTGCACATTTCATCCGGCCTCGCCATACGCGATATCTAAAGTCGGCACTGACCTTCTTGGTCGGTACTATGCCGAGGCATACGGCATGAATGTGATGGTCACACGGATGTTCACCCACACGGGCCCGCGGCGCGGAGACGTATTCGCTGAGTCAAGCTTTGCTAAACAGATTGCAATGATTGAGGCCAACCTAATCGCACCGGTCGTGAAAGTCGGCAACCTCAATTCGCTGCGCACTTTCGCCGACGTGCGCGATGCAGTACGTGCCTACCACATGCTGCTGACAGTCAATCCGGTGCCGGGAGCGTACTACAACATCGGCGGAACCTACACCTGCACGATTGGCGACATGCTAAATTCTCTCCTCCGCAAATCGACTGTGGGTAATATCCGGCTGGAGGAAGATCCCGAACGTCTGCGCCCGATCGATGCAGATCTTCAAATCCCCGACGTGAGTAAATTTTCTGACCATTCCGGCTGGAAACCGGTGTACAGTTTTGATCAGACGATGACGGACTTGCTCGACTACTGGCGTGTACGGGTGCGTGCCGGCGGACAATTCCTATCGCGCTAGCGTTGTGGTACTGACGCTTCGATTCCGCCGTTCCGAGCCCAGACTGAACGATCGCGGACCCCAGTCGGGGTAGGGCGTAGGAAACAGAAGACTAGGGGCATGATCGCGCTAACCTTACTGACCGCAGGGAAACATGGACAAAGCAGCTCGTATCATTATCACGGGAGGAACCGGGCTGGTCGGTACGGCCCTCGCGGCTGCATTCGCTGATGCCGGCTTTCACAACATCCTCCCGCTGGGCTCGAGGGATTGTGACCTCCTGGATTGGCGGCAAACCAAGCAATTTTTTCTCGAGAATCCTTGCGACTATGTCGTGCATCTCGCGGCTCGAGTTTACGGCATCATGGGGAATATGTGTAATAAAGGAACGTCTTTTCTCGACAACGTGCTAATCAATACACACACTATCGAAGGATCTCGACTCGCTGGTGCACGGAAGATTGTGGCGATGGGGTCGGGTTGCGTCTATCCGTATCCACCGCCCGGTTTACCGCTGACTGAGGACATGGTCTGGTCTGGAAAGCCGCATGAGTCCGAAGATTCCTATGCCCACGCCAAGCGTGCGATGCTGGCCCAGCTAATCGCATACCACGAACAGTATTCCCTATCGTATGCCTTTGTCATTAGTGGTAACCTCTATGGCCCCAATGACAAATTCGATCCCGAGTATGGTCATGTGACGCCTGCCCTTGTGCGCAAGTTTCACGAGGCTCGGCTCTCAAATAGCGAAGTGGTGGTTTGGGGCACCGGGACCGCGCGGCGAGATTTTATGTATTCCCAAGATGTGGCCCGCGCGCTGATGGCGATCACCGATGACGTCGAGGGTGCGGTGAATTTGGGCAGCGGACGTGTGCATGCTATCCGTGAAATTGTTGATACGCTTGCCAAGATCACAGGCCTTGAAGACAAAGTCATCTGGGACCGTGAAAAGCCCGATGGGCAGGACCACCGAGCCTACGACCTCAGCAAGCTGTTCGCGACAGGCTTCCGTCCTCGGGTCACATTGGACGAGGGGCTGCATGCGACATACGCATGGTATGCCGCCCAGGCCGGCAACGCCAGGAAGTGATCGAGCATGGCAACTCAAGTTCTTACAAGCGTAATTACAGCAACGCCTTTCCGGATCAGCTTTTTCGGCGGCGGTACCGACTTCCCTGGCTATTTCAACCGCCGGGGTGGGCTCGTCGTAGCCTCGGCGCTGCCACAATACTCCTATGTTGCGGTCAATTCGCTCGAAAGGCTGTTGGACAAGCGATTCCGTGTTTCGTACTCGCTGCTTGAGTTGGTGGATACGGTAGCGGAGATCAAGCACGATATCGTCCGCACGATCTTGACGGACTATCACCAGTTGATCGGCGACAGCTTCGTTGATATCCACTCCTACGCTGACCTCCCTTCCGGCACCGGCGTGGGATCCTCTTCCGCGTTCACCGTCGGCATGCTGAACGCACTGAACGCCTTGAACGGTATTTATCTTCCGCCGAAAGATTTGGCTAGGCGCGCGATCCGAATTGAACGTGAGCGATTGGCTGAGGCTGGCGGCTGGCAGGACCAAATTATCGCGTCGTTTGGCGGCTTCAATATCGTGCGGTTTCGCGACAATGACTTCGAGGTTGAGCCACTTATTGTGAGCGCCGACCGACGCGTGGCGCTCGAGCAGTCCTGCTGGCTCTATTTCACAGCCGTGACCCGATCGTCGGCGGCGGTGCAGCGAGAGTCATTTTCCTCCGCCAATATCCGCGACAAAGAGAAGGTGCTTGACGCCACGCTTGACCTGGCGATCGAGGCGGTGCGGATATTCCGGACCTCGGAGGATGCGGCTACGGTGGTCAAGCTTTGGGGGAATCTGTTGGATCAGGCTTGGGCGCTGAAGCGATCGATGTCAGACTTGGTATCGATGCCAGCAATCGATAAGCTTTACGATCGGGCAAAGCAAGCGGGCGCCTATGGAGGCAAAATTATTGGCGCCGGCGGGGGCGGCTTTTTGTTGATTGTGGCGCCGCCGGATCGCCAGGAAGCGATCGACGAGGCAGTGGGACATCTGCACCGCCTGCAGTTCCGCTTCGGACCCAGTGGCAGTCACGTTGTTTATGTGAATGAAAAGGTATAGGAAATGGCCCGATACAGAGGATCGGGTGCCAGAGGAGTTAGGTGGAGAATATGGTATGTCGTGTAACTGTTATGCTCTGACGACTTGGCATAGGTCATGCTAGGATACCTGGACCGCGTTTGGCCCGGATCGGTGATCGGCTGGGCCTACGATGAGCGCCGGCCAACCAGCAGGGTCCGCATCACCGTCAAAGTCGGCGGTCGCGTGATTGGGACCGGGACTGCCGATCAGTACCGCGAAGACTTGGCGCGAGCTGAGCGTGCTGACGGCCACTGTGCCTTCTTCTTGGAAATCGAACGTCTGGACGACGTGCTGTCCGCTTTGACGGAGGGCAGGCTGACCGTAGAGGCAGAAGGTTCTATCAACGGCCTTGATGGCTCGGTTGAAACCTTTGAATTGCCGCACTCGGATTATATTCTTCCCTATCAGACCCTGGGTTCAAGCCGAGATTTTTTTGGCAACGTGAATGTGTCCCAGTTCCTGTACTATATCCGACAGCTGGCCAACCGTCCGGAGCGTAACAGGAATAATTCACAATACTGCCTGTCGCTGCTGAATTACGCTCGAGTTTACTTTCCTCAGGACGCCCGCGGAGCAGGATTTTGTGAGCTGGGCGTGGAACTCGCCAACGCTGCTAAAGCGCCACATACCGCTCGGTTTTATCAAGCATGTCTGGACGGAATGAACACGGCGTCTGCTCAGGCAGATGCACCGGATTTCAATCTGTCCGGGTTCTCGGGGGTGGTGCCAACCTATGCAACTCCGCAAGACCTGATCGACATTACCGACGGCCGGCACATAATATTGGATGTCGCCCAGCGCATCGACGGCGGCAGGGATCCCTGCTATCTGACACTCTGCGGTTTGTTCGGTCATGACCACGATTCGGAGCAACCGCCGATCCGAGCGCTCGCCTTTCGGGTAAACGGCTATGGCGGGACCGGCTGGTCGGTGACAAAAGGTGACGGGCAGTTCGAGGTTTTCGAACAGATCTATCTTGTCGATTTCGAACAATTGCGCTGTGCTGTAGATGAAGGCCGCATCGTCCTGCTCGATATGAGCGCTGAGGGTCCTGCGCCGTATCCTCATTGGACCGAAGTGGTCAATGCGGCCATGAAGGATCTCGGGCTACCCGCCGCTCAAGTCCTTTTCGTCAATCAAAATCTGGCGTTCGCTGTCGGCGCGAAGGAGACCAAGCTGCGGGCGAACATTGCCCATGCCCACTATAACGCCCACCACGGTCTTAACCTGCTCGCCAACACATACCGTTCCGACGAAATACTTGCCGGATATGTGTCGTCGCTGCTGAAGGCACGGAGGGCGCGGTCGGACATACGGAAATACGTGTGTCTGAATTTCACGCCGCGCTGGTCGCGATGGGCAACGGTGCTCAGCCTCTCCTATAATGGCCATCTATCGGAGGGCTACGTATCGTTCCCGGGGGTGGCCAACCAGAAGTTGCAACCTGACGGTCCGGAGGCATACAGGATGCCGCCAATCAGGAACCGTGAGGCGTATCTCGCTCACCTGCCAGAGTTCCTGCAACTATGCCCACTGGTGGTGGACGTCGACGCACAATCTGATCCGGTGCCGGATTATGTGTTTCCGACTGGTGTCTTTACGGATAGCCTTATTCACATCCTTACCGAAACCGAAATGGCAGCGGGCAATGTTCGCCGGGTCACCGAGAAAATACTGAAGCCGATCGTTGCCCTGCAGCCGTTCCTGCTCTTCGGCAATCCGGGTTCGTTGGACATTCTGCGCAAACTGGGTTTTCGGACCTTTAGTGGATTGTTTGATGAGAGCTACGACGAGGTGGTAGGGGTAGCGGAGCGTTTTGATGCGGTGGAGGCCGAAATGCTTCGCTGCCTGTCGCTTGATGTCCCAACGTTACGGACCGCTGTAGAATCGGTTGAGGATGCGGTGCTGCACAATTTTATCCATCTGGTTCGCGTAGTTCCCACCCTGTTCAACAAGGGTATCGAGAACCGACTGCGATCGGCCATGGTAAGAATGGATGCTCGAATCCGCGAACCAGGCGGTACGACGTGAAAATTCAGTGGATTCCTGTTTGTGCGACGGCCGACTGCAGAATAGCGTTACGGCGTGTCGAGTCTCTGGAAGAATTGAGCGTCAGGCACTGGTAAGTGGTGGCAAACGCATTCTGAAAGGCTGGTCATTCGGCCGTTCGAATGCACCGTCTTTTGCACCAAGTACGGTACCAAGGTGGTTTTTGATGGTAGTGTCGTCCCTTTTGAGTTCAACCCGTGGGTGGTTGCCAGCATCTTCGGTGGCGCCGGCAGCGGTAATCGGGTTATCGCGGAAGGCTGAGCCGGCGTTAGAGCGACGAAAGGTGCGTGTGTAATGGCCGTTGCTGATTTCTTATATGACATACGCGAGGTCGGTGGCATCTATTTTGTAGAGGTTCCGCCGACTGGCTCTGGGCAGCGCCTACGACCAATCAAGATGGAGAACGGCACATATCTCGGCAAGGCAGGCACCTTGGCCGATGGCTGGGAGCCGTCGGTGGTCTACGGGGGTCTTGCTCCATTCTATCTGCTCGTTTGGAGTCACAAGGATGGGAACTACGGGTTATGGTATCTTGATGCTGGCATGACGCGGATCGGCGGAGACGACAAGGCCCCGCCACCGGGCCTGGACGCCGTCAGGCAGCAACGCACCGTTTCGCTATTAATGGAAATCTGGGATGGCTTGCTTTGTTCGCCTGAGCTGGTGCTCTCTGACCGAGCGGTTGCCTTCTGCCGTCTACCGCGCTCCATTAAGACAGCCGCAATCAACCGGTTTGCGGCGGTATTTGATCTTTCGTTTGTCGATCTGGAGCCGATGCGGAGCGAAGATCGTAGCCAGTGGGTATTCAATGGCACGCGACTCGTCGAAGTCCGTTCGGCTTTTTTGCTTAAGATCCTGGACGAACAAGCCGCACCGCTCGAACGCTTAGTCGATGGTCTGGATCAAGCCGCGTTGACTTGGTGTTCGCCAGTGGATGGCCGCCCACTGGCAACTGATTCCATTATCGCGATTGACGACTTCCAGACCGCCTACCGCTTGGTCGATGACCTTCACGGACTGGTATTTTACGCGGTTGCCTCCGGTCACGACAGCGTGGTCCTGGAGTTGCTGTTTCCTGCTTCGCGCCAGATCTTTAGCGGCGCCGCTGGCCAGAGGTTTCGGTTGGACCCTCCTGTTGCACAATTTGGGCAGACGCTGATCCAGCATTTATGTGAGAACGGTGAACTGTTGCGAGATTTTCTAAGCACGCCACACCGAAGGCTGACCTGCCTTATACGCGGTTTGCACCACGGCCATCTGCTGCTGAACGACCTCTCCGGGCTCGATGAACTGGTGCATCGCGCTGGGGCAAATGCGCTTCCTGATGTCTTGATCCGGGAGTCCAAGGACGGCTCCAGTGATGCTGAGGTGTTCGGCAGAATTGAAGACTTATTTCCTGGTTTCGCGGGCAAGGTGCATCGGTTTGGCCCCGATTGGGCTACGCTGATCGCCCTCGCATACAAAGAAGGACTTAGCTTGGTTCGGGCAACCCGCGAGTATGTGCCGCGTCGGCTCGCCGAACGAGTGCTCGAGGTGAACCTGAATGGACCTGAACTTGAGTCCGAACACCGGACGCTCGAAGCGATAGGGAAGCGGGGCTGGCCGATCATCCTTCTCGACTTGCGAGTAGAAAATCGTACACTGGTAGATCTGCCCGGCTACTGCATTCACCTAATCGAGTTTCTTCTCGACGAAACTGACGGTGTTGCAGTGGTACTCAGTGGGCATGCCGGCGCCTACGTAGGTTCTCTTGATGGTTCGGCCAGGAGATTGCCCGTTCAGGTGCAGAAGGATATTGTCTTGCAGATGCAGCGTCGCTTTGCCGGACAAAATATCGAGTTGATTGACAATGTCGGCCGAGGAATGCAGCACAATATTTTCTGGAGTCAGAACTCGCATTTTTTCGTCGCACCGTGGGGTGCCAGCATGGCTATTTACCGCTGGATAACCAATAAGCCAGGACTGGTCCTGAGCAACCAATGGAATCAGGATCATGGCAGAGGACCAAATTTCGACATCTACAATTCCGTGCGCATCATGGAGGCTCCTGGTCCCATGACGTTCTTGGCGGCGGAGCACATAGAAGACGCCCCCGAAGTGTCGTCGCTGTCCGAAGCGCACTGGAATGTAAACCCGGGGGCGATCGTCAATTTCCGGATCAACGAACCAGCTATGTTCTCCGAAGTACGGCGGCTACTTGAGAAGTACAGCCCGTCTCGTATTCGGACGTTGGGGAGCACGTAGCACCGTTTGACGCATCAATAGGGTATTTCGTAACGACACGCTCGAGATTCGAACCAGCTTTCGCTGCCAATTTGCACGGATTTGCCGCATTCGTCCCCGCTATGTCGAAAACCTGTCGCCCGAACAGAGCAAGCAGCCCCGGGCGGCAGTTGTCATTACGGTGTGGCAATTCCCCCGTATACGCCCAGCAGAAGGCCGGTTAGACTGCATCAATGACTGCATCCTGCCTATGGCTGTCACACAAGCGTGGAATGAGGCCCTGTTAGCCCCAAATAGGAATGTCCCCTCCGCGCAAAATTAGAATGTCCCCCTTTTGGCCGTGAGGCTGGGTCGGGGGCAGATGGCCGGAGGGTTGCTGGAAATGAAGACCGATGAACGCGAGCGTTCGCATCTGGTCTGGGCGTGCGTGGAAGCGCGCCTCAGGCAGCGAGAGGCGTCCGAACGTTTGGGCATCGGTGTCCGCCAATTCAAACGCTTGGTTCGCGCCTGGAAACAGGCAGGCGACGCGGGCCTTGTGTCACGCCAGCACGGCCGGCCGTCGAACCGGCGCATGAGTGCATCCCGGCGAGCGGAGAGCGCGGCCCTTCTGAAGGACAAATACACGGGTTTTGGCGCGACGCTGGCGTCGGAGAAGCTGTTGGACCTGGATGGGATCAAGGTCTCGGTGGAGACGGCTCGTCAGATGCAAATCTCCCTGGGCCTGTGGAAGCCAAAGGCTCGACGGGCGAAGCGGACGACCTGGACCTGGCGCTGGCGGGGCAGTATGAGCGGGTGCTGACCAAGGCGCTGACCTTCAGCTACGGCGGCACGAAGTATTGTGTGAAAACCTCGGGACCCGGGACCGCAATGCGCGGGGCGAAGATCTTGGTGCACCGCTTCACCGACGGGACGTTGCGGTTCTCTTATAAAAACCGCGCGCTGACCTGCACGGCTTGTGGCACCTATGCCGTGCCCGATCCGGCGGAAGACGAGAAGACGCCGGACGCGCGGGTGGACCCGATCGCCGCTGGGCGGCGGAAATCCGTGTCCCAAATTACCGCGATCCCCGCCTGAGCTTGCTCCCCCGGATGGTGGACCTCGGCTGGTGGTGAGTGTGCCATGCCGGGGCGGGAAAGCAGGCGCGTCAACCGAACTGGAAAGTCTGCCTGGTCTGATCAGCGTCTTCGTCTCGGATGTCCAAAAAGGTGACATTTTGGCGTTGCGTTGACAGCTGTCACCATGGCCGCCATCAGAAATTCTCGTTACGCACGAGTCGCAGTCGCCGATGGCGCGGCACCACAGCCCGCCCGCCCGAATCTGATCTGCCACACTCCGGGGACGATCGACCCATCCTAGCCGATTGCGGATTCGCAAACGGTTCGCTTTCCGATCCAACGTCGCAGTGCACCACCTTCGGAGCCCTCTCGGTCATCTGCGCCAATGCTATAATATCGGGCACGAAAAAGAACTGTGCGCTCAAGCCGCGGCATCCGACGACACATCCGCCTGGTTGAGATCGGCCGCCGACCTGGCCGCGAGCCCGGCCCAATACCTCTCCCAGTCACCGTTCAAACGGTTGATCCGCAGTGCCAGCATGTGTTCCGCGTGTTCGGCGAGCCAACAGGCGCCAGGCAGCGTCAGGCGCCTTTGCGCGACATAGCGATGCGCGCGCTCGATTTCCCCCGAGCCGATCGGCAGCTCTTCGGCAAGCACCTCACGATAGTTCAATTGGGCCTTGCGGGCATCGAGATAGCGTCTACAGGCGCGGGCCGGGCGGCCAGCGAGCCCGTCGCTTCTGTCCCCGTGCCCCCGATGACGCCAAACTGATCGAGGTGGTCAGCCGTGGCGAGTCTATCATCAACGGCTTCCGCAATCGCGACCTGCGCGGCCTGCCCCGGTGCAAATGAGGGGTAGTTGTGAAGTCGACGTCGTCAATCGGTCGGTTCGGACGGAACATGGGAGCAACGCTGGCCCGTCAGGCGGACCGTTCGGATGAGTGACCATGCCCTCGAGTTCGTCGCTGCAAAGACACAGGCGGAGGGAGCGCTTCGCTTCCGGCCCTCGAAACTGTGAAACATTCAGCCGGGAACGACCGCCATTTAGTGCTTTGAAGTCGGATCGAGAGTCACGTAGGCTAACGCAACTCGGCCAGTTCAGCTGCGCCAGGCAGCCTGCCACGCCGTGCGGTCACCTCCTTAAGGGTGACTGTGGTTACCGTGAGGGGGGAAAGCATGACGTTGGTAATTCCCGGCGTTGAAGTTCAGGTCGTCAAGGAAGTCGTCGCGCCGCAGCTTTCGCCATCCGGCGTGCTGGGACTGGTTGGCCTCACCGAGAAGGTCCCTGATGCGCTGACACCGGTGCAGAGCTGGACCAGCTTCACCACCGCGTTCGGCGCCGCCAGCGCCTTCAGCCTTCCGGAGGCCTCCCAGGCGATCGCCAACGGCGTATACCAACTGGTGGTCTCGCCCGTCGCGGCGAGTGACGCCGTGGCAGCGGCGGCCGCGGTGGACATCCCCACCGACGGCGCGGCCACGTCCGCCGCGGTGCATGTCGCCGCGCGGGCACGCGGACCGTGGGGCAACAGTCTCAGCGTTGTCGTGGCAGTTCGCACCGGGTTGGACGGCAGCAAGCAGGTCGATCTGCAGGTCATGCGTGGCAGTAATGAGATTGTCGAGACGATCCGCGGCATTCCGATCGGGGTGGCTAATGCGGACCCGCTCGACAAGGCGATCATCGCCCGATCGCAGGTGCTGACCGCAACGCCAGGCGCCAGGGCGGACGCCGTGCCGGCCGCGGGAAAATATCCCCTGACCGGGGGCAAGGACGCCAGCGAGAACGGCTACGCCAACGCGCTGGGAGCGCTGGAGAACGATCCGGATGTGGACATGGTCCTGGTCGCCATCCAGGACTTCTCCGACCCCAAGGTCGTTGCCTCGATCTACAGCAAAGTCATCAGCCATTGCGCTCGGATGAGCGCAAACAGCGCGGGACGCATCGGCTTCGGCCAGGTCCCCCCGAGTTCCGCCAGCGTGTCTGCCTGGACCAGCCTGGCCGACAACGTCCATTCGGACCGGTTCGTGCTGCTGGCGCCGAACGGCGTGGCGGGTGCGGTCGCCGGCATGGTCGGCGGGCTGGAATATTTCCAGTCGCCGACCTTCAAGACCCTCTCCGGCCTCACCGATCTAAGCCGAGCGCTGACCGTGGAAGAACAGACGCAATTGCTGACCGCGAGCATCGTGCCAGTGGCGAGCCGGCGCGGTCGCGGCACGATCGTGTTGCGCGGGCTTACCACGGACGGCGACCAGATCAGCGTACGCCGCGTCGCCGACCACGCGGTGCGTGAGGTCAAGCTGATCGGTGAGTTGTTCATCGGTCGCCTCAACAACGAGGACGGCCGAGGCGCACTCAGGCAGAAGCTGACAGAAGCTCTCGTGCAAATGCAAAGGGATGGCGCGCTGGTGCCATCCACGGATGGCAAGGATCCAGCCTTCAAGCTCAACGTCTATTCCAGCCAGGACGACTTCTCGAAGGGCATCGTGCGCGTCGATATGGCTGTTCGGCCGGTGCGTGCCATTGACTACATCTACGCGACCGTGCTGGTGCAGGTCTGAGAGGGAGAACTGAGGGATGGCAACGACGGTCTTCTCAAGTAATAGCAGCAGCGTGCAGGTCGATGGCGATGCGGTAAGCGGATTGCAGTCCCTGGCGTTTCGCGTGGTCACCGAGCAGGAAGATGTGCGCGCCGTTGGCACCGACGAACGGGTCGCCGTCGTGTTCGGCCTGCGCACTGTCCAAGGCGAACTCGCGGTGCGTTCGGCCAACTACAAGCTCGACGGGCTGCTGAAGGATCAGGGCAAGTTCCAGCTTGTCGCCAATCTCAAGCAGGACGACACGGTCAAGCGCACGTTGTCGTTCGATGAATGCTATGTCAGCAATAAGGATTTCAGTCTCGGCGCCGGCGGCAGCGTCCTGACCACTTACAGCTTCACCGCGACGCGGCTGCGCGAGGAATGATCGATGCCATCCACGATTGCTGAGGTGGATGGCACCGTCTTCACCGGCCGGTTCGCGGGTTTCGGCCAGCCGCTCGAGGTCGATGTCCCAATCGGGTCGCAGCCAGACGCGGTTGTCAGCCTGTTGCCCTGGCGTTATCGCGACCACATGGATGCGCTACGCGACTGCGTATTCGTGACCGATGCGGGGATCGACCTGGATCGGACCCGTTTTGTGACGCATGTGCTGCGGCACGCCGCGGTGCCAGACGAGCGATGCGACGGACTGACGCCGCTCGCCCTTTGGTGGGCGGCCGGCGGCGATCCCCCGACAAGCAGGCCCGCACCCGGGGAGACGCTGGACCTGGGTACGTGGCAGGTGCGGTTGCGGCCCTGGAGCGAACGCGAGCGGCTCGCGGCACTGCTCGCCGCCAGGACAGAGGACGCGGGTGGCGAGGCATGGCTGGACGCGATCGGCTACCTGGACGCGATGGTGCGCGCCAGCGTGACCGACATCGCGCCGCGGGCAACGCTGGATGAACTGGATTCGCACGCCACCACGCGGTTGCTCGACGCGGTGGTGGCGCTGAACGTGCCGGACCTCGATGCTGATCCGATGCTGGCTGGTGGCCCGCTGGCACGGCAGGCGGCACTGAACACGCTGCTGCTGTGCCGCGCCTTGGGCTGGACCCCGTCAGAAGTCTGGGCAGCTCCGGCGGCCGAGGTGGACCGGCTGTTGCGTCTGCTTGCGCTGTCGCAAGCGGATGCGGCCGTGGCACCAGTCCAGCCACGGTCAGTCCAGCCCCGATCCAGAGGACTTGCCGACGATCCGCGGGCGACCGTGTTTCGCTTCGAGGACGAGGCGTCATGAGCCAGAGCGGCTTGGACCTGGCACAGCGTCTGCTCCGCCCGGTGACGCGTGCCGCGGAGGAGGCGACACGGCGGCTGCAGGTGACGTTCGACGTCGACCGTACCGTTGAGGATGTCTTTGGACAGGATGTCCTTGGCTCCGGTGAAACAGACGCTGGTGACCCGGGCTCTGTTGGCGGCATGCCCTGGCCGATGACCGCCGCCGGATCGCTGCCGGGCGGTCCGACCAACGCGTTTCCCATCGCGCCGCCCGGAAGCGATCCGGCTGTTTTGCGGTCCGTCAATGGTGTGGTCAGTGGGGTTGTTGGCGGTGATCAGGGCGCCGCGAGGTCTGTCAGCGAGGCGTTTCCGCTGACAGACGCGGCCTCGGCCGCGCTCCCGTCGCCTCCGGGCGATCCCGGATTCGGCCGCCCGGACCCGGCGTCGCGTGCCACTGCGCCCATCCTCCCTGGGCTGCGGCAGGCCGTACCCTGGCCGGGTGCGTCTTCGCCGGCACTTGACCCGGCCGCCCCGACCCGCCCGGACCGTATCCCGCCAATCCCAGCCGCAACATCGTCGCGGACGTCCGGCGCTACGACCGCGGGATCCGACGAACCGCTCGCCGGCCTGCTGCCGATCAGCCCGGACCTGCTGCGGGCCATTGCGCCTGGGCCTCCCCTCGACCCGGCCGCATCGCCCCGTCCAGAGGACGTACCGCCGGCCGCGGCCGCCACGCCGCGGCAAATTCTGCCGGCTGCGGCAACGGACGGCGGTGAACCGCTCGCTGGTCAAACGCCGATCCGCCCGGACGCACCACGGGCCCTCGCACGCCCGAGCGCCGCGGCCACGACCGGTCCGCAACCTATCGCTGCCGTAACGCCGCCGCGGATGCAGGGTGCCGCGGTCATGCACTCGGCCGACCCGGTTGCGGGTCTGCCGCCGATCCGCCCGGACGCGGCACCAATCCTCTCACGCCCGACCACAGCGGCGACTCTCGCACCGCCACTCGTCGCCGCCGCAACGGCGGCGCGGATGACGGGTGCCGGGGCAATGGAACCCGGCGAGCCGTTCGCCGGTCTGCTGCCGATCCGCGCGAACCCACCGCAGGCCCTGGCGGACCTGCCAAATCCGGCCGCCAGCGCTTCGCCACTCGTCGCGCCATCCGTCAATGTCCGCCCCATCGCCTGGCGCGGCGCATCGCAGGTCGGCCGTGCGATGCAACCATTGTTTGGCCGTGCGGCCGACCTGACCGATGCGGCGCTCGACCATGCCGTACCCGCCGATGCGTCGGACAATGACGGCCTGGATGCGGCCGCGCCGGCCGACGCCACCGCCGCCCCGGTGACCCAGGTCAGCAACACCTTCAACGTCAGCGTTGCGCTGGGCGACCGCGCCGCTCCGGCCGACCGCGAGGCGCTGCGGGACGCGCTGGTGGCGATCCTCCGCGACGGCGCCCGCCGCCAGGGGCTCGACGTCTGATGGCCAAGGCCGCCACTGGCTACCAGGCCAAGGTCGGCGCCTATAGCGCCGGCAACGACACGCGACAGAGCGACCGGCAACTGTTGTCGCTGGTGGTGGAACGCGGCATGGACGGCGCCGGCGGTCGCTGCGTGGTGGAACTCGGCGGCACCGACTTTGCGCCTGTCGAAGCCGGCGCGCCGGTGAGCATCACGCTCGACACCGGCCAGGGCATGCTGGGCGTGTTCACCGGCACGGCCTACGCGACCGAGACCAGCGCGGTGTCGCAAATGGTGCGCGCCAGCGACAGCCTGGCAAAGCTTGCCCGCGTGCAGGTGGAGGGCGCCTATGCCGACGTCAGCGCTGACTTCGTGGTGAAGGACCTGCTGTCGAAGGCCGGTGCCACCGCTGGCAGCGTCGCCAGTGGTCCGCGGCTTCCATCCTATGTGTTGCATCGCAACCCGCACGCGCTACGCCATCTGGAAAACCTCGCAGTGTTGTGCGGCGCCGACCTGTTCACCGACGGTGACGGCAAGGTGAATCTCGCCGTGCCAAGAAGCGGCACGTCCGACCACAGCTTTCGGTTCGGTGAGACGGTGCTGGCGATGGAGCTGCGCCGCGCCCCCGCCGCATTCGACGGCGTGGAGGTCTGGGGCGAGGGCGCCGCCAGCACCAAGGGCACCGACAAGGCGCACTGGCTGTCCACCGACCTGTCCGGCGTGAGCGGCAAGGCCTCGATCGACAGCAGCGGCGCGCCGCAATCGAGCGCCGGCACGCGCACGCTGCGCGTCAGCGACGGCGCAATCCGCTCCGGCGGGGTGGCGCAGGACACCGCCACCGCCTGGGCCAAGGCGCTGGCGTCGCACTGGCTTGAAGGCAGCCTCGAGGTGTTCGGAGCGCCGGAAGTGGAGCCCGGCGACCTGATCGAGATCACCGACCTGCCACGCGAGCACGGCGCGAAGAAACTGTTGGAGGGCCACTTGCTGCGTGTTCGCGCGGTGCGCCACACGCTGGATCGCGATCGCGGCCTGCGGACCCGGCTGGAGTTCTGACATGGTCCGGGCGCATCCAATCGACGACAACCGCCGGTTCCCCGCCACGCTCTGTCCCACTGTCACGGCCGTATTCGACCCAGCCGCCATCACCGTCAGTCGCCCCGTGAGAGCCGGCGCGCTCCGCGCCGACGGACACGGTGGGAATGGCCAAACCAGGGTTGGCCTTGACAGAGGGGGCCTTGACAGAGGGAGCCGTGACCGACGGGGTAGTGACAGTGGGGGCCATGCCAGGGGGGGCCATGCCAGGGGGGGCCGATTCACGGCCAACCCGCCATGACCGTCCGCATCGGCAAGATCGAACTGAAGAGCGTCCAGAACCTCCACACCGAGGAAGCTCGCACGCTGGTCGAACAGCGTGTGCCCGAGCAGCAGGGCAGCGTGTTTCAGGATCTCGGCCGCGAGCCGGTGACCGTCGTGCTGGACGGATTGCTGTTCGGCGACGACGTATTGTCCATCATCGAAGCCTTGCGCACCATGCAGGCGAAGGCGGAACCGCAGTCCTTCTCGGCCGACATCGCCGTCGGCACCGAACTCACCGACGTGGTGATCGAGGAGGTCCGCGTCCGCCAGGTTGCCGGCTACCGCAGCCGCTATCGCTTCTTCATGCGGCTGAAGGAGCATGTGGAGCCGCCGCAGCCAGCCAGCGCCGCGGTCGCTCCGGTGAACGAGTCCGTCGCCGGCGACGCCGACGCCTGGGGCGCCGGCACTGTCGCCGCCGCCGGCGTGTTGCAGGACCCGGCATCGCTGTCCGGCGCGCTCGCCGACAATCCGGCTCTTCTCGACCATCTCGACATGGGCGAACTGTCCGATTCCATCACCAACAACATGGACACGCTGTCGGCTGCCAACCTCGACAGCATGGTCTCATCGCTGGCTGACGCCGATCCGTCCAAGGCCGACTCCCTGTTCGGCAAACTCAAGGACGCCGGCTCCCTCGGCGGCATGATCATGAAATATGTCCGGGAGGGCATCGATTTCGTCAAAAACCTCGATCCGCAGAAGTTGATCGGGCTGGTCAAGGCCTTCGCTGGCGCACTGGACTTTCTCAAAGCCCTGGCAAAGGTGGTCGAGGACGCCGTGCATGTGTTCGACGTCATTGCCCATCTCGAACTGCCGAAGCATGTCGCCACCTTGAAATCGGCCAGCGGAGGCGGGCCATGAGCACGATCGGTGACGTGCTGGGTGCGGTGAAGACGCTGATCGACGACATCGACGCCGTGCTGCACACCGACACCGCCAGGCAGGCCCCCTCCATCGCCAAAACGCTGAACGTACAACAGGAATTTCGCGACGGTGTCAGCAAGGTCGAGGAGGTGCTGACCAAGTTCGAGGACGGGTTGGAACCGGTGCGTCGCACCGCGGTGCTGGCGGACGCGCTGGTCGGGATGTTCGGCATCGTCCCGAACTTCGTCAGCGCTCTGGGCGATGCCGCCAAGGATACCGGCGGCTACCTCGCGACCTTGCATACCGGCCTCGACGGCGCGATCGGTGCGACGGCTGAAGTGGACGGAGCGCTGAAAACCGTGGCACACGCGCTGGACGTCGCCGACGACGTGGCGGAAGATGCGCTTGCCTTCATCGATCCCAGCAAGTTCAGCGAGATCATGACGTCGCTGAAGACACTGAGCAAAGACCTCTACGAACTCAAGCAGGATCCCCCCGAGGCGGAGGCCGCCCGAGGACAAGGCGGCATGCTTGGGGGGCTGCTGGGATGACCACGACGGACCGACGAGCCAGGCAATGATCACAACAGGAGCGTAATGATGTCAGGCGCTACAACCCCCGGCACGGGCACTGCACCGGCGACGACACCGACCAACATGCCCACCACGACACCCGCCACGCCACCGGCCACGACACAAGCCGCCGGCGCTGCTCCCGCGGCCGACGCCAACCCGTTCAAGGCGCTCGCGCTGCTGCTCAAGGCGGTGAACGACTCGGTCGAGGGCACCAAGGTCGTCGGCCAGGCGCCACGTTGGGTGCGGGTGGTACGCGTGCGTGAGTTCTGCACACCGGTTGCCGCTCAGGACGCGGCGATCGCCGGGGTCATCTCGAAGGCGGCTGGTCTGCTGCTGACCGCCATCGCCTATATCCAGAAGTTCACCCTGACCGCCGAGGATCTTTTGGTTCAGGGCGACTCGGCCAAGGCCTTGTTCGAAATTTCCGCCGACATGCTCAAGGAAATCGCCAAACCCGAGTTCTTCAACTCGATCACCGCGGTGGTCGGTTCGCCGCCGCAGGACCAGACCCCACTGGCCCCGCTGGGTGGCATCATCGATACGGTCAGCGGCATTGTCGACAAGGTGCCGGAGCCGGAAGACCTGGAGGTGATCGGCGCCCAGATCTACCGCATGTTGGTGATCGAGCAGCTTGTCACCGGCACCGGTTCGGCACCGACCAAGACGACCGAAAGCCACATCGATATCCGCAAGACCGGCAAGATGCGGCTGATTCAGTGGGGCCTGGCCAAGCCCTTCGCGCCGCTGGAACTGGCGGGCAAGGACACGGCCAATCCGCCGCAGTGGTTCGGCACCCGCCGCCTCTGGGCCGACACGATCGCCAACATGCCGGCGAAATCCGTCGGCACCTGGGGCGACACCCACCCGGAGAAGGTGTTCGAATTCGGCTTCATCGCCCCCAACGCATCCAAGGATATCGACGAGGTGAAGTCGATTCTGAGCGATCTTGGCTACTACGCCCCAAGCGCCGCGCCGGGCACCCCGTTCGACGGCGACCTCGCCGTCCGGCTGCGCCAGTTCCAGCGTATCAACATGCTGCCGATCACCGGTGCACTGGACAACGCAACGATCAACCAGCTTATGCATCTGCAGTACGATCCGGACCCGGCCAAGGGCGGCCTGCGGCGCGCCAAGCCATACGACGCCAACGCGCTCACCGGCTTCGACGCCTCGAAGAACCCGGCCTGAAGCCAGGATCGGATCGAGTGAACCGGACCGCAACGATGACACGACGATCAGCGACGGGGAGGCCATCATGACCGACCCCGTCGCGATCATCCGCGCGATCGTGCGCGACGAGCTGCGTGCCCTACGGCAGCCGGAGATCGCCGTCGTCACCAGCGCCTTCCCGCACAGCGACGGCGACGTCAACAACTTCGAATGCAGCGTGCAACTGCGCGAGGGCGAACTGGAACTGCGCAAGGTGCCGATGGCCACGCCCCACATCGGCATGGCCAGCGCACCGCAACCGGGCGAACTGGTGCTGCTCACCTATGTCAACGGCGATCCCAACCGCCCCATCGTCGTGGGTCGCCTGTACTCGGAAAAAGCCAATCCGCCGCCGCACGATGCCAAGGAATGGCGCCTGGCGGCACCGTTCGGCGGCACGACCGATATCGCCATCGACAAGGACGAATCGGTCGTCGTCACCGCCGGCAAGACTATCGTTACCGTGAAGAAGGACGGCAACATCGAGATCAAGGGCGAAGCCGACCTGAAGATCGAAGTGACAGGCAACGTCGAACTCAAGTGCGGCGACGCCAAGATCGACGCCTCCGGCAACATTGACCTGGGCGACGGCGGTTCCGGCGTCATCACCGAGCAAAGCCACAAATGCTACTTCACCGGCAAGGCGCTGGTGCCGTCGCAGACAGTGAAGGCAAAGGGCTAGGCGATGCCCGCACCGCAATCCGGCCAGATCGAGTCCCCGACCAAGGGCTTCCTGCAATCCGGCGGCCTGCGCGGGGACGATGCGCCAGGGCTGGGCAAGGCGATCGCCGATGTGGTCGGACAGGCGCTGACAATGTTTCTGTCGCAGGCACAGGTGCTGCCGGGGATCCCGGCGCCGCTCGACCCGATCAGCGGCAGCGGTGCGACCGCGGGACCGGGCATGCTGATGCCGCCGCCCGCTGGTGGACCGGGTGCCAGCCAGCTTGAGGGCCTGGCGCAAGGCGCGCTGTCCGGCCAGGGCATTCGCGGCGAGGATGCCGGCGGCCTGGCCAAGGCGATCGCCGGCGCCGTCGCCCAGGGTATCATGCTGTTTACCGGCCAGAGCATGGTGATGCCCGGCATCGCCATCGCCGGCTTCGTCACCACCGCGCCCGGCATGCTGATGCCGGTGCCGCTGGCCTCCCAACTCCAACCGATCGCGGACGGGCTGATGCAACAGAACGGACTTCGGGGGGAGGACGCCCCCGCGCTCGCCCAGGCGCTGGCGCAGGCTGTGGACGTGGCGCTGACGCTGTTCGCCGCGCAAGCCATGGTCGCGCCCGGCATCCCCGCCGCGCCCGGCGCCAGCGCCGGCCCTGGCCGGTTGATGTAGCCATGGCGGATCCCTTCATGACCGATCTGCGGGTGATCTTCCCGCTCCCGGGGACCCCGATCCAGGAAACCGTCGACCTCGCGCTTGGGCCGGGGATCGTCGAAACAGTCAGCGGCATCGAGAACCTGCGGCAGGCATTGCGGCTGCGGCTGATGGTGGAGCGTGGCGAACTCTCCGGTCTCGGCCATCCGCGCTATGGCAGCCGCGTCCACGAGCTGTTGGGTGAGACGCTGGACTCCGCCAATCGCGAATTGCTGCGCCGCCACATCCGCCGCGCGCTTCTGGCGGATCCGCGGGTGGCGGAGGTATCATCGGTTACGGTGACGGCGCACGAAGGCCGCGCGGGCGCGGTCGATGTGCTCGCCACCGTGCTTGCGGTCAGCGGCGACACCGTGCCGGTGCAGGTGGTGCTCCATGGCGGTTGAACCGGCCTTCCGGCAGAAGGGTTTCGCGGACATTACTGCCGCCCTGCTTGAGGCAGCCAAACATCCGTCCGCCGGCCGCCCGGCGCTGACCGACGCCACCGAAGGCAGCGTCGTACTGACCCTGGTCGAAGCCTTCGCCCGCGAACTCGCGGTCTGCTACGAGCAACTCGGCATCGTCTACCGCGACGCCTATCTCGACACCGCCGAAGGCGCGGCGCTGGACAACGTGGTGGCGCTACTGGGGCTCGAGCGGCGACGGGCCGGGTTCCTGGCCGGCACGGTGGAGTTCTCCCGCGGTCAGCCGGCGGACGCCGACATCATCATCCCGGCCGGCACACTGGTTGCCGGGCCGAAGGCGCCGCCATTCCAGACCGTGAAGGATACGGTGTTGGCCCAGAGTGCGCGGCTCGCACGCGCCGATGTTCAGTCGGTCGAGCCGGGTGGCGATGTGAAAACGGTCCCGGCCGGTGCGCTGACCGTCATGCCGCGGCCAATCTCCGGCGTCGAGTTGGTGACCAACCCCGGACCGATGATCCAGCTCCAACAGGCGGAGACCGACGAAGAGCTGCGCGCGCGGGCGCGCCAGACCGTGCGCGGCGCCAACACCGGCACGATCGGCGCGCTGGAGCAGGCAGTGCGATCCTGCGGCGTCGGCGGCGTCAAGGTACTGGAAGACCTGGCCGGCAGCCCGGGCGACGTGACGGTGGTGTTCGACACCGCGGGCATCGATCCATCCGACATGCCGCACACGCTGGCGCTGATCCGCGCGCGGGTCAGCGCGGTGCGGCCAGCCGGCGTCCGCGTCAACGTGGGGCCGGCGACGCGGATCGATGTGCGGGTGGCCGCCACACTGCAACTCAGCCAGGAGTTCAACGCCGCCGATCAGCAGGACATCCTGGCGAGGACGACCGACGCGCTGAAGACCTATTTCGCGCAACTGGCGATTGGCGAAACGGTACGCGCCGCCAAGGTGCGTAGCGTGTTGACCAGCGACCCGCGCGTTGCGGCCACGGCCGATGCGCCGGATGGCGCACTGTTCATGGATCCGTTCGTCGATGGCGTCTCGGTGGCGGCGCGCAGCCGGATGACCAATGACGACATCCTGGTGAGCGGCAACGAGCGAGCGGCGCTGGTCGCGGTCCAGCCGTGGCCGAATCTGGCGCTGGAATCGCCCGGTGTGCGGATCGACGCGCTGCTGACGCAGACCGGCTCCGACCCGGCGGTCGCCGCCGCAATCCGGCAAGCCGCGACCGGGCGGCTGGCCGCGTTGGTCGCCGCCAAGGTGGTGGAATTGGACCGGGCCGAGAAGGCGGGCTCCGGGATCTCGACGGCGCCGACCATCAGCTATGGCGAGTTGGCGGTTGCGGCTCGGACGCCGGGTCTCGCCACGGCGCAGTTCACCGTCGTGCATGAGCGCGACGGCCGTGCCGTAACACTCGCCGCCGACGGCGACCGCGACAGGTTTGCCGCCCGCGAGCGGCCACGGCTGGGCAGCGTGGTTGTGCTGCCGGCCAGTGGGGGTGCCGTTGGGGGTTCCAGTGGAGGCGCGCCGAATGGCTGACCCCTCCATCCGCCGCGACCGGCTGCTGTCGCTGCTGCCGCGCATCTACACGGCGCAGCCGGACGGCAGTGCGATCGGCATGCTTTTGACCATGATGGCCGACCGGCTGACCGCGCTGGACGACGATCTGACGCGGGTGCTGCGCGATCGCTGGGTGGGGCTGGCGAGCGGGGTCAACTTTGAAGCGCCAAGCGCGCTCGAACGGCTCGGTGGGCTGCTGGACCGGGCCCGACTGGACGGCCTGGGCCCAACCGCGCCAAAGGAGGCCACGGAAGCTTACCGGCAGCGGCTGACGGTCACCGCGCGGACCCTGACCCGCGGGCTGGGGACGCCGCACGCCATCCTGGCGCTGGCGATGGCCGACCTGGGCGCGGAAGCCTGCCCGCTGATGCAGACCATCACGCCGCCGGGAGCGCAATCCAACGCTGGCGACTGGCGGGTTGATGCGACCGTCGCCTGGGGCGTGCGGCCCAGCATCCGGCGAACCTGCCCGGTTTGCGCCAAGGGCGTGGGCCCACTCGCCAATGCGGTCTGCCCGAACCAGGATCAGCGCGTGCTGGACGGCTGGATCATCGAGAACCCGCTGCTGGCCGACAGCCATGCGGAGCCGGCGGTGGCCTTCTGGCAGCCTTTCGTGGTGCCCAGCCAGAATTTGGCGGCCGATCGACCGGTCCTGCAACTCACCGCGCTGGGTGATGTGTCCTATCCCGCGCTGCAAAATCGGGCCACCGGCGAGATCGCGTTGTACGCGGGCATCCTGCGGGACGGCGAGACGCTGACCCTGTGGCCGAAGCCGCTTGAGGGCGAAACCCAGCCGTTTGACAGCTATGAAAGCATCGAACACCACGCATGGTTGAAGGGGCATCCCAATGGCCAGGCGGTGGTGACCGGGTCCGGCAGCATGGGGCCCGGCAGGGTGGACCGCGATGTCAGTGCCAACGTCTTCTTCATCTCGGGCGTGCGCTTCGACGAAGTGGAAGCGGTGTACGCAGGTCCGCCGCCGGGCGAAACATTGCAGGCCGCCCGGGAGATCGGCACGCGGTTCAGCGTGCTCGATAACGTGGTGCGGACGCCGCTGCTGCGGGCCGGTGGTGAGTCATGGATGCTGCTGCAACTCGCCAACCCGAGGCGAAGCTTCGACGATTCCGATTCGAAATTCGCCGACGCGTCCGATTTGGAGGGCACGCGGTTCGCGCAATGGGATGACGGTTCGGCGGGATCCGATGCAGCACGGGCGCGGGTGTTGTTCGAGGCACTGCGGGAAGCGGAACTGGCAGCGGCGCAGGCGCAAGGCAAGGGAACGCCGAAGCCGGTGGCGGACCTTGTACTGCGCTGGTTCGCCCGCACCCCGGCGACGTTCCGCTTGGGCATTCCGCGGACCGGTTGGGTGGAGAAAGCCGAGGCGATCGGCGGGGTCGATCTGTTGCGCGCCGACCTGGATCTGGCGCGGCCGGCGGGCGTGCGGGCGTTGCTCGACTTTCCGCAGCCGGCCTGGCGAGACGGGCTGGCGCCAGGTGAGGACTGGCTGGCAACGCTGTCTCCGCGTGTGACGTTGCGCTGGCAGGAGGACGCGACGGCGACGGACGCGGACCCTCGGCGCGTGGTGCGCATGGCCGAGCGGGAGCAGCAACCGGTGGGTGAGGGCATTTTGGTGATGCTTGGCCGCTATGATGTGACGCGGTTCGACATGACGGCTCTGGGCTAGAACGTGATCACACTGAGCGGAACGTAACAGCGTGTGAATCACACGACAAAACAAAGGTCTAGAGCGGTTAGGCGTTTCCAGTCATAGTGAAACCGCTCTGGGCGGGCAATCGGCGAGGCTGCGCGGGGGTGGACGGAATGGCGATGCGGGAACGACAGGAACTGGCCGGACGCGTCAGCATCGTGCTGCGTGACCCGGCCGGACGGGTGGTGGAGCGGCGGCAGGTCGACAACTTGATCACCACCGCCGGGCGCACCTTGCTGGCCAATGCGCTGACCGGTGTGGTGCAGGTGCAGTCGCAATACCTGACGGTGGACGTCGGCAGCAGCAGCACCACGCCGAACGAGGCCGATACAGCGCTGGGCGCACGGGTGGATAGCGCGCCGGCGCAGATCATGGCGCCAAAGGTGGTCACTGCCGGCGGCACGACGCGCGTGGTGGCGACGGTCTCCGCCATGCTACCGGCGACCGGCACGGCCGAGCCGCAGCAACTGCAGGAAGCCGGCATTGTCGTCACGCTGCCCGGCCAAACGCCAGTGCTGTACAACCATGTGACATTCCCGGTGATCACGCGGGCCGGCAACCTGGAAATGACGCTGACCTGGGAGGTGACGTTCTGATGGGCGAGCCATATGTGAAAAAGGACCCGGGCGACATCATCCGGGCGCAGGACTGGAACGACCTGCAAAGCCAGGCGCGCGACGAAATCCATGGCCATCTGCATACCGGCGGCGCCCAGGGGATGCTGCTGGGGGGCGCCTCGATCGATCCGACCACGACGATGCGGGTGGCGAAGCTGGAGGTGACCGGCGACCTGCTTGCCAAGACCCGGGTCCTGCTGGACGAGATCGATCAGATTACCGCGCGGGTGACGGCGTTGGAGGGCAAGACGCGCTTTGCCAGCGCGCTATCGGTGACCGGCTTGCTGACCGCGAGCGGCGGCATCGCCATGGGTGATACCGATGTCCGATTGCGCGGCGGCGCCGACCCCAACCACATCCTGGCCTTCCGCGTGGACTTCGGCGAAATCAAGGGCCTGAACGGCCCAGTATTGACCGGCTCCGCCGGCGGTGCGCTCGGTACTATCAGCCAGTCGGGCGGGACCACAACGTACGGCGTGTCACTGAACTGGACGAACACAAGCGTGACCGTGCGCGGCGATCTCAGCGTTACCGGCCGGATCAACGCCGGCGGCTTCGTTGTGATGGGCGATCACGACATTCGTTTCCGCTCCGCCGCCGACAGCTTTCACGGTGTAGGCTTTCGGACGGAAATCGACGGGCCGCTGCTCTGGGGCAATTCGGGCGGCCGACTCGGCACGGCAAACGATGTGGTGGCGCTGAGCTGGCAGAACAGCGGTCGCGTCAACGTTGAGGCTTCCAGCCTGTTCTTCACCAAGGGAGACCATCCCTGGGACGGCAGCGCCGCGGTGGGCCAGGCAACCATCCAGAATAGCAGTGACCCCGTTTACAATGCGCTGATGATCGTCGGGCGAGTCACCGTCGGCAGCGGGCGGCGCGACGTGAAGCTGTGGGACTACTTGCAGGTCAATGGCACGCTGGATGTGACCGGCCAGTTCAACGTCCCGCACCGCCAGGGCTGGACCACGGTCGGCCTCTCGAACGGCTGGGTGAACTATGCAGGTGGCTGGGCCCCCGCGGCGTACATGAAAGACGCGCTCGGCTTCGTGCATCTGCGCGGACTGATCCGCAGTGGCACCTGGAGCAACGCCTTCGTCCTGCCGGCGGGCTTCCGGCCCGGCGTGAACCACCTGCATTGCATCAGCACCGGCGGCGAGGGCTTCGGGCGCATCGACGTCTATCCAGACGGCAGTGTGCGGCCAGTCAACGGCAACAACGGCTGGATGTCGCTCGACGGCATTTCGTTTCTGGGTGAGCTATGAGCGACAAGCTGCGTGCGCGCCTGGATCATCTGCGGGAGGAGTATACCGCCGGGATGAACGCAATGGCCGAGCTTCAGAAGAAGCAGGAGGAACTGCGCGCCACGCTGCTACGGATCAGCGGCGCCATCCAGGTGCTGGAGGAATTGCTGGAGGGCGAAGAGCCGACCGCGCCAGTGACGCCCTCCTTGCCCAAAGCGAACTGACAAGCCCGTCGATGGCCGAAGTCGGCACCGTCACATTGCAGCTTCCGCCGGGCGCGGCGGTCGGCGGCGCGCCGCTTGCCGTGGCGGCCGATGGTGTGGCGCTGCAACTGCTGCTGCCAGCGGGCCGGCAGATCGACCATGCGCGCCTTGAGCTTGCCGCCGTGAAGCTGGTCGAGGGCGCCGTGACGCCCGTCGCCGTCAGCACCGACACCGGCAACCTGGCCGGCTCGGCGGTGCGCTGGGTGGACGTGCGGTTGGCGCACGAGACGGTGCTGACCGGCCTGCGCATCGATGGTGCCGATCCGGCAACCACGAGCGCGCGGGTGAAACTGCTGAGCCGTGGTGCCTGGGTGCCGCTGCCGCCGATCGATACCATCGCCGTCGCGGCCGACCAGACGCTGCCCGCGGTGACTGCGTCGCAGGTGATGGCGGAGTTGCTGGTGCCGGCCGCGGACAAGTCGGCGGTCCGAGTGCCCGGTGCGGCCGTGGTGACGGCGGTGAAGGTGACCGGGACCAACCAGGCCTGCCATGTGGCGCTGGCGATCGGGGACGACGCGCCGTTCTTCACCCAGGCGGGGCCCCTGCCCACGGCCGGTGTCGTCGTGGAGGGGCTGGCCCGCGCGATCAACCGCTATCTGCTCGACCGGCCCGCCGCAACCGCGGTGCCCTTGCGGCTGATCGCCGGCGGGCCGGCGCAGGTGGCGGTCGTGGCGTTCCAGGCGACGCTGGAGCCGCCGCCGCCCGCCCCCGCGCCAGCCCCGCGGCCCGGCCCGCCGCCGGTCCCGGTAGAAACGATCTACCTGCGCCCGGCCGCCACCCCGGACGTGGCGCGCGCGCAACTCTGCGATGCCGCGCACCTGGTCGCGCAGGGTTTCGACAAGCTGCCAGCGGGCCAGTTATTATCCAGTCTGGATCTATATGTTCGGTGCGGCGCGGACGCGATGGCGGCGACGGTTGCGGTGCACGCGGACGCCGACGGAGCGCCCGCTCCCTCCCCGATGCAAGGGGGGACCATGAGCCTGGCACAAGGCGGTTCGACCATCGCGACTGCCGGCTTCCTGACATGCCGCCCGCCGGCGCCGTTGGCACTGTCGGGTGGGGCGTGGTGGCTGGTCTGCCGTATCACCGCTGGCGAATGCCTGTGGTTCACCGCTGCCGCGCGCCCGCAAGGCGTTGGCCCCGCGTTGGCACGAACGATCGGCGCGGGATGGGTGCCGGCCCCCGCGACGCTTTCCATTGCGCCGACCACCGTCCCCGGCTGGGCGCAGACTGTCCTGCGCACCATCGCCGCACCCTCCGGCCGAACCGCATGACCGACCTCGACACCGGAGCGCGCGAGTCATGCTAGGCCCGGTGGAGCAGGTGCTGGTCGCCGCAATCCGCGCGGTCCTGCCCGCGGATCAGCCGATCGTCGCTGGTGCGCCGTTGGTACCTCCGACCGCCACTCGCCTGGCGGTGCAGGCCCGCAAGCTGACTTGTCTGGCCCCGACGCCGAACGAGACCAGCACGGATGCACGCCGTCCGGCTTTGCTGTCGCGCCGCTTCATCCTGTCGCCGGACGCCGACCCGACCAACTCTGGCAACACGCGCAACTTCACCTTGCCGGCGACCGCGCTGGCCGAAGTGGAGGATGTCCAGTCGCCCAGCGGCCGGATGGTGAAGCGCGGCGACGACTATGCGGTGGAGGGACGCATCATCCGCTTCTACCAGAACAATCCCGCCGCGCCGGTGGAGGTCGTTACCCGCGGCGGTCCCGCGAACGGATACCAGGAGCGGACCCCATGCCGGGTGGACTTCGACCTGACCGCCGTGGCAGCGGCGGTGACTGATGTCGACACGCTGCTTGGCTTGGCCGTACCAGTGGCGCTGGCGGTGTTCGCCGACCGGAACACGGTGACACTGGCCTGGAACGATGCGGCGGGCTTCCGCCTTCGGCTGCTCGGTGTCGTCGCCAGCCTGACCGCGCTCGAGCGCGACACTGAACTGGTCTCCACCGCGACCTGGGCGCGCGGAACCGCGCGGTTTGTGTTGCAGGGAGAGCTGGAGATGATACTGGCGACCGGTGCGCCCGATGCGATGGGCGTGATCAAGGACATCCGCTACAGCCTGGCGTGACGGGCGAGCCCCTGGGGTGGCGCGACCGCAGGGGTTGCGGGTCGGCGTCGCGCGCCACTTCGGGGTAACCGAAGCGACCCGCGCGTTGCTTGGCTCACGGGCGCTTCAATCGCACCTCTTCCAGTGGCGCCGCCCACGGAGAGGGGTTGATCAGG